>Ga0070741_10009657_pt1 | contig 18603 bp, 18 predicted proteins | sample Coa_R1_4_FD_66440 | JGI IMG/M metagenome (GOLD analysis project Ga0070741, IMG submission 66440) | Surface soil microbial communities from Centralia Pennsylvania, which are recovering from an underground coalmine fire - Coalmine... | ecosystem: Environmental > Terrestrial > Soil > Unclassified ...
GGCGGCGCTCACTCGATGTTTTTTAGCCATGTTCAGTTTGTTCGGAAAAGCCTCACATTACAAAAAAACCGTCCAAGGAACGCTGATACATGACCGTCCAACGAACGCTGAGACTTACCCTCTAACGTGTTTTATCGAGATATATCTTCAATTTAACCGGAGCGAAGTTTCCAGTTAACCAGAATCTTCGGTAAACCTGTAGAGCATTGACTGACGGGGATTGACAGGCGGATTCTGGAAGGGCGCGCAGTGATAACCGCCCATGAAACCCGCCATCCCACCACCGCGCGCCGCGGGGGATGGGAGCGGCCGAACTACAGGCGTTTCTGACCCGATTGGCGAAACGCCCGGGAGCCTCGGTGCCCGCCCGCAAACAGGCGCTCGCCGCCATGATCTCCCTTTACCAGTCGGTGCTCGGCGCGGATCTGCCCAGGACCTCGGGACTCCGCATCTCGCTCTCGGTCTCGATCCTGTCCGTGCTCACGGCGGATCGAAGTTCGCGTGACTTAGTGCGGCTTCATGGTCGGCATGGTGAACTCGGCGCCGCGCGCGACCGAGGACAGCCAGCGCTGGGTCACGGCCTTCTGCTTGGTGTAGAAGCGCACCGCCTCCGGGCCGTGCGCGTGGTGGTCGCCGAACAGCGAAGACTTCCAGCCGCCGAAGCTGTGAAACGCCGTCGGCACCGGGATCGGCACGTTCACGCCCACCATGCCGACCTCGATCTCGCGCACGAACGCGCGGGCGATGTCGCCGCTGTTGGTGAACACGGCGGTGCCGTTGCCGTATGGGTGCTCGTTGACGAGATCGACCGCGGACGCGAAGTCCGGGGTGCGCACCACCACCAGCACCGGCCCGAAGATCTCGTCGCGGTACACGGTCATGTCCGGCTTCACGTGGTCGAGCAGCGTGCCGCCGAGGAAGAAGCCCTGCTCGTGCCCGGGCACCTTCAGGCCGCGTCCGTCCACCACCAGCTTCGCGCCTTCCTTCACGCCTTGCGCGATATAGCCCTCGATCCTCGCCTTGTGCTGCGCGGTCACGACCGGTCCCATCTCGACGTCCCTGTCCATGCCGGGTCCGATCTTCAGCGCGCGCACCCGCTCGGCGAGCTTCGCGACCAGCGGCTCGGCGATCGAGCCGACCGCCACCGCGACCGAGATCGCCATGCAGCGCTCGCCCGCGGAGCCGTACGCCGCGCCCATCAGGGCGTCGACGGTCTTATCCAGTTCGGCGTCGGGCATCACCACCATGTGGTTCTTCGCGCCGCCGAGCGCCTGCACGCGTTTGCCGTGCGCGGTGCCGGTCGCGTAGATGTACTGCGCGATCGGCGTCGAGCCGACGAAGCTCACCGCTTTCACGTCGCGGTGCGCGAGCAGGGCATCCACCGCTTCCTTGTCGCCCTGCACGACGTTGAACACGCCGTCCGGCAGCCCGGCTTCCTTCAGCCACGCGGCAAGCAGCAGCGACGCCGACGGGTCGCGCTCCGAGGGCTTGAGCACGAAGGTATTGCCGCAGGCGATCGCCATCGGGAACATCCACATCGGCACCATCGCCGGGAAATTGAACGGCGTGATCCCGGCGACCACGCCGAGCGGCTGGCGGAAAGTCCAGGCGTCCACGCCGCGCGCGACCTGGTCCGTGTACTCCCCCTTCAGCACTTCGGGAATGCCGCAGGCGTACTCGACCACCTCGATCCCGCGCGTGACCTCGCCCTTGGCATCGTCGAAGGTCTTGCCGTGCTCCGAGGTGATGGCGGCAGCAATCTCTTCCCGCCGCGCGTCGAGGATCTGCTTGAACTGGAACATGACGCGCGCGCGGGCGAGCGGCGGCTGGTCGCGCCAGGCCGGAAACGCCGCTTTCGCCGCGGCCACCGCCTGCTCCACCTCGGCGCGGGCCGCGAGCGCGACGCGCGCGGACACCTGGCCGGTGGCGGGATCGAACACCTCGCCGTGACGGCCGCTGCTGCCGGCGACGACGCGGCCTGCGATGTAATGACCGATTTCCCTGACGGCTGAGTGCGGAGCGTTCATGGCGATACCTCGATGCGGGTGGGAGCGTGCCGGGCATGTGCTACCCCGGCTGCGGTAATGATAACCGCGCGCGGCCGGGACGGCGCGGCAACGCCTCGAAGCAGCCCGCACAAGTTCGACCTGTGCGCCCGGCTCAGGCGCGTGTGCTTGCCGCGACGCTCGACGTGAATCGGCGCTTGACGTCCTCGAGACGTTCGATCGCGGCTTCCAGCTCCCCGCCCGCCAGCTCGTGCACGAACACCGCGTACGGCGGCTCCAGCTCGGCGGCGACGAAGGCGAAGCGCGGCCGTCTGCCGGTTAGCCGCAACACCGCCTCCACGTAATGCGCCGCCTGCAGATCGTAGGCGAGCCGCTCGCGGGTACGCGCAAAGGCCTCCGGCCGGCAGTCGGCGGTGGTCTTGAGGTCGAGCACGATCTCCTCGGTAAAGCAGTCCGGCCGCGCCTTCCACTTGCTCCCGGCCTCGTCGGTCCAGTAGATCGACAACTCCTTTTCGCCGCGCCCGAGCCAGTCGGCAAGCGGCCCCTGCGTACAGGCGACAATCGCATCCCGTGCCTTCACCAGCGCCGCCCACTGCCAGGCGTCGAGCCATTCCCGGGTCATCGCTTCGCGCTCGGAAAGGACCTTGTTCGAGGGCACGGAGCCGTCGAGCACCAGGTACTGCGACTCGAAGACTTCCGGTTCCAGCAGCAGCGCGTGCAACGCTTCGCCCATCGCCGAGCCGGTGAACCCTCCCGCGTCGGGGCGCCGGACCGCGTCCGGCCCGAAGCGCGCCAACCGGCGCAGCTCCGAGCTCGATGCGAACTCGCGGTTCGCGAGGTATTGCGCCAGCGACTCCCGTCGCGCCTCGCAACGCCCCGGCGTAACCGTTGCCGCGTTGTTGCCGATCACGGACATTTTTCTCGGCTCTCCCTCGCTACGCTCCCGGGTCGCGACCATCGCGACCCGCTCCCGCGGCGGATTCCCGGATTTCGCGTCCTGCGCTCCGGCGGCCGCGGACTCATTTCACGCCGTACTTGGCGCGGTAGTGCTGGGTCAGCACCTTGCGCGTCTGCGCATTGAGACGCGGATTCAACGGTCTCCTCGGGCGCGAACCTTCGCCACGCGAGACGGGTCCGCGCTTGCCTTTCGCTGTTCCACCGCTCTTCTTCATGATCCTTCCTCGCACCGGATTCATTCCTCCACCAACCACCGCACACCCCGCCCGCCCTCGCCTGCCGGCGACAGGACTTTCCACAACCATTCGACCATCGGCCGCGCGATCCGATCGAACCCGAAAGGCGGGTTTACGATCAGCATCGCGGCTCCGCGCAGGCCGCCCTGCCAGCCCTGCGGATGGATCGCCAGTTCGAGTTTCAGGATCTTGCGAATGCCGGTTTCGGCCACGCCGCGCTCGAAGGCGCGCACCGCCGGCGGTTCCATCAGCGGATACCAGATCGCGTACACGCCAGTGGCGAAGCGCCGGTGCGCCTCGACGAGCCCCTGGGTAAGCCGGTCGAATTCCTTCGAGCGGTCGAACGAGGCATCGATCAGGATCAGCCCCCGCCGCTCCCGCGGCGGCAGAAAGGCCTTCAAGGCGTGGAAGCCGTCCTCGAGGTAGACCTGCACCTGCCGGTCGCCGGCGAACAGCCTGCCCAGCGCCTCGCAGTCGGACTTGTTCAGCTCCGACAGGATCATCCGGTCCTGCGGACGCAGCAGCCGGCGCGCGATGCGCGGCGAGCCGGGATAGAAGCGCAGTTTCCCGCCGGGATTGTCGACGCGCACCGCTTCCGCGTAGGGCGCGATCGATTCGGGAACGTCTTGGCGCTCCCACAACCGCCCGACGCCGTCCGCGAACTCCTTGTTCTTCTGCGCCCAGGGATGGTTCAAGTCGTACAGACCGATCCCGGCATGGGTGTCGAGGTAGAGAAAGGGCTTGTCCTTGCGCGCCAGCGCGACGACGAGTTGCGCGAGGATCGCATGCTTGAACACATCGGCGAAATTGCCCGCGTGGAACAAATGGCGATACGCCAGCATCGAAGAAAGACGACTTGGGGCAGGTGGTCGGTCAGCGGCGCATTATGCCGTCGAAACCGCATCATCCGCACTGCTCGTATGGCAAAGCAGATGCGCGGTCGCTACGTGCGCCTCCCGCTTCGCCAGACTTGCGCTACATTTTCCGCAACGGCAATCTGCCACCAACCGACGGAGTAACCATGAAGCTCTACTACAGCCCCGGCGCCTGTTCGATGGCGGTCGATATCGCCTTGCACGAAGCCGGCACCGCCTTCGAGATGGAAAAAGTGGACCTCGCCGCCAGGAAGACCGCCGCGGGCGAGGATTACACCAGGATCAATCCCAAGGGTTACGTCCCCGCTCTCCGGCTCGACAATGGTCAGCTGCTGACCGAGGTCGCAGTGATTCTGCAATACGTCGCAGACCAGAAACCGGACAGCGGCCTGGCACCGAAGGCCGGCACGATGGAACGCTACCGGCTGATGGAGTGGCTGAACTTCGTGTCCTCCGAGATCCACAAGCAGTTCAGCCCGCTGTGGAACCCGAAGACGCCGGAGGAGACCAGGCAGATGCAAAAGGATCGGCTCGCAGGGCGCTTCGACTGGCTGAGCAAGGAACTGGACGGCAAGCCTTTCCTGATGGACGGCCAGTTCACCGTGGCGGACGCATATCTGTTCACGGTGCTCAACTGGACCCACATATTAAAAATTGACCTCGGCAGATGGCCGAAGCTGAAGGACTACATGGCGCGCGTCGCGGCACGCCCGAAAGTGCAGGAAACCATGAAGGCCGAAGGCCTGGTGAAATAGCCGCGGCGTGGCGCGGGCGGGTGCGATGCCGAAGTCGGAGAAATCATCCCGCTCGGCGAGCGCCTCTCGCCCTCTGCTTTTTCAATTGGCCTCGTCTTTGCACGTCGCCGGCGCGCCCACCGCGAGGGCGCGCTTGCCGGCGTTTTCCCAGGACAGATACCGGTTCTGGATCTCGTAGGCCTCGAGCTCCTCCGCATTCTTGCGCAAGCAACTGCCGGACACCGAATCGAACCTGCCGGTCACCCGCTGCAGATGATGCACCAGCTCGTGCAGCAGGATGGATCGATCGAAGGGGTCGTGGAATACGTCCAGCGAATCGTCGACGTACACGCCCCACTGCGGATGGTAGAACGCCTTCACGCGGCACGGGTGCCCGCAGATCTTCTGCTGCATGACCGCGGCCGGCGCGCGGTGAATCTCGGGCAATTCGGCCGGCATCGGATAGCCGGCCAGCATCTGGATGGCAGTGAACAGCTCGACCATCAGGGACTGGAGTGAGCCGCCGTCCATGAACGCGCCTCCGTCTGGCTACCGGTCCGCCGCGCCGGTGGCCTCGTCAGTGCCAATCTAGCAGCAGGCGGCGGGAAAGAGGAAGACCCCGGTTTTTACCACGTGGTTCCGAGTAGATACTGGTCAGCCTGGGCACTTCAGGGACCACGCCGGATAGATTACGTGGTGGTAATCGTTGACGCTCGCCAAATACCGGTTCTGGATCCGGTAGGCCTCCTCTTCGGACCGATTGCGCCGCTCGCACTCGCTCGAGTCCTCATTGAAGCGTCCGCTCACTGCCTGTACGTGGTGCACCAGCTCATGCAGCAGGATCGACCGGGCGAACAGGTTCTTCTCGAAGTCCAGCGTCTCGTCGATGTAGACGCCGAGGTCCGGGTCATACACCGCCTTGATGCCGCAGCGCGAGTGGCAGAAGCGCTCCTGGATCACTTGCTGCGGTACCCGGTGGATCTCCGGATAGTCTGCCGGCAGGTTATAGCCCGAGAGCAGGTGGATCGCCGTGAAAAGCTCGGCGAGCAGGGACGATAGGGAGGAGGCGTCCATTCACTTTCCTGGTCTCCCGACGCTCCTCCCCGGAACCGGGAACCGACAGCCTGGTAATTTGCCTTGGTTATCGAAAGTTCAGCAAGATCCGGGCCATTGCTCCAGGCCTGCCAAACCCGGGCATTTCCTCGATCTTGCGCATTGCTACCCAATCTTCTGCACCAACCTGAGGCGCGCCGGTCACGATCCCGTCCCATGACGGGGCGCACAACCTTGTGCCGAGGCGCCAGTCTGCCAGGGCCGTGATTACGCGGATGTGAAGCCGCCCCACCGAAGACCGGTGCCGGATGGCAGTCGATCCAGTCCGGCTATAGCTTGGTGTACTTGGTCGCCCGGCCCTTTGCCTTCTCCACCGGGTACTTCTTGCGGTTGATTTCGAGTTTGTTCTCCGCCGCGGCGAGCAGGTCCACGCCGAGCTTATCCGACAGCCGCAGCAGGAACAGCAGAATGTCGGCCATTTCGAGCGCGACTTCCCGGCGCACGTCCGGAGGAAGGCGGGCGGCTTCCTCCGCGGATAGCCACTGGAAATGCTCCAGCAGCTCGCCTGCTTCCGCGGCGAGCGCCATCGCCAGATTCTTCGGGTTGTGGAACTGGTCCCAGTCCCGCTCTTCGACGAAGGCGGCAAGGCGTGCGCGCAGTCTGTCCACGCGGTCGATGGGTTCCATGGACGCAAGCATAGCGCGGCGCGCACCGCCGGCCTCAGTAGGATTTCGGCAGGCCGAGCACCTTTTCGGCGATGAAGCAGAGTATGAGATGCGGGCTCACCGGCGCGAGCCGCGGGATCATCGCCTCGCGAAGATATCGCTCGATGTGATATTCCCTCGCGTAGCCCATTCCTCCGTGTGTGAGCACCGCCTGCTCGCAGGCGCGGTAGCAGGCCTCCGCCGCAAGGTACTTCGCCGCGTTCGACTCCGCGCCGCACGGCTCGCCGCGGTCGTAGAGCGCCGCCGCCTTGTACGCCATCAGGCTCGCCGCCTCCAGCTCCATCCAGCAGCGCGCGAGCGGATGCTGGATCGCCTGGTTCTGCCCGATCGGGCGGTCGAACACCACGCGCTCCTTGGCGTAGGTTACGGCCCGCGCGAGCGCCGCGCGCCCGAGGCCGACCGCCTCGGCCGCGATCAGGATGCGCTCCGGATTGAGCCCGTGCAGGAGAGCGTCGAAGCCCTTGCCCTCCTCGCCGATGCGATCCGCGACCGGCACCGGCAGCGACTCGATGAACAGCGTATTCGAGTCCACCGCCTTGCGGCCCATCTTTTCGATCTCCCGGACTTCGACGTAGCGCCGGTCGAGATCGGTATAGAACAGAGACAGCCCTTCGGTGGGTTTGCGCCCCGCCGCAGCGGGCGCGGTACGCGCCAGGATCAGCATCTTGTCCGCCACCTGCGCGGTGGAGATCCAGATCTTCTGCCCTCGCAGCAGGTAATGATCGCCTTCGCGGCGCGCCGAAGTCGCAATCTTCGCCGTGTTGAGCCCGGCATCCGGCTCGGTGACCGCGAAGCACGCCTTCTGCTCGCCGCGGATGAGCGGCGGCAGCCAGCGCCGCTTCTGCTCCGCCGTGCCGAACACGACGACCGGATTCAGCCCGAAAATGTTCATGTGCACGCTCGAGGCACCGGAGAATCCCGCACCGGACTCGCTGATCGCCTGCATCAGCAGCGCCGCGTCGGTGATGCCGAGCCCTGCGCCGCCGTATTCCTGCGGCATCGCGATCCCCAGCCAGCCAGCCTGCGCGATTGCGCGATGGAAGTCTTCCGGGAACCCGCCGTCCCGGTCGCGCGCGAGCCAGTACTCGGCGCCGAAACGCGCGCAAAGCTTTTCGACCCCGTCGCGGATCGCGCGCTGCTCTGCGGTCAACGAGAAATCCATGAGCTGGCGGCAACAAAAACGTGACTGGTGACCGGTGATCACCCGATCACTTGATCACCCGCTCTTCACTGCCTGCGGCGCGAGCAGCGTCACGCCATTGCGCGCCAGCTCGGCGATCCGGGCGTCGGAGTAGCCGGCCTCGCGCAGTACTTCCGCCGAATGCTCTCCGAGGCGGGGCGCCGGGCGCGGCGCGGCGGCGCGCGACTGCGACCATTCGGTCGGGGTGCGCATCGCGCGCAGGCTGCCCTCGGTGGGATGATCCTCGGCGCGGAAAAAGCCGCTCGCCTCGAGGTGCGGGTCGCGGAATACATCCGAGATCGAGTTCATTTTCGAATATGGAATGTCGGCCCGCTCCAGCAGCGCCATCCACTCGGCGCTGGTGCGCGTCTTCAGCAGCTCGGAGAGAAAGGCGTACACGTCCTTGACGTGTCGCGCGCGGTTGGCCTGCGTGGAGAAGCGCTCCTCCCCCATCAGCTCCGGGCGCCCGATCGCCTCGAAAAAGCTCCGCCACTGCTTGTCGTTGTAGACCAGCACGCAGAGATAGCCGTCGCGCGTCGCATACGGGCGGCGGGCGAGCAAGCGCGCGTAGGCCGGACCGCCGAGCGGCGGATCGTAGGTAAGCCCCGCGGAATGATCGCCGAGCACGAAGTGCGCGACGGCTTCGAACATCGGCACCTCGATCGCCTGCCCGAGGCCGCCGCGTTCGCGGTGAAACAGCGCCGCAGTCACGGCATACACCGCGTGCAGCCCGGTAAGACGGTCGGCGAGATTCACCGGCGCGTAGTTCGGCGCTTCCCCGCCGCGCTGCGCCGCCAGCCACGGGATGCCCGAGGCGCCCTGGATCAGGTCGTCGTAGGCGGCTCTCGCCGCATAAGGTCCGCGCTGCGAGTAGCCGTAGGCGCCGACGTAGACGATGCGCGGATTGACCGCCCGCACCTCTTCGTACGACAGCCCGAGCCGCGCCATCGCCTGCGGCCTCACGTTGTAGATCAGGACGTCCGCCGCGGGAACCAGCCGCATCAGCGCCTCGCGCCCCTCCGGCTTCTTCAGATCGAGCACGATGCCGCGCTTGCCGCGGTTCAGGTTCAGGAACATGTAGCCCATGCCGGCGTTCTTCATCGGCGCGGCGTGGCGCATGTTGTCGCCGTCGTGGGGCTCCACCTTGATGACGTCCGCGCCGAGCTCGGCGAGGATCTGGGTCGCGAACGGACCCATCACGACGGTGGTGAGGTCGAGGACTCTCACCCCGGAGAGCGGACCGGACATGGGGTGTCGTGCTTGTTCGGGCTGGATGCCTGCGGTGCCCGCGAGTGTACCGCAGTAGCCGATTTCCCCCGCGCAGGCTGCGGCGGATGCGCACAGACGCCCGGCGGCGAGGCACTTCGCGCCGCTTAGCCGCGCCGGGTCATCCGCTCTAGAATATTTGCCGGATGCCGGCGAACCTCACCCCGGAGTACAAGGCGGCGGAGACCGCATTTCGCAAGGCGCGCGACCCGCACGAGCGCCTCGAGTGCCTGCGCGAGATGCTGCGCACCATTCCCAAGCACAAGGGCACCGATCACCTGCAGGCCGACATCAAGCGCTGGATCAAGGAACTCGCCGATGCGGTCGAGGCGCCGAAGAAAGGCGGTGCGCGCAGCGGGCCGGCGCTGGTGATCCGGCCGGAGGGCGCCGCGCAGATCGCGCTCATCGGCGCGCCGAATACCGGCAAGTCGTCCCTGCACGCGCGCTTGACCGGCTCCAACGCGCACGTCGCGGCCTACCCGTTCACCACCCTGTATCCCGAACCCGGCATGATGCCGTATCAGGACATTCATTTTCAGCTCGTGGATCTGCCGGCGCTGTCGCGCGAACATCCCGTCTCCTGGATCGCGTCCACGCTGATGAACGCCGACGCGGCGCTGCTCGTCGCGGACCTCGGCCACCCGGAATGCGTGGAAGAGGTGCAGACCGTGCACGAAATCCTGCGCGAACGGCGCGTGACGCTCACCGCATGCTGGCCGTTTTCAGGCGATGGGGCGACGGGCGAACCGGATGCCGACCCGTTTTCGCGCCCGCTGCCCGCGCTGCTGCTTGCCAACAAGACCGAGCGGATCGCCGATCCGGATGCCGAGCTTCGCGCCTTTCGGGAGCTGACCGGGCTGCGCTACCCGGCGTTCGCGGTGTCCGCCGCCACCGGGCAGGGGCTGGGAGAGCTGGGCGGCTGGCTGTTTCGCAATCTCGGGATCGTTCGTGTCTACACCAAGCAGCCCGGCAAGCCGCCGGAGAAGGACCGGCCGTTCACTCTGCGGCGCGGCCAGACGGTCGAAGACGTCGCACGCCTGGTGCACCGCGACCTGGCGCGATCGCTGCATCATGCGCGGGTGTGGGGGAAAGCCGCCTTCGACGCGCAACAGGTCGGGCGGGAGCATCCGGTCGAGGACGGCGACATCGTCGAGCTGCACCCGTAGCCGGCCTCGCCCGGCGGATGCGCGGCCGTTGACCGGGCGCTGTTCCCGCCGCTTCAATGCATGGGATAATCCTCGCAAGTGCGCAGCGAATCGACGACAGGTTGAACCCATGGCCATCGACAATTCCGTTCCCGAACTCAAGATGGATGCCGCGAGCCTGTATCGGGAGGACATCTATACCGACCGCAAGGCAGGCACGATCCGCGTCCTCACCCCGGTGAAGAGCGATGGCTCCGCCGATGCTAGCCGCAAGATTCTCTATATCGGCGAAGCGCAACTGCTCACGCCCGTGGGCACGCTGCCGCTCGCTTTTCAGATCGATGCCGACTCGCTTGGCAAGGCAGTGGAGGGTTTCGCGGCCGCCGCCAAGGTCGCGGTGGAGCGCGCCATACGGGAGTTGCAGGAATTGCGCCGCGAGGCCAGCTCGTCGATCCTCATCCCCGAAGGGATGCCCGGCGGAATGGGCGGCCCGGGAGGAGTCGGCGGTCTGGGCGGCCTGCCCGGAGGCGGCAGGATCAAGATGCCCTGAGCACCGGCCGCCGGGCGCCGGCGGCAGGGAGCGGTTCCATTGTTATGGCGGTGCGGACCCGGTGCGCGGTATGCGCCACAGGCGCATCGGCGCCCGCATTCCAGATTGGCAGCTAGGATCACGAGAGGTCTGCGACCGTGAAGCTCGCCATGGCTGTTCGCCTGCGTCCTGCGCGGGGGAAACCCGCTGCAGCCCCCGTCCCTCCCGGCGCGCGTTTCGCTGCATCCGACCGCGACGAACTTTCCCGGTTTTCCGGCGGCGTTGATCGTCCCGCGCGCGCTTAAATCCGTCGCGGCGCCGGCCGCGATCCTGATCGCGGCGACGGCAGGCGCTATCGCCGGTCATTCGCTGACCGCTTCGCACGCCGCCCCGATCGGCTATGCGGCATATCTGGTGCTCGTGCTGGGCGCGGCGATCAGCGTGTGGTTCAATCGTGGCCGCGCTTTCCTTGCGCTGATGTCGATGCTCCTCGGCTACGCGGGAGTGCGCCTCGGGCTCGCCGCCGGCGCCGCGTCCTTCGCGCCGCGCGCGGCGTTCACCGGCATGGCGATCTTCGTGCCGCTCAACGTCCTGGCTGCGTTGCTGCTGCCCGAGCGCGGGGTCATGCACTATCGCAACTACCGCTGGCTGCTGCTGGTGGTTGTGGAGGTGCTGCTTACCGCCTGGATCGCTTCCGCGGGACGCAGCGCGCTCTCGGGCACGGTGTGGAAAGTCGTGCTGGATCACTGGCTGCTGCGCGCCGCACCCACCCCCTTCCTCGGAAGGCTGCTGCTCGCCGGCGCGTTCGTTGCCGCGCTCGCCAAGGCCTGGGATCAGCGCTCGCCGCTGGAGATCGGCATGGTGGGTGCGCTTGCGGCCTTCTTCGTCGCCTGCGAGTGGGTCGCGTCGACCAACGTCTTCTCCACCTTCCTGTTCGCCGCCGGCGCGATCCTGCTGGTCGCGGTGCTGCAGGAATCGCACCGCCTCGCGTTCCGGGACGAGCTGACCGGGCTGCCCAGCCGCCGGGCGCTCGAGGAACAGCTGCTGGCGCTCGGACCGGTGTACACCATCGCCATGGTGGACGTGGACCACTTCAAGAAATTCAACGACACCCACGGCCACGACGTCGGCGATCAGGTGCTGAAGCTGGTCGCGGCGCGGCTGGGGGAAGTCGAAGGCGGCGGCAGGGCATTCCGCTACGGCGGCGAGGAGTTCTGCGTGCTGTTTCCGGATCGCACGCTCGCCGAAACGCTGCCGTATCTGGAACAGATTCGCGCCAGGATCGAGTCCTACAAGATGGCGGTTCGCATCGATGAAAGAAGAAAAGAGCCGCGCAGCAGTCAGGACCGGCGCACGCCGACCGGCAAGACCAAAGGCGAAGCCGCCGCTTCCGCCGCGGCGTCGCCGGTCGCCGGGCCGCAGCCGCTCTCCGTGACCGTTAGCATCGGGGTCGCCGAGCGCTCCGCGCTGCTGACCAGACCCACGCACGTGCTTCGCACCGCCGACGAAGCGCTGTATCGCGCCAAGCAGGCCGGCCGCAACCGCGTGAGCCGCTGACCGATCCGGCGTGAGCGGGTGATGACGTGATTGGGTGAACGGAAAAAAACCGGCACTCAGGGCTCAGGACGAAGGATCGAGTGAACCCCGGGACCGGGCCCGTATTCAGCGTCTTTCCTGGTCCAGCCATTGCCGCGCCTCGACCTCGCTGTCGAACACCCTGATCTCGGCGTCCATGAACAAGCGGGCAAGCAGCGCCGTCCAGCCGACCGCGTCGTTGTCGCTCAGGATCGCAATCCGGCCCACGTCGTGCGCGTGCCGGCGGGAAAACCTGATGTCCTCCAATGCGGCGTCCAGGGTGTAGCCCAGCATGTCGCGCAAATCGACCAGCAGATTGACTTTCCCGAGCTTTCCGAGCTGTCGCAGGACTTCTTCCTCGAAACGCTTGTAATCGGCAAGCTCGAATTTCGCGAACACGCCGACGACCGTAAGACTTCCTTCGTGCTGAATGGTGATCATTTTTCCCTTTGCCGACTCGACAACGCGTGCACTCCCGAACCGCCCCCAACCGACGATCGGCCCCGAACCCTCGCTCCGTCCCGCCAGAGGATCGACCCCGATTGCCTCCACTGGCGCGCGCCGCGAACCGCCCGCGGCCGGCGGGACTGTACAACCGCTTCGTCGACCGCGCCACCGGCCGCCACGGCGCGCTCCGCCGACCATGGCGTCGGGCAGCGCGTCACTCCGGGGTATCGCGCCGCGCGTCCGCCGGCGCGGTGTCGCCGTCCCGCAGCCGTTCCCGCAGCACGGTCTTGAGCACTTTGCCGTAATTGTTCTTCGGCAGCTCGGCGACGAAGCGGTAGGCCTTCGGGCGCTTGAAGCGGGCCATGTGGTCCAGGCAGTGCGCATCGAGCGACTTCTCGTCCACCTGCATGCGCTCGCGCACGACCACGAACGCGACCACCTCTTCGCCCCACTCCGGATGGGGCCGACCGACCACCGACGCTTCGCCGACCGCCGGATGGCGCAGCAGCACTTCCTCCACTTCGCGCGGATAGATATTGGACCCGCCGCTAACGATGAGATCCTTGGAACGGTCGCGCAGCGTGAGGAACCCGTCCTCGTCGAAGCAGCCGACGTCGCCGGTGTGCAGCCAGCCGTTTCGCAGCGCGTCCGCGCTCGCTTCCGGATTTCGCCAATAGCCCTTCATCACCGTGTCGCCGCGCACCAGGACTTCGCCGACCTGTCCCGGCGGCAGCGGCCTGTCCTGCGCATCCGCCACGACCACCTCCACAGCCGGCTGTGCCACGCCCACCGACGCAAGGCGCGCCTCGTAGCGCGGATGGCCGGCGTCCGCGAAGTGCGTCCGCGACAGCACCGTGATCGTCATCGGGGATTCGCCCTGGCCGTAGATCTGCACGAACCGCCGGCCCATGACCTGCAGCGCATCCTGGATGTCCGCTAGATACATCGGTCCGCCGCCGTACACGACGGTCTTCAGTCCAGACAGATCGGGCGTGCTCTCGCGCGCATGCGCGGCCAGCCGCCGGACCATCGTCGGCGCGGCGAAAAGGGTCATCCCGCGCCAGCATGCCGCCAGCGCGAAGATTTCCGCCGGCTGGAAATGGCCGCTTTCCGGGATCACCTGGTTCGCGCCCGCGAGCACGTGCGGGAAGTTGTACAGGCCCGAGCCGTGGGACATCGGCGCCGCGTGCAGCAGGCAGTCTTCGGGCGCGATCGCGTCCACGGTCGCGAAATAGCACAGCGTCATGCTCATCAGGTTGCGGTGCGTGATCATCACGCCCTTGGGCCTGCCGGTAGTGCCGCTGGTGTAGAAGAGCCACGCCGCCTCGTCCGGCGCGACTGGATGCGGCGCGGTCTCGCCGTCGCGGGATACCAGGTCGCGATACTCGGGCGAGCCGACCTCGATCACGCGTTGGAGAGTTGCCACGCCGTCGCGCAGCGGCGCGATCCCGGGCGCGAGATCCGGCGTCGCGAAGCACACCCGCGCCCCGGAATCCGCAAGGATGTACTCGGCCTCGCGCGGGTGCAGCTTCGCGTTCACCGGGATCGCCGTAAGCCCCGCGTGCCAGACGGCATAGAGGATTTCAAGGTATTCGGCGCAGTTGCCCATGACCAGCGCGACGCGCTCGCCCGGCGCCAGCCGCAGCCGCTGGCGCAGGCTCGCTGCCAGCGCCACGACGCGCCGCGCCAGATCCGCATAGCGCACCCGGACCTGTTCTCCGAACGATACGGCCGGCCGTTCCGCGTACTGGCGCGCCGACCGGACAAGAAGATTGGCGATGTTCACTGTTGTCGCGATTGTCTCAAATCGCGATCACGCAGCACGCCGCGCGGCAGGTTTGTTACATTTGCCCCCATCCGAACTTCAGGCGGTGAATCTGGCATGGCCCTGCCCCCGAATAAGCGTCCAAGAGCCGGACGCTCGCATGTCGAAGTTGGCGGGAAACTGCGTATCGGCGACGACTGGAACGCGATCACCATCATCGCGCTTTCCCAGGACAATCCCCTCAAGGCGGTCGCCGAGTTCGTCGAGAACAGCATCGATGCAGGCGCGCGCAGCGTGACCATCACCCGCGGCCGCGAACACGGCAATCCCTTCCTCGCCATTGCGGACGACGGCGCGGGCGTGCCCCGCGATCCGGACGGCGTTCCCGATTTCCGCTATGTCGCCACCCATATCTGCGACTCGATCAAGCGCCGGCTCAAAGCAGATGGGACAAAGGGCATTCAGGGCGAATTCGGCATCGGCCTGCTGTCGTTCTGGACCGTCGGAGAGGAACTGATCATGGCCAGCGCGGGGTCGGACGGCCGCATATACGAGATGCGCATGCGCAAGGGCGATCCGAGTTACAGTGTCGAGCGCCGTGGCGCGCTGGTCGCCGAGACCGGCACCAGGCTCAAAATCGCGCCTTTGCTTCCCGGCGTCCGGCAGCTCTCCGGCGAGAAAATCCAGTGGTACCTTGCGTCCGAGCTGCGCGAGCGCATCCGCCAGTCGGGGGTGAGCATCCGGGTGGTGGACAGGCAGGCGCGCAAGGAATTCAACGTCGAGCCGCGACAGTTCACCGGCGAGCTGTTGCATCACCTTCCCGCCCCGGCCAGCCCGCACGGCGAGATCTACGTCGAGCTGTATTTCAACCCGCCCGAACCGTCCAACGAGGTCGGGCTCTACCGGTCCGGCACCCGGATTCTGCGCTCGCTCACAGAACTCGACGCGTTCCAGAAATCTCCCTGGACCGACGGTTATCTGCAAGGCATCGTCGACGTCCCGTCCCTGAATCTGACGCCGGCCACGCGCGCCGGCGTCATACACGATGCCGCCCTGGAATCCTTCGTGAGCGCGATGGCGCCGGTCGAGGCTCGGCTGTGCGCGCTCATCGAAGAGCAGAAGCGCGCCGAAGAGGAGCGTTCCAGTCGCGACACGCTGCGCGCGATCCAGCGCGCTTTTCGCGAAGCCATGCTCGCGCTGCCCGCCGAGGAATATGAATGGTTCGATGTGAACGTTCGCGGCCGCGGCGGCGGCGGCGATGCGCACGCGCCCGCCGCCGAGGCCGACCGGGCCGAAGGCGTGGCGATCGGGCCGGCGGGCGAACAGGAGCCGGCACAGCGCCGGTTCTTCGAATACGCCGGGCCGCTGCACAGCGTGCGCATCGCTCCCGCGGCGTGCGCCGTGGCGGTCGAAGCTTCGCGCACCTTGCGTGCCGTCGCCCGCGACGCCAGCCGGCGCGCCATCGAATCCGGCGTCGAGTTCTCCTGGCGGCTGCTGGATGGTCCCGGCCGACTGGAAAACGCGGCCGCGCAATTCGCGACCTACCACGCGCCGTCCGAACCAGGGCTGGTGCGCATCGGCGTGAGCGCGCGTCAGGGCGGGACGACTGCCGAGGCCGAGGCGCTCATCACGGTGACCGACAGCCTGCTGCCGGAAACCAGGGAGCGATCTTCCGGCCGCCACGGGCTGCCCGCGTACACGCTCGAGCACGCCGCGGGCAAGCTGTGGCGCTCGCGCTACGATGCGGAACAAAACGTGATCGTCGTCAACAGCGGCCACCGCGACTTCATTTACGCTTCCCGCGGCAGGACGCTCAAGCTGCGCTACCTCGTGCGCCTGTACGCCAAGGAAATGGTACGCCGGAACTTCCCGGGCCTGCCCGCCGACCAGCTCCTCGATCGGCTGATCGAACTGTCTCTGTACACCGAGGAGCACCTGCGCGGATGAAGCATGCCGGACGCGCTCCGCTTCCCCCTCCCGGGGTTCAGGGCGTGGGCTGCGCGCGCCGCGGCACGCGCAGGCTCAGCACGACCGAAGCCGCGAGGATGGCCAGCACCACGCCCAGCGCGATCGGCGTCGGGATCGCGTACAAGTCCGCCGCCAGCATCTTGATGCCGACGAACACCAGGATCAGCGCCAGCCCGTACTTGAGCAGATGGAAGCGCTGCGCCATGTCCGCGAGCAGGAAGTACATGGCCCGCAGCCCCAGGATCGCGAAGATGTTCGAAGTGAAGACGATGAAGGGATCGTCGGTCACCGCGAAGATCGCGGGGATGCTGTCCACGGCGAAGACAACATCGGTGACCTCGATCAGCGCCAGCACAAGGAAAAGCGGCGTCACGTAGCGCAGGCCGTTGCGAACCACGGTGAACTTTTCGCCGGCGTAGTCCTCGGTAACGCGCAGATGCCGCCGCATCCATCCGAGCAGCGGGTTGCGCGCCAGGTCCGGCTCGTGCTCGGCGAAGAGCGCCATCCTGACGCCGGTGATGACGAGAAACGCGCCGAACAGGTACAGCACCCAGTGGAACCGGGCGAGCAGCAGCGCGCCGAGGAAAATCAGGATCGCCCGCAGCAGGATCGCGCCGACCACGCCGTAGAGCAGCACCCGCTTCTGGTATTCCGCCGGCACCGCGAAGAAGCCGAAGATGGTGAGCCAGACGAAGACGTTGTCCACCGCCAGCGACTTCTCGATCACGTAGCCGGTGAGGTATTCGAGCGCCTTGCGGTTGGCGATCTCGCGTCCCAGTTCGCCGTCCACGTGCCACCAGAACCAGGCGCAGAACGCGAGCCCGACCGCGATCCACGCTAGCGACCACGCCGCCGCCTCGCGTATCGAAACCTTGTGACTGCCGGCGGCCCTGAGGACGAAGAAATCGACCGCGAGAAACGCGATCACGAGCAGCGCAAAGGCGAGGTAAAGGGCCGGGGTTCCCGTGGATTCGATCATCGCCTTTTCCATTCCCATGTCATGACTGGCCGCAGCCTAGGACCCCGCACGCGATGAAAGGTTTTGCGGCCGCAGACCCGGTTCCCGGACCTCTTGCCTGCGTGCTTCCCGCCTTCGTCCTATCCCTCGCTCTCCGACCCGATGCCGAGCCCGTTCGCGTAGCGCTTGCGCCAAAGCTCATGGCCATGCGCGAGGTCGTTCCTTCCCGAACGGTCCGCGCCGCGCACCAGCCAGAGCGGCTGGTCGAAGATGTTGAACGGGCTGTTGTCCTTTCTGCGCCGGACCAGCGAGCGGTCATAGTGCGACGTCGCCGGCATGTAGCGCATGATCAGCGCGGCGCGGCGCTGTCCCGATGTATTCGCCGCCGAGCCGTGGATCAATCTCACGTCGTGCAGCGACATCTGCCCCGGCTCCAGTTCGACGTTCACCGCGCTCGACTCGTCGAACTGGTCCCGGTCCAGCTCCAGGTTCAGAACCAGGTTCTGGCGATCGGTGACATGGTGGCGATACAGCTCCTGCCGCTTGTGCGAGCCGGGAATGAAGCGCATGCAACCGTTCGCGGTCGAAACCGGGTCGATCGCGATCCACACCGAGCAGGTCGCGAGCGGGCGCATCGGCCAGTATTCGCCGTCCTGATGCCACGGCACTTCGCGCCCCTTGATCGGCGGCTTGCACAAGATGCGGGTGATCCAGAGGATCACGTCCGGCCCGAGAATCTGCTCGAGCATGTCGAGGATCTGCGGCTGCCGCGCCGCCCGCATGAACGGGTTCATCTCCGGCCCGTCGGTCGGCGGGATCATGTGCGGGTTGGCGAGGTCCTCCTGCGCCACGTCCGTGTAGCTCGCGAGCAGCCGGTCCACGGCGTCGCGCAGCCTGCGCAGCAACGGATCGGGCAGGCGGTAGCGCGGAATGACGTAGCCCTGTTCCCGGTAATGCGCGCGCTCGTCTGCGCTCAGCATCTCGCTCATCTCCTCCCCCGTATCGTGGTGTCCGCGATGGCGGATGTTAGCGCACCCGCGAGGTTATGGTGATCGCGGAATCAGGGGGAACAAGGAACGGCGATCGAGTGACTGGGTGAACGAAAAAACCGGGACTCGGGTCCGGGTTGGAAGGAATCGCTTGGAATTCGTCTTGCCTTCGGTCTAGCTCAGTCCCGAGTCCTT
>Ga0070741_10009658_pt1 | contig 18602 bp, 20 predicted proteins | sample Coa_R1_4_FD_66440 | JGI IMG/M metagenome (GOLD analysis project Ga0070741, IMG submission 66440) | Surface soil microbial communities from Centralia Pennsylvania, which are recovering from an underground coalmine fire - Coalmine... | ecosystem: Environmental > Terrestrial > Soil > Unclassified ...
GCCCTCGGCGCGGCTAGAATCCCTGCCTTCGCCCTCTTAGCTCAGTTGGTAGAGCACCTCCATGGTAAGGAGGGGGTCGACGGTTCGAGTCCGTCAGAGGGCTTCCGAAAAAGCGCTGCTAGTCACCGCTCTTTGTTGTTCTAGGGCTTCTGCGTGTTCAAGTCCCGCGACCTTTGGGGACACGTTTTGGGGACAGGTCGGGAACCGGCGACAAAGGCTCGCTTGGTTACGACGCTCCGGTCGAGGACCTACCTTCTCCCGGTGGCACTCGAAATCCTGGGGCGACGCGGTGCTCGAAGACAAGCAGGCGCTCGCCGAGCTGCGCGCGCCGGATCGACGGTGAGTAAACGCGCGCGGCCTATGGCCTCAGGCTAGAGAGGCGCGCCCGGCCCCAGGTGTAGTCGTAGACGGCCGTGTCGATCGCTCTCACCGCCGCGGCCATTTTGTCCACCGCGTCGATGACGCCCTCACTGGTTAGGTCGACCGCTAGGGGCAAGAACTCGCCGGGGTGCTCCGTCCGGAACTGTTCGCGCTGGTCCTCACTGCGGAGCTCGCCGCGGCGGTGGGTGAGGAAGTTGCGAAGGTCGCGTACCTCCTTCACGTCGTCGGTTTCCATCTCGACGCCGAGTTGGGAGAAGAACCGCTTCTGCTGAGCCCAGTAGGGCGTCTCCTCGCCAACCGTGATCGGTTGTCCGTGGTGGGCGAGCACTTCCTCGCGCGCCTTCTCGAGGTAGACCTCGAAGCTCGTGACCGCGTCGCGAATGACAGCGGCCAGGAACATCCAGACGAAGTCGTTCTGGTACAGGCTGGCGACCTTCGCCTCGAACGCGTCGGGCAGCTCCGGACCCCCGTCGTAGTACGGCTCATCTGCGGCCTCCTTCCAGAGCCGGTCGTATTCCCTGGTCGAGAACTCGAGCCCGAGGCGTAGGAAGGCGCGCTGGTCGGCGTCGATGAGCTTCCACTCGTCGAAGGCGCGACTGACCCGGCCCTGCTCCTCGTTCCAGTGGGACATCCGGGCAGCGTAGAGCCGTCGCCGCGACGGTGTGAGGCGCGCGCGTGAACGACGTCCTGGTAGCCGCCTGGTGGCTGGTCGCCGACCGCGGGCGGCCCGCCGCCCGAGGTCGTCATCATCAGTCTCGATGCCGGTGCCGTCGTTCCCCTCCTCGTTCAACGACGAGTTCCCAGCGGGGCCGGACGGCCAGCGCGCCTACGTCGGACTCGACGTCCTCCGTGGTCTGATCGCCGGCGTCGACCAGGCGCTCGAGGCGCACAGGCAGCAACGGCCCTCGGCCCGCAGACAAGGCCCCGTCCTGATCGGTGTCTCTCCCTGGTTGACCGACCCCGAGCTGATGCGGAAGCTGAGAGAGCTCACCTGCGCCTGCATCGTGATCACGAAGCAGGGTCGCAGCAAGCGCGACCTCGAGCAGCTCCCCGAGCTGCACGAGCTGAACGCCGTCACGCCCGGCCTGCCCGTCGAGGCGTTCCCCGATCTGATCGAGCTCGCGCCGCACCTAGACGACGAGCCGGTGACCGTCGGCCCCTACGACCGGGTCGGCGAGCTCGTCATCCCGACCGTGCGCACGCTCGGCTTCCGCCGCCACGCCTCCGACTCGGGCTACGTGCCCCTGATGCACGCGAAGCTCGCGCTGCTGGGCGACCTCTGGTGGCACGACGAGGACGCGCTCGGCTACCCCGCCGATGTGATCGGGTTCAGGGCGCGGCGGCTCTGGGTGTCGTCGGCCAACTTCACGCTCTCCTCCCGTGCGAGCCTCGAGTACGGCTACTGGTCGGCGGATCCTGCGCTGCTCGAAGGGATGGAGCGGTTCCTGCTCAGGCTCGTCGCCGCATCCGAGGGGCTCGCCGGCGCCGACGAGCCGGCACCGCAGTTTCTGCCCGTTGACTACGACGATGAGGCGTTGCGTGAAGTGATGGCCGAGAGCGAGTGGGAGGAGGACGCCGAGGATGAGTAGGTGTCGTCGCTCCCGTTCGTCCGTTGGTCCGGACGGCCGACTCTAAAGGACTCTGAGAGTCCAGCAATGCGGGCCATGCCTGAGAACTGCGCTCAGGCCCGGTCGAGCCCGAACCGCTCGGCGAGCGCGTCGCCGAGCATCTCCATCGTCAGAACTCGCGCCGCCCCATGCTCCGGCGCAGTGTCGCTCCGGCGGCCGAAGTCGATGATCCGCTCCTTGCTCAGCACGACGAGGTACGCGGTGCTGGACAGCGGCACCGCATCGTGCAGCTGACTGAGCGTGTATGCCTCCATGCCGACGGTGGCGACAAACTCCGCTGCCTTCGATGGCTTGTACTCGTCGTAGCGCCAGCGGGCTGCGCCGACACGCTCGATCTCCGCCAGCTGCCGCGGCTTCGGGTGCACGAGCTTGTTGCGCAGCGTGAACAGCCGCTCGAGCACGGCAAGCTCCTCCCGCTGCTCGAGCTCGGAGAGGTCATCTGTCACCGCGAGCCGCGGCCCGAGCACGTACTTGTCGACCGTGCGGTTGCGATCGATCCTCTCGCGGTCGCGCGCCGGCAGCGTCGCCGCGATGAAGCTGTTGATGAACGCCTCCGCCGCGAAAGCCGCGTAGAGCACGCAGTCACGGCAGGCCTTGATCCGCCGCGACTTGACCTGTGCTGTCGCGTACGCCTGTCGCACCGGATCTTCGCTCTCCTCCACCCCGGCGTACAGGTACGCAGGATCACCAGCCTGGAGGAAGGCCTCGAGCGCGTCGTGCAGGTAAACGGAATCGAGCGTCTCGACTGTCTCCGGGACCTCCCTCGCGCCTGCTTTTGTGTTCATGAGCGGCGAGTCTAGGTGCCGGTCGCGCGACTCTACGGTTGGTTTGCCGCTCGGCGAGCTTCTTCTGCCATCACAGCGCGTGCCGCCTTCACCTGAGCCGTCCACGGCGTGACGACGTCCTTCAGGTTGAGCGGCGGCTTGAGCTCGAGGAGTAGTCCGACCTCGATCTCGCCGAGGTTGAAGGCGCAGTCGGCCGGCTTGCCCCAGACGGCGAGCTCGAGGCGCTCCTTCATCCACCGCGTCAGCGCGGCGTCACACGCCGCCGTGAGTCCGTAGTTGGAAAAGTAACCGGGCTTGGCCGGGTTGCGCGGGATGGCGCGCAGACCGAGCGTGTCGTGGAGCAGCGCCGCGAACGAGCGCCGCACCGTCGACTGGCCGGTCCGCCCGTCGCCGAAATGCGTCTTCAGATCGCGTGTGACGAGGCTGTCCTCAGCCTTGCCGACGTACAGCGGACGGCTATTTGGTGGCGCGCCGAGACCGAGCTCGTCCCAGGTAGTCGCGTCGCCATAGATCGCGTACAGGCCGGGCCGTCCGGAAACGCGCGCCTCGGCGCCGGCGAGCGGCCCAGGTCGGTCGAGCGCCGCGCGCGCCTCGGCGCGAACGTCGTCGAGCTCGGTCACGTCTCGATCGCCGGCTACTGCGAACGATCGTTCCAGTTCGCCTAGCCACCGGCCCGGCGCTTGCGGTCGATCTCGAGCAGGATGTCCCGCACCTTCTCCTGCTCCTCCCGGCCGAGGTAATAGCGCTCGCGCTGGCCCTTCTGTTCAAGGCCGGGAAGAATGGCGCGCGCGATCTCACGCAGCAGTTGCGTTCGCACCTTCCACCGGGCGGCCAAGGCGTGGCCGCTCACGACCTCGTCGGCGACCTCATACACAGCGCGGATCTTGCCGTACGCGCCGTGACCGTGACGAGCGGACGGGCTAGAGTTTTCCGGCCGTCACGGGCTTGATCGCGATGTCTGCAGCGCCGACTTCCGCGCTTCCCGAATCTCGCGATCAATGTTGAGTGGCCCCTTGCCCTCGTAGCGCCGGATCACGCCACCGTAAACACGACCGACGAGGCCTGTCCCCATCGAGCTCTCGATGTAGAGCGTTGGATGGTGCGCGGCGATCCGGAGCGTCGCGTAGATGTGGCGGAGTGCGTACGGGTCGTCGGACTCGCTTCCGAGACCGTGGCTTCGCGCGATGGGAACGAAGTAGTCCTCTCGCCAGTTCCGGTACTCGCTCTCGTTCCAGAGACGGCTCGTGCCGGGGTACGGAAAGAGGAGCCCGTCGGAACCTGCTTTGGCCACTCGCCTGGCGATCGTCTTGGGTAAGGGGCCGAGCAGGAAGACATCCTTCTCCGGGTACCGGGACGACTTCGTGCCGGCGACGATGACGCCGTCGACGTTGCGCTGGCATATGCGCAGGTACTTCGGGCCAAGGTCTTCAGGGGCGTAGTGCCGCCCACACGCTGCGAGGATCTCGCCCGGCCGAAATCCCCCGTACGCCAGCGCCTCCACGAGGTCTGCTGAGCACGCCGCGAACTCGGGCGTCGGCGGCACGGGTACGCCTGCCGGCGTCGCGATCTTCCGACCGCGCGCCCTCCGGGATCCTCGTCGAGCGATCTCCTCAAGCCGAAGGAAGTCCGCCCTGATCCGCTCGACAATCTCCGGCGGATACGGCCTCCGGACAAGGTTCACGCCCGTCTGCGGCGGCGGCGCCACTAGCGTGACTGGATTGGCCCGCTCGCGTGGGAAGTCCTTCTTGAGCTGGGCGTAGTCGACCATCTGTTTGAGGAAGCTCCGGACCTTCCGCCAGATCTCTTTGCCGATTCCCGCAGAATCGACCTTCTCGGCCAACGCCAACACGTGCTCGATGTCGAACTCGCGAAGCGGGATCCACGCCGCTGCCGCGTCGCCCCACCCGAGATCGACGAGCTGCCCATGCGTGTCGCGGATACGCCAGCCGTGTTCGTCCCGCTTCCACCGCGTCTCGAAGACGATCCTGTGCAGTCCGTCCTGGACGATGTCGATCGTCTTTTTCGCCTTGGGCCGCGGCGAACTCCCCCGCAGGATGACTTTCCCCTCGGCCCACCTGGGGAAGAAGTCGATCACGTACTCGCCGAGTAGCGGCCCGTCGTCGACGGAGACAGCGATCGGATCTGCGCGAGCCGGGTGCGCCGCGAGGAGGGTGCCGAGCAGTGCGGAAGGGATCGTGTTGCCTCTGCGGCCGCTCAGAAGCTGAGCCTCGAGCGTGCGGGGAAGCTTCGGTGGCTGGTCGACGAGTACCGGTATCTGCTCGCCCCAGCGCGCCCACAATGCGTCCTGGAGTTCTGCCGCCGCCTTCACTCCGAAGGACGCCGTCAATCTCCCGCCGAGCCGGCGGACGCGATACGGCGAGCGACGACCTTGGCGGAACTCGATCATCCGGACGGCGCACGGCGCGCGTCATAGTGCAGACGCGGCACGGTGGAGCGTCGGCGCCCGCGTGTGGGGGTCGAAACTGACTCCGCCGATCGTTCGCGCCCGCCGACCCTCGGCTCGAATACGAGCGTGCTCTTGATCCACCGGAGGACCTCCGTCTCCGAGACGACGAGTCTCCGTCCGCACGGCGCGCGCGTCGCGCGCAACTCGCCACGCATGATCGCCTTCCGGACAGGCTTGTCGGTCGCGTAGCCGAACTGGCGCGCGATCTGAAGCGGCGTTAGCCATACCTCGTCCAGGAAGATGCTGTGCTGACCCTCCGTCGCACTCATAGCTGCCGCGCGGTTGTCCTCGTTGAGGCTTCGCAACCCCGAGACAGGTCCCGCCAAAACCGCGCCTTGAAGGTGCGCGCGGCGGCTTCGGGGGAGTAGCCGCACCGCTCCGCCACGACTCCGATGGCGTCCTCCTGCTCTAGCGACAGCCGAGGCGGCAAGGCGCCCAGCCATGCTCCTGCGGCGGCAAGAGCATGTCGCCTCGCCTCCGGCGGGTTCGCAGGGGCGACCCCGCGTGCGAACTCGAGGGCGCGCCACACCACACCGCACATCCGGCTCTCGACGATCGACGGCCAATCCTCCGCGCGCTCGCGTACGAACGCGTCCGGATCCTTCGACGGCGCGAGCTGGTCGGGATCGATGACGTACACGGCCGGGCTCAAAGCTGCGTCAGCAGCGTGCTCTACCGCGCGCGCGGTCGCGGCGCGGCCGGCCTCGTCCCGGTCAAGACTGATCGTGATGCTCTCGAATCCCGCTCGCGCAAGGTGCTCAAAGGTCGCCGGGCGGACCGCGGTCCCTCCCAGAGCGACAACGTTCGTGATCTGCCTCGCACGGAAGTGATGTACGTCAAGCAGTCCTTCGACGAGCACGACGTCACGCGGCCGCGGCCCCTCCTTCAGAACCCATGACAGCCCGTACGGCGGCAGATTCGTCCGACTCGCGCCGCGGAGATACAAGTAGCGGACATCGGCCGCAGGTTCGAGCGACCGCGCCCAGATCGTCCTGATACGCCCGCGATCGTCGCGCCAGGCCCCGCACAGCCGGCCTGTCCAGCGGGAGTCGGCGAGGACCCCCGATTGTTCGATCTCGGCCTCCGAGTAGCCCGCCGACCGTAGGCAGTCGCGTCCGACGCGGGAAGAGGGAACAACGCCGAGCCCGCACCGGTCGATTGCCTTCGACGGCAGACCGCGCTGCTCGAGGTACTCGCGCGCTGGCGCACCTGCCTCCGCGGCTAGCTCCCATCGGCAGAGGGTGAAGAAGTCATGGAGGATGTCCGTGCGACGATCGCGTGGCACGGGGCGCTCGAGCGGGGCCGTGTCGACACCCGCCCTGCGCGCTAGATCGACCACCGCGCGAACGAAGCTGTCGCCACGCGGGACGGCCCCGCCCGCGACGTATGCCGTCCACAGCGTCGCGTCGCCACCATGCACGAGGAATCCCCGCGGCACGGGCGCATGCGCGACGACCCGCTCCGCGCGCACGCCGAGCACGCGATGAGTGAACTCGTCGTTCGTCGCTATCCAGCCCCGCGCATCGCGTCGCCAGCCAAACTCTGGAAAGGCGGTGTCGAGCCGCTCAAAGAGCTCGGGCAGCACGACGTCTGTGTAGTAGTCGACCGCGCTGATCCGGCTCGACGCAGTCATCAGAAGCCGTGCTCCCGGAGATAACCGTCGATCGCTACGGCCGCGATGTCCGACTGCCGCATGCCAAGCTGCGGTGCTGCGACCCGCAGGCGTCTGAGCAACTCGGGCGCTAGACGGGTCGAGAACTGCGCGAGGATGACCGGCGCGCCCGTCCCTACAGTCCGGTACGCACGTGACGAAGCTCGACCGTTCTTCGCGCTCGTGCTCATTCGACATCGCGTAGCATATGTGCATAGTGGTGCTCTTGCAACTCAAGAAGTAAACTTGACGCGATGCGCAGCGCGTCGCTTATCCGTGAAGCTCGGCTTAGAGCCGGTCTGACGCAGACCGAGCTGGCAGACCGGACAGGACGCGACCGCTCAGTCATCGCTCGATGGGAGCAGGCGGTCGTCGCCCCGAGTCTCGAGACGCTCCTTGAGCTCGTCCATGCTTGCGGGTTCGACCTCCCACTCGAGCTCGTGGCGTACGACGACGCCCGAGTAGCGCGGCTCCAGAAAAACCTGCTCTTGTCACCCGAGCGCAGGGTCCGCCGCCTCTTGACGGCCGTCGAGCAGGACGAGGCCGGTGGCTGAAACCCAGCGCAAGTTCGACCCACTCGGTCTGCTCGCCGTGCTCGACCGACACCGCGTCGCGTACATCGTGATCGGCGCCTTCGGGCGCGTCGTGCAAGGCGCAGAAGAGGTGACGCGCGGCGTCGACATCGTTCCGTCTCCCAAGCCGGAGAACCGTGACCGCCTTGATGCTGCGCTCGAGGAGCTTGAGGCTGTGACCCCGGATGGCCACGCCGCCTCACTCGACGCGAAGGGCGATGACGCCGTGATGACGCTTTCAACGAGTCGAGGCGAGTTGAAGATCGTTCAGCAGCCGGAGGGAACGCGGGGTTACGAGGATCTGCGTCGCATGGCCACACGCGAGCCGCTCGGCCGAGGCATCCGGCCAGCCGTCGCCTCCGTCGATGATCTCGCGCGGATGCTCGCGGCGCTCGGTCGGGAGGAGGATCAGCAGAAGCTGAGGGATCTGCGGCGCCTCGCGGAGCTCGAGCTGAGCCGCGGGGTCGAGCTCTGAATTCAGCGGAGGCGCCAACGAACCCACCCCGTCGGGGCAACGTACCCATCGAGCGGCCGGATGTTGGCGCCGTTGCCGCTGGACGAGCACTGAACGATGAGGCCGCTGCCGAGCCAGAGCGCAACGTGACCTGCGTCCCCCTCGCCGTGGCCGAAGAAGATCAGATCTGCCGGGCGGTAGCCGCGGGGAGGGGGCTCGCTTCCAACTCCGCGCGCCACGAACGGCGTGGCTGCGGCTGTTTCGGTATCCGGCAAGAGGCCGTTCGCCGGCCACTGCTGCACGGTCGTCGAACCGACGTCGATCCCCGCCTGTGCCATCGCCCAGCGCGCGAACATCGAGCAGTCACAGGTGGTGCCTGCCGGCTCACGGCTCTGCATGTCGGCCACCGAGCCCCCGCGATCCGTGGTCGGCCCTTGGCTGTAACCGTTGAAGTAGCCGACATGTGCAACTGCCCATGCAAGAGCGCTCACGGCTCCGCCCGTCGCTCCCGGCGCGAAGGCGCCGCGGTACTCAGAGGCTTGCGCGAGCACCCTTGAGACGTAGAGCGGCGAGTGGTTGTAGGCGAAGACCGCAGCGCGATAGTCGTCGGGCGCGCCGTTGACGCGTAGCAGACGCGCGGCGCTCGCGATCGCGTCGGCCGGATTCCAGACATCGGCGATCCCGTCGCCGTTGCCGTCCGTCGCGTACCCGTCCCCGTTCGCAGCCGGTAGCCCCGGCTGCGGTACGGTCATCGGCGGCGTGCCCGTCCGCCAGGTCGTTCCTAGAAACTGCATCGGACCTGTCGCTCCTGCCGCGTTCACCGTGCCCGGCGGATTGCAGCCTGGCGCCTGGCTGCGACCGTGGTCGCACTCGATCTTTCCGATCGCAGCGAGCACGGCCCAGTCGACGCCGAACCTCAGCGCGGCCCGCTCGTACTGGACGAGATAGTCGGTCGGGATGTCGGCGATGGCGATGGGAGAGGGCTGCGAGGTGCCCGTCGTCATCTCCTGCGTCGCCAAGCCGCCGATTAGGGCGACCAGCAGCAAGACCAGGAGTGCGCCTGCGAGCACGACCCTTGAAGCAACACGCCTCCGGCCGGGAAGGGCGAGGGCGGAGGTGGACATCTACGCGGCCTCGCCTCGTCTGTCCAACATGGCCGCACGACTATAACAGTTGATCTACTGTATTACAGTTGATCACCTGCCATAGCCGGATATCGATCGATCGCCTCTACGAGGCAGCCCGTGCCGAATCGGAGCGCGTCAGCAGGCACGCGCTCATCTCGGGCGTGGATGAGGTCGACCGAGATCTCCTTCGGCAAACGCATCGGGAGGAACCCGTACGTCTGGATCCCGAGACGGGCGAAGTGACGCGCATCGGTGTAGCCGGGCAGCAGCGCCGGAATTGGAACGCCGTCCGGGTCCGCCTGCCGCAGGATGTCGGCGAGCATCGGATAGAGCCGCATGTCTGGGTCCGCGCGTGCGGGCGGCTCCTCCTCGATGAGTTCGAACTCGGCGAGGTCGCCCGCGAAGTTCGCGAGCTCCTGCACCAGCTCAGTTGGCGTTTGCCCGGGCAGGACGCGACCGTCCAGGTCGACAGTTACCTCCGTCGGAATCACGTTCGAGCTGTCGCCGCCACGGATGACCGTCGGCGTGGCGGTGTTGTGGAGCAGGGCATCCAGCGGGGCGGCGTCCTTACCAAGCAAGGGGATCAGCCTGTTTGTCACCTGTTCGCGAAGCAAGCCCTGGAGCGCGAGGCGCTGGTACGCGGGAAGTGCCTGAGCCATCGCGCCGATCATCTCCCGACCGAGCGGTGTGACGTGCGCAGGAAGCCGTCTCTTATCCAGCCTGGTGAGGAGACGGCCGAGCCTCGCGGCCGCGGTCCCGTGGACGACGGTGGAAGGGTGACCGCCGCTGCCTCTGATGGTCGCACGGACGAGGCAGCGCTGCTTCTCGGCTACCTGCACCGGATAGAGCCGGCGGTCGCCGACCCATTCGGTGAAGCCGCCGATCTCGCTGAACGCATACCGAACGCCGGAGAACAGGTCATGGTGTTCGTCGACGAGGAACTTCGCTCCGAGCCGACTCCCCCGCTCTTCGTCACTCGTCAGTACGAGGATGAGGTCAGTCGCGGGCGGCGACGCTCGCCCAGCGACCGTCAGCAGCGCCGCAATGAGCATCGCGACGCCACCCTTCATGTCGAGGGCACCACGGCCCCAGATGACGCCGTCGATTACGTCGCCCGAGAACGGCTGGTATGTCCAACCCTCTGCCCGAGCCGGCACGACGTCGACGTGGCCGTACAGCAGGAGAGGCGAAGCCTCTCCCGCTCCCCGCACTCGAGCGATCAGGTTTGGCCGGTCCGCCTCTCTTGCGAGGAACTGCGACTCGATCCCGGCCTCGGCGAGTGTGCTGGCGACGAATTCGAGACAAGGGCGTTCGTTACCCGGTGGGTTCGACGTGTCGAACCGGATCAGATCCTGGAGCAGATGCGCGGGATCCACGGGCCCAACCCCCTGTGTTTGGCTCCGCACGTTCACGGTCAACATAGAGGATGGCCGTAGAACCACTGCCATGCTCCCGGTACGAGGTGGTGTGAAGCGCATGACGGCTTACGAGCACGGAGCGGAACTCTTCTCGCCGCCTCCGCAGAGCGGCACGAGACGATTCCGCGCGCTTTCGCTCCTCGGCGCTGCAGGCTTCGCCGCTTATGCCGCCGCCGTTGTATTTGGCGCGCCCCGGCCGATACTCACGTTGGCCTTCACCGGAGTGATGATCCTCGTTCCGCCGTCCGTCTGGTGGGCGTACGCACGAGCGCCGGACGTTCTCCGTCGCCCCTTCCTCCTCCTTGCGATCGCTGCGACGTCGTGGCTCATCGGGTCCGTGATCTGGCAGGTCTTCTACATCACCGGCGGCGACAGGGTCCCGCACCCGCCAGGCATCTGGGACATCTTCTTCGTCGGCGCGCAGCTCCTCGTGATCACCGCGCTTGTGATCGCAATGCGCTCTCTCATCTCGTTCCGACTCGCGAGCCTAGACGCGCTGATCGTGACGGCGGCTGGCGTGGCGCTCGCGGCGCCGTTCGTCCGCCATGGCCTCGAGAACGGCGTGAACGTCTCGTCCGTATTCACGCTCAACCGGCCGATCCTAAGCATCGTCATCCTCATGCTCATCGCATCGGCGGCCCTGCGCTCGTGGGAGGGCATGCCTCTGTCCATGGCGATGCTCGGGCTCGCCGAAGCAGTCCTCACCGTCGGCAATCTCATCTATGCCTTCGAAGCGGTCCAGAACCGCTACGTCGACGAGCGCTGGGCGACCCTCGCCTGGGGCGGAGGCGCGATCATCGCGCTGCTCGCGGCGAGCACGCTGATTCTCCGCATCGACCGCCCTGTGCGGCTCGCCACCTCCAGGCGGATCCCGAACCACGCCGTCGGCGCGTCACGCGTTCTCCTCGGCTCACTTGCCGGGCTGCTCCTCTCCTGCGGTGTCGCCGGCTACGGGCTCACGATCGGCAGTCGAGGTCTGACGGTCGCCGGGCTCGGAGCTTGTCTCGCCATCGGTGTAGCGATGGCGTTCCGCGCGACTGATTCGATCAGGACTGCGGAGTCGGCGTATCTCACGCTCGATCGCGCACTCGCCGACACCGAGCGAGCCCGAGACGAACTCGCCCGCGCGAACGTGGAGATCCAGACGATGCAGATCGCCTTCGCAGATCTGCTCAACCTGACGGACGAGCGAACGGAGGGCCGGATTCGCGAGCTCATCGAGGACACCGGGCAGGAGCTCGCCGACCTGCTTGAGGACGAGATCGCCTTGAAGCGCCGCCGCTAGGCGCGCGTACTACGTCGAGACGCCAGGGGCGACGCCGAGCGCCTCCGCCGCAGCCGAGAGATCGGCGATGCGAGCGTCGTCACCCCGCATCGCCTCGGCCGCAGCAACGCCGATCATCGAGGTCAGCGTCAAGAAGTCAGCGAATGCCATCGACTCGGCGCCGGACCGCCAACGGCCCACCTGCTCCGCCGTCGAGTTGAGTGCGCGCGCCGCCTCCTCGTCGCTGCGCCACCCGAAGAGGCGGTAGCCGGCCTCGAGCAGCGGCACGGCGGCTTCCGAGCGGCGCCTCCGTCCTTTCTTTCTTTCTTGCCGAGCTGGCTGGTCGGCAGCCGGCTCGACAGTGCCTGCATCCTCGAATACCGCTGCGCTGATCTCTTCCGGCGAGATGCCGAGAAAATGGGCCAGGCGGAGAACGTCGTGAATCGGCGGCCGGGCAACCCGACCGAGCTCCCACCCTTCGATCGTCCCCGGCTTGATTCCTACGAGCTCACCGGCACGCGCTCGGGAGTATCCGGCCGTCTCACGTCGTTCCTGAAGCAGCTTTCCTAGCGCAGTCTGTCGCGAGGTCACTCGAGATCTCCTTCGTCCGCCCAAGGCAGTCGATCTACTGCCTAGCGAGATCTTCCCCACTATACGCGGTCATCATTCGCATCTCCGTGGTTTCACTGCTATAACAGTGGATCTACTGCCTAGAGAGTCCCGTTGATCCACGGAGGAGGCTGACCGTGAGCCACGGAAACGGAGGACAGGAAGGAACGGCGTCGCTGTGGCAGGAGGACGGGCCTCCCGTGCCGCTCCTCGGCGCAGAAGCCGCTGAGAGAATCGCCGAAGCCGCACCGGCGAACGGCGGCACGCCCCGGGCGAGAGCGGGCTACGCGGTCGCCTCAGCCGACGACTTCGCCGTAGAACGCATGCTGCGACCGGCGACTGACGTACCGGCACACGGCTGGCGGCGCAGCGTCTATCGCCTGACCGGGGGCGTCGTCCACGTCGGGCCGAGCGCGGCCGAGCTTCACCATCGCGAGCTCGTTGCTCTCGTCAAGACGCCGATCGCCGGCAGCCGAAAGATCGCGTTCATTTCTCGCAAGGGCGGAGTCGGTAAGACGACGACCTGTCTCCTCGCGGGCCACACGTTCGCCTCGCTTCGTGGCGACCGGGTAATCGCGCTCGACGGCAATCCCGACGCTGGCACCCTCGGCCATCGCGTACGCCGGGAGACCGCAGCGACAGTTGCGTCGCTGCTGACCGACGTCGAACAGATCACACGCTACGCAGACATACGCGGCTACACCTCACAGGCGAGCAGTCGACTCGAGGTTGTAGCGGCCGACGACGACCCCACGATTACTCAGGCGCTCGGCGAGAGCGAGTTCCGGCGCGCGATCGACCTCCTCGAGCGCCACTACAACCTCCTCTGCCTCGACACGGGCACGGGTGTCCTCGAGTCCGCGACCCGCGGCATCCTCGACGCCGCCGACCAAATCGTCGTAGTGAGCGCGCCGAGTCTCGACGGCGCACGCGCAGCGAGCTCGACGCTCGACTGGCTGGACCGGAACGGCTACGACCACCTCGTCGCAGGCGCCGTAGCCGTCCTGAACACAATCCGCGGTTCCAACGGTGCGCTCGACCTCGACCGTGTCGAGCACCACTTCGCCGAACGTTGCCGGGCGTGCGTGCGGATCCCCTGGGACCCGCACCTCGACTCGGGCGCCGAGGCCGAGCTCGCGGGGCTTCGCCCTCAGACACGTTCTGCCTACCTCGAACTCGCCGCGGCCATCGCCGCCGGCTTCAGCGACACGACCGTAAGGAGGTCATAGCTCATGTCGCCGCTCACACACATCGTCATCGCCGCGACAGGAATCGGCGGGAAGCCCGACCCGAATGGGCTCCCCGGCAGCCCTGCCCTGGAGCAACTCGTCAACGGTCTTGCCTTCTGGGGTCTGCTCTCGGCGCTTGCGGGGCTCGTGATTTCGGCAGCGGTTTGGGCCCTCAGCGCTCACTCGGGCAATTACCACCACGCTTCGGTTGGCCGCCGCGGAACGCTCGTTTCCGCCGCGGCCGCATTCCTCGTCGGCGCAGCCCCTGCAATCGTGGCCTTCTTCGAGAACCTCGGCAACACGGTCCATTGACTCCGCTGCGAGTCAACCGCGCATCACAAGAACGTCGGCGCTCGTGGCTCTGGCAGGGACTCGCCGCGCTGGCACTCGTCGCGCTCGGAATCGGGATCGGCAGCCGGATCGCGGCGCCGCGCGGTAGCAGTCCGGCAGCCTCTATTACAACCTCCGCGCAGGCGGAGGTACCAGCGAAGTCAACGGGCCCGATGCGGCCAGCGCGGACCGAGAGCGGCGCGGTCGCCGCCGCCGCTTCCGCGGTCGAACTGCTCGACGGCCCGGCGCTGCTCGATTCAGCACGGATCCACCGACTTGTGAGCCGAATAGCCGCGTCGAGCGCGCGTACAACACTCGCGCGCGCGTATGCGCAGGGCGCGGTTGAGGTCCGGGCACGGCTAGCCCTGGATTCGGTCCCGACACCAGTCGTCATCCTCCGTTCCGCCCTGGCCGGCTATCGCGTGGAGAGCTACACGCAATCGGCCGCGACGGTCGCGATCTGGCGCGTCGGCATCGTCGGCAGCGGAGCGTCGGTGCAACCACAACAGTCATGGCGCACCGAGACCGTGTCGCTCGTATGGGAGCACGGGTGGAGAGTCACGTCGTTCGCGAGCACACCGGGGCCGACACCTCCACTTCCCCAGACGGCAGATGCCACCACTACTGGTGACCTCTTCGCCGAGATCCCGCACTTCACCGCCTTCTCACATGCAGAGCCGTAGCCGATCGATCCGCCTGGCGGCGGCGACGCTCGCCGCTGTTCTGTCGACAGTCGTGGCGGCGGGGCCAGGGACGTCGCCCGCGCGCGCCGCGTCGATCCCGAACCCGTGTGACCTGCCGGGCGTCGACTTCGTGTGCAACGCGGCAGGCGATCTGGCCGGGAGTGCCGCGCAGGCTGCGGGCGACTTCGTCATGCGCGGCGTCACTTCATGGGTGACCAACGCCGCCGTCTGGGTTACCGGAAAGGTGGGCGGCCTCATCGACGCAACGGCGACGCCGGATGTTCAGGCCGACTGGTTCGCGGGTCAGTACCGCTCGATGATGGCCGTCGCCGGACTTCTGGCGTTGCCGATGCTGCTGCTGGCGGTGATCCAAGCGGTATGGCGACAGGACCTGTGGATCCTCTTACGCTCAGCGCTCGGCTACCTACCGATGGCATTCATCCTCGCGGGCGCGGCGATCGTCGCGACGCAGTTGCTCGTATCGGTGACCGACGGTCTCTCCGCCACGGTCGTCCAAGGCCTCGGCGGCGGCTCAGGGAATCTTCTCCAATCGGTCGGCGACGCGTACAAGAACGCGCTCAACGACACCTCCGCCGGAGCAGTTCCCCTCTTCGGTGTGTTTCTCGGCGCAATCATCCTCGCGATCGGGGCCTTCGTGCTCTGGCTCGAGATGGTGATCCGTGACGCCGCGATTTACGTCGCGCTGTTCTTTCTCCCACTGACGTTCGTCGCGATGATCTGGCCGGCCACAAGCCGATGGGCGCGGCGTCTCGTCGAGTTCCTCGTCGCAGTGATACTCGCGAAGTTCGTGATCATCGCCATCCTCGGGCTCGCGTCGGCAGCGATCACTCAGACAAGCCTCGCGCAGCCCGGCGACGGCAGCGTCTTCGAGCGCATGATCGCCGGCGCTGCGCTTCTGGTCCTGGCGGCGTGGTCACCGTTCGGCCTAATGCGCCTGATCCCGATGATGGAAGTCGCGGCCGGAAGCGTCGTTGGACAGCGAGCGGCGATGTCGGGCGCCGCTGGGTCGGCAGGCATCCACAGCCCGGCGAGCTACATGCGCCAAGCGATGGACCGCCAGTCGCGCGGATCAACCTCCCCGGCCTACTCCGGTGTGCCGCGCACCGTCTACGCACCAGCGACAGCTTCGGGAGGCGAGACCGCGTCGTCGCAAACGACGTCTCGCGACTATTCCAGCGCACGAGCCGACGCTCCGTCGACCGGAGCGGGTCGGGTCACGTACGTCCGGAGCGATTCGCAGGGAGCGTCTCCTCCGGCCGAGAGTGGCCGAGATCCGTCTGCGCCGCCGCGCGAAGGTGGTAGCTCGCCCCCCAATCGCTCGACGCCGTCACCACCCCCGGCTGCAGGCGGAGGATCCGCCTCTCCACCGCCGCCTCGACAGCAACCACCGCGCCCGCCGCGAGAAGGAGACTGACCGATGCCAGAAAGCGAGATCAGGCGCTATCGCTTCGGCCCGCTCGAGCGTCGGGGCCTCATCGGGTCACTGCGCGCGACGCAGGTGATTCCGATGGCCGTGAGCCTCGCCGCGGCGGTTGTCCTGATGCGGACGCTGCCGAGCGGAGCGGGACTCCTCGCAGCGCTCGGGCTCGTGCTCGGCGTCGCAGCCTTTTGCTTCTGGCCGGTGAGTGGGAGGTCGGCTGAAGAGTGGCTGCCGATCGTCTTCGCTCATACACGCAGGCGCACGCTCGGGCGGCACCGACGAGCATCGCTTGCCCCTGTCGCCGGTGTGCGAGTCGGCGAGGCCGGGCGGCCCGAGCCGGCGGTGGATCTTCCGGAGGCAGTGCACGGCCTCGAGCTGCTCGCAGCGCCGCTCCGAGGCGAGACGGTCGGCGTCGTCAACGACACGCGCGCGAAGACGTATGCCGCCACTCTCGCGGTCCGCGTCACCTCATTCGGGCTCCTCGACCGCTCCGAACAGGAGCTGAGACAGGCAGGCTGGGGCGGCGTGCTCTCAAGCCTCGCCCGTGAGGGCACGCCCGTCAGTCGCGTCCAGTGGCTCGAGCGAACCGTGCCCGCCGACGGGGATGAGATCGGCCGCTATCTCGGCGAGGCGTGGGACCGGGAGGCGGCAACCGTGGACGCACTGCCGATGCGTTCCTACCTCGATCTCGTCAGCGGCGCACCTGCTGTGACGCGAGACCACGAGCTCTTCGTCTCCCTTCAGATCGACGCAAAGAAAGCGTGGCGCCAGATCAAACGCGCCGGCGGCAAGAACGGTCCCGATGCCGGTGCCTCCGAGGTGCTCCTGCGCGAAGTCGAGAGCCTCGGTGAGCGACTGGCCTCTGCCGACGTTCATGTCGTCGGCGCGCTTCGGCCAGGAATGCTCGCCTCCGCGATCCGCGTCGCCTTCGATCCGTGGTCGCGACCGGGGCTTGCTCGCCTCGCTGCGGCGGACCGCGAGCGCGACGGGCTTGATGAGGGAGCTGCTTGGCCGGCGGGTACTGAGACGTCGTGGTCCGCTTACCGCGCGGACGGCGCCGTCCATGCGACGTACTGGATCGCCGGCTGGCCGCGAACCGACGTCGGCGCAGCCTTCCTCTCGCCCTTGCTCCTGCATGCTCAGGTCGTGCGCTCGATCGCGGTGACAATCGAGCCGATCTCGCCGCTTCGCGCGATTCGAGAAGTCGAAGCTTCTCGTACGACGGATCTCGCCGACCAGGAACTGCGCGGCCGGTTCGGCTTCGTCGAAACGGCACGTCGTCGTCGCCTTTCGGAGGCGACTTCGCGGCGCGAGGAGGAGCTCGCTGACGGCCACGCTGCCGTTCGCTTCGCCGGCTACGTCACCGTGTCGGCGCGAAGCTTCGAGGAGCTCGAGCACAACTGCTCGGAGATCGAGCACGCGGCGCAGATGGCGCGGCTCGAGCTGCTGCGCCTCTACGGGCAGCAGGAAGAAGCGTTCACGTACACGCTGCCGATCTGCCGAGGCCTGCGGTGAACGTCAAGGGCCAGCCCGGCCATCGAACGACGACCGCACACATTCAGGCCGCCTATCCCTTCGTAGCCGAAGGCGGTCTCGGAGGACGCGGCGTCTACATCGGCCGTGACGTCTACGGCGGCTCCTTCTGCTACGACCCGTGGGAGCTGTACGGCCGTGAGCTGACGAGTCCAAACGCCGTCGTCATCGGCATCGTCGGCAGGGCGAAATCAAGTCTGGTCAAGACGTACGTCTTCCGCCAGAGCGTCTTCGGCCGTCAGGCGTGGATCGTCGACGTCAAGGGCGAGTACGACCGACTCGCCGAGGCGCTCGGCGTTCAGCCGATCACCCTTTCCCCCGGAGGCTCCATTCGTCTCAATCCGCTCACGCCACGCGCGGGCGCGGAGCGTCAACTCAACCTTCTTTACTCCGTTGCCGCCGCAGCGCTGGAGCGCCCGCTCACGCCCGAAGAGAAGCGAGGCGCCCAGGAGGCGCTCCACGTTCTCCGAAGCCGGTGCGATCGCGAGCCGACGCTCCCGGACGTGGTCGACATCCTGATCCATCCGACGGCCGAGATGGCAGACGCCCTCGCAATGCAGGCCGAGGAGCTCGCGGTTTCGGTGCGTCCAATGGCGTTCGCGCTCGACCAACTCTGCTCCGGGAACCTGCGTGGGATGTTCGACGGACCGACGACCGCCGGCCTCGACCTCGACGCGCCGCTGGTCGTGCTCAATCTCCGCGCGGTGCTCAACACGCACACGACGGCGCTCGGGATCTTGATGACGTGCGCGACAGCCTGGCTCCAGGCGATGATCGACGCGGAGACCGACGCGCGCAGCGCGAAGCGGATCGTCGTCGTCGACGAGGCGTGGCGGATCCTTTCTAACCTCGGAATCGGCGAGTGGCTCCAGCAGTCGTTCAAGCTCTCGCGAGGGCTCGGTGCGCAGAACGTCGTGGTGATGCATCGCCTTTCCGACCTGCGCTCGACCGGCGCCGAGGGAAGTCGGGAAGTGCGGCTCGCGGAGGGCCTGCTTGCCGACGCCGAGACGAAGATCATCTACGCGCAGCC
>Ga0070741_10009659_pt1 | contig 18600 bp, 14 predicted proteins | sample Coa_R1_4_FD_66440 | JGI IMG/M metagenome (GOLD analysis project Ga0070741, IMG submission 66440) | Surface soil microbial communities from Centralia Pennsylvania, which are recovering from an underground coalmine fire - Coalmine... | ecosystem: Environmental > Terrestrial > Soil > Unclassified ...
GCTGCGCATGACGAGCGTCTGCGTCCACGTCTGCCCGCCGTCGTGCGAGGAGGCGATCCAGGCGTCGCCCCCGATCGGCCCGTTGAACCCGACGTACACGTCCTGGCCGTCCGCGCTCGTCGCGAGGATCGGCTTGTCGCTCCACTTGCGGGTCCCGATCACCGGAACCGGCTTCGACCAGGTCGCACCGTGGTCGGCGGACTTGGCGAACACGACCGTGAAGTTGTTCATCCACGCCGCGTACACGTCCCCGGTCGCGGGCACGACCTCGATCTCGGGGTCGAACTGGGAGCCGACGCCCTTGCAGCGGCAGATAAACGTGTCGGGGCCGAACCTGCGCCCCCCGTCCGTCGAGACGTTCAGGATCATTGCCGGGTCCGGGCACTGCTTGCACGCGTGGACACCGAAACGGTTGTGGAGCGTGTAGACGTACGGCGCCGACGGATCCGCCGCCACCGCCGGCTCCCAGTCGTCCGCCTTCCGGTCCAGCGGACGCTCCCCCCGCCATCCGGGGGCGGCGTCACGGTGGATCGGCCCGGTGACGCCGAACGTCCCCTCCCCATGGGCCTCCCGCAGCGCCTCGAGCCGCTGCTGCCCGGTCTCGTCGGCGAAGTCACGGTCGCCCTCGCGCCCCTGGGTCCCCGGCGCCTCCGCCTCCGCAGCCCGTGGGTGGCTGTACGGCCGGCCGGGTCTCGAGACCGCCGATCGGGAGAGCGTTCCGGCAGCGAGCACACAGACGGCGACGGCGGCGGCGAGCAGACGGCCTTTGGGCATCGAACCTCCACGGGTGGATGGCCCGCACGGATGCGCGGTCGACGCATCTTGAATCGTGGCCCGAGGGGTGGTCAAGCCGAGCTATCGGCGGAGGCGGCACGGTGCCAGGCGGGCGTCGGAAGCGACGGGGTCGATAGCAGGAGCCACCAGTGCGATCCGAGGGCGGCGTGGTCGACCAGCAGGCTTGCCCGGCTTCGCCCCTGGAAGATCCGCACCGCATGCGAGCCCGATCCCTCCGCCATCAGCCGAGACTGGCGCTCTTGCTGGATCTGGCTCCAGACGCCGAATCCGAGAGCTATGAGCGCCGCGCGTTGTGAGACCGGACCGTGGTCGACGAGCCCGTTCGCCGCCGCGCGCGCCTCGATCGTCGCGAAGTCCACGCCGGCGGTGACGTCCGCGGTTCCGGGCTTCGACAGCACGTCCTCGAGCACGGTGTGCCGTCGGTAGCCGTGCACGTCCCCCGTGCGGCGCGTGTCCCCGTCCGCCGAGCGCTGGTTCGCCCTCCTTCCAGACGCCACGCTGCCGTAGTCGATCAACACGACGTATCCCCGGCGCAGGACCGACGCGAGCTCGTCCACGAACGCGAGGGCGCCCACGGCCACCGCCGCCTCCTCGCCCGGGCGGAGCGCGGGCGCGAGCGGCCGGATCTCGGCGTCGAGCGGGCTCTCGACCTCGACGAGGCGCCCGTCCCGGACCCCGACGCGGATCTCGACCGTTCCGGAGGCCGTGCCGCGCACGCGCCGGAACGGAAGGTTGTCGAGCAGCTCGTTCGCGATCACGACCCCCCCTTCCAGCGACCCGACGTCGGTGAGCCGCCCCCGCACCTCCAGCCTCTGCTCGTCCAGGCCGAGCAGTCGCTCCCTCGCCCCGGGGCTTCGTTCCACCGCCGTGTAGGCGATGGGAAGGTCGCGTTCGGCGGCCAGACGGATCATGCGGTCGGCGAGGGTGCCGTCGCCGGCCCCGACCTCGACGATCGGGAGTGGATCCGGACGCCCCAGGTGGTCCCACAGCTCGGCGAGGGCGCGAAGCAGCAGCTCGGCGAAGACGGGATGGACGTGGGGGCTCGTGACGAAGTGCCCGTCGTCCCCGACGGGCGGGCGCTCGTAGAACCCCTCGGGCCCGTAGAGCGCGCGTTCCATGAACTCGGCAAAGGAGATCGGGCCTTGCTTGCGGATCGCGTTCACGATGTCCCGGAAGACCCGGTCGCTCACCTCATCCGCCCATCGTTCGTCTACGGCTGGAGCCATCCCGGGGACAAACCCGAGATCACCCACAGCACAAACCCGAGATCACCCACAGCACAAACCCGAGATCACCCACAGCACGAACTCTGCTCCTGGGAACCGAGCCTAGCGTCGGCCTCGGCTTGCCTCCATCCCTGGGAGAATCCCACGCGTGGGAACGGGGCTTCGACGGGCGGCGTCGGTGATCGCCGGGAGGGACGGAACGCCCGGGCTCGAGATCCTGGTGATCGAGCGAGGGCCGGGCAATCGGTTCCTCCCCGGCTATGTGGCCTTTCCGGGGGGCTCGATCGATGCCGAGGACGAGGCGCTCGCCGAGCGATGGTTCGGGACCGCCGTGGAGGCGGCGCGAGCCTGCGCCGTACGCGAGCTGCTGGAGGAGCTCGGGGTCGCGCTCACGGCCGCCGGTCTCGTCCCCGCCGACCCCCGCTCGCAGGCCACGATCGACCGCTCTCCGCCCGACGCGGCGATGCTCGCTCCCATCGCGCACTGGGTCGCCCCGGAGCGCGTGCCCGTTCGGTTCGATGCGGACTACTTCGCGATCGCGGCACCGCCCGGACTCCAGCCGCGGCCCGACGGCGGCGAGATCGCGCGGGCCTGGTGGACCTCCCCACGTACGCTGCTGGCCGAGTGGGAGGCGGGGCGTCGAAAGCTGTATTGGCCGACGCTCTTCACCGTTCGATCCCTGACCTCGTGCGCGAGCGTGCGGGACCTCCTCGCGCTTCGAATCCTGACGCGTGAGGCCCTGCCGGAAGAGGAGCGCAGGCTGCCGCGCTCGACGTTCTGGCAGGAGGCCCGATGATTCGGATCCTTCGGGTCCTCGCCCCGAACCCCGGCGTCCGGGAGCTCGAGGGGACGAACACATGGATCGTCGGCGATCGGCCGGCGGTCGTGATCGATCCCGGGCCGGACGACGAGGGCCATTTGCGCGAGGTGGCTCGCGAGGCGGGCCGTGTCGACGCGATCCTGCTCACGCACGACCACCCCGATCACGCGCCGGGCGCGTCGACGCTGGCGGCGATGACCGGCGCGAGCGTTCTCGCGGCCCGGCCGCCGGAGGGTGGTGAGCGCCTGCGTGACGGACAGGAGATCGAGGTTCGCGGCGGCACGATTCGCAGCCTGGCCACTCCGGGGCACTCGCCCGACCACATGGCCTTCTTCCTCCGCGAGACCGGATCGCTGTTCACCGGCGACGCGGTCCTGGGGCGGGGTACCAGCGTGATCGACCCGCCCGAAGGCGACCTGGTGGCCTATCTTCGCTCGCTCCGTCGGATGCGGGAGCTCGAGCCCCGAACGATCCACCCGGGTCACGGCCCGCTCGTGCTCGACGCCGTGGGAAAGCTGGACGAGTATCTGGAGCATCGGACGATGCGCGAGGAGCAGGTGCTCGGCGCGCTCGCCGACGGATCGGCCGGTCCGGAGGAAATGGTCCCGGCGATCTACGGCGAGTACCCGGCGGAGGTTCGAGAGCTAGCCGCGCGCTCGATCCTGGCGCACCTGCTGAAGCTCGAGGCGGAGGGGCGAGTGGAACGGCACACGACGGACGGACGGACCCGCTGGTCGATCGCGGCACCCCGCGCGTGCGCGCGGTGCGGCCGCCCCGTGAGAGGTCGCGCCCGGCTGTGCGGAGCGTGCAGCCTGGCCGCCCTGCAGGAGTCGGACTAGCGCCCATCTGGGTGGAAGAGCCTCTCCGTCGTCCGAGCCGACCGGCGCCGGGCGCCGGCTCGCGGCCCAACCGAGCTCCCGTGCGAGACTCGCTCCAGCGCGCGGAGGTCCGAGATGACGTACCGGTGGTCCTCGAGACGCACGAGACCACGAGCCGCGAGCGCCGACAGCGTCTTGTTCACCGTCTCGCGTGAGGCTCCGACCATGCATCCGAGCTCCTCCTGGGTGAGCGGGACCGCGAGGCGGATCCGCCCGTCCTCCCGGACCCCATGGAAGCGCGCGAGCTCGCACAGCCGGCGGGTGAGCCGGGTCTGAACGTCGTGCGCCAGCGCCTCCTCGAGCGCCGTGGCCGTTCGCTGGAGTCGGTCGGCCATCGACCGGAACAGCTCTCGTGCCAGCAGGGGGTCGTTCTTGGCGATGGCCTCCATCGAGGAGACGGGAAGGAGCGCGACGTGGGTCTCGCCCACGGCCCGCGCCTCCACGGGTGAGGGGCCGCCGCCCAGCAAGGCGTGCTCGCCGAACACCCCACCGGGTCCGATGAGCCCGAGGACGATGGATCGTCCCGAGACGAGCAGCGTCGACAGACTCACCAGCCCCGAGCGCACGAGACGAAGCGACGCCACGTTTTGGCCCTGGTGCAGGATCGGGCGGCCGTGCTCGTACCGCCTGGAGGGGGAGAGCGCGAGTTGGACGAACCGCGTCTCCACGTCGGTGACCCTAGCGCCTGCCACCGACATCGAGCCCGGTCCGCGCTTCGACACCTGGGGGCTGCGAGGGGTAGGCTGCGCGAAGTCCGAACGAGCCATCCAAGGAGGACCCGCCGTGGGCAAGCGAGGACGGGAAGCGCTGGGACAGGTTCCGCTGTTCTCGCACCTGTCGACCAGGCACCTACGCAGGCTCGCGGACTCCACCACGGAGGTCCGCTACATGCCGGGGGCCCTGATCGTGAAGGAGGGTGAGCCCGGCGATCGCTTCTACGTCATCGTGGAGGGCCAAGCCAAGGTCCTCAACCGCGCCGGCAGGGTGGTCAACCACCTGCTGCCAGGGGACTTCTTCGGGGAGATCTCGCTCCTCGACGGCGGAGCCAGGACAGCGACGGTAGTGAGCGAGACGCCCGTGACGATGCTGGAGCTCACGCGGAGCACGTTCCGCAAGGTGCTCGCCGAGGAGCCTGGAGTCGCCGTCAAGCTCCTGGAGAACGCGGCGGGGATGCTTCGCCGACTCGAACGTCCGATGCACGGCTAGGCCGGTGCGTGCCGAGCTCTACCGTGCGGGCGACCCCGGGCAGGTCGTGGCCGTGGCCATCTGGGAGGGGGGCCAGGCGCGACTCGAGGTGCGGGCCCCGGACCCAAGCGGCCTCGAGGGACTGCTCAAGCCGACGCCCGTCCTGATCGATGATCCGGCGCTCCGAAGGCGAGGGACCCACGGGCCGACGCTGCTGCAGCCCGGAGATCTCGAGTGGTTCCGTGCGGCGCTGCTCTCACGGGCCCCCGAGCTCGGGCTGGCGGTCAGGTTCGTGCCGGAGGCCGCCCCGGGAGGGTGGGACCCTGCCGGCGAGTACCGGACGTTCCGGCAGCAGGTCGAGCTCCTGGTGGGATCCAACGCCGGCAGGACGACCGCCCGCGCCTGACCCACGTCCGGTTGGCCTCGGCGACGACCCACGAGTCGAGAGTTTGCGTCAGGTGGTTCCGGTGTGCCCGGAGCCCTCGACGAAGGCCTGCCCCGCGTCGCAAAAGGTCAGGAAGTCGCACCAGCGGCACTGCTCACCGGGCGTCGGGTCGAAGCGCGCCGCCCGGATGCCGCCCAGCCATGCCGCTACCCGATCCCGCACGCGGGCGGGGTCGGGCGCCGCGCGCGAGACTTCCTCGCCGCTCCCCAGGTAGAGGTAGGTGAGCGTGAGCTCATCCGGTCGCTTGCCCCACACGTCGATGCAGGCCAGCGCGTACACATCGAGCTGCGCCGAGGCGAGCTCGTCGTCGGCGGGCCGGCGTCCGGTCTTGTAGTCCACGACCTCCCAGGGGCCGTCCGGCACGCCGTAGATCGCGTCGATCCGCCCGCTCACCGTGACGTCACCGAAGGAGAGCAGGAACGGCCGTTCTGCGTACAGCGGGACCGCGTTCGCGAAGCGGCTGGCCAGAAAGGCGTCGCGGAGCTGACGGATCTTGCCCGGTTGCCCCGCGAGCTCCTCGGAGGTGAGATCGGGCTCCTCGTCGAGCTCGAGGAGCGTTGCCTGGCCGGCCGACCTGCGCTCGATCCAGCGGTGGATCTCGGTGCCGATCCTCGCGTGCGGCCCGGAGAAGCGAGGGAGGGGCCGGACCGAGGACCAGTAGAAGCGCTTCGGACAGCCTCCGTAGTCGATCAGCCCGGTCACCCCGAGCGTCGTCGGCGGCTCCGGCCCCATCTCCGTCATGCTCCCACGCTCCGCGAGATGCTCGGCCAGTGTCAGCCGCTCCGCCACCAGATCCTCGTACACGAGCCGCTCGTCGGGCGCCAGCCGCTCGAGGAGCTCCGAGGGCACCGAGCCCAGGCGCGCGGTCTCGAGCGCGGCGTGTCGCCAGCCCTGAGGGAACGCGGCGTCCCGGTCGTCGGGACGGGCAGGCCCCGGCCACCCCCGCATGCGGCTCTGTCGGACGCCGGCGAGCGGGTTGGTCTGCTCTCCCGTCTCGACCGGCTCGTTGTCGCCTCCATCGAAGAGGACTTCGGCCCCACCCGACCTGCGACCCCACGCCACGAGCTCAAGGAAGAAACGGCCGACCTTCTTCGCCCGCAGGTTCTCGCCATACCAGACCGCCGACGAGCAGTAGAGACGGCGTCGCGCGCGGGTGAGCGCCACGTACGCCGTCCGCCGCTCCTCGAACGTCTCCTGATCGCGCAGCGAGTCGACGAACCGGTTCATGACGCCCTCGAACTTCGGCAGCAGGTCTCGGTCTCGGCGGAGCTCGATGTCGAGCGAGCTCCCGCGGCGCATTGGGTTCTGCTGGACGCGCTCGTCGGGGAAGAGATTCTTGGCCAGACCGGGAACGAACACCGTGTCGAACTCCAGACCCTTGGCCGCGTGCACGGTCATGACCTTCACGGTGTCGTCCTCGCTCGGCTGCACCGGCGTCCACTCGCGGTCGTCCTCGATCCCGTCGAGGTACTCGAGGAACGATCCGAGCGTGAGCTCGCCGTCGACCGGCTGGAACGCGTGGACCTGGTCGAGAAACGCGGCCAGATTGCGCCTGCGGGCTGCCGCGACGGCGGGGTTCGGGTGTGCCTCCAACTCCTCCAGGAGCCCGGTCGTGCGGATGATCTCCGCGAAGAACTCGCCCACCGGCCGGCGAACCGCCCGGCGAAGCTCCGCCAGCTCTCGCGTGAACTCCGCGATCCGGGCGCGTCCCTTCGCGGACAGGCCCTCGATCTCGTCCAGGTGCTCCAGTGCCTCCGCGATCAGGAACGGCTGATCTTCCACGAGGTCGAGGTCCTCGGGCGCCCGCTCGCGCAGGTGCTCGAGGAGCATGCTCCGGCTCCGCGTGGTCCAGGCGGCCACCCGGGCGAGGTCGCGGTGGCCGACACGGTACCTGGGACCCGTCAGGATACGCGCGAGCGCGACGCCCGCCGTCGGGTCGGCCGCGGCGCGCGCGTAGGCGAGCACCTCGACGACCTCCGGCAGCTTGATCAGTCCTGCGAGCCCGATGAACTCGGCCGGCACCCCCCGATCCGCGAGCGCGACCTGCAGCGGCTCGAACAGCCGGTGGGTGCGGCAGAGCACCGCGCAGTCGCGCCAAGCGACCCCGTCGTCCCGGTGCAGGGACACGATCGTGTCGGCGAGCGCGTCCATCTCGGCGATCTCGTGCTCGTATTGGGCGATGCGGACGAAGCCCTCGCCGTTCGGCGGGTACGGGCGGAGCTGCTTCTTCGGGTCGGGGCGCTGATCGGCCGGAAGAGGCCGGATGATCTCGTCGGCCGCCGCGAGGATGCGCGCGCCAGAGCGGAAGTTCGTGTACAGGGGCAGCTTCGGCGAGGGGGTCCCATCGGGAAGGGGGAACTGTCTGGGAAACTGCAGCAGGTTGTGGAGGCTCGCGCCCCTCCACCCATAGATGTTCTGATCCGGATCGCCGACCGCGGTGACCGGGTGCCCGCGGCCGAAGATTCCCTCCATCAGCAGCGCCTGCGCGTGGTTGGTGTCCTGGTACTCGTCGAGGAGCACCGCCCGGAAGCGCTCCCGATATTCCTCGGCCACCTCGGGGTGCTCGCGCACGATCCGCACCGCGAGCGCGATCTGGTCCCCGAAGTCGATCACGCCGAGCTCTCGCTTGATTTGACGGAACTCCTCTACGGCTCGGGCGAGCTCGATTCGCTCGAGGGCGGCCAGATAGGGGTCGCTCGATCGCGCGCTCTTCAGTCGATCGAGGTTCTTCGCGTTGAACTCGACCACCTCGGAGGGCTCTACGACGTGGTTCTGGAGCTGCTCGTCGAGCGCCAGGATGCCGGAGACGATCGAGGGCTGCCAGCGCGTCGTGAGGTGCTCGAAGGTCATCCGGTCGAGCACGCGCGCGGCGAGCGCGGCTCGCTGAGCCGGTGTGACCACCCGCTGCCCTGGCTCGATCCCGATCAGCATGCCGTGGCGCTCGAGCACCGAGGCGGCGAACGCGTGATAGTTGGCGACCTCCGGCTCCTCGCCCTCGTCGAGATCGAGCGTTCGGAGGGCTCGTCTCACCTTCGCGAGCAGGAGGTCGGTGGCCTTGTTCGTGAACGTCAGGCACAAGACGTCGCCCGGCATCACACCCTCCCGGTCGGGGCCGAGCATGCCCCGTGCCGCCATCGCCAGATAGATGACGCGGCAGGCCATGACCGAGGTCTTGCCGGACCCGGCCCCCGCGACGAGCACGTAGGGGACGAGCGGCATGGAGATCGCGGCCCACTGTTCCGGCGTGGGCTCGGCCCCGAGGAACTCGACGATCGGACGGGGGTAGGCGGCCACGGCCCGGCTCACGTCTCGACCTCCGCAGCCCGGTCGACGCTCCCGACCCCCGCGGCCCGGCCGGCCCTGTCGGCTCCCCCGGGGGCTCGGTCCACGCTTCCGGCATCGCCTGAAGGGTCCCGCTCGTCGATCGGGAAGACCTCGCCCCCTTCCGGATACCTGGGGCAGAGGGTCTGGAACCGGCAGAAGAAGCAGTCCGCGCGGCTGTTCGGGACGTACCGGCCGGCTTCGTCGAGTCGGCGGACCCGCTCGATCAGGCCAAGGAGGCGGGTGCGCATCCGCGCCTTGTACTCCTCCTCCCCGCCCCTTACCTCCCAGACGTGGGTCACGAGCCGCCCAACGTGCTTCTTGCCGGGGAGGAAGGCGAGCTCCACGGCGTCGACCGGGCGGAAGGGCGCGAGGTCCTCGCACTCGCCCACGGCGAGGTAGTAGATGCCGAGCTGAAGGTTGTCGGCGGCTCGGCCGGCGTTGTCGGATGAGCCGGTCTTGAAGTCGGTGATCCGCCGGCCGCCCTCGGGGACCTGACCGATCCGGTCGATCACGCCGCTGATCACGGCGCCCTCGAGCTCGAAGTGGAACCGGCGCTCGGATGCGTCGGCGGGAAGCTCGCCGTACCGTTCGAACCAGTTGGGGATCAGCACCTGGATGGCATGCCGACGCTCGGCCTCCGAGATCGCGTACGAGGGAAAGCGCGTGGGCTGCCATCGCTCCTCGAGGGCCGCGATGAGGGCCTCGGGAGTGCGCTCGATCTCCCCGCGCTCGCATCGCTCGATGAGCTGGTGGACGAGCCGGCCCACCCACGCCTGGTAGCCGCCGCTTGGATCGAGCCCGAGCTCGTCGCCGAGCAGGTACTGGAGCTCGCAGTTCTCCAGGTGGTCCAGGCGCGAGTACGAAAGGTAGGGCCGCTCGTGCAGGGGCTCGCCCGTGTCGGTCCACTCGCGCTGATGCCACCACCTGCCGGGATCGGCTCCGAGCGCGAGGAGCGCGGGCAGGGTCGCCAGACGATCGGGGAAGGTCCGCAGGGGGTCCGCGAGCGTTCGCCTCCACAGCGCGACGGCTTCCGGAACCGAGACCGGCTCGCCGGGAGGCGCGAGCGGAGCCTCCGACCAGGTCACACCGAGCTCCTCGACGAACCGGGAGGCGATCGCCTCGTGTGACTCCAGGCCGTGCGGGTCGCTCCCGCTGAGCACCACGCGTCGGCGGGCGCGGGCGAGCGCCGTCGCGAACAGGCGCCGCTCGTCGGCCAGGCGCGTGCGGGTGATCTCGGAGCGGGGCCTTCGTCCGGACAGCGCGTCGAGGTCGAACATCGGCTCGGGGCGGGACAGGCTCGGAAAGTTGCCCTCGACGGCTCCCACCACGACGACCGTGTCGAACTCGAGCCCCGCCGACGCGTGCGCCGTGAGGACCTCGACGGCCTCGCGCCCGCGGTCGGCATGTGCTGCGAGCGACGGCGAACCCTCCCTGAGGTCGATGAGGTCGAGGAACGACTCGATCGAGGGGTCGGCCGAGGTCCCGGCCTCGGTCACCAGCCGGGCGAAGGCCACGACGGCGTCGAGGTCGGCACGGGCGCGGTGCGAGGACCCCGCCGCCTCGACGAGCCGTCGGGAGCAGGGCAGCTCTTGCCACAGCACACGGAAGGCATCGAGCACGGACGCGCGCGCCTCCTCGGCCTGAAGAAGGACCGTCTCGAGCGTGTCGAGATCGCGGGCCTCGGCCTTGCCGATCCCTGTGCGCAGCGTGAGCGCGGCGGAGGGACGAAGACCGGCCGCGCGCGTCGCCCTGAGCAGGGACCTGGCGGAGGCGGGGGACAGACCGCCGAGCTCGGAGGCCAGCACCGCCTCGATGAGGTCGTCCCGGCGGTCCGGGACGGCGGCGATCCATCGGAGCGCGAGCACATAGGGCCGGGCGGCCGGGGCGGTGGCGGCGGTGAGGCCGGGGTCGGACGATGTCCGGGGAACGCCTGCGTCGTCGAGCGCCCGCAGCAGACCCGCGACGTGCGGACCCCATCGACGGACGATCACCGCGAGGTCGCTCCACGCGATCCCGTCCTGAACGTGGATCCGCCGCAGCTCGCGTGCGACCGCGGCGTGCTCCTCGGAGGTGTGCGGAGCCCGCCAGGCCACGATCGTTGGACGTGGACCGCGGTGTGGGGTCTCGAGCACGACCTGCTCGGCCGCGAAGCGCTCGACGAACCGCCGGATCGGCACGTCCGTCGTGCCCTGGAAGGAGAAGACGTGGGCGTCGGGGTCGCCGGCGACGACGAGCGCCTCCGGGCGGAGCTCGGCGAGCAAGCGCTCGATGCCGAGCGTCGCCTCCTGGAAGTCGTCGACCAGCACGTGGTCGAACTCGGGGTCGCCGGCGGCGGCGGCGACGGCCGCCTGCTCGACCAGCCCGGCGAAGTCGACGGCACCCTGCGCGTCGAGCACCTGGAGATACCGGCGGTAGAACCCGGCGAGCTCGCTCCACCCCTGCGAGCCGGAGCCGCGCGCGAGGGCCGCCATCTCGTCTGGCCCGATGAGCGCCTCCTGGGCACGAAGGAGGAGCTGTCGTACCTCGTCGGCGAACCCCCTGAGGTGGAGCATCGAGCCGAACGTGGGCCAGTCCTCGGTCCGTTCGGTCGCCTCCCCCCTGAGCAACTCCTGAACGACCGCGAACTGATCGTCGGCGTCGAGCACCTTCGGCGGCTCGGGGTACCCGAGCACCGAGAACCGCCGGGTCACGAGGCGGAAGGCGAGTCCCTGGATGGTGGTCACCGGCAGCCCCGGCAGGGACCTGCCGAGCCTGCGAAGGAGCGCCGCTCGCGCCTCGTCGCGGGCCCGTTTCGAGCGCACCACCAGGGCGATCCGCTCGGGGTCCGCACCGCCGTCGATCAGACTGGCGAACCGCTCGCGAAGGAGCGTGGTCTTCCCGGTGCCGGCGGCGCCGGTGACCAGCAGTGGTCCTCGCGCGTGCGAGAGGACTCGCGACTGCGCGGGATCCGGGCTGAAGCTCGGGAGGGCCACCCGGCGAATGCTACCCCCGCGCGACGACAGTCCGGCCGCCGGGTGCGTTCAGTGGCCGGCCGAGGCCCAACGGAGCAGGCCGCCGCCGGTGATCGCGCCGACGAGCTCGCCGTTTCGGAGCACGAGGGCCGCTCGTCCCGAGCCGAGGCGCGCCGCGACCGGCTCCAGCGGCTCCTCCGCCTCCGCCGTGAGCACCTCGGACAGCGGGATCAGCGCGTCCCGTGCCGGCCGGAGCGGGTCGTGCATCCCGATCTCGCGCGCCGAGGAGAACGAGAGCATCCCGATCACCTTGCCGTTCTCCACGACCGGAAAGGCCTCGCTCTCGTGCCCGCGGAGGTAGCGGTCGAGCGCCTCCGAGAGCGTCATCGTGGACGGGATGGCGGGAGGTGGGGGGTCCATCGCGTCGGCCACCCGTGCGTTCGCCAGGCGCTCACGAAGGCCGATCTGGCGCTGCGACCCCCGGGCTCCCTGGAAGATGAAGATCCCGACGATCGCGAGCCACAGCCACAGGAAGTCGCTCTCGCGCGTGAACTGGACGAACCCGCCCACGACCAGCAGCCCGCCCACAACCATGCCCGCCCATGCCGCGATCCGGGTTCCGAGCCTGTGGTCGCCCGACAGGCGCCAGACCACCGCCTCGAGCATCCGCCCCCCGTCGAGGGGGAGGCCCGGAGCCACGTTGAACCCTGCCATGAACAGGTTCACCCACCCCACGTAGCCGAGCGCCCCCGAGAGCGGGCCGGGGGCCGTCGCCCTCGACAGCGCCCAAAAGAGCGCGCCGAGGAGCAGGCTCGTCCCCGGGCCCACCGCAGAGATCACGAACGCGGGCCCCGGACCTTTCTCGTCCGACCTGGCGCTGGTGTAGCCGCCGAAGACGACCAGCGTGATGCCGAGGACGGCGATCCCGTTCACGCGGGCGGCTACCGCGTGCGCGAGCTCGTGGAGGAACACCGATCCGAAGAAGAGCACGGCCGCGAGCAACGCATACGCCACGGCCGAACCGGACGTGACGCCCGGGTACCGCAGATGCATCTGGGCCCAGAGGCTGTAGGTCACGAGCACGGCGATCCAGACCCACGAGGAGTCCACGTTGACCGGGATCCCCCCGATCGTCGCGATCCGCCATGAGCGCCCGAACACGCCTCGAGCCTACCCCACGTTCCTGGGAGCTCCCTGAGGGAGGAGCGGGATTGCCCGGGCTCAACGCACCGCCGCGTCGAGCGGAGACGACGAGCGCGCACGGCCCATGATCCTGGGCACCTTCTTCGCTCGATTCGGGTCGGTCCGCTGCTAGTCTCTGAGGAGAGGTTTGGAGCCGACGAGGGCGGCTCCCGGAGCTAGTCTGGCCCGGACTACCCTCCCTTCCACGCGGGTGCGCCCGCGGGTCCGGGCCAGACTTCATCTCTCCCGCTCCGGTGCCCTCCTCAGCCGAGGCGCGTCAGTCCCCGAGCAGCGCCCCGAGCTGGCGGGCGTTGTTCACGGCGAAGTCCCGGTAGCAGTTGTTCATCAAGACGTGGGTCTCGCGCGTCTGGCCGGCCAGCTCCCGGATCATCGGAACCCATCCGGCGAGCTCCTGCTGGGTGTACTCGTAGCGGAAGCGCTCGGTCGCCGTCTCTGACTTCTTCGCCCACGTCTCCGTGTTGCGGCCGTGGAAGCGCACCATCGAAAGATCCTTGGCGGTGGCGGCCGCGATCGGGGGAATGCTGGAGTCGAACCCCTGGGGCATGTCGACGCACACGAACGGCAGGTCGTGCTCCTCGAGGAACGAGAGCGTCTCCTCCCGGTTGTGCTCCTCCAGCCAGCTCTTGTGGCGGAACTCGACCGCGATCCGGAAGTCCTTCAGCCGCTCCGCGCACTCGAGCACGTAGTCCTTGCTCGTACGTCCGATCACGAACCACTGCGGGAACTGGAACAGCACCGCCCCGAGCTTGCCCGCAGAGTGCAGCGGCATCAGCGCGTCGTGGAACCGCCGCCAAACCTCCTCTACCACATCGTCGGGGAGCTGCTCCCGGTACAGGTTGCGCTTGTCCTGCAGTTCCTTCGGGAGGCTCTCGCGGAGGTCGGCGTAGATGGAGTCCCGTCGTGTTGGGTGGTTCGTGAGGAGCGAGAAGGCCTTGACGTCGAACGTGAAGTCCTTGGGCGTGCGCTCGATCCAGAGGGCGGCGTTCCGCTCGGACGGCGGAAAGTAGTACGTGGAGTCGACCTCGACGATCGGAAACTGGCTGGCGTAGTACCTGAGGCGGTCCTCCGCGCTTCTTGCCGAGGGAGGGTAGAAGCGGCCCTCCTTCACGAGGGTCGGATCGGTCCAGCTCGAGGTACCGACGAGGATGCGCCCCACGACCTCGAGCCTACCCGTCCTCGCGCTCCGAGTCGCCGTCCGACCCGGTGCCCGCACCCGTCAGTCGTCGCCGCCGTGCTCGCTGCCGGAGTCGCCGTGTGAGTCGTCGTGCGAGCGCGGAGCGGGGGAGACGGAGCCGGAAGCACCATCTCCGCTCTCTCCGCTCGAGCCTGAGATGGAGGGCGCGCCTCCCGACGACGTGCCTCCCGTGGAGCCGCCGTGATCGTCGGCGCTCGGGGTCTCGGTGGGGTGATCGTCCTTTCCATCCTGCTTGCCGGGGCTCTCGGTCGGCTCCGGAGACTCCCGGCCCGAATGGCGCTCCGCCTCTGAGTGCACGGTGAACGAGGTGGTCTTGCCCAGGTCGTTCCCGGCCAGGGCGAACGCGCCGAGCGAAAGGCCCCCCGCGATCAGGAGGCCGGCCACGCCCCATGCGACAACGATCAACGCGCGCTTCACGAGGCTCAGCGTAGTCTCGGGCCCGCTAAGAGGAGGTTAAGGCCGGCCTGGTTGCGATCCGCACGCGTCGCGTCCCTGAGGACTCAGCCCGCCGCGGACGGAGACGCCTCGCCCTGGATGGGCAGCAGGCGGATCTCCACGCGCGTGCCTCCTTCGCTTCCGGCCGTCACCGTCACCGCGCCTCCCCACCTCTCGACGAGCTCTCGGACGATCGCAAGGCCGAGTCCGGAGCCCCCGGGCGGGGCGTTCCGGCCGCGAAAGAACCGGTCCATCACCCGTCTGCGCTCATCGGCCGGGATCCCCGGCCCTCGATCCTCCACCGCGACGAAGAGGTTGCCGTCGGTCCTGCCCGTCTCGATCAGAACCGGGCCGGGGGCGTAGGAGATGGCGTTGTCCAGCAGGTTGTCCAGAACCTGGTCCAGGTCGGTCTCGTCCGCGAGCGCCCGGCCACCCTCGCCGATCGAGTCGAGGGTGGCGCCCCGGCGGGCAGCTCGTTCGCTCCAGCGCTCGATCGCCCGTCCGACCGCGTCGGAGAGGTCCACCTCACCGGGGCCCCCGCGCTCGATCCGTCGGGCCATGAGCAGGAGACGCTGGACGATCTCGGCGAGCCGGTCCACCTCCTTGTCGGCCGCCTCGAGCTGGCGACGCAGGTCCTGCTCCTTGGCGTGTTCGATCGCCGACTCGAGACGTAGCTTCATCCCGGTCAGCGGAGTCCGGAGCTGGTGAGAGGCGTTGGCCACGAACTCGCGCTGCGCCTTGACCGTTTGCTCCAATCGGTCGGCCATCTCATCGAAGGACTCGGCGAGCACGCGAATCTCGGTGGCACCCTGCGAGGTGTCGGCCCGGGCCGTGAGATCACCGGTCCCGAGGCGCTGAGCGGCGGCCGCGAGCTTTGCGAGCGGGCGGGAGAGCGAGCCGGCGAGGGCGAACGCGATGATGAGGCCGGCGGCGAGGGCCGCGACTCCGATGACGACGAGCCCGAGCACCACCGCCCGGACGCGCTCCTGCACTCGCCCCATGGCCTGGGTGAGGCGGACCACGCCGTAGAACTTGCCTTCATCCAGGATTGGCGCGGCGGAGACCAGGATGTCCTCGCCAAGCGTGACACTGTGGCGGATCTGCGAGTAGGGGCGCTGGTTCCGCAGGACGGAGACGAGCTCGGGTCGCTTCGGGGTCGCATAGACGGTTCCGAGATTGTCCGGACCGAGCGAGTCGGCAATGAGCACGCCATCCGGATCGACGACGATCACTCGTCCGTCCTCAGTCGTGGCGGGGTAGTGGGTCTGGACGTACTTTTGCAGCGCATCGAGTCGTGTGGTCCGCTCCGCGCCGATGTCGGCCGCGATCAGGAGGGTCTCGTTCTCGGCCGAACCGGTCGCCTCCGCACGAACCCGCCGCTGAAGGTTGAAGACCAGCGGTGCCTCGAGCGTCACGATGACCGTGACGAGGATGTAGGCGAATGCGAGGACGAGACGGCTGCGGACCTTCGTGGCCGACACCTACTCCTTCATCGCGAGATCCTCGTTCCCGGCGAATCGAAACCCCACTCCCCGGATCGTCGTGATGTACCGAGGGTTGGACGGGTCATCCTCGAGCTTCTTTCGAAGCCACGAGATGTGGACGTCCAACGTCTTGGTGGGTCCGAACCAGTGCGGGTCCCAGACCTCGTCCATGATTCGCTCGCGGCGAACGACCTCGCCGGCGTTCGACATGAGCAGGTGAAGGAGGTCGAACTCGCGGGCGGCGAGTTCCACGGGCCGGCCTCCCTTGGTCACGGTCCGTGAAGCGGGATCGAGGCGAATCTCACCCACCTCGATCGCACCCCTTCTCCCGCCAAGTCGGCCTCGACGCATGATGGCCCGGATCCGAGCCGTGAGCTCGCGGACCGAGAAGGGCTTGACCACGTAGTCGTCCGCTCCCAGCTCCAGCCCGAGCACCCGGTCGATCTCCTCGCCGCGAGCGGTGAGCATGATGATCGGGACGTCCGACTCCCTCCGGATCTCGCGGGCCAGGTCCCTTCCGTCTCCGTCGGGGAGCATGACATCGAGCAGGATCAGGTCCGGAGGCTCACGGTGGTATGCGGTGCGCGCCTCTTCCAGCGTGGTCGCGACCTTTGGGTCAAATCCCTCCCGCCCGAGGCTCTCCGCAAGCGGCTCGGCGATCGCCTGCTCATCCTCGACGACCAGGATTCGGAGCTTCACGAGGTTATGGTACCCCGGCGGGAAGAGGCCCTCCGCATCGGTCAGCGTGCGCCACGCGCCCCGATTTGTCGTTCTTGACCAGGCGTCGGTGGGTATTTCTAAGATTCGTCCACGGATCGGGAGGGGGGTCCGGTGGCAGCGGCAACGACACACACACCAGGCGAACCGCGGTTTCTCCGGCGGGGACACGCACCGCAGGCATGGTCGCGTCGTCTCGTTATGGCACTCCTGGCCTTCATGGTGGCCTCGGACGCGAGCCTGTTGATGATCGGTTTCGTGCGTTCGCCCCACGTTCTTCGCGACATCGGCATGGAACTCCTTGTGTGGAGCGCCCTCTCCTTCCTCGTGGGACTCGCTCCCGTGGCTTCGGGAAGTGCCCCCCAGCTCGGTATGGAGCTGCCTCTCCTACTCGCTGCGGGCTTCACCTATGGTCCATTTGTTGCTGGCCTTGTCGCGTTGCTTGGGTACTCGGATTTGCGCGAATTCAGGGGACGAATAGGGGTTGTTCGCGCGCTCTACAACCGGTCACAGACTTCATTGAGCACTATGGCGGCTGCGGCGGCTTTCGGGGCGCTGGGAGGGCATGTTGGCGACTGGCCCGCAGTCGCTGGCGCTGCGTTCGTCGCGCTCGCTGCCGACTGCTTGGTCAACTACTCAAGCGTGCTAGCCGTCCGAGTTCTTCATGATGGACTGCCGCTTGGGCCGGCCGTTCGGTCGATGAAGTTTGGCTCGCCGGGGGGGTTTGCAATCACATATGCCTGCTTTGGATTCCTCGGCTTGCTCCTTGCGGAGATCCATGCATATCTCGGGCTTTGGGGACTCGGTGCCTTTGCCATACCTGTCTTGTTGGCGTGGCAGGCCTTCTCCCATACCCGTCGCCTCGATGACGCTACGACCGTGATCAAGGCTAAGGACCGGGCCCTTGAGGCAATGTCCACGCAAATTGCTGATGAGCGTCGCGAAGAGCGTCTCGTTGTGGCGGCCGGACTTCATGACGAGGTCCTGCCGCCCTTGTATCAGGTTCACCTTATGGGTCAAGTTCTCCGCCAAGACCTTGCAGCGGGCCGTCTGCTGGCCCTTGAGGAGGACTTGCCCGCTTTGCTCGAAGCGACTCACGTCGCGAATGAAGCCGCCCGGTCGCTAATCCACACTCTGCGAGACTCCAAACTGGGCGCGAACGGGCTGACCAATACTCTGCGACTCTTGGTGCGTGATTTGGAGGTCACCTGCGAGAGTCGGTTTCATATGGAGTTAGAAGAGGTGGGAGGCTCGCCACTGGTCCAGCTTCTTGCATATCAAGTTGCGCGGGAAGCCCTGCGAAACGCCGCAAGGCACGCACACGCGAGCGATATCCGCTTGAGTGTCACTCGCGACGGGTCGGACATGTGGATACTCATTTCGGACAATGGGGTAGGCTTCACTCCCGGCTCGGTCGACGAAGATCAACATTTCGGCCTCCAACTGATGAGAGAGCGTGTTGAGTTGGCAGGGGGAGTTCTCGACGTCGAGACAAGCGAGGGTACGGGAACACAAGTTTCGATTCGGCTCCCCGCCGAGACGGTCGGCGGCGTCTCGCGGCATGAAAGTGACCGTGGGCGGGCGTAGCTCCTTCTCGTCCTTAGTCCTCACCGTGAGCGGGCGAAGTCGTTTCGGGATCCCCCTCGCCCAGCCTGCGCCGCTCGTCAGCGACTTCGGCCGAGGTACGCGGTACTTTGCGATGAGCTCGGTGCGGGGCAGCAGACGGGCCGCGTCGTCGAGAGCGTTACCGTCACCGAGGCCTCCTTTGGTGGATCTGCGCGCCAGTGTGCTTGGTGGGATACTCGCGGGGGGCACGGGTGCCGAGGTTGTCCCGTAGTCCGTAGAAGTTGAGGGCGGTCCTCCGCCCCGTCCCCGCCACCTGGTGGTAGAGACGGGGTGGTCTGAAAGGAGGAGGACCGCCATGGCAAAGCGTAGTCGTCCG
>Ga0070741_10009660_pt1 | contig 18599 bp, 17 predicted proteins | sample Coa_R1_4_FD_66440 | JGI IMG/M metagenome (GOLD analysis project Ga0070741, IMG submission 66440) | Surface soil microbial communities from Centralia Pennsylvania, which are recovering from an underground coalmine fire - Coalmine... | ecosystem: Environmental > Terrestrial > Soil > Unclassified ...
AGGGCCTGGCCTGCTGCCTCGAACGTGGTCCGAAGTCGGACGAAGCGGCAGGTGTAAGGCGCTGTAGTTATCCCGGGGTAAGAGCGCTTCAGGGTTGGGTGGAGGGTGTGCGGATTATTGCGCCTAAAACGTGACCGCCCGCATGCTGGCGGGCGGGTGTAGTCCGGCGGCCCTCTGTTCTCGCCCGCGTACTCGTCACCACCACAACGGGCCGGTCTCTCGCCTGCCCATCGACGCAGCGTGCGCTGCAACGCATATGCCGGACTTCGCTGATTTCTGCGGTCGTGCGCCGGCTCGCTGAAGTGCAGGACTTGCAACGTCGGCGTCAGTCGTCGTCCACAAGTCCGGTCCGATAGGCGACGACGATCGCCTGGGCGCGGTCACGGACGTCGAGCTTCTGAAGCACCCGTGTGATGTGCGTCTTGACGGTCGTTTCGCCGATGTAGAGCTGCGTGCCGATCTCTGCGTTGGAGAGTCCTTGTGCGAGGAGCTGCAGGACCTCGTGCTCACGCGACGTCAGCTCGTCGAATCCGGTCGGCGGCATCCGGGGAGGCAGCTTCGTGAACTGCTTGATGACGCGCCGCGTCACACTTGGGGAGAGGAGCGCGTCGCCGCCTGCGACAGTTCGGATCGCGGCGAGGAGCTGTTCGGGCGGGTCGTCTTTGAGCACAAAGCCGCTCGCTCCGGCGCGCAGCGCCTCGTAAATGTACTCATCGAGGTCGAACGTGGTGAGGATCAGGATGCGTACGAGCTTGTCGGCGGTGAGGATCCTGCGTGTTGCCTCGAGACCGTCGAGCATCGGCATCCGGATGTCCATCAGCACGACGTTGGGCTTGAAGCGCGCGGCCTTCTCGATTGCTTCGAGGCCGTTCTCGGCTTCCGCCACCATTTCGATGCCGTCGGCGTTTTTCAGCAGCATCCGAAAGCCGTCTCGCACCATCCATTGGTCGTCGGCGACGAGGACGCGGATCGTCATCGATCGTCTCGTTGCAGCGGCAGGCGGGCACGCAGGAGGAACCCTCCGCCGTGGAGTGCTTCTGCGCCCATCTCGCCGCCGTAGATCTTGACCCGTTCGCCGACGCCGACTAGGCCGTGGCCGAGTCCCGGCCCGGCGGGGCCGCCGCGGCCGTCGTCGCGAACCTCGATCCGCAGCTCGTTCGGGGCATGGACAATCTTGACGGCGGCTTGTGCGGCGTGCGCATGTTTGAGCACGTTCGTCAGGCCCTCTTGGACAATCCGGTAGGCGGAGAGGTCGAGCGACCCCGGCAGCGACGCGGGTTCACCCTCGGTTTCGAGCTCGACTCGCAGTCCTGTCCTGCGTACCTCGTCGAGCAGCAGCTCGAGCGTTGCGAGGCCCGGCTGAGGAGTCAGGTCGATGTCGTCTGCCTCGTGGCGCATGGCGCCGAGGAGCCGGCGCATCTCGGTGAGCGCGCCGCGCCCGGCTCGCTCGACGTCCCCGAGCGCCTGCTTGTCGTCGGCCAGGCTGTCGGGGAGTCCGTGCCGGACGGCTCCCACCTGGAGCACCATCACGCTTATCGAGTGCGCGACGATGTCGTGTAGTTCGCGCGCGATCCGCGCGCGCTCCTCTGCGACTGCGATCCGCGCCGTTGTCTCGCGCTCGCCTTCGGCGCGCGTTGCGCGAACCTCGGCGTCCTCGGCCTGCCCGGAGCGGGCGCGGAGCGTGAGCCCGAGTGTCCAGGCGATTGCGAACAGCACCGGCAGCGAGATGAACTCGTCCGCGGAACGCGCCGGGTCGTTGGAGGTGACCACGGCTGCGGCTGCCACCACCAGGACGAGGCCGACGCGCGCTTGGAAGCCGTCGGTGAGGTTGCCGAGGAGGAACGCCGCGGCCATGCCTGCGACGAACACGGCTATGGGGAAGACGACGAGTCGGCCGTCGATGAACGAGAGGGTGGCGGCGACAATCCAGAGGGTTGCGGGTGCTGCGAACGGTGCTCTGCGGCGCGCGAACAGCGGGGCGAAGATTGCGAGGATCGCGGGGATCACGAACCAGAGCGTCGTTCGCGGCGCTCCGGCGGCATTGTGGCGGAGGGCGACCTCGACGCTGCTCTCGGCCGCCGCGAGCAGGACGAGAACGTCGAACGCATGTCTGCGACCGAGGGCGCGAAGATCGACCACCGCTCAAACGTACTCCGCGTCCCCAGCGACCGTGTCCTACTCGAGTAGGACATCCCGTTGCCGGAAGGGACGAGCGAAGACGGGCCGTGGCGACGACGACCCGCGCGAGGTGCGCTCGTAGCGTCGAGATACCTCATGTCCGACAACTTGAAAGGAATCCACATGTCTGTCTCGACCAGACGCTTCAGTCGCGGGCGGATCACCGGCCTGACTCTGATCGCCGTCCTCACGCTTGGGCTCGGCTACCTGCACTTCGCCGGCGGCTCGAAGTCGGTCTCGGTGCCTGCCGGCGCGCATGCTGGCCAGTTGACGCTCAAGAGCTGCAACTACACGACAGAGAACGGCACCTCCGCCGCGGATTGCGGAACGCTGGTCGTGCCCGAGAACCGCCACGACGCGAACTCGCGCCTGATCGCGCTGCCGGTCGTCGTGATTCGTGCCCGTTCGGCCCATCCGGGTGTCCCGATCTTCCGCCTTCAGGGAGGCCCCGGCATCAGCAACATGAAGTTCCCGGACGCAAGCCGCTTCACCGCCAAGCACGCCGTTGTGCTTGTCGGCTACCGCGGCGTCGACGGATCGAGCCGGCTCAACTGCCCGGAGGTGAGCTCGGCGATGGAGCACTCAAGTGACTTCCTCAGCGAGCAGTCCTACCGTGCCGTCGCCGCGGCGTACCGGTCGTGCGCCAACCGGCTCCGCAGCGATGGTGTCGATCTCGCCGGCTATTCGATCCCGGAAGAAGTCGACGACCTTGACGCCGCCCGCCGCGCCCTCGGCTACCACCAGATCGACCTGGTGAGCGAAAGCGCCGGCACCCGCGTCGCGATGATCTATGCCTGGCGCTACCCGAAGAGCATCCATCGCTCGGTGATGATCGGCGTCAACCCCCCCAACAACTTCCTCTGGAACGCACAGGCGACCAACCAGCAGATCAGCCGCTACGCCGCGCTCTGCGCCCAGGCAGCAAGCTGTCGCAGCAAAACGCCGAATCTCGCCGCCTCGCTGAAGTCCGCGTTCGCTCACGCTCCCAGTCACTGGCTGTTCCTGCCGATCAAAAAGGGCGACTTCAAAGCCGCCGCATTCTTCGGCCTGATCAACGAGACCTCCGCCGGCGGCAACTCGATCGCCTCGCCACTGACGATCAACTCACTCCTCTCCGCGGATAAGGGCAACGCAAGCGGCGCCTGGTTCCTGTCGCTGATGGCACAGATCGCCTTCCCACACGCGTTCGTCTGGGGCGACCTGGCGGCGATCGGCCGCAGCGACGCCACCTACGCGAAGCACTTCTACGCGTCGGGAGCAAACAGTGGCTCGCTGATCGGTGCTGCCGGCAACAACCTGATCTGGGCCGGCGGCCACGTCGTCGACGCCTGGCCGGCAAACCCCGACGAGAACGAGTACACCCAGGTGCAAGACTCAAACGTCCCAACCTTGCTGATCGGCGGCAACCTCGACTTCGCAACGCCGCCCGAGAATGCAACCCGCGAGCTGCTGCCGCACCTCGCAAACGGCCGCCAGGTCGTGCTCTCGAACCTCGGCCACGCCGACGACTTCTGGCCCTACGAACCAGCAGCCGGCACCCGCCTGATCAACACCTACCTTGGCACCGGCAAGGTCGACACGTCCCTCTACACCCGCAACAAGGTCGACTTCAACCCAAGCTCCAGCCAAGGCGGCTACGCCGAAGACCTCCTCGGCGCGATGATCGGTATCGCACTCCTCGCACTTCTCTCGCTGCTCCTGATGTGGCGCCGAGCGCACAAGCGCGGCGGCTTCGGACGCAAGGCAAGCGCGCTGCTGCGCACTGTCTACCTGCTGGTGCTCGGCCTCGGCGGATGGCTCACCGGCCTGCTCATCGTCCTGGCGGCCTTGCCGACAGTGCCCCTCGACAGCGAGCTCGTGGCGGTTCTCTCCATCGGTACGCCGATCGGCCTCGGCACCTACTGGGCCTGGGTCAACCACGACCGGCCTGCAAGGGCGACGACGATCGGCATCTGGGTCGCGCTGACAGGCGCTCTCGTCGGTGCGCTGCTCGGGTTCAACGCAACAACGGGCCTCATGGCGGTCATCACCACGATCCTCGGAGCAGCAGGCGCTGCGAACTTCGGCCTGATCGCCCTCGACCTCGCACGAATCGGCGAGCAGGCGGAGACTGCTTCCTCCATCGCAATCGCGGCGGTCGAACACTGACCGGTCGATCCGTTCCCGCGAAGCGTGTGGCGGCGGGCAGCCGCCACACGCTCCACCGTGTCTAATCACCCATGTCCGCAAGAAACGTTCGACTGCGGCGCCGCCGGCGCCCAGCTACCTAGAAGGGAGCGGCCCCATGGCCGTACCAACGATCGCAGCACAGCCGAGCCGGATTCTCGAAGCCGCAATCGCAACGCACAGCGAGCCGACGAACGCGTCGACGAGAAAGACCGCTCTGCTCGTCGCGATCCTCTTCCTCACAGCGACCGCCACCTTCAGCATCGCCGACGCGCTGATCAAAGGCGTCTTGAACCATCCCAACTATCTGGTCAGCGCGTCAACCCACGCGCACAGGCTCGAGGCGGGTGCACTACTGGCCCTCGTCGAAGGCCCTGCGACCGTCGCAATCGCCGTGCTCCTCTTCCCGCTGCTGAAGCGCACCAACGAGCCACTCGCACTCGCCTTCGTAGGCTTCCGAGTCGCGGAGATCGCGGCCGCACTCCTCTACGTCGCGGCGCCGCTTCTCGCGATCAAGCTCAGTGAGGGCAACCACCAGGGCAACGTCACAGGCTTGGGCTCGCGAGATCTCGGGCCGCTTCTCAGCGACATTCGCAGCGTCACACTCATCCTGATCTACGCGCTGACCAGTCTGGGCGGGATCATCCTCGCCTACCTTCTCTATCGCTCACGGCTTGTTCCACGCCCCCTCGCGATCCTCGGGCTGATCGGCTACCCAACCCTGCTGCTCGGCTGCATCCTCGCCGTCCTCGAGGTAGGCAGCCTCACCAGCGGCCCCGGACTCGTCTCCCTAGTTCCTGGCGGTCTCTTCGAGCTCCTTCTCCCACTCTGGCTCATCGCCAAAGGCTTCTCGCTCACAGAGCCGCACAAGCTTCCAATCGAAGACTGAAACCACACCCAGGTTGATCTCCGCCCGCACCGCTGTACCTCTGAAAGCAACCAATTTACAGCCGTCCCGATCTCCTAAGACTGATTCATTCGGCGAAAGGGCGCGGGAGCACGTCGTATGCTGTGGCAGGCCACGCAATCGCGCGAGAAGTCAGGAGCGGAGGATGGGAAACAAGCGTAAGCGGATGGCGGGCCGTTACGTTCGTCGAGCCAAGATCTCGGGCGAGGAGGGCGTGACCATCGCGTTCGGTTTCAGTTCGTTCCCCATGGCGCTGCTGGCCGGGCTTCTCGAGGAGTTGCCGTACGTCGGGATCGTGGTCGCCCTCCTCTTCTTTCATTTCCACCGGACTGTTCTCGTGACCGATCAGCGTGTGTACGTGTTCCGGGATCTTCCATTCCATTGGCCCGGTGAGCGGCTCGCGCAGTATCCGCTCGGCCCGGGCACGGTCGAGCGCGTGCGGGGGAAGCTCACCTTTTCCGATGGCCGGGTCGTGTGGCACAGCCCGCTCTTCGCCTGGCGGGTGAGGCAGGTAGCCGAGGCTGTGCAGGCAGGCAGCACTGCCCCGAATCCCGCGCCGTAAATGTGGTGCCAGGCTGCGGCTCAGCAAACGTCGCGGCGTACGGTCGGTGTCGGTCCAGCGCGAGTGCCACGGTCCACGCTACTCCCGCAGATATCACCGTTCGTTTCCTGACGTTCCGATGATTGCCCGCCACCCTAGCGCTGCTCGCCAAGACCGACATCACAAGGCGCACAAAGGGCACAGACCGTCCGCGGTGTCGAGTTTAGACTGCCCGACTGCTGAGCGAAGGAGCGCGAGGTGGCGCGCCTGTGAGGGGCGTACCCGTATCCTCGCACTATGCGCTGAACGCATCAGCAGCTCCCCACGCAACGGGAAGCCTGTGGGGAGTTCGCCGATGGCGGAGTGTCTTACAGCACGTTGGGGCGTAGCGACCGTGGACGGCTGCCGTCGATGTCGGTGAAGCCGTACTCGGTCGCGAGCAGCGCGACGACGAGCGGTTTGCCGTTGTGGCGGCCCACGTCGGGTCGGCGGCAAGATGCGCGATCGCCCGTCCGACAAACTCCGGCGACTCCGAGTTGGAGAGGTCGAAGAACTCCGCGTTCGCGAGCACGTTCTCTGTGCGAACGATGCCGGGGTAGAGCGAGACGATCGTGACACCGGTGCCGTCGAGCTCGTATGCCATGTCCGCGACCATCCGGTCGATCGCCGAATGCGCGACTCCGTAGGCGACAGGTGGTATGAACGTCTGGGCGGCGAACGACGAAATGCTCACGATCAGGCCTCGTCCGCGACCAACCATGTTTCGCGCCGCAAGTGCCGACGCGACGTACGCGGTACGCACGCCGCGGGTGTGCATCGAGTCCCAGACCGCGAGTGGTTGTTCCCAGAACGGCCCGAACGACAGCGGCTCGACACCGACGAATCGCTCGTAGCCGCCCCAGACCGCGTTGACGAGGATGTCGAGCTGACCTTCTGCCGCCACGAGCTCCGCGATAGTTTCTTCGACAGCCACGTCGTCGGTGTGGTCGACGACGCGCGCGACTCCTCGACCGCCTGCCTCGTTGACGGCGTTCGCGGTCGACTGCACAGACCCTGACAGGGAAACGACGCCTGCGCCGTCCCTCTCGGTGCGACCTGTCACCCAGACGGTTGCACCCGCCTCCCCGAGCCCCAGCGCGCAGCCGCGTCCGATTCCACGGCTCGCGCCGCACACCAGCGCCACCAATCCTCCCTTGGCCGTCATCGTTCAACACCTACAGAAGGTGCTGGCCCCATGCAAGCGTCGCAAGATAAACGACTTCGAGCTCGACGCGCCTCGAGTCGGAGATGGGGTTCGATGAGTTGGTGCGTCCGATTCCGCGTGGCCGTCTGGTGGGCTGAGCGGGAGCGGGCGTGATGTGCTGGCGGTTGCGGTCGCTGAGGCGCGTGCGCGTGGTGCGACGGTGTTCGACCGAGCCGACGTACCGAAACAGCGCCTCTGGCTCCGGATCTCGTCCACGGAGGACTTCAACGGCCGGGTTTCTGCGAACTGCCGAGAGGCTCGACGTCCGAGTTTGCGGCTCATGTGTCGAGCCAGTCGGCCGCGAGTGACAGGCCGGCGACGACAAGAAAGACGGCCGCCAGAAACAAGACGAGGCCAAGCATCGCGATGAGGGGCGTCTCTGCGCTCGTTCCTGCCAGCTCGATTTCATGCAGACGGCGAGCTTCGCGCTCGACGCCTGGAATTGCCGTGGCGATCCGACGAGCGAACCCGCAGGCGTGCTTGGGCATCGACGTAAGAGACGCGCAAAACCGAGCGTTTCTAGCTTGAAAAGATGGGTCCTGCGGCCCGTTGTAAGTGCTGTTTGCGGGGCGTAGGTTCGGCATAGCCGGACTGGTGGCCGAGGAATAGACCGCTGCCACCTGCCGGGGGAAAGGGGTGCAGGCAGGTGTCTGTAGATCAGAAGAGGGCGCGCTGGTTTGGCGTGCTCTATCTCGCGACCTTCGTTACGTCGATTCCGGCGCTCGTGCTTTACGAGACCGTGCTTCGGCATCCGGTGAGCTACATCTCGGGCGGCGGGCATGACAAGCAGGTTTTGTTCGGCGCGTTTCTGGAGCTGTTGCTGATCGTCGCCAACATCGGCACCGCGGTGGTGATCGTTCCGATCATGTGGCGGCGCTACAAGGAGCTGTCGATCGGCTACGTGACCGCGCGTCTGTTCGAGTGCACGTTCATCCTCGTCGGCATCGTCGCGATGGTCACGATCATCACCCTGCGACAGCAGAGCGCGGGTGCGGCGGAAGGAACCGTTGCCTACACGCTCGCGGCGATCAAGGACTGGACGTTCCTGCTCGGCCCTGGCTGGGTCGTCGGCTTGGGGAACGGGCTGATTCTCGGCTACCTGATGTATAGAACCGGGCTGGTACCGCAGCGGGCGGCATGGCTCGGGCTCATCGGCGGCCCGCTGATCCTCATCACCGGGACAGCGATCCTGTTCGCGGGCAACCACCCAAGCGGCACGCTGCGCTCGCTGCAAAGCATCGCGACGATCCCGGAGTTTCTGTGGGAGCTGTTCCTCGGTGTCTACTGCACGATCTGGGGCTTCAGCAAGGACGCGTCGATCCTGTCTGACGCCGAAGAGCCAGTCATCGCGCCGCCCGCTGCCGTTCTGAGTCCGGCATGACAACGCAGGCGGTCGTAGCTCCGCAGGTCTCAGATGCGATGACTGACGCGTCGCCGTGGCAGCGCCTGCTGGCGCTGTCCGGCGTCGCGTTCGCACCGCTCTTCGTCGTCGGCTGGCTGGCGAGTTCTGTCGCTAACGCGCCGAACTACACCGCCTCCGATCAGAAGTGGATCAAGTGGGCGCACAACGATCACATCAAAGGGCGGATCAGCTCATTCGCACTGGTGCTCGCGGCGTTCGTCTTCATCTACTTCCTGGGAGCGCTCCGCAGCGTGCTCGAAGAGGCGGAGTCGTCTGTTCAAGGCTCGAAGGAGCTTGCCCGGGTCGCGTTCGCCGGTGCGCTCACCGGCAGCGTCGGCATGACGATGGCGTTCGTCACGATCGCGAACGCCAGCGCACCGGGCGCTAACGCAGACCCCCTGGTAAGCAAGGCCGTTTCGACGAGCGCGGCCGGGCCGTTCCTCGTCGGCGCTGCGGGCTTCTCCGCGTTTCTGCTGGCTGTCGGTCTGTTGACGCTTCGGACAGGTGTCCTTTCGCGCTGGACGGGGTCCGTCGCGTTGCTCGGAGCGGGCTGCTTCGCGATCACGCTCCTGACGATCCTCAACAACTCGGGTAACGGAAGCACATTCGGTTACGCCTTCTTCCCGGCCATGTTGTCGTTCATCGTGTGGACGGTCGCAACCAGCCTGGCTAGATACCGAGCCCTCGCTGGTTAGGCCCTCATTTGAGTGGAGGCTGCACAAGATGCCTCCTACTCGAATCGTCGTTGACGGCCGCCGAACCTCTCCTTGCCGACCGCCCGAAGCCAGGCGCGAATCGAGATCCGCGTCACTCAAAATGCCTTGCCGGAGTGCGAGCTCGCACCGAGCGCGCAGTTACCGACGCTCGACGTAGGAGACAGAACGGCGGTTCGGTGCCCGCTATTGCGGGGCTACTCGTCGATGGCTCGTAGTTCAAGAACGCCGAATGAGGCTCCAGGGTTTTTCGAGGCCACTTCGATCGCCTCGTTCACGTCAGCGCATTCGAGGATGTTGAACCCCGCGATCTGAAGTGCTTGCTCAGCGACAGGTCCCTCGTCGACGGTCAGGTCTCCTTCGCGAACGCGGATCGTGCGCGACTCGGGCAGCGGCGCAAGCACGTGGCCCATCTTGCGGACGCCGCGGGAATCCATCTCGTCGCACCAGGCACCGACCGCAGCCGGAACCGTCGCGCGTTGCTCAGCAGTGAGTTGCACCTTCGGGTCTCGGTAGGTGAACAACATGAACTTCACGATGGCCTCCTCGTTGTTCGAGATTCGACTCTGTCGATCACTGCGAATCATCGGTGACCCTCGACCGCAAGGCCCGGCTACACGGGGCATTCCCTAGCTGGCTCACATGGCGGGACGTAACGGCGCGCCCCAAGCGATCGAATGCCCGACGTCCACCGATTTGGGTCGAGCGAGACCGCCACCGCTCGGGCCGACGTTACGCGTGTTCCCACTACGCCTGACGCTAAGGGTCGACCTCGAGCTCCAAATCCATCCTGCCTAGCTGACCGCCAGCGTCCAATGCCTCGATCGTCAACCGAGCAGCGGTCTGTGGCACGCCAACGGAGAAGTACCAGTCACCCCTGAAGAGCCGCCCAGTTCCGCCTACCGCTGAACTCTTCGGAAAGTAGGCGGTCCCGAGATCGTCGGTCACCGTGATCGAAACCTGCCGATAGATCGAGTCGCCCGGCTCCGACGGTAAAGGTTCGCGACGGCCACCTTTCGCCCATGCGTCCAACGCAGCTCCGAACGCCTCTTCTTCTGCCACCGGCTCGTCAACGAGAGCGGCCAGCCTGACGATCGTTTGCTGCGGCCAAAGCTCGACGCTTACGAGGGCCACCTCGCCGCCCTCCCGCCGCAGAAGAGGCGCAATCGGGCTGATCACAACCGGCCGCCTGCCCATCACGATGCTAGATCCTCGCCTGCGTCAGTGTTAGGAGTGTTCCTCGACAGCCCGTAGGGCGATTTCGAGAACCGCGACATCGTCATCGCCGCTGGCCCCACTTGCCCCCACGCCGCCGACGCAGACCTCGCCCACGACAACAGGAAGCCCGCCCTTCTGCGGAACGAATCGCCCGGCTGTCATTGCGACCATCGATTGCGCGAGCAACGGAACCGCAACGCTCCGCTCAGCTAGTACCGCACTCGGTGCCTGAAACGCCGCAGCCGTGTAGGCCTTGCCAAGAGCAACGTCGGCTGCAACCCACTCCACACCGTCCATGCGCTCGAGCGCAACGAGATGGCCGCCCACGTCGACGACCGCGATCGCGAGTCGAATGCTGCGGCGCTCTGCCTCAGCACAGGCGGCAGCGACTAGCGATCGCGCCAACGACAGGTTCATGAACGAAACCTAGCGATCATCGACGCGCTCTTCTTCCAATGCCTCGCGCGGGTACTCGCCGCGCGGTCTTTTGCGCGGAGACCCTCAATACCAGTTGTCGGCTTACCTGGCGGCGCGCTGGCCGTTTGGTGGTCGGCCGGAATAACGCGATGACCAATTCCGCGCCGGATGCGATGAGATTCGATCATCGGGAAAGTCTCGTACACGTCGCACCGTAACTACAAGGAGAATCTGATGACCGACTCAGTTCGGCGTATCAACCTTGGCGAAATCGACTGCACGTCGCGTCCACGGCTTCCTGATGGGTTCAAACGGCACAGTGTCCGCATCGGAGCGACCTTGGGCGCGGAACGCTCAGGACTCAGCGTCTACGAGTTGCCTGCCGGCCAGGCTGTGAGTCCCTACCACTACGAAGAACCGGAAGAGGAATGGCTCCTGGTCGTCTCAGGCACCCCGACGTTGCGGCACCCGGAGGGCGAGGAGCAACTCGCGCCGTGGGACGTCGTGTTCTTTCCTGCTGGGCCTGCGGGTGCGCATTTGGTGAGGAACGACAGCGAAGACACCGTGCGCGTTGCGATGTTCTCGTCCTCAGGCTCGACGGTAGGCGCAGTCGTCTACCCAGACTCCGACTTGGTGTGGGTATGGACTGCGGACGAAGCCGTAGACATGGTCGTCAAACGCAGCAACAAGGTGGACGACATCGCGCCGTGGATCGGAGACGCGAACTCAGCCTAAGCCATAGGCACCGTCGGCTGGGCGAGATCCTCGACGCTACGGGTGGAAGTGCGAGCCAGCGGGAAGCGAGGAGAGGCCATGCCGGCGGTGTGGGCGAGCGCTCGACCTGGGCGAGCCGTCGTGCTGTCGAGCGCGCGAATATCGCGCGCGACCGCGACCGCGCCTCGCTCGGTGTCGGACGAACGTCAGTGCTGGCGGCTGCGTAACAGCTCTCTTAGACTCGCTGCGTGGCAGCTTGTCCGCGTTGCGGGAACGAGAACCCGGATGGGTTTCGCTTCTGCGGGTTGTGCGCGGCGCCGCTTGCTGCCTTCCCCGATCGAGCGGTTGAGGAGCGGAAGGTTGTCACGGTGCTTTTCGCCGATCTGGTTGGGTTTACGGCGTCTTCGGAGTCGGCTGATCCGGAGGATGTCCGAGCACGGCTTCGGACCTACCACGAGCATGTGCGTGGCGTTCTCGAACGGCACGGCGGCTTGGTCGAGAAGTACGTTGGCGACGCGGTGATGGCGGTGTTCGGAGCACCCGTTGCGCACGAGGACGACGCCGAGCGCGCCGTGCGAGCGGGACTGCGAGTGGTCGAAGTGATCGCGGAGTTGAACGAGCGCGAACCGGAGCTTCGGCTGCAGGTACGAGTCGGCGTGAACACGGGCGAGGCGCTCGTCTCGCTCACGCCGCGTGTCGACCTTGGCGAAGGCGTCGTGGCCGGAGATGTCGTCAACACCGCCGCCCGTGTGCAGACGGCGGCCCCAGTCGGCGCAGTCGCCGTTTCGAGTCGAACCTACGAGCTCACGGAGCGCATCTTCGAGTACGAGTCGCTGCCGTCGGCGCTCGCCAAGGGCAAGACGCAGCCTTTGGAGTTGTGGCACGCTCGCGCGCCTCGCGCGCGGGTCGGCACGGATGTGACGCGATCGTTCACGACGCCGCTCATCGGACGCGACCTGGAGCGGATGCTGCTGACGAGTATCTTCGAGCGGGCGGCGGCGCAGCAGCTGTTCCAACTCGTGACGATCGTGGGCGAGCCGGGGATCGGCAAGAGCCGACTGGTAGCGGAGTTGTTTGCCTATTTGTCGCAGCGACCCGGACTCGTGCGTTGGCGGCAGGGCCGATGCCTTCCGTATGGCGACGGGATTGCCTTCTGGGCGCTGGGCGAGATCGTGAAAGCGGAGGCCGGAATCCTCGAGTCGGACTCCCCGGCCGAGGCGGCAGCGAAGCTCGATCGGACGTTGCCGGAGGCGTGGGGCGACCGCGCGTGGCTCGCCGCCCGGCTGGGTCCCCTCGTCGGCGTGCAAGGAGAGCGTGCTTCACGGGCGGAGTCGTTTGCCGCGTGGCGCCGTTTCCTGGAACTGCTTGCCGTCGAGACTCCCGCAGTCCTCGTCGTCGAGGATCTGCACTGGGCTGACGCTGCGATGCTCGAGTTCTTGGAGTACCTCGCGGAGGAATCACAAGAGATTCCGCTGGTGGTGCTCTGCACCGCACGGCCCGAGCTATATGAGCGTTCCCCGACTTTCGGCGGGCTTGCAAAGAACGCGAGCAGGATCAACTTGACGCCTCTTGCCGACTCCGAGACGGTTGAGTTGCTGACGCTGCTCGGCGGACGCACGAGCCTGCCCACCGAACTCGAGGCGCTCCTCGACCTCGTCGAGGGCAACCCGCTCTTCGCGGAGGAGCTTGTCGGTCTGCTCGCCGACCGCGATCGGCCGGCCGGCGCGAGCGCTTCCGAGTTGCCCGGCTCGCTACAGGCGCTGATCGCGGCCCGCTTGGACACCCTCGGCGCCGATCGCAAGGCGCTGCTGCAGGATGCAGCGGTTCTCGGCAAGACCTTCTGGCCGGCCGCACTCGCAGCGATGGGCGTCCGCGACCGCGACGAGGTTGAACTGATGTTGCGCGAGTTGGTGCGGAAGGAGCTCGTCAGGGCGCAGCGTGCGTCGTCGGTGGCCGGAGAGCAGGAGTACTCGTTCTGGCACGCGCTGATCCGCGACGTCTGCTACAGCCAGATCCCACGCAGCACCCGCGCCGCCAAGCATCAGCAGGCCGCAGCGTGGCTCCGCGAGCTGACGGGCGAGCGCGACGACGACGTCGCAGACGTACTCGCCCACCACTACGCGACAGCACTCGAGCTCCACACAGCAGCCGGCGACAGCCACGACCCGACCCTCGTCGACTGCACAGTCCACTACCTGGCACTCGCCGCCGACAGAGCCCTGCCCCTCGACGCCGGCGCAGCAGCAACACGCATCGAGCGAGCGCTCGCACTCACACCGACGGGGCATGCCGAACGAGCGCGCTTGCTGGAACGCTCGGCCGAAATCGCACGACACCAAAACAATCTCGAAGAGGCACGCCAAGCGCTCGAGCAGGCCATCGACCTATACCGCAACACCGGTGACCCGCACGGCCTCGGCCGGACGCTGTCGGCGCTGCCGCTCGTCCTCCACGCCCTCGGCGAGCCATCACGCGCGCATCTCCTCGACGAAGCAATCGAAGTACTCGAGGCCGAACCTCCGTCTGCCGAGCTTGTTGCCGCCTACTGCCGACGCGCGAGCGACTTCATCGTCGTCTCCGATCACAAAGGCGCGCTCGTCGCCGCTGACAAAGCGCTCGCGCTCGCTGAGCGTCTCGGACTGGACGAGTCGGCGCGTGCGCTCGGCTATCGCGGACTAGCACGCGCGCATCTCGGTGAGCGCGGCGGCATCGACGATCTGCACCAGGCGCGCGACCGGGCCGTCGAACGCGGAGAGACATACCGCGCCGCTGCGTTCTACAACAACCTGGCAGGACTTCTGTGGGCATTCGACGGGCCGGAGCAGGCAATCGAGTGTGGCCTCGACGGCATCGCGTTCTGCAAGCAGCGCGGAATCACCAGCCTCGCACTCGCAATGGACGGCCAAAACACCAACCTCCTCGCGGAAGCGGGCAGAACGAGGGAAGCCCTCGCCGCGGCCCAACGGCTCGCGACGTCCGGATCGCTCAGCGTCGAGGTCGAAGTCATCGCTGCAGAGCTGCGGCTGCGCACACGCCGCGACGAGCTCGACAGCGCACTCCTCGAGCGGGCGCTGCGGCTCGCAGATCGCATTCGGTCGATCGCAGAGCCACAACTGACCTCCCTACTCTGGCCGCCGGCTGCCGAGGCAACCATGGCAGCCGATCAGCGCGAAGCGACTCGGCTGCTGTTGGACGAACTGTCAGCATTGGCCGGAGACAAGGCAGATCACTACTACGCAGCAGGACTTCCGACCGCAACACGCGTCGCAATCGCGCTCGGAGAGATCCAGCTTGCAGAGCGGCTGATTGCCGGAATGAATCCCGTGATCCCAATTCAGCAGCATGCCGCCAGACACGCCACGGCAGAACTTACAGCGGCGTCCGGGCGCCACCGCGACGCGCTCGCTCTCTACGCAGAAACCGCGGAAGGCTGGCGACAGTTCGGAGCGCCACCCGAGCGCGCCTACGCGCTCCTCGGCCAAGCCCAATCGCTGCACGCACTCGACGACCCCGACGCGGTCGATGTTCTTCGGGAGGCGCGCCGCCTCTTCGAGCAACTGACGTATGCGAAAGTGATCGCCCGGATCGACCTATCGCGTACCCAAACGGCAGCCGCCGGGTCCTGATCCCAAGCTGCTCGAACCGTCGACCTGCTCGCCGTCGGTAGTCGGCGTCGCCTCGCCAACCTTCTGCGACGGGGTCCTCCCGTAGCGTCTTCTAGGAAGGGGCGGGAAGGTGAAGGCGATTCAGGGCAAACTGGGCTGCGTCGCACCGGCGTGCCGAAGGTCGTCGAGCTGGGAAACAGCTGTGAGATCGGAGTTTCCTAGGTCGCTCCAAGGAAGCAGTTTTACCGTAGGGGCGCGCATGGAACAGCCACTCGTCCTGAAAAGGGCCGTTCGCGGTTCACTTCGGCCTGGCGCGCTGCGGCGAACGGCGGTCGCCTCGCTGATCTATGGCGTGTTGGCGGCCAACGGCGTCGTGATCGTGTGGCTGTGGGTGCATGGTGGGAATCTCCATCCGAGCTCGACGGGAGAAGCGCTCACGAGCGTGGGCCGGATCACGGGATTGCTCTCTGCGTACCTGGCGCTCGTGCAGGTGATCTTGCTCGCGCGACTTCCTGCGCTGGAGCGTACGGTCGGTCTCGATCGGCTGACCGTTTGGCACCGCTGGAATGGTCATGCGTGCATCGACCTTGTCGTCGCCCATGTCATCTTCACGGTGTGGGGGTACTCGTTGATGGACAAGTTCAGTCTCGGCAAGGAGATCTCGACCATGCTTGGGGGCGGGATCTACCCGGGGATGATCACCGCGACGATCGGCACGGCGATGCTGCTCGGCGTCGTCGCGACCTCGGTCGTGATCGTCAGGCGCCGGGTGAGCTACGAGTGGTGGTACGCAGTCCATCTGCTCGCCTATGCGGGAATCGCCCTTTCGTGGTTCCACGAGATCCCCACCGGGAACGAGCTTGTGCTCGACCGAGATGCAGCCGACTACTGGCGCGGGCTGTTCGTCGCGACGCTCGTGATCCTCGTCGCCTTCCGGCTCATTGCACCCCTGTGCGCGCTGGTGCGCCACCGGCTTCGCGTTGTGGAGGTCGTCGACGAGGCACCGGGAGTCGTCTCTGTGCGTCTTGCCGGTCGCAATCTCGGCAAGCTGGCTGCGGCGCCGGGCCAGTTCTTCGTCTGGCGTTTTCTCGATCGGCGCCGCGTCTGGTCAGCGCACCCGTTCTCCCTGTCGGAGGCGCCGGATGGTGCATCTTTCCGTATTACCGTCAAGGCGCTGGGGGATCACTCGGGCCGTGTTCGCGACGTTCGTCTCGGGACACGCGTCCTCGCGGAGGGCCCCTTCGGAGTCTTTACCAGCGCCCGGCGTCGCCGCGATCGCGTGCTTCTGATCGCGGGAGGGATCGGGATCACGCCGATTCGCGCGCTCGCGGAAGGGCTTGACGACGACGCAGTGATTGTTTACCGCGTCCTTGCCGAAGATGACCTCGTCTTTCGTGAGGAGCTCGATGCTCTCGCCGCTCGCCGAGGATTCACGATCCACTACCTCGTCGGTGACCACAGGGGCGACGGCGCGCACCTGCTGTCGCCGCAGCACCTGGGGGAGCTGGTGCCCGATCTCGTCGAGCGCGACGTGTTCTTGTGCGGCCCACCGGCGATGACTGACGCTATCCACCTGAACCTTCGCGCGGCCGGTGTGTCGCGACGCCACGTCCACCTCGAGCGCTTTGCGCTCGTCTGAGAGAAAGGAGTACAGATGCGGAAAGAAGTAGCCGCCCTTGTGGGCACCGCAGCACTCGCTCTACCGAACCTCAACGCCGTCGCGGCGATCAGCCGGTCGACATCCTCGACGGCGAAGACGAAGACGGTCGTCGCGACCAAGTCGTTCACAGGGACCCCGGGTCAGGCCGATCGGTGGGGCGAAGTCGAGGTGACGATCGTCGTCAAAAAGACGACCACGACAAATCCGACGACGAAGAAGAAGACAGTGAAGCGGAAGATCACCGCGGTAAAGGTTCCCATCTACCCGAACCACACAGACCGCTCGGTGTTCATCAACCAGACCGCACTCCCGATCTTGATCCAGGAGACCCTTAAGGCACAGAGCACCGGGATCGACATGATCTCCAACGCCACCGACACCAGCATGGGTTTCCAGCAGTCGCTCCAGTCGGCGATCCTGAAGGCGAAGGCGTGGTAGCCGCGACCGCGGCGCGCGGGGTCCACCGCGTTGAACAGATCATGGGTATGCCGATCGTCGTCGACGCTCGAGACGTCGACGGCGACGGCGCCCTCGACCCGCTGTTCGACTGGTTCCGGTTCGTGGACGAAACGTTCAGCACGTACAAGTCTGATAGCACCATCAGCCGGCTCAACCGCGGTGAGTTTGCTGTCGGGGACGCACCAGTCGTCGTGCACGAGGTGCTCCGGCGCTGCGATGAGCTGCGCGCCGAGACGCGCGGCTTCTTCGACGTGCACGCCGCGAGCGACGACCAGCTAGATCCCTCAGGTCTCGTCAAGGGCTGGTCCGTCGATCGCGCCGCGGCACTCGCACACGACCTCGGCTGGCGAAACTACGCGATCAACGCCGGCGGTGACATGCGCGTCGTCGGCGGCGCGCTGCCTCATCCGGAGTGGCGGGTCGGCATCCAGCACCCCTTGATGCGCGACGAGGTCGTCGCCGTCGTCGCTGGCACCGATCTCGCGGTCGCGACGTCCGGCGGATATACCCGCGGCGACCACGTCTTCGACCCACACACTCACGAGCCCGCGCAGGGCCTGCTGTCCGTGACGATCGTCGGGCCGAATCTCGCGAATGCCGACGCGTACGCGACCGCCGCCTTCGCGATGGGCGAACGTGCGCCCGCCTGGATCGCGCGCCTGCGCGGCTACGAAGGCCTCGCGATCACCTCGGACAGCCGCTCGCTTCGTACGCCCGGGTTCCCGCTCGTCGCAGAGTGACGTCGATGAGAGCCGGTGGCCCGGGGCCGGCTCCAAACCCGGACTGCTCCGTTTGACCCAGGGGAGCTGCCTTCCGCTCGCGAGAGTTCAGCGGGCGGGTGCGGCCGGAACCGGCATCGGTCCACCTGCTGACCCTCGGAAGGAAAAGACCGCTCTTTCGAGCGGCCCTTTCGTGGTGCGGTGAGTTCCAGACAGGACGCGATCCCGGTGGTGGGTCGCTATGTGCTGCCGATATGCGCATCGGCAGGGGGAGACCATGTTCTGCCCGCTCCGGACGGTTTGACTCTCGCTCGAACGAGTGAACATGTCGGTCAGGCACACAGGGGTTTTCCCAGGGCTAGCTGAGACGTAGCGGAGGGAGGTCGAGGCCGGCGACCTGCACACCCTCGGTCGTGAGGAACCAATGCCCGGGCTGTCCCTCGCTAGGAAACATCGACTGCGGTGGCGGTTGCCCCTCGGGCCAGTAAACGATCAGGCCGGCGTGGCGAAGATCGTCGAACTCACGCGGCATGCCAACCCGCCGCAGGGCGGACCATGGCGCGCCGGTCAGCCCGATCGCTTGCAGGATCTCCTCGTGGATAGGAGTGATCTCGATGCTGCGTTCTGGCCAGTGCACGCGCATCTCTAAACAGACGA
>Ga0070741_10009661_pt1 | contig 18598 bp, 18 predicted proteins | sample Coa_R1_4_FD_66440 | JGI IMG/M metagenome (GOLD analysis project Ga0070741, IMG submission 66440) | Surface soil microbial communities from Centralia Pennsylvania, which are recovering from an underground coalmine fire - Coalmine... | ecosystem: Environmental > Terrestrial > Soil > Unclassified ...
AATAGAGTGCGACATCGGTGCGGTGAGCCAGCAGGTGCGCGGTCGAAACAAAGGTATGCGCCACCGTGTCGAGATATTTGTGCCGCACGGTCGGGAGATATTGAAGGCGGACGCCGCGGAAGCTGTTTGAAGAGGGGCGCTCGCGGCAATAGACGATTACGTCGTGGCCGCGTTCCGTCAACCGCGTGGAAATTTCTTCCGCGAAGGTCTCAAATCCGCCGTAATTGGCCGGGATGCCGCGCGTGCCCAGGAGCGCTAGGCGCATCGGCGCCTCAAGTCCGGGCGGCGGCGGATCGCGAGCGGATCAGTTTCTTCGGCGCCTGCTTGCTGACCGGTGCGTAGTGGAACCAGCTCGACATGTAGGCTTCGTCGACGCGGCGGTTGGCCTGGATCAGGCGCCGTTTCACCAGCGCTTTCTTCCAGTTTCTGGCGAGGAACCAGAGGGCCTTCAGGGAAGTCTGTTCCCACAACAAACAGCATGCCACTACCACGATGTCGCGCGCCGTGATGGAGATGAAGTTACGCCAGTAGAGGCCGCCCGAAATGTTCTTAATGCGCATCAGGAAACGGTTCTTCACTGAATGCATATTGATTTCCGGCGGCAAGGCCCGACGGTTACCGGGCAGGACTTTGCGCACGTGATAGCCGCGCGCGAAGGGGACGTACAGGCATTTCCAACCCATGAGCTGCGCGCGCCATGCCACGTCGGCATCTTCGCGGTAGACGAAGAAATCGGAATCGAAGAACTCGCCATCGAGCGAGACATCGTCGATCATCGTCCGGCGATAGAGCGCAGCCGCCGCAGTGGCGCCAAATACATACTCATAATTCAGGTAGTGGCCGTTATCGACTTCCTGGCTGCCTCGATCGAGGTGGCGCAGCATCGGGTTGAAATAGATACCTGTGGAATCGACGACGGCACGGGCCGGAATTTCAAAATGCGGCGACATGGTCAACAGCTTGCCGCAGACCGTCCCGATCTGAGAATCGAACTGGCCGGCATCGACCAGCGCCTGAATGAAATTCGGAAGCAGGAGCACGTCGGGATTGAGTGTCAGCACCCACTCGCCTTTCGAGCAGGCGATCGCCTGGTTCTGCGCGGCCGCGAACCCGGCGTTTTCCTCGTTGTAATACACCCGACAGGCGTCTTCAAATTGTTCGAGGAGGTCGATTGTACCGTCGGTCGACGCGTTGTCGATGACGATGATCTCCTTCAGAGGATACTTCTGCGCCAGCACTGATTCGATACAGCGCTTGATGAAGCGTCCGCTGTTGTAAGTCACAATCGTGACGGAGACAAGCCCGTTTTTCGCCATGAACGAAAGAACCTGAGTTCGAACTTTTGTACTTCCGCCTACTCGAATTAATCCAACACTGACGCTGAGTGATCCAGCCCGCCAAACAGAGAGCGGGTAGCCAGCACGATGACCTTGCGGTAAGCCATCCCCGGCTTCAGGCTCCGTTGTATCGCTGACTCACCCAAAGCCCGCAAGAAGGAACCTAGTAATACCGCCGCAGATACCAAACGCACCCCGGGCGCATGGAAATGCTTGGCCGCGTACCTAAGTAGACTACGATACCAGTAAACCCGCCGCATCTCTAGTGTCAATTTCAAAATCGAATGGGCACCCGTATGTTTGGCAACAACTTCCGGTACGAAATACCAACGATACTCTAATTTGGCGGCGCGCCGGCAGAAATCCACATCCTCAAACCAAAGCGGCCAGAACTTATCATCAAAACCACCGAGTTCCTGCCACACCGCGCGGCGTATCATAAGAAACGCTCCCGCGGGTTGATCCACTGCCTGTATTCTGGAATAATCCAAACTCAAACCGCGGTATGCCCGATTCACCGGGTTCCGGGGCCAAGCTCGGTTAAGCAAGAGAGATTCCAAAACCAGCACGGCCGGTGTTGGGAATTTACGCACCATAAATCCGACCTGGGGATTTCCCTGTTCATCCTGCAGCAGTCCGCCGGCACCGGCCGCTCGCGGCAAATCACACGCGGCGCGCAGCGGGTCGAGGCTGGTTTGAATAATGGCATCCGGGTTTAACAGTAGGATATAGGGGCAATTCAGTACGGAAAAACCCTGATTTACACCACCGGCAAATCCGACATTGATCGAATTAGCAATGAGCCGGACTCCGGAACGCCTGGCTAAGTCCGCCGTTCCGTCCGTCGAGGCGTTGTCAATAACGACAGTTTCTGCACCCGTGCGAGCGGCACCTTCCAGGCAACGGCCCAGAACGGATGCGGAATTACAGGTGACGATGACTATTCCGATGTCCCCCATGAGTCACTTTGCCGCAGTCCCGGTAAGCAGGAAGTAAAGCCGCCAATACCAGTCGAAGCCCGTCGATTTTTGAATTGTATGAATCGCTCGTTCCTGGTCGCGAAAGAGACTCTCCGGCAGCGCGGATTGTCTTTGGAGGCGCGCACTGTTGAGGAGTCCGTCCCATTTCCCGCGGAACCAAGCCATGCCAGCGCCGTGCCGCACGGCAACCAGACCCCACAGGCCCTGGCCGACCAGAATGGGCCAGGTGAAGCGGCGCGGATAGTGCAACGCTACAAGGTAACATTGATTGCGCGCGATGCGGCGGACCGTATCCGGGTGCCAGCGCCCCAAGGTGGCGCTGCCGTGGTGCCAGGCCACCGCGTCGGGCACATAGGATCCAGTGATTCCTTGTGCAGCGCAGCGCAGGCCGAAATCGACGTCCTCCAGGTACGATTCAAATGTCTCATTCAGGAGGCCGACCTTCGCAAACACATCGGCGCGGATGACAAGGGCCGTCCAGGGCGCCAACGCGATCTCGCGTCGGGCGCAAAACAGCGGGCCATCCAGGCGTCCCTCTCCCACGCGCCAAGCGGCGCCACCGCGAGAAATCGCATCGAAGGTGGAATCCAGACGATCTCTGGCAGCCGCCGAAAAGATCTTGCCGGTCGCAAACGGAGCCCCGGCTGTCGTCAGTGTCGCGAAGTAATCCGGCGCCAGCTCGACATCGCTGTTCAGAATTGCGATTACCTCGGCCTTGCTCTCCCGGATGCCGCGATTCACGGCCGCGGCGAAACCAGCGTTGCGGCCCATCTCGATGACGCGCGCGCCGTGATCGCGGGCCAACCCGGGCGCGCCGTCGGTCGAACCGTTGTCCACCACGAGCACCTCGGAGGCCGGCAAAGTTTGCCTTTGGAGGCTGGCGAGCAGGCGGCCCAACAGCTCTTTGCCGTTCCAGACCGGCACAATCGCGGTCAGAGTCATGACAAAACGGGCGTTGGAAGCGTCATTGATATGATGAAACCAATGAAACGGCTTTTTCTTCTAGTGTCGTTTTGCAGCGTGCTGGGATTCGGCCAGGACCTGTCCAAGGTGCATTCCGTATACCTGCTGCCGATGGCCAGCGGGCTCGACCAGTATCTGGCGAACCGGTTGACCCACGAGCATGTTTTCCAGGTGGTTACGAATCCGAAATCGGCCGACGCGATGTTCACCGACCGGATCGGAGCAACTTTCGAAGACAAGTTGGCCGACCTGGAATCCAATCCTGAGCCGGTCAAGCGGGCGGAATCGGATGACGACCCATCGAAACAGCAGTCCACAGCCACAACGAACAAACTACCGGACGTGACGGCAAATTCCAGCTTTGGCCGCGGCAAGGGTACGGTATTCCTGGTCGATCCGAAATCGCACCAAGTCCTGTGGTCGGCATACCGGCCTCCCAAAAGCTCGAATTCCGACGAGATGAATCGCACGGCCTCCGACATTGTAAGCCGCCTCAAGCACGATCTGAAAACCAAGTAAGCCGCGGCCGCACGAGGGACGTCCGAGGGGCTGCCCGGCGCAGAACCCTGTGATATACTTCCCGACAAGTTTGAAAGGAGAAGCGCCTTGAGAAACAGGGTTTTTGGGGCCCGGATCGCGCTTTTGGCGCTGGCGGCGTCGGCATTTTTGTGGGCGCATCATTCGCCCTCGGCCGAGTTCGACATGACCAAGAAGATCACGCTGACCGGCACGCTCACGAGCGTCGATTGGATCAACCCCCATATCAAAGTCGCCATGGAAGTAAGGGGTGAGGGCGGCAAGGTAGAGAACTGGGGATTCGAGAGCAATCCGCCGGCGTGGTTCCGGCGCGTAGGCGTCAGCCGCACCGATATCGCCAAGGCGATCGGCCAAACCGTCAAGGTGGAAGGCGTGCGCTCGAAAGACGGATCGTTCTACGGCTATCTCCAGAAGATCGTTATGCCGGACGGCACTTCGTTGGAATTGGTCAGTCCGAACGCTGCCCAGGAGAGTGGAAGATGAAACTCAACTTTCTTTGCGTCGCAATCATAGCGGCTCTCCTTCCGGTCATGGGAGCGGCCGAACCATCAAGCAGCGGGAACGCGAAGCGGACCGCGGATGGCCACCCGGACCTCAGCGGGATCTGGCAGTTCGCGATCGACCTGCCGCCCGTCGCATTGAAGAAAGAAGTGAACGGCAAAGTCGCGGTGAATACCCTCGACCAGAGTGCCCGCCAGCCTGCGAAAATCCAGATTCCGGGGGCTTTGCCGGCCACACCCGCGCCATCGTATAAGCCGGAGTTTCAAGCGAAGGTGAAGGATTTGCTGGAGCATGAGAGCAAGACCGATGAGGTTTTCTATTGTGGCAAGCCGGGCGTGCCGCGCATCGGCTCGCCGCGCAAGATCGTCCAGCTCCCGAACGAAATCATCTTCTTTTATGAAGACATCTCGGGCGACCCGTACCGCATCATTCCAACCGACGGCCGCCCGCACCGGAAAAATCCCAACCCGTCCTATTATGGCGACTCGGTCGCGCACTGGGAAGGCGATACTCTCGTTGTGGACGTGACCGGTTTCGTGGATACCAGCTGGTTCGGAGAAGAGGGCTACTTTCATAGCGACGCCATGCACGTCATCGAGCGCCTGTGGCGCAACGGCGATAACCTCGTATACCAGGTCACGGTGGAAGATCCCAAGGTGCTCGCGGCTGCTTGGACCGAGCCTCCTCGCGTCATCAAGCCCTCGAACGATCCGCTCGAAGAATCGCCCAAGTGCGTGGAAACCGACGCAAACAAGCTGACGAACAACGACCATCACGGCCAGCGGTAAGGTCGGAAGACTAAGGCGCTCGCCGCGGGTCCAGCCGCGCAAAAGCTGCCCAGCCTGGGAGGGGACATGAGCAAAAATAAGAGCAAGGGCCACATTTCCCGCCGCAAATTCCTGGAAGGCACCGGCATGGCGCTGGTGGCCGCAACCGAAGTCCCGGGCATTCATGCGGAAACCGAGCCCGGCACTTCGATTCGCCTGACGGTAAACGGCACAACGCATCATTTGAAAGTCGAAGACCGCTGGACCCTGGTCGAGGTGCTGCGCGATCATCTGAAGCTGACCGGCACCAAGATCGGCTGCGACCGTGGCGAATGCGGCGCCTGCACCGTACTGATGGAGGGCAAGCCCATCTACTCGTGCAGCCAGCTCGCAGTGTGGATGGATGGCAAGTCGATCGAGACCGTGGAGGGGCTCGCGCACGGCGACCAACTCGATCCCGTGCAAAAGGCGTTCATCGAACACGACGCGCCACAGTGCGGCTTCTGCACCTCGGGCCAGGTGATGGCGGCCAAGGCGCTGCTCGCGCACAACCCGCATCCGACCGAAGAAGAGGTGCGTGCCGGCTTGACCGGCAACATCTGCCGCTGCGCGGCATACAACCGCTATGTGGAGGGGACGCTCGCAGCCGCCAGCGCGGTACCGACGGGCGGCACCGCGCAATTCGTGCCGGCGGCCGGCGCGCCGCTCCCGGCACTGCAAACGGCCGGTCATCCCACGCCGCGAATCGATGCGCTGGAGCGCGTCACCGGCAAGGCCACCTACACCGGCGACTTCCATCTCGACGGCATGCTCTACGGACGTGTGCTGCGCAGCCCGCATCCGCATGCGCGCATCCGCAGCATCGACATTTCGAAAGCCGCCGCGATGCCCGGCGTTAAAGCCGTGCTTACCCACGAGAACTGCCAGGTGGTCTGGGGAGCCGGCGGCGTGGCAGGCGGCGTCCAGTATAACGATCAGATCAAGAAGATCACCAAGCAGCGGCGGTACGGGTTCAACAACCCGGTGCGGTTCGTAGGCGAGCCGGTGGCGGCCGTTGCCGCGGCCGACCGGCACCTGGCCGAAGAGGCTCTCTCCAAAATTACCGTCGATTACGAAGTGCTGCCGCATGTGCTCGAACCCGAAGAAGCGCTCAAACCGCAATCTCCGCAGATCTGGCCGGAAGGCAATCTGGCGCTGACGAACCAGAATGAAGCGAAGCCGATCGGGCAGCGGCGCGGCAATATCGATGCGGGCCTGAGCTCCGCTGAGCACGTTTTCGAGAACCGGTTCAGCACGGCGTTCGTGCACAACGCGCAGATGGAGCCGCGGGCGGCCGTCGCCGAGTGGGATGGCGACAAGCTGACCGTCTACACGCCGACGGGCGGCGTCACCAATTGCCGCCATGACATCGCGCGCGATTTGGGCATACCCGATGACAAGGTGCGGGTCATGTCGCTGTATATGGGCGGCAACTTCGGGAATAAGAACCAGAACCAGGATGCCGACCTGATCGCGGCCCTACTCGCCAAGCAAGCCGGTGCGCCGGTGAAGCTGGAGATGTCGCGTAAGGAAGATTTCATCGGCATGCATGGCCGCTGGCCGACGGTGCAATATTTCAAGGTCGGGGTCGATCGCGAGAACGCGCTCACGGCCATTCAGCTTCGCGGCTACAGCGGCATGGGCGGATATCGCAAGAATTCGGGAAACATCGGCGGCATCGATGCGTTCCAGTGCCCCAACATCCAGACGACGATATACCCGGTCTACACCAACCGCACCGTTTCCGGAAATTTCCGCGGCCCCGAGTTTCCTCAGGGCTACTTCGGTTTTCAGTCGATGATGGACAGCGTAGCCTACCAGGTGAAGATGGATCCGGTCGAATTCGCGCTGAAAAACCGCACGCGCAAGGCGAACGATACGGCCGAGTTCACCAATTACACGCTCGAAGAATGTATTCGCCGGGGCGCCGAAGCCTTCGAGTGGAAGAAGCGCTGGCGTCCGGAGCCGGGCTCCGATCGCGGGCCGATCAAGCGAGGGGCCGGCATGGCGTACATGGCATTCCGCTCAGGCGTGGGCCGCAGCAACGCCGTGATCCGCGTCGATTCCAAGGGCCACTATTACGTCCATGTAGGCGTGACAGACGTCGGCGGGGGAGCCAAGACCACCATGGGGCTGATCGCGGCCGAAGCCTTAGGCGTGCCGCTCTCGCAGCTCACGGTCATCTGGGGCGACACGGACCGGTGCCCGTACTCCGTGGGCGAATCGGGCAGCCGCACCACCATCATGACCGGCGACGCCGTGATCGCGGCCGCGCGCGATATCAAGAAGCAGATCTCCGAGAAGGGTTTGCCCGCCGGCACGGACTTCCTTACGGCGGAAGCCTCCCCGAATCCGACGGTGAAAGATGGAAAAGTGCGAAACACGTTCGGCGCGCACTTCGTGGAGGTCGAGGTGGATACCGAACTCGGCCACATCCGTGTGGTGAAGTATCTTGCAGTGCAGGATTGCGGACGCATCATCAACCCGCTGACGGCCGAAGGTCAAATCAAGGGCGGCGTGCTGCAGGGCATCAGCATGGCGCTGCACGAAGACCTGATCTACGACCCGCGCAGCGGCCAGCCGCTCACGGCCGGCTACTATGGCGCGCGCATCATTACGCATCGCGACGCGCCCAACATCGAGGTGCTGTTCATCGAAAGCGACGACGGCTACGGCCCTTACGGCGCCAAGAGCATCGGAGAATCCGGCAAGGTGCCGGCCGTAGGCGCTGTGGCGAACGCGGTGTTCAACGCGCTCGGCCATCGCCTGAAAGATTTGCCGATCACGCGGGACAAGGTGCTGGGGGTGCTGGCATGAAATCGTTCACCAACTCCAACCCCAAGGATCTGCGGCAGGCAGTCAAACTGCTCGATCAATCCCGCGCGGCCGGCCACACCGCGGTGATCGCCGGCGGCGGCAGCGACCTGCTCGGCATGGTCAAGGATCACCTGGTCCAGCCGGATGTGCTGGTTCACCTCCGGGGAATCAAAGGTCTCGATCAAGTGGCTGCCGATGCCGGCGGCGCGCGCATCGGCGGGCAGATTACGCTCGACGCGCTCAGCAACCATCCGACGATCCGCAGCCGTTACGCCGTGCTGGCCGAAGCGGCCGGAACCGTGGCTACTCCCCAGATCCGCAACGTCGGGACGCTGGCCGGAAACGTCTGCCAGCGGCCGTGGTGCTGGTATTACCGCAACGGCTTTCCCTGTTATAAGGCGGGAGGCAACCAGTGCTTCTCCGTGACCGGCGAAAACCAGTTCCATGCCATCTTCGGCGGCGGTCCGAGCTTCATCGTGCATCCTTCGGATACCGCGCCCGCCCTGGTGGCGCTTGACGCCCACTTCCGCGTCGCCGGACCGTCGGGTGAGCGCACGGTATCAGCAGCGGATTTCTTCGTCCTGCCGAAGCAAAATGCCGCGCGCGAAAACTCACTGGCCGAAGGTGAGGCGCTGGCGTCCGTACAACTACCCGCGCCCCAGCCTGGCATGCGCAGCACCTACCACAAGATCATGGACCGCGAAGCCTGGACCCACGCCGTGGTGAGCGCCGCGATCGTACTCGACATGGATAAAGATGTGTGCCGCTCCGCGCGCATTGTGCTGGGCGGGGTCGCGCCGATTCCCTGGCGTGTTCCAGACGCCGAACGTCTGCTCGTTGGCCAGCGGATCACGCCGGAGTTAGCCGCGCAGGTGGGAGAAGCCGCGCTGGCCGGCGCCACGCCGCTGCAAAAGAACGCGTATAAAGTTCCGCTGACGAAGACGGTCGTGCGCCGGACACTGGTGGAACTCGCCGCGCGTGCTTGAGTCCGAGGAGCCTGAAATGACGAAGAGAGTCTTTTGCCGCCTGAGCCGAACCCTGCTCGCATTGGGTGTACTCGCGCTTCCCACATTCGCGCAATCGCACAAGCCGCAGCCTCCGAAAACCGTGCGGCTCTACGTGTTTGATTGCGGCATCCTGGATAATGCCGACACCTCTCGTTATCAGCTCAAGCGCAACGAAGTGGGGACGCACCTGATGTCGATGCCGGTTTTTCTGATCGTGCATCCGAAGGGGACGCTGATTTGGGACACCGGCGCGATTCCCGACGCCACTTTCAAGCCGGATGGCCTCCCAGCGACGCTCCGGTACGCCACATCGCTCAAGCCGCTGAGCGAGCAGATGGCCGCCGTGGGATATACGCCCTCGGATATCACGTATCTCGCGCTGTCGCACTTTCACTGGGATCACGTCGGCAACGCCAATGCCTTCGCGGGCTCCACCTGGCTGGTGCGACAGAAAGAGCGCGACCTCATGTTCGCCGGGCCAGCTTCCGATCGCACCATCCCCGCCAACTACAGCGCGCTGAAAAACAGCAAGACCACCATCATCAAAGACGACGAATACGACGTCTTCGGTGATGCCTCCGTCCTCATCAAATCTGCGCCCGGCCACTCGCCCGACCACCAGGTTTTATTCGTGAAACTGGCCCGCACGGGCCCCGTGCTGATCAGCGGCGATCTCTGGCACTACCCCGAAGAGCGGAAGCTGAACCGCCTTCCCACTATGGAGTTCAACAAAGAGCAGACCGCCGCGTCGCGCGAACGTATCGAGGCGTTCATGAAGAAGACCGGCGCGCAACTGTGGATCCAGCACGATTATCTGGCCACGATGAAACTCAAGAAGGCCCCGGCGTTCTACGAGTAGCGCCGGCGGTCTCTGCCACCCGTGAAAAGATCGATGACGCTACTTCGGAAACCGTTCCAATTGCGCACTCGCTCCGCTGGGTAGCGGGCTGCGCGCCGTATTCATGACCATGGAGAGATACACGTAATACCCCTCAATGTTCGCAAGCTCCACCACACCGGCTTCGCCGAACCGGGCGAGTGCCCGAGCGTAGGTCGCATCGCTGACGCTCTTGTTGTGGAGCAGTTCCGAGCAGAAATCGTACACGACTTCTTCGTCCCCTTCCATGTGATCCGGCCGGCGACCGGCCGCGATGTCGGCGATCAGTGTGGAGGTGAGGCCTGCCCGCGCGGCGGCTTGCGAGTGCGCGTTCCACTCGTAGTTGTTGGTCCATTCGCGCGCAGCGATCAGAATCGCGAATTCGGTCAGCTTGTTTCCCAGTACCGGGTGTTGTTGCACGTGCAGGCGCATCTCAAGCGCGGGAACCACCCACTCGGGAGACCGCAGAATCGCAGACCACGGCGGGCTGGTCAAGTCAGCTTTGCGCAGCTCCTTGTATTCCGCGGCCGCTTTCTTCTGGGCCTCGGTCATTTTCTCCGGGGGAATCGGGGGAAGCCGGTCCTGTGCGCCGGCGCCGATTGCCAAAACGAATAGAACGGCGAGCGATCGTCCCATCTCAGAACCTCCGTGGCGTGCAACGCCCGGACCATTCTATAGAAGGCCTCGCCCGTTCACAATTCCGCGCGCCCGTTTAGGGCGTTCCGTTCACACCGAGCTGAATCGACGTGACACGTTTCGAACCCGAATCCGAGTCCAGCACGCTGATGCTGATGCGCCGCGCGCCTTTCGATGCCGTCAACGAATCGGGAGCAGTGGTCATCGGTTTTTCAACGGTCCAGCCCTGCGCGGGAAGCGCTTCCCGATAGAAATCCAAAACCGTCGCCTTCGCATCCGGAGTCTCCAGGATGAGGACGGTGCCCAGTTTCGGATTCGCGCTCACCATCGGCGCGTACTTTTTGATGACCGCGTTTTTGTAGACGGGAAAGTCGCTTGGAAAATCGTCTGGGACTTTGGCAGGGGCCGTTCCGATCGTGCCCGCTTTGAGTCCTGTGGCCGCCCAGCAGAACAGTAGAAAGCCGCCGGCCCAGAGCATTTCAGACCTGCGTATCATCCTTTATCGTATCAGGCGTAGCGGCCTGCTGCGAACGCTGGATCCGGCTTGGTCAGGCGCAAGGCCGCTTACGCGGCCCGGCGCGATGCTCTCCGTCCACCCCCGGCTGCGCTGGTCGCGGTTGCCGCGCGACGACCCGCTGGAAGCGCCACCTGCGGGTACGCTACAACCGAAAAAATCCGGTTGCGCGCAAACTCGTAGATGTTTTGCGCTGTCTGGCAATCGGGACAGTTCTCTATCTTGCACTCCTGCTGGTGCCGGACCAGATAGCTCAGGAAGGCTCGCATTTCGTCGTTCGCAGTCATGGTTCCCTCCGGAATCCCGAGAAGCAGCATTGCTTTCTTTGTCTATGCTGGCCTGATCTTAGGCCCGCATTCCATCAGCCGCAATCTCTCAAATAGTTAACATTGGTCTAGTTAACCATCAGATATGCCGGCTGCTTGATCGTCCAACACCCTGCCGGACAACGGGTTGCGCCCGCTGCCCGGGACCGTGTCCACCCCATTAGCGCCGGAATCCTTCCCCATAGCCGCGCCCACCTTCGTGATGCTCTTCACGTTCGTGGTTCCAATCCCGGTCACGATCATGGTCGCGAAAGCGGTCGCGATCCCAGCCACGGTCGCCATCCCAGTCACGGCCGCGACCCCAGCCACGGTCTCGGTCCCAGTCACGATCACCCCGGTAAGCCGGCACAGCGTAATAGTCAGGCGGCGCCCAATATCCGGCAACCCATCCTCCGCCTTGCCCGTAATATCCATCGACCCAGGTGTATCCCGGCCCCGGACACGGAGGCTGTACTGCGGCCACGGCCGGAGGCGGATAATACGCCGGAGCTCCCACTCCGATCCCAATCGAGAAGTGCGGCGCAGCAAACAGCGCGCTTCCCGCCAGCAGCATCACTCCAATCAGCTTTTTTGTCATTGCCTTGTTCCCCTCTCGCAGGTCCTTAATGCACGGCCCGTGCCAGAGAGTAAGTCATTTTAGAATCAGCAGATTAATGGATTTTCAGCGGTTGCTTTCGCACTGGGGTGGTGGTATTGAACCGATGTGCCAACACAAACGGGGAGAACCCTGAATCGCGCGGGAATGAATCCCCGCCTCGCAAGGTATGGCGGAACGATACGAACGACGCGCCCGTCCATGTTTACGCTCACGACAGCACTCTCTAGCATTGGCCTCAGGGTACGGCTATCGTCGTACGCGCTGTGACCACCGGATCTCCGGCGCGCCCGGCACAGATGAACTTTCGCGTGCATTCTACGTGCGGCCCGACGACGCCTTTCTGCAAAGCCTCAGTCGGAACGCTCCCATCGTAGAGGTCGGCCAGGGGGCTGCGGCTTCGGTCCAACTGACGATCACCCACTGGCCGGATTGAGCGCCCGTCAGTTAAAATACGCCGCATTGCGCTCGGCGAATTCGGCCTTGTCTGGAGGCAGTTCTTCCAATACGAACACCGAGTTGGTCGGGCACACCGGGATGCATGCGCCGCAGTCAATGCACTCCACCGGATTCACATAGAGATGGGGTGCTTCCTCAAATCCCGGCTCGTCCTTCTTGGGGTGGATGCAATCGACCGGACAAGCCTCGACACACAACTCATCCTTGGTGCAAGTATCTGTGATCGCGTAGGCCATAACGCGTGAAATGGTGCAATTCGTCCGCCAGCAGGCAAGTCAAACAAAATAGGACGTAAAACTCAGCAATCTATTCTGAATGGGTGGGGGATTCCGCGCAGTTGGCGCACGATACACTGGCACTGATGAAGATCGAAACCCGTGCTGTTCACGCCGGCCGCCACATCGATCCCGCCACCGGCGCCGTGAGCCCTCCCATTCACCTCTCGACGACCTTCGAGCGCGACCGCGATGGGGCCTATCCGCGCGGCTTCAGCTACTCGCGCGAAAACAATCCCAACCGTCTCATGCTGGAACACTGCCTGGCCGATCTGGAAGGGGGTAAAGAAGCGCTCGTCTTCGCATCGGGCCTGGCTGTCTCTACCGCCCTCATTCAGGGTCTGGAGCCCGGTGACCACATCCTTGCTCCTGACGACGTGTATTGGGCCTTGCGTGAGGTGATTGGCGGCGTCTTCGGGAAATGGGGCCTCGACACGACGTACGTGGATATGACGCAACTCGACCAGGTCCGTGCCGCGCTGCGTCCCAACACCCGCCTCATCTGGCTCGAGACACCGTCGAACCCGCTCATGAAAATCACTGACCTTGCCGCTATCGCCGAAATGGCCCGCGCGCACAAGAACGCAATTACGGTTTGCGACTCAACCTTCACTAGCCCGATTTTGCAGCACCCGCTCGAATCCGGTATCGATATGGTGACGCACTCCACCACCAAATACATCTCGGGCCACAGCGACGTGGTCGGTGGGGTCCTCGTCACACGCTATGACAATTATCTGTTTGAGCGTGCCCGCCGCGCCCAGAAGTACGGCGGTTCGGTGCCATCGCCCTTCGATTGCTGGCTGACATTGCGCGGTATCGAGACGCTCCCGTACCGTATGCGCGCGCATTCGGAGAACGCGCAGCGCCTGGCCGGGTTTCTCAAAGCTCATCCCAAGGTGGAAGCGGTCCATTATCCGGGCTTGCCGGATCATCCGGATCAGAAGATTGCCGCGCGCCAGATGACCGGTTTCAGCGGCATGCTTTCTTTTCAGGTGCGTGGTGATGCCGCTGCTGCAACGCAAGTGGCGGCGCGGTGCCAGCTATTCCTCCGCGCTACCAGCCTTGGCGGACCGCACAGCTTGATTGAGCATCGTGCTTCGGTCGAAGGGCCGCGCACCCGAACGCCGCAAAACCTGTTGCGGCTTTCCGTGGGCCTCGAGCATCCCGATGACCTGATCGAGGATCTCAATCGGGCAATTGGATGAGCCGCCGCCCGGCAACGACCCGGCGGCCCACAAGGCGCTAAGCTCGAAGAGAGAGCGCTTTCTTTCACCTCAGGAGAGATTATGAGCGATACGCGAACGGGAGACCGAACCACGTTCTTCTTTCTGGGCGCCGCGATCGGTGCAGCGGCGGCCCTGTTGATGGCGCCGGCGTCCGGCGCACACACGCGGAGGAAGCTACGCCGGCAGGGAGAAGAGGCCGCCGATTACCTGATCGACGCCGGCAAGGAACTGGTCGATCGGTGTGAGGATCTTTACAAGCGGAGTGAGGACATCGTCGAGGACGCAACCCACGAACTGTCCGGGAAATATCGTGCACTGAGTGAATACAGCAGGCAGTTGCTCGACGAGGCCGATAAGATTCTCCGCCGTACCAAAATCGCCGCCATGCGGCGGTAACTCGCAGGCGCCGCAGCCCTCAATCGGGCAGTTGGATAAGCCGCCGTCCGCCGAGCGATGTGCGAAACCCGTAGATCGCCAGCAGGGCAAGGAGAATCACGGGGACCGCAACGGTTCCCGCATACCAGACGGAGAAGTCCAGGGTGTGGGGCAGACGCAGAATCTGGCTGGTCGCATAGCCGAAGATCGTCGCAATCAGGCCGAACCGCAGCATCACGATCGTCAAGATAGCCACGAAGGCGATTTCAAACGGGAGATTAGGCAATTGAATGGACCCCTGAGCGAAGTCGATGCCAGTGACGATGGCAACGGCGGCGAGCACCGCGATCCACTCTCTGCGGAACGCCACGCGTGAGACGAAGAGCACGAAAAAGATCAGCAGCGAGTCTGTAACCTCGTCACCAAACGCGAATAGAACGCTACTGACCGTTGAGGTAACTCCCGTCAACGCGAATAATGCTCCCGGGAACATGGGCGGCACGGACGGGCCGCGCACAGCGGATTGGAGCAGGTGGAGCATGTACAGGCCTGCTCCGATCCCCACAGCGTAGAGCAGATCCCGGCCGACTAACGGATCGCGCCACCCTTTGACTGCATAGCGGCTCCACGAAATCATGGTTTGAGGCCAGCGCCGGCGGACCCACGGCTCCAAAGCCAGGTAGAGCAACCAAACCAGCAACCCATTGACGGCGCCGTTGTTTGTCACCACGCGCCAGAACGTGGTGATCTCCGCCGGGGAAGCCGTATGGTGCGCGCGCAGAAAATACGCGCCGGTATAAGCCGCCCAGCACCACAGAGCCATCTTGGTGGCGCCCCGGAGGTCGGCCTTGTGGGCCCGGAAATTCAGCCAGGCTACGATTCCTGCACCGAGAAACAGCGCATAAAGAATCACCAGCTTGACGATCTGCCCGGTTGTAACCGGCCCAGCGCCGCCACGCGCCGGAACCGTCCACGGCTCCACAATCCGGAACGAAACCGGGCGGCCGCGCCACGCCGCGGCTTCCACCCGCATCGTACCTTCGGTCCACGCCGAGCGCTGGTCCCAATTCGCGAGCGGTGTCCATTGCGGCTCGACCGCCTTGAATCCATTCATGTCGAGCCCGGCTGCCTCAAACAGCTTGCTCCAATCGAACGATCCGGCCGGCGCGGGCGGTTCCACCTGCGGGGGAATCGCTTCCAGATGCCTCAACTTGCCATCTGGGTTCAACCGCAGCCGGATCATCTGTGGCAGTTCAAACGGCGGATCGGTGAAGCTGGTCTGCACATTGAATTGCCGCTGTGCGATCAGCGGAGCGGGGCTTTCTCGATACCAGAACGTGATAAGCGGCGGTTCCCCGGCGGCCGGATTCTTCCACCGCGCGGCAGCTTCGGCGGGGTGGTGGCCTAGGTAAGCTCGATACTCGTCATCATAGGCGTAGCCAAAATAGCGATCGCCGGGGCGCGCCGTGTAACCCAGGTTCTGCAGCAGCATGCGGGCATCGCGGGCCAGGGCCTCGGGCGGGTTCTCGAGGTGAACCGCTTCGGTGATCTGCTGCGAGGGCGCCAGCACCGCTGCGGCCACGAGGCCCAGCAGTGCTGCCGTCAGCGATGCCACCGCGATTCTCGGTTGCAGTCCCTCAGTCTCTCCCGCTGCCGCGATGAGTTCGGGGGAAGGGGTTTCGCCGGCCGCCAGCGCCGCCGCCAGCGGATCGCCCCCCGGCAACGCTGCGGCGATCGAGAGCGCCGAACCCGGCCTTTGCTTCGGATCAGGAGTGAGGCACCGGAGGATCACGCGCTCGACAGCCGGGTCCAGCTCTTTTACCAGAGTCGTAAGGCTCACTGGCGCCGCGCGCTGCTGCAGTTCCATCAGCTCGGCCATGGTGCCCGCCTCGAAGGCGCGCTTACCGGTGAACAATTCGTACAGCACCAGACCGAGTGCGTAGATGTCGCTCTTGGCCGTTACTTCCGTGCCGGCCAGCTGCTCCGGCGCCATGTAGGCCGGGGTGCCACTGCGCACATCACCCTGCAACTGGTCACTCAGGCCGGCGAGCCCGAAATCCATGATGATGACCTGACCGCGGCCGTCGATCATCACGTTAGCCGGCTTCAGATCGCGGTGCAGCACGCCGCGCTCGTGCGCCGCCGCCAATCCCGCGCACAATTTGCGCGCCGTTTCCGCCGCTTTATCCACCGGCAGCCGCCCAATGCGGCGCAATAATGAAGCCAAGTCCTCGCCGTCCACAAACTCCATCGAGATGTAATGCAGGCCTTCGACCTGGCCGATATCGTACACGCGGCAGACATTCGGATGCGTCACCTGTCGGGCGATGCGGACTTCATTGTAGAACCGCGCCAGGGCCCGGTCCTCGCGTGCGAGGCTTTCCGGCAAGAACTTCAGCGCTACGGCTTGGGCGAGAGTGAGGTCGGTGGCCCGGTAGACCTCACCCATTCCGCCGCGGCCCAGCAAGCCCGCGATCCGGTAACGGCCGGCAAGGACGGTACCCGGAAGGAACCGGCCCTCGTCCACGCTCGATGATGAACTCAGACGCGAAACCGACCCGACTGCGACGGCGGCGCCCATCAGTTCCGTTTCTGCCGACGTGGCATCCAGCGGAGCCGCGCACCAGGAACAAAAACTCCCACCCGCATTCCCGCGGCCGCAAGCCGGGCACCTGACCGTGGCTGTCATGGATTCGCCTATTTTGCCAGCGCCTTGGCTTGGAAGCAACCCTTTGTCGCTCCTCGAAGTCCCAGCCGCGGAGTCCGGCCGAATATCCCAGGCGAAGTAGAAATCTCCCATTCCCGGCCGAAGATCCCCGGCAAAGATCCCCTTTGACTTCGGCCGCCGTTTTTGGTTTACTGATGGTGGCTACTACTTGTACTTGTTTTTCGACCATCCGATTTCGGGTCTCGCAACCGCTCTTCCTTCGGGCGTCCGCCCACAGTCTGTCCGCATCCCTGACGTCATCGCATAAATTTGCATGTTTCCCGGCAGAAATTTTCCACCTCGCAGGCCTAACCGTAGAGAAAACGTGAACGAGCTGATTCGCGCTCGTGAAGTGCGCGCCGTTTTTCCCGACGGGACCGCTGAAGTGATGCCCACCGCGGCAGCCTTGCGCAAGGCGCAGGAGATGGGGCTCGACCTCGTTCTGGTCGCCCCGACCGCCGTACCTCCGGTCGCCAAGGCCGTCGATTACGGTCACTACCAGTACGAGCAGAAAAAGAAGCAGCACGACGCTAAGAAGAAGCAGCACGTCGTTCAGGTTAAGGAACTGAAGTTCCGCCCGAACACGGACGATCACGATTACAGCTTCAAGAAAAATCACGCCGTCCGGTTCCTCCAGGATGGTAACCGCGTCAAGGCCGTCGTTCAATTTCGCGGCCGGGAAATCGCCCACGCCGATCTCGGCAAGAAACTCCTGATGCGATTTGCCGAAGACCTCGCCCAATTCGGCACTGTCGAAGGTGTTCCCCGGCTCGAAGGGCGCAACGCGCACATCCTGATAAGCCCGGTTAAGGCTGCCGGAAAGGCTGCTCCCACTCAGCCGGCGCCCGGACAAGCTTAACTGGGTCGCATCCGTTCACGAATTTCAACCTGAAGTACTGCGAAATCAACGCTATTAACTGAAGAGAATGGTCGGTTAGTAGGGGATTCACCCTGTCCGTTGTACTGATCCATACCCTATAAAAGTACTGGGGATCACCCTACTATTGATCCGAAGCCGCAGTACTGGTTCAGTTAAACTGAACACCGGATCAGTTAGTCAAGGGTACCAGCAGAGCGCCTGCAGGCGATGGTGTACCTGGCTAGACTGAGCGAGCTCCGATTGCGAGTTCGATGTAGCGTGCTTAAGAACAAGGAGTTGCTCAATATGAAACGCATCCTGAATTTAAGACTGGGCTTCATTGACCTGGTTCTGCTCATGGCTTTCGTGCTGTCGGCTAGTGTATTGCGCGCCGATGGCCCGTCCCTACCCCCAGCCCCGTGGGAACAACTGCAGATCGCCGATGGACCGTCGCTGCCCCCGGCCCCGTGGGAACAACTGCGAGTCGCTGATGGACCCTCGCTGCCGCCAGCCCCGTGGGAACAACTGCGACTCGCTGATGGCCCCTCCCTGCCCCCGGCCCCGTGGGAACAACTGCGACTCGCCGATGGCCCGTCCCTACCCCCGGCCCCGTGGGAACAACTGCGACTCGCTGATGGCCCCTCCCTGCCGCCAGCCCCGTGGGAACAACTGCGAGTCGCTGATGGCCCGTCCCTACCCCCAGCGCCGTGGGAACAACTGCGAGTCGCTGATGGCCCGTCCCTACCCCCAGCGCCGTGGGAACAACTGCGAGTCGCTGATGGCCCGTCCCTACCCCCA
>Ga0070741_10009662_pt1 | contig 18597 bp, 14 predicted proteins | sample Coa_R1_4_FD_66440 | JGI IMG/M metagenome (GOLD analysis project Ga0070741, IMG submission 66440) | Surface soil microbial communities from Centralia Pennsylvania, which are recovering from an underground coalmine fire - Coalmine... | ecosystem: Environmental > Terrestrial > Soil > Unclassified ...
GGTCATGAGACGTAAACGCTGGAAACGCCTACGCAGGCTCCGGGGCTTGTGGCGCAACTGGCAGCGCAGGTGGCTTTTACCCACAAGGTTCAGAGTTCAACTCTCTGCAAGCCCACCACTATTGGGGGTGTCCGCATAACGGTGAATGGAACCGGCTCTTATCCGGTGGATCGAGGTTCGAGTCCTCGTACCCCCATTTTCGATAAGCCGTCGTATCCGCTCTGGCTTCGAACCAGTCGAAACGGTAGCCCGGACACACGGGGGTTCAAATCCTCCCGGCGGCGTGAACTGTGCGCTCGTATCGGCTCCGGCTTCTACCCGGCTCGCCGTAAAATGGAGAATGGGGGTTCGAGTCCCTTCGAGCGCGTGTGCAGGTTGTTCGCGGGTGGTGTAATCGGCAACATGCCACTCTTTGGAAGTGGAGAGTCCAGGTTCGAGACCTGGCCCGCGATTGTGCGCTGATGGCAGGTGGTGTAACTGGCAACACCCGACGCTCTGACCGTCGAGACCGAGAAGGTTTATGGAGGTTCGATCCCTTCCCTGCCAGCCAATCGGATAGACCCTTGTAGCACAGTGGAGAGTGCGCAGCTCTGCGAAGGCTGAGACTCAGGTTCAATTCCTGGCAGGGGTTCCAATTTCGCCTCAGTACCGAAGTGGTCAACGGCTCTCGCAGCAAACGAGATGTGCGGCGGTTCGATTCCGTCCTGGGGCTTGCTCTGCTACCCTTCCGCCTTCTGCGCGTCGGGAGGCAGGTAGTATTCGAACGTGTTGTACTCCGAGCCTTGCCGAAAGAGGCCCAGCAGTTGCGCGCGGCGCGGCCCTTTGCCGTCTATGTACTGGCGCATCCGGTGGAACGGCGTCGGGCTTTCGGCCCAGGCGCACGGCTTCTGCCAGAAATGCCCGTAGTAGATAAAGAGGCCGCGCCGCGCATTCGGAGTCCGATTGTCCCCCGTGCGATGCCAGAGGCCGTCGCTGAAGGCCACCATCGTCCCCGCCTTGCACTCCACTACGATTTCGCCGGGCAGTTCCGCATAGCGTTCTTCCGGGCGCAGAGAGAAGGGGACTTTATGGCTGCGCGGCAGCAGGCGCAGCGCGCCGTTCTCCGGCGTCAGATCGTCGAGATAGAGCGCGGCGTCAATGCTGATAACGCTGGAACTGAAGAAGGGACGCGATGGTTCCAGGTCCACATGCCAGGCAAGGCTGCCGGAGCCGGGGAGACAGGCGCGCAGATCGAAGGAGAGCAGTTGAATATCGTCCCCGATCAGCCGCTCGATGACCGGAAACCCGGCGTGGCCGTCAATGAGGTCTTCATAGAGCGGCGAGAGCGCCAGCAGGTTGCGCACAACGCCATTCTCGCTCTCCCGCAACAGCGGCTCCGTCGCCTCCTGAAGCTGACGTAGATACGCCGCGCTGACCGCATTCTCGATCACCACATAGCCGTGATCGTGAAAAAACGCGGCCTGTTCCTCGACCGTCTGCGGATGCAAAGACATCGTTCCTTACCTCCTCGCGCGGTTCTGTTCCTGCCGTGCCTACAGGGAGCGCCTGACCGCACCCCGCCCTAACCCTCCCTTCGCAAGGGGAGGCAACCGGTTTGCCAGGCGCTCTTATAACAGCCTGCCGATTCTGCCGCCCTGATAGGTCGCGTGCTGCACCGTCTGCGGGAGGTTGGCGTCCCCGATGACGTAGAGTTCCGGGACCGCTTTGCGCAGCGCGGGAGCCAGGGTCGCCACCGACTTCGAGCCGACCGTGCCGACGACCGCATCCACGCCTTCCAGAACCTGTTCCTCCGCCGTCTGAACGTCCCGCAGCCGCAGATGCGTCGCGTCATCCCAACCGGCGATCTCCTGCCCCGGCCAGAACCGGACGCCGCGTTCCTTCAAGTTCGCCAATAACTCGTCGAGCATGTACCGATCCATGCTGCTGCCGACCGTCAGCAGAGAGGTGACGAAATCCAGGGATATGCCGCGCGCCGAGAGATAGTCCGCCGCCACCAGAGGCCGACTGAACGCCTCCAGATCGAACAGCACGACGTGTTTTGCCCCGTCCGCCGCGCCGTTGAGGACTTCATGCACCGTCAGCGCAGACGGGCCGTCTCCAGCCACGTCCAGACGGGTCGGCACCGAACCCGTCGCGATCACCACCACCTCCGGCTTGAGCGCCAGCACGCTCTCCACCGTCGCCTCCGTGTTCAGCCGGACTTCAAACAGCCCTTTCCGGCTCTGCCTCTGGTAGAACTCGGCGATGCGCGCCCAGGGCTTGCGCAGCGGCGAAGACGCTCCGAGCCAGACCTGCCCGCCGACGCGGTCGGCCTTTTCCAGCACGAGGACTTCGTGGCCGCGCAGGGCCGCCGTCAGCGCGCACTCCATGCCTGCCGGGCCGGCGCCCACCACGACCACGCGCCGCCGCTTCGCTGCCGGTTGGAGTTCGGCCCAGGTCGCTTCCCGGCTTGTCACCGGATTGTAGACGCAGCTCAAAGCGAACGCTCGCCCATGACAGCCCTGCATACATCGGGTGCAGTAGCGAATATCGTCGAGTCGTCCCTCGAAGACCTTGCGCGTGAAGTGGGGATCGGCAATGTGCGTCTTGGTCATGCAGACGACATCCACCGCGCCCTCCGCCAGCGCCCGTTCCGCCATCTCCGGGGTGGAGATGCGGCCCGCGTGCATCACCGGCAGCCGCGTGACGGCGCGTAGCTCCTTGACGAGCGGCAGCCACTCCCCTTCCGGGCGGGGCATCGGCCCGTGATGGAACCGGCCATCCCCGGCGGTCAGGCTGATGTAGTCCACCAGGCCCAGCGCCTCGATCCGCTGCGCCAGTTCGCGATACTCGTCCGGCCCCATCCCGCGCTGGGCCACGTCGTCCGCCTTCAGGCGCACGCCAAGCGCCATGTCCGGCCCGATGGCAGCCCGCATGGCCTGCAGGGTCTCGACGACGAAGCGCATCCGGTTCTCCAGCGAGCCGCCGTACTCGTCCGTGCGCGTGTTCCAGTGTTGGTTGAGGAACTGGGCGTGCAGGAAGAACTCGTGAGCGTGCAGTTCGACGCCGTCCACGCCGCCCGCCGCCGCGCGGCCTGCCGCCGCCCCGAACGCGGCTACCATCTGCCGAATCTCCTCGACGCTCATCTCATGGCGCGGCCCCTCCTCCCGGACGGGATGGATCTTCGGCGCGGTCGGCACGTCGTCGGTGATGGGCGGGCCGGGCAGCGGGAAGTAGCCCGGATGGAACAGTTGGGCGAAGACCGCCGCGCCGTGCCGATGCCCGGCCTCGGCCAGCGCGCGATAGCGCGGGATGATCCGGTCGTCCACGTTCACCAGGCAGTTGTGTCCGCGCTCCGGCACCGTCGCGCCGATGACGAACAGCCCGATGCCGCCTTTGGCCCGCTCTTCCACATAGGCCACAAAAGCGTCGCTCGGCAGCCCCTGATCCACCCACCACCCGGCGATGTGGCCGCTGATGGCGATCCGATTGCGCAGGGTGACGTTCTTGAGGGTCAGGGGTCGGAAGATGTGCGGAAACTGCGGATGCGTGGCTTCGGTCATGGTCGCGCGTTCTCCTTGCGGGGTAGACTTTCCCTAATCATTCGCGACGCGGGCCGCCAATGCCTGCTGCACCCCCTGCGTAACTTGAATGGAAACCTGCCGTCTGCGCCGTAAGCCCACTTCACAGCGACACGGACAGCCCGGCCCACCGACCGTAGACAGCAGATGCCCCGGTTCCTTCCGAAAGGAACCGGGGCATCTGTAAATATCAGAGCGATGTTTGCTATGCAGTCTTCCTGCCCTGGCTTTCCCGTCAACCGCCCTCCTCGTCCGGATTCGCATCAGTCTGTTGCTCCGCGCTCCGGCTTTCCATCTGTGCCTGTAGCTGCAGGTCCTCGCCTTCCTCTGCGCTCAGTCCCAGCATCCCCCAGATATTTGGAGGGAGATTCAGCCAGGGGAAATTCGGGTCGGTCGGATCGTATCCGGTGATGGCTTCCAGAGTACTCCTCAATTCTGCCTGATGGCTTAGAGCTTCCGCCTCCTCGTTTTGCAGTTCTTCCTGCTGCCGCTCCGGGTCTGGGTCGGCCCGCTTGAAAACAATCACGGCGGAGACGGAGAGTTCTGCCTTATTTCCCAGGTCCACGAGCGCCTGCTCGATGGGCAACTGCTTGTAGGCGACATCATAGGTTCCGGCGACCGGTTTGGCAGTCTCCACCTTGCAGCGAATCGGCCTGGCGATCAGTCTGGCGGCCTGTTCAAAGGAGAGTTTCTCTTTGTGCGCCGTGACCTGGCCGACGGAGGCCAGTTTCGAGGCCAGCAGCATCGGGCCGCTCGTATCCCGACGGAACACGAACTCCTGGTGCCAATCTCCCTGGATCTGCTGTGCGATATGATTGAGCGCGCCCGCAGCAGACCATCGCCCTCTGGGCAAGAGGAGCGACACAGCAAGCTTTTCGGGCAGGCGGACCTCCGCGCCCAGCAGTCTCGACAGACGCCGGGCAAAGGCTTCCGGCGTCGCGCCGGTCAGAGCTTCTTTCAGCTCGAAGGTGTCTACAGAGGGGCGAGGAGGGGGAGTCTTGGCTCCTCTGGGCGGCCCGACTTTGGCCGGATCCACGGTCGGCAGGGTTGGCCCGGCGGGACGCCCTTTTTGCGGGGGCGAAAGATTTTTGGACGGCGCAGGAGACGGCTCCGCCGCCTGCCCCCTGGGCGGCGGCATCGGCGCGGGAGGCGCCTGAGGCCGTGCAACTGCCATCGAGGCGAGCAGGCCGGGAAGAATCAGCAAAGACATCGCTTCGCTCCTTACTTGAGAAAGGCGAGTGAGCCATCCGAGGACGGGGTACGCCGGGTCTGTTTCCCGCCAGACCTCTCTTGCAAAGAGAGGTCTGGCGAGAGGAGTGTTCTACCAGATCTCGAGGATCACGTAGGTGGCAGAGGATCCCCAATCGTTGTGGACGCGGAAACCACTCGGGTTTCCGGACCCGTCGAACGCCGTCTTCAGGTAGGCGTAGTTGGCGTAGGCGATGGTGAGGAAATTGCGTCCACTGCTATCGCCCGGATAGGTGTAGCCTTCCTTGGTCTCCGCCGGCGACGTGCTGTAGCTCGAGGGCGCATCGTTGCTGTTCCAGGAGAAGTAGTTGTAACCCGAGGTGTTATTGTAGTCGCAGACCGCATGGCCCGCTCCCAGATAGCCGCCTGCCGACCCCACGCCGCCCATCAGAATGAAGGGCGCCTTGGAGGTCGGGAAGGAGTAGAACCCGGAGTCGGCTCCCGACCCCAACGTGACGGTAATCTTAGAGGCATTGGGAACGGTCGTGGCCGCATAAGCGCGCTTCATAGACGCCAGGGTGAAGCTGATGACCAGCGCGGCGATCAGGATAGCCATCGGGCGAGTCAAACCTTGTGCTGCGCGTGTGTTCGTATCCACTGTTTTCCTCCTTTGAAGGAAAGACCTGCTAGAGAAATTCTGCGCTTCCCAAGAGGGAAGGCACAAGCACCTAGACTACAAGAAACATCTGTCAGGCAGTCTGCATCAGGTCTACGATAGGCCAGGTTCTCCTTTCTGTATAGTCTGTTCGGGCCGGCGGGGGAACAGCAAGTGGCGATAGTAGACCCCCAACCCGACAGCGGCCAAACCGGTCAAAAGCGCGGAGAGGTTCTGCATCCGGCGCTCCTGATCCACGATTTTATCCACGCGAACCGTTTTGGCTTTGAGGAATCGCTGTGGAATCACAAAATACTTCCCCTCGATGGGCAGATGCGGCGCAAATCCCTGGATCATCAGGCCGGCGCCAAGACACGCCCACAGCAGGGCGGCCTGCCAGAGTTGTCTCCGTGAGCGCTTGCACAAAAGGTAGAGCGAGATCGCCAGGGCGGCGACGCCTCCGGCGACAAACGGATAGTCCGGGTTCATGGGCAGCCTCCTCAGAGAGCGATGACTTCTCCATATCACGCAGAGGAATCTGGCGTGACAAATCCCCGAGTTCCAAGCCGGGACGACTTATGGCCGTTCGCTGGTTTCGGTCTCTTCGGTCATCGCCAGGAGCAGATCTACTGCTTCCCAAAGCGAACAGGCCGAGGAGCTTGCCAGTATATTCGATCAGGCTTGCATCACAGCGCGTGCGAGATTAAGGTGGAGCCAGGAGCAGGTACAGCGTTTGCTGATGTAGAGACAGCAAGTTTTGGGACCGTGTTGCTGGTTCAATCCGTGTCGTTAGAACAAGTGCAACTAAACGGGCCGCCTTCTTAAAGAGGTTCTGGAGGGCAGGTCGTTTGTGGATAGCTGGCGTGCGAGGTAAAACACGCCAAAGATGACGGGAGGCTTCGCGGCTGCTATACCTCTAAGGATTTCATTATACCCTGTCCTACTGCAAAATCCATGCCAACCCTGCCTTTATTTATAATTTTTTGCCGCTTTTTTTCTCGCGCGCTCGAATTTCTGATGGTCTTGGTGTGCAGAACCTGCGGCGGTCTTTAGCGTACCGCGCGCGTCAACTCTCGGTCTGCAACTCTCCTGTTTGAACGCGGTGCGTCTGTCGGCGGCGGAACGCCACATAGAGGAGCGGCGCGAACAGGAGCGTGAAGAGGGTCGAGAAGCTCAGGCCGCCGATGACGGCGATGGCGAGCGGCTGCTGCATCTCCGCGCCCGCGCCGAGGCCCAACGCCAGAGGAACCAGCCCCAGAATCGCAGTCAGCGTCGTCATGAGAATGGGACGCAGGCGCACCCGCCCCGCGCGCATCACCGCCTCTTCGAAGGAAGCGCCTTCCTGTTCCGCTTTTTGCGCCTGATCCAGCAGTAGAATGCCGTTCTTGACGACGATGCCCGCCAGCATGATCGCGCCCATGAACGAAGAGACGTTAAGCGCGGTTCCCGTCGCCCATAGCCCGAACGTCACGCCGAACAGCGAGAGCGGCATCACCAGCAATAGAATCGTCGGAGCCGTGAAGGAGCCGAACTGAAACACCATGACCGCAAAGACCAGCAGGATCGCCAGAGCCAGCACCGTCAGCAGGTTGCGGAAGGACTCGGACTGGCTCTGAAACTGGCCGCCCAGCAGATAGGTGACACCCGCTGGCAGCGGAGTGGCCCGCATCATCGCGCGCACGTCGCGTTCCACGCTGCCCAGATCGCGCCCGGACAACTGCGCGGTGAGGGAGACGACACGCCGTTGATCTTCCCGGTTGGTCTCGGTCGTGCCGGGGACGCTCTCGATACTTCCCAGCGCCGACAGGGGCAGAGTGAAGCCGCCTGGCGCGCGGATGGGAAGCTGCGCGAGTTGGGCGCGGTCGGCGCGAAACGCGGCAGGATAACGCACGCGCACGCCGATCTGCCGGTCGCCCTGCAAAAGCTGCGTGACCACATCGCCGAACAGAGCGGCGTTCACCTGCGTCGCAATGGCGTCCGGCGTCAGCCCGGCGCGGCCCGCCTTGAGAGGGTCTATGTGGACGACCAGTTCCGGCCCGGCCTCGATAGCGGACGACACGCTATCCACGACGCCGGGAATCTTGTCGAGTTTCGCTTTCACCTGCTCCGCCAGCGCATTCAGTTGCGCCTGATCCTCGCCGAACAGCTTGATCTCGACGGGGGCGGGCGCGCCGGACAGGTCGCCGATCAAGTCCTGTAGCACCTGAATGAAGTCCACGTCCAGGCCGGGGACTTCCGACTGTATCCTTGCGCGGACGCTGTCCATGACCTCCTCGATAGGACGCCGTCGGCCCGGCTTGAGCAGGACGGCGAAATCGCCCCGGTTCGGCTCGGTCATGGCAAAGCCGAGTTCCGTTCCGGTGCGCCGGGAGTAGGAGAGGACTTCCGGCGTCTCCTTGAGGATGTCTTCGACCTGGCGGAGCAGGCGGTCGCTCTCGGCCAGCGAGGTTCCGGGCGGCGTCCAGTAGTCCAGGACGAACGCGCCCTCATCCATCGTCGGCATGAACCCGGTTCCCAGGTGCGTGACGAAGAACAGAGTCAGGCCAACAATGACGACGATGGCGGCGGGCATCAGTCCGCGATGGCGCAGCCCGAACCGCAGCAGCTTTTCGTACCCGCGCAGGGCGCGCTCGAAGAGCCGTCCGTGTTCGACAGGGTGGCCCCCCTCCCCGTCCCTCCCCTCCGACGCGGCGGCGCTTGCACCGGGAAGCAGAGGAAGCACAGGGGGAGGGAGCAGAGAGCGTGATTTCTCCCCCTCTCCCGCAGCGTGGGAGAGGGGGCTGGGGGGTGAGGGCCGGGTTCGCAAAAACGCCGCGCACAGGCTCGGACTGACCAGCAGGGCCAGCGCCAGCGACACCAGCAGGGCCAGCGTCAGCGTGACGGCGAGCGCGGTGAAAAACGCGCCCGCAATGCCTTCGAGCAGCACCAGTGGCAGGAACACGACCACAGTCGTCAGCGTGGACGAGATCATCGGCGCGGCGATCTCGGCGGCGGCGCTCTGCACCGCCAGTGTCCGCTCCTCTCCATGCGACAGATGCCGGAAGGCGTTCTCCACCACCACGATCGCATCGTCTATGACCAGGCCGATGCCGACGGCCAGCGCGCCCAGCGTCATCAGGTTCAGCGTCAACCCTGCCAGGCGCATCAGCAGGAAGGTGATCAGGACGGTCGCCGGGATGATGGCCGCCGTCACCAGCGTCGCCCGCAGATTCCCCAGGAACAGCAGCAGCACGAGTACCGACAGGACGGCGCCGATCAGGACGGCGTCGCGCACGCTGGCGACCGCCTCGCGAATCAGCAGCGACTGGTCATAGAAGACGCCGATTTTCGCCCCGGCAGGAAGCGCAGGCCGCAGCGCCGCCAGTTCCCGCCGCACCCCCTCCACGACGGAGACGGTGTTGGCCTCCGGCTGGCGCACGATGTTGAGCAGCACGGAGGGCGCGCCGTCCGCCGTCACCACCGTTGTCTGATCCTGAACATCCGGTCGAATCTCTGCGACCTGGCGCAGCGTGAGCGGCACGCCGCTGCGCTGCGCGATGACGACCGCGCCCAACTGCGCCGGGTCGGTCGTCTCGCCGGAAACCAGCGCCTGGTACTGCTGAAACTGGCGATCCATGCGCCCGACCGCGCGAATCACATTGCTCTGCGTCAATGCCTGCTCGACATCCAGCAGGGAGAGTTTGAACGCGGCAAGGCGCTGCGGGTCTGCCTCGACGGCGATCTCCGGCACGCGCCCGCCCTGCACGACGACGCGCGCCACGCCGGGAACGCGGGTCAGGCGCGGGCGCAGCGTATAGGTCGCGATATTCCACAGTTCCGCCTGCGAGAGATTCGGCGCCCGCAGCGACAGCCCGACGATGGGAAACACGGTCGGATTCATCCGCTCCACGCTGATCTGCGTGTCCGGCGGAAGCGTCTGCCGGGCTTCGTTCACCCGCGTGTTGACCAACTGCTGCGCGACCAGCATATCAGTTCCCCAGGCGAAATCTATCGAGATCTCCGCGCCGCCGCGCTGCATTTTCGAGCGGATGCGGGCCACGCCGGGAACGGTGGCGATGGCCTCCTCCAGCGGGCGCGTGATGCCGGCCTCCATCATCCGTACCGGGCGCTCGCCCGATTCGGCAATGACCACGATGCGCGGGAACGTTACATCAGGCAGAATGGAAACCGGGAAGGAGCCGAGCGTCCACGCGCCAATGGCGCAGAGAATGACCGTCACGAACAGCACGGCCTTGATATTCCGGGTGGCGAATCGGCTGACGTTCATGGCTTCTCGTCCCGGCCTCCCTCCGCCTTCTCTTCTGGCTTCGCCGCTTCTAGCACCTTCGCGCCGTCCGTCAACTCATACTGGCCCAGGCGTATCACCCTCTCGCCTGCCGCCACGCCGCGCACGATCTCGACCTGATCGCCCTGCTCCGCGCCGACCACCACCTCTTTCTGATGCGCCACGTTGTCGGCCCTGACGACAAAGACGACCGGCTTGCCCTCCTTCGTGATCAGCGCCTGCTTCGGAACGACGACCGCGCGGGGGTTCGTGCGCAGGACGATCTGCGCCGTCGCGAAGGCTCCCACTTTGAGGCGTTCGCCCGCATTGACGACGCCGATCCGCACGGTCAGCAGATTCGTCTGCGGGTCTATCTGTCCCACGCTGAGAACGCGGCCCGCGAACGTCCGGCCCGGCAGATCGGTGGTTGTGACGTGAACCGGCATCCCCACGCGCACGGCCATGCCGTCCTCGGCGGGCAGGCTGGCAAGCAGATCGAGGGAGCGGACGTTCGTTATCTCCAGCACGGGCGTGGCCGGGTCCGCCATATCGCCGGGATTGAGGGCGCGTCGGGTCACGATGCCGCTCAAGGGGGCGCGCAGTTCCGCGTATCCGGCGGTCGCCTGCGCGGCGGCCAGGTCGGCGCGTTTCTGGGCCGCCGTCTCGCGCATCGCCCGCGCCTCCTGCTGCTTGGCGGCTACCTGCAGCGCGCTCTGCTCGGCCTGGCGCAGCGCGGCCTGCGCCTGCCGCACTTTCGCATCGCCGCTCGTCTGCGCCTGAGCCAGCGCCTCGCGCGCCTGCCGGACACGCAGTTCCGCCGCGCGCAGGTCTTCCGCTCTGGCTCCGGCCCGTACCAGATCGGCCTGCTGCCGGGCGCTCTCCAGGGCGGCATCGGCGACGGCCAGCGCCGTCTGCGCATCGTCCAACTGGCGCTTCGAGTCGATCCCTTTCTCATAGAGGAGACGGACACGCTCCAACTCTGTCTCTGCCCGGTCGCGCGTTGCCTTATCTTGATTAACCGTCTGCTCGGCCTGCGCGATCTCCTGCGGGCGGGCGCCTGCGCGCGTCTTGCGCAGGTCGGTCTCGGCGGCATCGAGCGCGGTGCGCGCCTGGGCGATCGTGTTGTCGCGGTCGAGCCGTGCGGCGTCCAGCGCAAGGCGAGCCAAATGGACGGCGTTGGCCTGGTCGGTGGCGGCGGCGCGGGCGGCGAGTTCGGCTTGCTGCGCCTGCGCTTCTGAAGCGGTCAGCGCCGCCGCCGCGCTGCTGGTCTGCGCCTGCTGGGGCCGGTTCTCCAGAGTGGCAAGCGTCTGGCCCACGATGACTCTATCTCCCTCGCGAACGCGCACCGAGACAAGCCTTCCGGGGACGACGGCGGCGACGCGGGCGCTCGCCCCCGCGCCTGGCGCGAGCGTCCCCTGTGCCATCAGCGTCGTCTCCATCGGACGCACGACCGCCGTTACCATCTCGACCGTGACCTGATTGGGGCTGGCGTCCGATTTGGCCTCCTCTCCTCCGCCCTTCCCGCATCCCGCGAGAAGGAGCGCCGCCAGGATCAGCGCGAGGCAGAGACTAAACCAGGCGAATGCATTCGCGGCTGCCAAAGTACCAAGTCGGCCTGCGCCGACTCCAATGCCGAGTCCGCGAAGGCAGACTTCGTGCTTTGGCAGGAGCGGTTTCAACCGCCAAGTGCAAACTGGAACGCCGGGCATCACGGCAGCGTTCCTCCGACCGCGCGCTGAAGGGTGGCCTTCGCGATATTGTAATCCGCCAGCGCGCGCGTATAAGCGGTCTGCTCATTGCGATAGACCTGCTGCGCGTCCAGCAGTTCCAGGTAGGTCGTTGCGCCCTTGTCGTAGCCAATCTGCGCCATCTCCAATAGCTCCTTCGCCTGTTGCAGACGGCCTGCCTGAAACGATTCGACGGTTCGACGCGCCTGCTCCAGATTGCGGACAGCGGTTTCGACCTCCAATCGCGCCGTGCGCGCCGCCTCCCGCGCGAGGGCGTCCTGCTCCTGCAAGGCCGCCTGCGCCGTCTGGATGTCGGCCCGGTTGCGGCCCAGATCGAAGAGCGGAAACAGCAGCCCGATGCGCAGTGAATTTCCGCCAACGGTGGGATCGAGCGTGGAGTGGCGGGCTTCCAGGAACAGATCGGGCTGCGACTGCGCCCGCGCGCCGTGCAGCGCCGCTTCCCGCGAGTCGCGCAGCCGTTGCGCAGCGAGAAGATCGGGACGGTTGCGCAGCGCCAACGCGCGCAGGTCTGACAGGCGGTAGGAGAGGGGAGCGTAGGCGAGGGAGTCGGTCAGAACCAACGCGGTATCCTCCGGCAGTCCGGTCAGGCTGCGCAGGGCGGCATAGCGATTGGCGCGTTCGGTCGCGGCGGCGTCCAGAGACTGTTGCGCGCGGGCCAGTTCGATCCGGCTGCGCAGGACATTGCTTCGCGCCACATCTCCTGCCTGAAACTGCGTCTCGGCGGCTTGAGCGAATGCCTGGGCCGCCGCCAGAGCGTCCTCTGCCAACTGGCGTTCGGCGTCGGCGCGCAGCGCCTCGTAGTAGGCCGTCTGCGCGGTCAAAACGAGGTCGGACGTCGTCGCGGCGCGTTCGGCAAGCGCCGCCTCCCGCTCCGCGCGGGCTGCGCGCCGCCTCTGTCGCTGCTTATCGCCCAGTTCGACCGTCTGCGTCAGCAGGATGTCTTCATCCGTGCCGCCCGTGTTCTTGCCGAAGGGCTGGGCCAGGCTCAGGGCAGGGTTCGGCAATGTGCCGGCCCCCCGCAGATGCGCCTCCGCACCCCGCGCCCGTGCCTCCGCCCCCTGCGCCAGCGGGCTATGTTGTAGCGCCAAGCGCACGGTCTCCGCTAGGGAGAGATGTCGCGCTTCCTGCGCGTCTACTGAGCAGAGACTCGGCGCACAGAGGATCACGAGGAAAAGGAAAAGAGGATAACGCATCTGGGCGAAGTCTCCTTACGTTGAGGATATTTGTGCGCCGGCAGCAAATCGCACCCTACACACGACCCTGCCGGCCTCTTGCCGCAGGCTTAACGACCATCCATAAGCGTCGGCAATCGCTTTGCAGAGCGCCAACCCCAGTCCGGCGCCGCCTGTCTGCGAGGTACGCGAGGTGTCGAGGCGATAGAACGGCTCGAACAGCCTCTCCGCATTCCAGGCGGGCAGCGCCGGACAGGTGTTGCCAATCTCCAGGCAGACCTCCCCGCAGGAGGCAGTCAGACGCACACGCACGCAGCCCCCCTCCGTCGCATATTTGACGGCATTCTCTATCAGGTTACGGACCAGGATGTCGGCGTGCATGGGGGCTGCATAGATGACGCCGTCTGTGGCCCACTCCTGTTCCAAGCGCAGATGACGCGCTGCGAGCAGGCGCGCAAAGTGACCTAGCGCCCGGTCACAGACATCCGCAAGGCTAACCGGCTCCCCTGACGCCGGGGCGTTCGCGTCGAGCTGGCTGAGCAGGAGCAGGCTGCGCGCCAGAGAGATCAGCCTTTGAGTCTGCTGCTGCGCCTCCCCGATGACGGCCCGATACTCCTCCTCCGTGCGCGGGCGTTGCAAGGCCAGTTCCAGGTGGCCGGACAATGCCTGGAGCGGCGTTCGTAGTTCATGGGAGGCTGCCGCATGGAACCGGCCTTTTGCTGCCGCCGTTTCGGCCAGGCGCGCCAGCAGGCCGTTGAGCGTCGTCACCAGTTCCACGATTTCGGCATCATGCGAGGGTAGAGCCAGATGAACGCGCAGATTCGCGGTGGAGGCCGCCTGCGCCTGGCGCGCCAACACGCCGATAGGAGACAACGTGCGGCCTACCAACAGCCAGGCTCCGCCGGAGGCGACGGCCACCACGAAGAGACAGAAGCCGCCCAGCATCTCTGCCTGACTGCGGAGGGCATTCTCTGTGGCCCGCCAGGGCAGCCCAAAGACCAGTGTCCTGCCGCGATAGCGGCGGACGACGACGCGCCAGCCGTCGTCGCGGACACGAGGCCACACAGGAACGGCCTTCTGCGTCTGCTCCACCACGCGGCCCCGCGCGTCCACAATCAGCAGCGCCACATTGCGCGCCTTCAACTCCTCGCGCGCCTCAGTCCTCCATTCCGGCAGGGTGTGGCGGGTCTCCGCTGTGATGCGTTCCTCCAACTCCTCGTTCGCCATTGTATTCAGCAGCATGTCCGCGTTCCGCGCGGCGGAATGTCTGGCGTACCAGAGGAGGCTGCCGCAGGCGCAAGCCATCAGGAAGGCAATACTCAGGGCAAAAACCAGCGTCATGCGGGCGCGGATCGAATCAGGTCTCATCGCTGCCGGTGTCCATGCGAAAGCCCACGCCGCGCACGGTACGGATTAGCGCAGGATTTCGCCCCCGATCTATTTTGCTGCGCAGATAGCTGATATATACATCCAGCACATTATCATTGCCATTGAAGTCGTATTGCCAGACGTGTTCCAGCAGCATCGCGCGCGTCAGCACGCGGCCTGCATGGCGCATCAGGTACTCCAGAAGCGCGTACTCCGTGGCGGATAGCCGAATCGCCTTCCCCGCGCGGGTAGCCTGCCGAGTCTGCGGATCGAGGGTTAGATCGGCGACGCGCAACGCCGTGGGCCACGACGCGCTGCGCCGCAACAGCGCCCGCGCGCGGGCCAGCAGTTCGCCGATCTGAAACGGTTTCACGACGTAATCATCTGCGCCGCTATCCAGTCCCTCAATCTTGTCTTCCAGTGTATCCTTGGCGGTGATAATGAGGATAGGCGTTGTAACCTTGGCGGCGCGCAGGCGGCGGCAGATTGTGAAACCGTCCAGCCCTGGCAGCATCACGTCCAGCAAGATCAGGTCGAAGGCGTCGGTCATCGCCTTGGCCAAAGCCGTCAAGCCATCCCCAATGGCCTGAGTCGCGTAGCCTGCCTCGTCAGTCGCCTGAGTCAGGAACCGCGCCACGCTCGCGTCATCTTCCACGATCAGCACCCTCATACCATGGCCTCGGCAGGGCCGAACGCAAAGCTCTGCTCTCCGTCCGGCCCGCAATGTCCAACCGTACAAGAGGAGACGTTACACCATCGTCTAAAGATGGGGATGGAAAACCGTTTTATGGGCCTTCTGTGCTTTTGCTTCGGCTCGCGCCTCTTTCTGCTCTTCCGCTTTCGTGGTCACCTCCGCGTGCGCAATTTTGCCTGTGCTGGCGTTGACCATGATCTCGCGCATGGTTCTGCCGGAGCGGATGTTGACAGCATACTGCCAGGAGCCTTCCTCCTTTTCCAGCTTGATTTTGCCTTCGACTTTGCCGGGATACTTCTTGAGGGCGATCTTGCGGGCCTGGGACGCGGAGATTTTTATATGAGAATGCGCGCCCTGTGCCTGAGCGAGTGGAGAAAATCCACCTGTCAGAAGCACGCAAAGACTCAAACCTCCCAGTCGCACACCGATTTTGTGTTTTCTTGACTGCATCCGTTTTCCTTCCTTCATCATGCTTATGTAACCAGATAGCGCGCGCTTTTCCTTTCCCTTTACGCGGTGATTTTCCCGGACGTTTCTGAGAAAAAGCTAAGAATCCAGCCTTCCTGCTCCGCTCGCCGCCTGCGATCTGAAACAGGAATCTGCCCTGAAGGGCGCGAACCTGTGACGCAGCTGCACGGGCAGCCCGATAAATCGGCAAGAATGAGAGGACGAGGGACGCATGGAACGCCTGAAGGTGGCGCTGGTCGGGTGCGGGATCATCAGCGGCAACCATATCGAGGGATTTCGCCGCAATGCAGAGCGGGCGCGGATCGTGGCCTGCTGCGATACGGAGGGCGAGAAGGCGCGCAAGGCGGTCGAGGCCGTAGGGGAGAGCGAGGCGCGGGCGGTCACGGACTATGCCGAGGTTTTGGCCGACCCGGAGATACAGGCGGTAGACCTGTGCCTGCCCCATCATCTGCACGCGGAGATGGCGATCGCCGCCGCCCGCGCGGGCAAGCATATCCTCTGCGAAAAGCCGCTCGCGCTCACGCCGGAGGACTGCGACCGGATGGCGGCGGCGGCGCGAGAGGCGGGCGTCGTGCTGATGCATGGCGAGAACCTGCGCACGGCGGAGAGCGTGGAGAAGGCAGCGGAACTGATCCGGGCGGGGCGCGTCGGCACGCTTGTCGGGCTACAGGCGACCTACGCGCACTGGCAGCCGGAACGGCTCAACCAGGACTGGCGCGCGCGCCCCGGCGAGTCGGGCGGCGGCCATCTGATAGATGGGGGCATTCACTATATTGATGTGCTGCGTCATCTGGGCGGGGAGATCGCGGCGGTGCAGGCCATGATGACGCGGTTCCGCCCGGAACTGGGCGCGGAGTCGGAGGATACCGCCGTGCTGAATTTCCGCTATGCGGGCGGGCATCTGGGCCAGTTGTTCGCCACGCACGCCTCGCGCGGGCGCGGCGCGTCTTCCATGCTGACCGTCTTCGGCACGGAGGGCTGCCTGAGCCTGGACGCCTTTGGCAGCACGCACTCCGTCACCCTGTTCTCGCCGGGGCAGCCGCCGGAACAGTGCGTCGAGCGCAAACAGTGGCAGGAGAGCTTCGCCCGCGAGATTGCCCATTTCCTCGACGTGGTGCAGAAAGGCGAGCCGCTGCGCGCCACCCCGGAAGATGGCCGGGAGAACCTGCGCGTCGTCCTCGCCGCCTACGAATCGGCGCGCACAGGCCGCGAAGTCGCGCTCTAAACCGTGCCGCTCCCTTGATAATTTTCCTGAAATGTGGTATTTTCTTGAATAAGAAAAATGAGGATTTCAGGAAAATGAGAACAGAACAGGACGTTTTGGAGCGACTACGGGAGGATGGCATCACTCTTCCTCCGCTTTCCTTCCAGCTTATCGAACGGCAGCCAGAGGGCAAGCCGGGGCTACGCCTCGATGCTATCGTGCGTGCCTGCTGGCAAAATCGCTCCTACGACTTCGGCCTCGAGTACAAGTCGCTATCCACGCCAAAGGCGTTTCAAGGAGCAATCTATCAGACACTTGAGGGCAACAGGCTGACCGGTACATACCCGATGATCATGATGCCCTACCTCTCGGATGCCCAACTGCGCGAACTGGAAGCCCGCCAGATAAGCGGTCTCGACCTATGCGGCAATGGCATCGTGACCGTTCCTGGTGAACTGTTGGTATTCCGCACTGGCGCACCGAACAAGTTTCCCAACTCTGCGCCTATTAAGAATGTCTACCGCAGGGCGAGTTCGATAGTCGCCCGTGTTTTTCTGTTGCATCCCACATATCCAACTGTAAATGACATATTACAAGAAATAGCTCGACGCGATGGGCATGTTAGTGTTGCTACAGTATCGAAGGTCTTGAAGACCTTAGAGGAAGATGTGATTGTCGGACGGGAGAAAGGCAAGATTCGACTGCTGCACCCCGAAAAACTATTGAACAGGTTAGTAGAGAATTATCAGCCGCCCAAAATTACGCGATTTTTTGAGGGTAAGACTTCCTTGGATGTGGACACGCTCATAAAAAGACTCATAGGTAAAGCCGCCCGCTTTCAGCTACCGCTTGTTGGAACGGGAGTAGGTTCGACCAATGTTTACGGTGTAATGGCACGAGGCGAGATTTTATCTATCTATTGTCCACAACTTTACAAACTATTAGCGGGTATTCCTGCCGAAGAAACGACTCGGTTCCCTAATATCGAAGTGATAGAGACACACGACGAAACTGTCTACTTCGACGCAAGATACCAGCAGGGCTTTCCCTGGGCTTCGCCCATTCAGACGTACCTTGAACTAATGGCCGGTGACGAGCGGGACAAGCAGACAGCCGAACAGGTGAAGGAGATCATTTTCAGGGAGATGGAGGCGCAAACAGCATGACTTTGGAGTTCCCGATGTTCTCCCTACTGGAAACAAGCCTGCTCGATCTGCTTTATGAGTTGCGCGAGACAGACATGCGGCTCATTCTCGGCGGCGGCTATGGCCTCTACCTCAAGCAGCGCTACCTTCGGGAGATAGAGCCGCGCACGCTTCTGGCAACATTCCCGGCTGCTCGCTCGACGAACGATCTGGATATCTTTCTGCGAACGGAAATTCTGACCGACGCTGACCGCGCACGGCAACTTGCAGGTGTGCTTCATCGCCTCGGCTATACTGTCGTCGAGATCGCCAGGTACTACCAGTTTGAGAAGGCGTTCGATACGAAGCGCGTGAAGATTGATCTGCTTACCGGGCCGGAAAGCCTGTTTGATAGGAGTCTGGTCAGGATAGAACCCGGACGAGGCAGCCGTCGTATCAAGCCAAGACAAAAGGGTGTCGGCCTCCATGCCCATAGCACCGAAGAGGCCATAGCCATTCAGGATAGTCCAGTTGAAATTCCCATAGAGGGCTATAGGACAACAGGCGAGCAGTACAGTGGCTCCATCTGCCTGCCTCATCCCTTCACCTATGCTTTGATGAAGCTGTTTGCGACCCGCGACAAAGACGACAGGAATGAGCCGGATAACGCAAGTAAGCACGCGCTCGATCTGTACCGCGTCATGGCAATGATGACGGAACCAGAGTGGGAAACGGCGAAGCGGCTCAGCGCGCAATACAGTGGCGAACCAGTCGTTAAAGAGGCGGGAGAGATCATCGGAGCGTACTTCGCTCACACGAAGGCACAGGGAGTTCTGCGGCTGCGAGAACATCCGCAGTTTACCCGCGATATGAATCTGCAAGAGTTTCTGGCGGTTCTGGCGGAACTATTCCCAAAACAATAAATCCAAATCCTGCTCACACGCCCTCGAAGGCAGGTGAGAAGATAACTGTGCTGCGCACGCTATCCAGACTATCAGAACGAAGGGGACAGCCGCCGGAACAGTGCGTCGAGCGCAGACAGTGGCAGGAGAGCTTCGCCCGCGAGATCACCCATTTCCTCGACGTGGTGCAGAAAGGCGAGCCGCTGCGCGCCACCCCGGAAGATGGCCGGGAGAACCTGCGCGTCGTCCT
>Ga0070741_10009663_pt1 | contig 18595 bp, 17 predicted proteins | sample Coa_R1_4_FD_66440 | JGI IMG/M metagenome (GOLD analysis project Ga0070741, IMG submission 66440) | Surface soil microbial communities from Centralia Pennsylvania, which are recovering from an underground coalmine fire - Coalmine... | ecosystem: Environmental > Terrestrial > Soil > Unclassified ...
TGGGCAAGGTGCGCGAGGACAACAACTTCTTCTTCGTGTCGGCGGTCAACTGGATCCTGAACGGACAGCTCACCACGACCAACGCGTTCGTCTGGGATATCGACGACCAGGTTGGAAACGTGCAGTCGACCAACGTGTACCGCTACTCGCGCAACATCCTGCTCGGAATCAACGCGGCGTGGTACCTGGGACGCAGTGGTCGTTACACCGACCCGTTCCTGGCCTCCGTCGAGCAGCGCACGAACGAACTCGAGTTCACGCTGACCTACGAAATCTGAGCGTTGTCTGGACTGATCAGGCGGCTGTGGCGTATGCTACAGCCGCCTTTTCGTTTTTGGGGGTTGGTTTCAGCCGGTACAGACGCCTGTTTCCGTGGCGGTTCGCCCGCCCGCGGCATCAAGAGCCTATGGAACCGAATGACGGAAGCGCCTGGTATCTGGTTCGCACCAAGCCGGGCAAGGAGCGATGGGTTCGCGATCAGCTCCACGGTACCGTTCCAGAAGTCTTCCTGCCGATGCTTAAGGGCAGGGCTCCGCGATGGGGCCGGATGGCGATGTCGATCGGCCCGCTCTTTCCCTGTTATGTCTTCGCCCGCTTCGACCTGCAACTAAGATACTTCGATGTTAAGTACATGCCCGGAGTCCGCGGAATCGTTTCCGCAGGCAATGATCCCCTTGCGGTTCCCCCGGCGATAATCGCCGAGATACGCCGCCGCGGAAAGGACGATATCGTCGAAATTCCCGAAAAACCGTTTGACAACGGAGAACGGGTGATGGTGGTCGAGGGGCCGTTTCGCGGCTTCGAAGCCATCTTCGAACGATACCTGTCCGGCGCGGAACGCGTCGCAATTCTCCTCAGCGCAATCGAAGCCGGCGGCCTCCGCGTCCTGCTGCCGGCCTCCGCCGTCGCCAAATTTACCTAGACCTATCCCTCATTCCCCCGCCGATTTCTGAATGCGCCCGATCCGTGTACTCTGGTCGCCATGAGCCGCGTCCGAAAGCCCGTCCATATCGAGCCCAAGGGATGGGGCCGCGAGGTATGGATCGCCAACAACGATCACTATTGTGGCAAGATCCTCGAAATCAAACGGGGCAAGCGCTGTTCGCTTCACTACCACAAGCTCAAGACCGAGACCTTCTATCTGCGCACCGGAAGGCTCCTTATCCGGATCAAGGACTCGGCTTCATCCGATAGGATCGAGGAGTTCGAGCTCAACGCCGGCGACTGTATGGATGTTCCCGTCGGACTCGTGCATCAGATGGAAGCGCTGGAGGACTCGGAGTTGTACGAGTTCTCCACCCGCCATTTCGAAACCGACTCCCATCGTTTGATAAAAGGAGACTAGGCGCCGCACGATCCGCCGCCTCGGGAGACCACTACTCGTTGACCTCGCGAAGAACCTCGCGGATTCGCCCACGCAATTCAGCCATGCCAAAAGTCGCGCTGATCACCGGAGTCACCGGCCAGGACGGTTCCTATCTTGCCGAATTCCTTCTGAAAAAGGGCTACGAGGTCCACGGGATGGTGCGGCGCACCTCGAGCTTCGCCACTGGCCGCATCGACCATCTGCGCTCCGGATGGGGTCCCGACGGCAAGGGGCTCCAGCTTCACTACGGCGACCTCGGCGACGGCACCGGCATCCGCCGCATCATCGAGCAGGTCCGTCCCGACGAGGTGTACAACCTGGCCGCCCAGTCCCACGTGCGCATCTCCTTCGATCAACCCGAATACACGGCCGATGTGGTCGGCCTCGGCGCCCTGCGCATCCTCGAGGCGCTGCGCGACCACAACGCCCGCCATCGCAGGGCCGCCCGCTTCTACCAGGCCGGCTCCTCCGAGATGTTCGGCAAGGTCGTCGAGACGCCTCAGCGCGAGACGACGCCGTTTCATCCGCGCAGTCCCTACGCCTGCGCCAAGGTGTACGGCCATATGCAGACGCAGAACTACCGCGAGGCGTACGGGCTGTTCGCCTGCAACGGAATCCTCTTCAATCACGAATCTCCGCGCCGCGGCGAAAATTTCGTCACGCGCAAGATTACCCGCAGCGCCACCCGCATCAAGGTCGGACTCCAGGACAAGGTGGCTCTCGGCAATCTCGACGCGCGCCGCGATTGGGGATTTGCCGGCGACTATGTCGAGGCGATGTGGATGATGCTGCAGCAGGACAAGCCCGATGATTACGTGATCGCCACCGGCGAAGACCATACCGTCAAGGAATTCCTCGAACGCGTCTTCGACCTGCTCAAGCTCGACTGGCGCAAATTCGTCGAGATCGACAAGCGCTACTTCCGCCCCGCCGAGGTCGATCGCCTTATCGGCGATTCCGCCAAGGCGCGCAGGATTCTCGGATGGCGCCCGCGGGTCAGCTTCGACGGACTTGTGACGATGATGGTCGAATCGGACCTCGAGCTTGCCGAGCGCGAGCTGCGAAGCCGGGGCCGCTAGGCCCGCAATCGCGCCTTACGGCGACGCGAACTCCGCCTCCAGTCGCTCGATATCCGCGGCCGAAAGGCTGAAGTACTTGCACTCCGGATGGTGCAGCACGAAGGCGCTCACCGAACTTTCCGGATCCATCATGTAACCCTCGGTCAGACGCACGCCGAGGTCGTGTTTGTCGACTTCGAGCAGAGAGAACAGGATCTCCTGATCCTCGAGGCGCGGACAGGCCGGGTAGCCGAACGAATAGCGCTTGCCCCGATAGCGCGCGTGGATCAGGTCCTTCAGCGTGAAGTCCGCCGGATCCCCAATCCCCCACATCGCCCGTATCTTCTTGTGCAGCAGTTCGGCGAATCCTTCCGCTCCCTCGATGGCGAGGGCCTGCAGGATGTGCGAGCGCAGATAGTCTCCGCGATTCTTCCATTCCTCCGCCAGCGCCCGCACCCGCCCCGTGATCGTGACCACGAACATGCATACGTAGTCCACGCGCCCCGAATCCGCCGGCGCAACGTAGTCCGCAAGGCAAAGATGAGGCGGTTCGCTCTGCCGGCCGAACCGCAGGCGCGCCACCACGTTCTTTCCCTCCGGCCCGTAGATCAAAAGCGTCCGATCGCCGTCCGATTGCGCGCGGAAGAAGCGGTACACGCCGTTTGCCGACACGTCGCCGCGCGCGAGGATCAGTTCCTGCACCCCCTCGATTTCCTTCCTGAGCTCGACCGCCTTGGCCATCCCTTCCCGCAGGGCCTGCTCGGCGTTGCGAAGCCCCAGGTGCTTCGAATAGAGCATCGCGGGATTGATATGGTCGAAGATCTCCGAAAGGTCGTAGCCCCTGATTACGTGGGTCTTAAGATCGGGCGGCGTCGGGATCTCTACGTCGCGCCGCACGGTCGAACGCGCCGGCTTCTCCGGCGCCTCCGGCGATGCCTTCGGCGACGCCTGCAGCATCCGGCGCGTCTCCTCTTCGAGCGCGCGCCTGAGCGTTTCGCGCCGCTCGTAGTCCATCACCCGATTCGCCAGGTCCAGCCCCGCCATCGCGTCGCTCGCGTACGCGACCAGGCCGTCGTACTGCGGCGCGATCTTTATCCTTGTGAACCGGTTCGAAAGCGCGGCGCCTCCGACCAGGATCGGGCAGTCAATTCCCGCGTTCTTGAGATCCTGCGCCGTCACCACCATCATCTGCGCCGACTTGACCAGCAGTCCCGACAACCCGATCGCGTCCGGATGCTCGCGGCGATAGGCGTTGATCAGCTCCTCGGGCGGCACCTTGATGCCCAGATTAACGACCTCGTAGCCGTTGTTGGCAAGGATGATCTCGACGAGGTTCTTTCCGATGTCGTGGACGTCGCCCTTGACCGTGGCCAGGATGATCTTGCCCTTGTTGGCCGACTCGCTCTTCTCCATGTGCGGCTCGAGATGAGCCACCGCCGCCTTCATCGCCTCGGCCGACTGGAGCACCTCCGCGACGATCATCTGGTTGGCGTTGAAGAGCCGCCCGACCTCATCCATTCCCTTCATCAGCGGGCCGTTGATTATCTCGAGCGGCGACATGGTTTTGAGCGCCTCGTCGAGATCCTCGATGAGCCCGTCCTTGGAGCCTTCAAGGATGTATCGGGGCAGCCGCTCCAGGAGCGGAAGAGCCTTGCGATCCTCGCTCGCGGCCCGTCCCCGGCGCGCGCGGAAATGAGCGGCAAAGGCGCCGATCGGATCTTCTCCGCGCCACCAGATCAGATCCTCGGCCAGTTTGCGTTCCTCTTCCGGAATCGAAGGATACCGTTCGAGCTTTTCCGCGTTGACTATCGCGAGATCGAGCCCCGCCTGCACACAGTGATACAGCATCACCGAGTTCAGCACTTCGCGGCCGGCCTCGGGCAGTCCGAACGACACGTTGGAGATCCCAAGGATCGTCTTCGCCCGCGGCATCGCCTGCTTTATCAGCCGGATACCCTCGATCGTCTCGACGCCCGAACCGACGTAGTTCTGATCGCCGGTCCCGACCGGGAACACCAGCGGATCGAAGATGATGTCTTCGGGTTCGACGCCGTACTTTTCGGTAAGGAGCCGGTACGAGCGCTCGGCGATGGCGAGTTTGCGCTCGCGCGTGATCGCCTGCGCCTGCTGCTTGTCCTCGTCGATACATCCGACAACCAGCGCGGCTCCGAAGCGCCGCGCAAGCGGCACCACCTTTTTGAAGCGTTCCTCTCCGTCCTCGAGGTTGATCGAATTGATGAGCGATTTTCCGGGCGTCCGCTTGAGCGCCGCCTCGATCACCCGATGGTCGGTCGAATCGATCATCAGGGGAACCTTGACCTTCTTCACCTCGATTTCGAGGAATCGGGTCACATCCTCCATCTCATTGCGGTCGGGATCCTGGAGGCATACGTCGAGGATATGCGCGCCGCGGCGCACCTGCGCCCGTCCGATCTCCGAGGCTTCCTCGAACTTTCCCTCGGCGATGAGGCGCTTGAATTTTCTGCTGCCCAGCACGTTGGTGCGCTCGCCCACGATCGCCGGACGGGTGGAATCGTCGATTACCAGGGTCTCGATCCCCGAAACCGCGCATCGCCGTATCGACGACGGTGTGCGCGGCTTGATCCCGGCGACCGCACCGGCCAAAAGCCGGATATGCTCCGCCGTCGTCCCGCAGCATCCCCCGGTCAGATTGATCCATCCGTTGCGCGCGAAGCGTCCCACCTTCTCCGCCAGCATCTCGGCCGACTCGTTGTACCGCCCTTCCTCGTCCGGAAGCCCCGCATTCGGCACGCATGCCACCGCAAACCGCGAAATCTCGGAAAGCGAACGCAGATGGTCGGTCATGAAGTCCGGGCCCGTGGCGCAGTTGAGCCCCATCCAGAGCAAATCGCGATGGGCGAGCGAGGTGTAGAAGGCCTCGATATCCTGCCCCGCCAGCAGCGTCCCCATCGTCTCGATCGTTCCCGACACCGCGATCGCCGGCGCCGCGCCCGACTTTTCGATCGCGCGGTCGATTCCGACAAGGCCCGCCTTGCAGTTGATCGTGTCCTGCACAGTCTCGAGCAACAGGACGTCCACTCCGCCTTCGATCAGCCCCAGCGCCTGCTCCATGTACGCGTCGGCCAGCTCGTCGAAGCTGATTCCGCCGGTAACCGAGATGCTCTTCGTGGTCGGGCCCATCGAGCCCACCACGAACCGTGGCTTGTCGGCGGTGTTGTAGCGCGCGGCCTCCTCGCGGGCGATCTGCGCCGCGATCCGGTTGAGTTCGAACGCCTCGGCTTCAAGGCCGTATTCCGCAAGCACCACGCGCGTCGAGCCGAAGCTCGCCGTTTCGATCAGGTCGGCCCCCGCCTCGAGAAACCCGTCATGCATCGCGCGAATCAGGTCGGGACGCGTCCGCACCACGTTCTCATTGCATCCCTCGAGCTCGGGACCGCCGTAGTCGGCGGCGGACAGGTGATGGCCCAGGATAAACGTGCCGAAGGCGCCATCCAGCACGAGAATCCGCTCGGCGAGCAGCTCCTTGAGGAGCTTGATGCGATTTGCGTCCGTCGCCATCGGGCCGTTCCATCTCTCCTGAGGTGGATTTTCACCTTATAGCAGCGGTGATCCTCATTCAATTTTGCGTCGTGTTCGCGGCGCCGGCCTCGCGATCTTCGGCCGGGCATTTCGATCCTGCCTTTGTATTACCGGTTCATCTGCGCTAACCGTCAGCGCGGGGAGAACCTGCCATGCCGGCCGATTACTACAAGCAACACTGGATCGACATCGAACCCGAGCGCCACGCGGCCTACGACCAGATCCTCGCCTTTCATCCCGCGATGGAGCCTTTGATCCGGCCGCTTGAGCTGCGCACGGGGCTTAGGGTTCTTGATGTCGGTTCGGGACCGGGTCATACCACCTTCGAGCTGGCCCGCCGCGTAAGCCCGGGCGGCCGAGTCACCGGCATCGACATCAACGCTGAATTCGTCGAGCGCTCTTGCGCGCGCGCCCGCGAGCAGCAGCTTTCGGTCGAATTCGTTCACGCCGCGTTTCCTCCGCTTCCGTTTCCCGATTCCTCCTTCGACCGCATCTACTGCAAAAACGTGCTTGAGTATGTCGATTCCGCGGTCGATACTGTCGCGGAAATGGCGCGCGTCGCCGCTCCCGGAGCGATCGTCGTCGCCACCGACAGCGATTGGGAGATGCTCGCACTCGATATCGGCGAGGAGGCCAGGGAACTCAGCGATAAGGTTCTCGCAGCCGCCAAGTCAATCGCCGTCAAAGAGCCGAGAATCGGACGGCGCCTGCGCGGCATCTTTCTCGGCGCCGGATTGTCCGACGTCAGGGCCGAGATCATCGCCGGAGCCGATACCGCCGGGCGATCGCTGCCTATGCTCAAGGCGAGCCTTGCCCGTTATGCGCGCGATTCGCGCAAGGTCGGCACCGAAGAGGTCGCCAGATGGCTGTCCCTCGTCGAGGACGCCATCGTCGCGGGAAGATTCCTGTTCGTGTTGCCGCAATTTGTCGTGCGGGGAACCAAAACCAGTCCCTGACAGGGGGTGACAGATGATTCCGGCATGGCTTGCCTTCTTTGACGGATTGCTCGCGGTCGCGCTGGTTGCGGCCGGCGTGGTCGCTGCGCACTTCTACCTGACCCCGCCTTTTTTCGGATTCAAGCTCTTCGTTGCCGGACTCTTCCTGAGCCTGTTCGGCTTCATCCTCGGAATCATCGGCTTTTTCACCACACGCGCGCCCGACCGTCGTGTCGCCCGCCCGCGCGCGATCGTCGGGCTCCTCCTAAGCCTCGCCGTCGCGCTTCCGGTCTTCGCGGTGATCGTCGCCCACAGCCGCTACCCCGCCATCAACGACATCACCACCGATTTCGAGAATCCGCCGGAGTTCATCCACGCGGTCGAACTCGTTCCGAATCGCGGGCGTGACATGAAGTACAACCGCGACATGTACATGGCTGCCCAGAAAAGGGGTTATCCATCCCTCGCTCCCGCATCCATCAGCGGCGATCAGGCGGCGGTCTTCGAAAGGGTGAAACGCCTCGCCTCTTCGATTCCCGACTGGCAGCTCACCTACGTCGATCCGAAGACGATGACGATCGAGGGCGTATCGACCTCGACCCTGTTCCACTTCCAGGACGACTTCATCATCCAGGTCAGACCCGGTCCCGACGGGACGAGCCTGGTCGAGATGAGATCCAAGTCGCGCGACGGGATCGGCGACCTCGGAGTCAACTACAACCGGATCGTGATGTTCCTGGGCAGGCTTCAGAACGCAAGCTAGCCGCCGCGCTCATCCGCATTCCTCAGAAGTCCTTGAGCGCGCGGATCGTGCGGCGCACCGCGCTGTTCCGATCCTCGTTCACGGGATTGGTAAAGACGATTACGGTGCCGATGCCAGGTGCGACGAGTTCCTTGAGCCTTTCCCGGATGCGCGATTCCGGCCCCACCAGCAGTGTCGCGTCGATCATCGCGTCGCTAACCGCCTTCATCGCCGCCTCTCCGTCTCTGCCCGCCGCTCGAATTCCGGCGATTTCCGCCTCGAATCCCGAACGCGCGATCATGTTGCCGTAAAATCGAAGCGCCCCGTATCGCGACAGCAGCTTGCGCGCCGGACGCCTGGCCGCCTCGATATCGTCGGAGATGAAAGCGGTGGCGAACAGCGTCGGTTCTATCGTCTTCGGATCGCGCCCCGCTGTCTTTGCCCCTTGGGCCAACTCGCTGAGCGCCTCTTTCACCCGGCGCGGTGGATAGAAATTGAAAATCACGCCGTCGCCGATCTCGCCGGCCAGCTTCACCATCGGCTTCGACACGCCCGCCAGGTAGATGGGCAGTTTGCGCGTCACCTTGGGTCCGGTCGCGCCCGATTCAAGCGGCTTCCTGATCGCCGCCACCGTCTCCCGCATCTTCGCCATCGGATCGCCCATGTCGATCTTGAGGATCGTGTTCATCTCGCGATGACCGGTTCCGAGACCGAGGATGAACCTGCCGCCAGTGAATTCCTGGACTGCAGCGGCTTCGTTGGCCAGAAGGGCGGGATGGCGAAGGTAGATGTTGGTTATGGCCGTCCCGAGCATTATCCGCCTGGTCTGAAGGCCCAGGGCAAGCGAGCACGCCAGCGAGTCGTTCCCCGCCTCGGTCATGAACACGCCCGCAAATCCCGCCTCCTCTGCGGCCCTTGCCCATTCGACTAGGGTTGAGGGCGGAGAGTCGGGAAGCGTGGAAAATGCCAGTGCAACCTTCGCCATCGATGCGATAACTCCTCTCGCGAAAACAGCACCCTTTCATTTGCCGCCCCGATCCGTCAAGCGATTGGCTCGAATCGCTCTGGTGGCGCAAGTGGCTGCAGCGCTGGACCTAACATGGCTCAACAAGCTATTGCTTCTCTTCGTGCGCCGGGGGGCATGGGGCTCCCGGTTGTGTGGGAAAGCTGAAAGGAGCGGTACATGATGAAGCGCATGGTATTGGGACTTATCTCGGGAGTTCTGCTGCTCGGATTGTCAGGGATGGCGTCCGCGAAGGACCTGTCCACCACCGGTCTCGAAGAGGCCTTCGTGGACGGCGTCGCGAATTGCGGACCCTCCAGCACGATCGCGGGAGCCCTGGGCAAGAGCAAGGATCCTGGCGTTCAGAGCGCGCTGCGCAACGCCCTCATCGTGGAGGCTGCGGACGATGCGGCAGGAATCGGTGGCGGTTCCAAGAGCCATTCCGATTGCATCCAGAAGGAACTCACCAGCCGCGGCTATACCCCGGAGGAGCTGTCCGCCCTTCCGTATTGCGTGATGAACGACTGGCCTACTCCCTTCACCAGCCTCGGCGTCTGCGTTCGCAACCATGCGAAGCTCGAAGCCGGGCTCAACAAGAAGTAAGTCCACGACCGCGGGCGCGGCCCGGCCGCGCCCGACGCCTCAAGCCTGTCGACCTCCGGGGCGCACGCCGCTGCCGCATCCGTGCCCTGCGTCCGTCCCATTCCATCGCGGTCCCGTTCGGTTCCACGGTGCGGCCCGGGATGCGATCCTTGGGTGGTGATGGGAATGCCGCTAGAATCGGACCGCCAATGATCGCGATCGTCGATTACCGCGCCGGAAACCTTACCAGCGTCAAACGCGCCCTGGAGCATCTCGGCCATCGCGAATGCCGCATCACCGACAGTATCGACGAGATCCGCGCCGCCGATCGCGTCATCCTGCCCGGGGTCGGCGCCGCCGGGGCCACGATGGACAATCTGCGCGCTCTCGGATTGGCCGACGTCATCACGAAGGACGTCATCGGGGCCGGCAAGCCCTTCCTCGGCATCTGCATCGGAATCCAGGTGCTTTTCGATCGCAGCGAGGAAAACTCCGCCGCCTGCCTTGGAGTCATCCCGGGCGAGGTGCGCCGCTATCCGAATTCGGTGGACGGATGCCGTCTCAAGGTGCCGCAGATCGGATGGAATCGCGTGCGCCAGACCCGTCCCCATCCGCTTTTCGCCGGCGTCTCCGACGGCACTCACTTCTACTTCGTCAATTCCTACTACCCGTTGCCGTCCGATCCGGCCGCGGTCATCGCGGAGTCCGACTACGGCGTGCGTTTTACCGCCGCCGTGGCGCGGGGCAACGTCGTCGCCACCCAGTTTCATCTCGAAAAAAGCGGCGCCGCCGGTCTCAAGCTTCTCGACAATTTCTGCCGCCTGACCTTCTGAAACATGCTCGCCAAACGCATAATCCCATGCCTCGACGTGCGCGCGGGCAAGGTGACCAAGGGCATCAGGTTCCTCGAAAACGTCGATGTGGGCGATCCGGTCGCGATGGCGCGTTACTACTACGAGCAGGGCGCCGATGAACTCGTCTTCTATGACATCACCGCCTCGAACGAACGCCGCGGAATAATGCTCGAGGTCGTCAACGCCGTCGCCCGCGAGATCTTCATCCCCTTCAGTGTCGGCGGCGGCTTGCGCACCCTCGAAGATATGCGCGCGGTCCTGCTCGCGGGCGCCGAGAAGGTCTCGATCGACTCCGGTGCAGTGCGCAATCCCGAGATCATCGGTGAGGGCGCCCGCGCCTTCGGCAGCCAGTGCATCGTGCTCTCGATGCAGGTCAAACACACCGGCTCCCGCGACTCCGTGCCCTCCGGCTACGAGGTGGTCATCGACGGCGGCCGGGTGTTCACGGGCCGCGACGCGGTAGAATGGGCGCGCGAAGGCGAGCGGCGCGGCGCCGGCGAACTCGTCATCAATTCCATCGACCGCGACGGAACGAAATCCGGCTACGACCTCGAAATCACCCGAAGAATCTCCGAGGCGGTTTCGATCCCGGTGGTCGCCTCCGGCGGCGCCGGCGCGCCCGAGCATCTCCGCGATGCCTTCACCCGGGGGGCCGCCGATGCGGCCATCGTCGCGTCGATCGTTCACTACGGCGAATTTCCGATTCCCGAACTCAAACGCTATCTGCGGGGGGCCGGCGTGGAAGTGCGCGATGCGCTCGCGCCGGAAGCTGCTGCTCGATGAAGATTGCGATCGTTGTCTCCGATTTCAACTACGATGTGACCTCGCTGATGCTCGAGCGGGCCAAAAATCAGCTCGAAGCGAATGCCGCCCAGCTCGCCGCCGAGGTCCATGTCCCCGGCGTCTTCGACATGGGACCCGCCATCAAGCGCCTGCTCAAGCGCAAGGACGTTGATGCGGTCGTGCTCATCGGCGCCGTCATCAAGGGCGAAACGCTTCACGATGAAGTGATCACCCATTCGACCGCGCAGCTCGCCGCGCGCCTCGCGGTCAAATTCGACAAGCCCGTCGGCCTCGGCATCACCGGACCCGGAATGACTCACGAGCAGGCGATGGAGCGGCTGGACAACGCGCGCAACGCGGTCGACGCGGTGGTCAGGATGCTCTCGACGCTGCGCGAGATTGGCGGCTGAACGCAAAGCCGCGCCCGCCCGATCCACAACTGTTAAGAAACCGCCCCGCGCGGCGTTGAGACCGCTCCTTCGAGTTTCTATACTCGTCCCGTTGGCATTGAAGATGGGCGAGGCGGTAGGCGGGGGCGGTACATTCTCGACGCGATCGGCCGCGAGAATTCTCGCGGTGTCCCCGGACAGAATTCGTTACTGGGTAAAGCGGCAGCTCGTTCGTCCGTCGGCATCCGCCGGACGCAAGTACCGCTTCGCCTTCAACGACCTCCTCGTCATGCGCCTTGCCAAGGATCTCCTCCGCACCCGCCGCCATCTTGAACCTCTCCAGCGATGCTTCAAGCGGATGCGCGAGTTCGTCGATCCGGAACGTCCCGTCACCGCGCTCAAGCTCCTCAACGACGAAGGCCGCATTATCGTGAGCGACAACGGAACGTTGATCGAGGCCGAGACCGGCCAGCTCGTCTTCGACTTCCGCACCGACCGTCCCGCCGGCAAGGTCGAGGAAAGCTTCGGCCCCGCCCGCGTCCGCGAGCGCTTCGAAGAGGCTCGCCGAATCGCCGAAGAGGATCCCCTCAAGGCGCTCACCATCTACAGCGATCTCGTCGGACGCGAACCCGGCAACTTCGAGGCTCACATGCGCCTTGCCACCCTGCTCGAACGCGAGGGCGATCTCCAGGGCGCCCTGCGTCATCTGCTCGGAGCCGCCGCGATCGTCCCCGCCAGCGCCGAGGTCCATCTGCGCCTTGGCGTGCTCTACCGCAAGCGCGAGGAGCAGAACAACGCGCTTAAAAGCTTCCTGCGCGCCCTCGATTGCGACCCGACCTCCGTCGAAGCCCATCGCAACGCCGCCGAGTTGTATGAAGCAATGGGGCGCAAGCGCGATGCCCAGAAGCACCTCAACGCCATCCATCGCCTGATAAAGGGCTAGCGGCGCGGATTCCTCCGCCTCCCGCTCCTACCGCTCGTCCTCCGGCTTCACCGCCCGGAACATCCCAAGCAGCAGCAGGTCGTAAAGGATCTTGAATCCGCCCGCGCATATCAGCGGCCATCCGAAGCTCGTGTAATCGAGCAGCGCCCCGGCCGGAAGCGGCGCGAATGCCGACGCGAGGCTGCGCGGCACGTTGGTTACGCTCGCCGCCGCCGCCCGTTCCTCCGGCGGCACCACCGCCATCACGAACGACTGCCGCGCCGGCACGTCCATCGACGAGAGCGCGAAGCGCAGAAGCAGAAAGAGCAGAGTCAGATGAAGATTCGGCATCAGCGCCGCGATGATCACGAACACGTTTGCCGGAATGTGCGTGAACACCATCGTGTTGATCCGGCCGATTCGCGCCGCGAACCATGACGATGCCAACTGCGAGCACGCTCCCAGCAGTCCCGCCACGAAGAAAAACGAACCCGCCGCGGCGATCGAAAGATTGAATCGGCGAAAAAGCCACAGCGCCAGCAGCGATTGCACCACGAACCCGCCCCCGAACGCATCCAGGCTGAACAGCGCCGAAAGCCGCAGCACAATCGATCGCGATTTCGCAAGCGGCGCCGCCTGCGCATCCGCGCGCGGCGCCGCCTCGACAGCGGAAGTCATCTCCCTATAAACGATCGCGGCCGCCACCGCGACCAGCGAATACATCACGAAGCCCGATCGCAGCGCATCGAGCCTGTTCAATCCGAAGCGATCCGCGATGCCGGCGGGCAGGCCGCTCAGAAGCGCTCCGAGCGCGCCCGCAAACGCCCCCGCCACGTTGTAACGCGAGAAGAGCGCGGTCAGATCGCGCGTCTCGACCGTCTCCGCCAAGGCCGCCTGTTCCACCGGCAAAAAGAGGCTGACGTCGCCCGCCGACGGATTCAGCGTGCCCACAAACGCAACCAGAAAAAGCGGCCAGAATCCCGTTACCAGCCCGAAACCAAGACCGGTCGCCGCCATCAGCCCACAAGCGCCCAGCAGCACGCGCCGGCGGCCAATCCGGTTCGCCACGAATCCGATCCACAGCGTCAGGGCCGCCGAGCCCGTCAGCGTGGCAAATATGATCGCGGCGATTTGCAGCGAGCTGAAACCAACCGCGGTGAGATAGCCGGGCAGCAGAACGCTCACCGCGCCGTCAGCCAGACCCCGCATCGATCGCGTCAGCACCAGCCGCTTGCTGTCGGCCGTGGCGCTGGGCGGGAACCAGAATTCAGCCAGGGTGCTCATCCGTGCGAGTCCAATACGTGCATCGCAGCCGGCAGGCAATCGTCAGGCGTTGCGGAATGACGCTTGCTTCTTTCTAAACCGTGGTTGGGCTTGATAGTATCGCTCCGGATGGGCCTTGTGGCGCGGAAACTGACGCCGCCGCCCGGCCCCTCGCCCGTGGTTCCTGTCATCGTGCGACCAAGGCAGGGTCCGCAGGAACCGGACTATGCAGAGGAGCACTCTCGGGGAACTGTTCGAGGATCCGGCGTCGGCCGCGCCCGCCGTCGTCTCGCTTTCTCCGCTCGCCGCGGTTTCGTACCGGTCGCTGTCCGCCCAAATCGAGCAATTGGCGAGTCAGTTTTGCGGCTCGGGGCTGCGACCGGGCGATTGCGTGGCCCTCTCGATACCGAACGGGCTTGAGTTTCTTGTGGCGTTTTTGGCCCTGGTTCGAGCGCGGCTGGTCGCGGCCACACTCAATCCTCAATTCAAGGCCGACGAGTTGCGCCGCGCGCTGGAAGACACTCATGCGCGCGCTCTCATCGTAACGCGCGACGATTCCGCAAAAGACGCCGGAGTGCCGATCTGGCGATCCGCGGTGGATGAATCGGGAACCGTAACGATCGCGGGCGTGCCCGATTCGGTGCGCGGCGCCGATACGACCGCAGTTCCCGAAGACATCGCCCTGTTCATGAACACCAGCGGAACCACCGGCCGTCCCAAGGTGGTGCCTCTGACCCATGCCAATGTGCTTTCATCCGCGCTCGATATCGCCTCGCACTATCGGCTTGACGCGGAGGATCGCAGCCTGGTGGTCATGCCTTTGTTTCACGGCCATGGCCTGATCGGCGCGGCGCTTTCCACGCTCGCGTCGGGCGGGGCTCTGATCGTGCCGCCGCGCTTTTCGGCATCAAGCTTCTGGACCGCGTTCCGGGAGCATCGCGCGACCTGGTACACGGCGGTGCCGACGATCCATCAGATCCTCCTTTTGCGCGCGGACGAAGACCGCGCGCCTTCCAGCGGTCCCCGCTTCATCCGCTCCTGTTCCGCGCCGCTCGCGCCCGCGGTGCTTAGAAACCTGGAAGATCGCTTCGGCGCTCCGGTGATCGAGGCTTACGGAATGACCGAGGCCGCCCATCAGGTGGCTTCCAACCCCCTGCCGCCGCGCGCCCGCAAGCCGGGAACGGTGGGCTTGCCCATCGGAGTCGAGATCGCCGTCCTCGATGGAGCCTTTCGCCGTCTGCCCCCCAACCAGTCCGGCGAGGTCGTCGTGCGCGGGCGCCATGTGATGAGCGGATATCGCGACAATCCCGCCGCCAACGCCGAATCATTTGTCGACGGATGGTTTCGGACCGGCGATGTGGGCGAGCTCGACGGCGATGGCTACCTGGCGCTGACCGGCCGTATCAAGGATTTGATCAACCGCGGCGGAGAAAAGATCTCGCCGACCGAGGTCGAAGCCGTCCTGCTCGAGAATCCCGCCGTCGCCGAGGCATCCGTGTTCGGCGTGCCGGACGCGAAGTATGGAGAAGACGTGTGGGCGGCGGTGGTTCTGCGCAAAGCGGCTGAACCGGCACGACTGCGCGACTTCTGCCGCGAGCATCTGGCCGACTTCAAGGTCCCCAGGGAAATTCGAGTGGTGTCCGCGCTGCCCCGAAACGCGATGGGCAAGGTTGTCAGACGCGACGTTGCCGCGCTGTTCAAGGCGGACAAGCAATAGCGGGGCAGAGGCTGGCACGATGGCCACAACCGACGGATTCCACATCGTAATTGATGCCCTCAAGCTCAACGGATTCGACACCATCTACGGTGTGGCAGGCATCCCGATAACTGACCTGGCGCGCCTCGCGCAGGCGCAGGGGATGCGCTACTACGGCTTTCGCCACGAGCAGTCGGCGGGCTATGCGGCGGCGATCGCCGGGTTTATCACTCAAAAGCCGGGAATCTGCCTCACCGTTTCCGCGCCGGGATTCTTGAACGGGATGGTGGCGCTGGCCAATGCGACCATCAACGGCTTTCCGATGATCCAGATCAGCGGCTCCAGCGATCGAGCGATCGTCGATCTCCAGCAGGGCGACTACGAGGAGCTGGATCAGATGAACGCCGCCCGGCCGTACGCCAAGGCCGCCTTGCGCGTCAACCGGCCGCAGGACATCGGCATCGGCATCGCCCGCGCAATCCGCGCCGCGGTGTCAGGACGGCCGGGCGGAGTATATCTCGATCTGACCGCGGATGTGCTTGCGGCCACCATGGACAGCGACGCGGCATCGAAATCGATGGTGCGGGTGGTCGATCCGGCTCCGCCCCATGTTCCGCCGCCCGAGTCGATCCGGCGCGCCATCGATCTGATCGCAGCCGCAAGACGCCCCCTGATCATTCTCGGCAAGGGCGCTGCCTACGCGCAGGCCGATGCGGACATCCGGCGATGGATCGAAACCACCGGCATCCCCTACCTGCCCATGTCGATGGCGAAGGGGCTGCTGCCCGACAATCATCCCCAGTCCGCCGCCGCCGCGCGGTCGTTCGTTCTGGGCCAGGCCGACGTGGTGATGCTTATCGGGGCGCGGCTCAACTGGCTGCTCGGGCACGGCAAGGCGCCTCAATGGTCGCCGGACGCCAGGTTCGTACAGATAGACATTGCGGCGACTGAAATGGACAGCAACCGCGCGATCGCCGCGCCGATCGTCGCGGACATCCGCTCCGCCATGACCTGCCTGCTTGAGGCGCTTGAGCCGGGCCGGATCAAGCCCGACGCCGCGTGGCTCGAAGCGATCGCCGCCCGCAAGCGGCAGAACTTCGAACGCATGCGCAAGGCCCTGAGCGCCAACCCGTCGCCGATGAACTTCTCCAGCGCCCTTAACGCCATCAACAAGGTGCTGGCCGGGCGCCCCGACATCTACGTGGTCAATGAAGGCGCCAACACTCTCGACTTCGGTCGCAACATCATCGACATGTTCGAGCCGCGCAAGCGTCTGGACAGCGGCACCTGGGGCGTAATGGGCATCGGGATGGGCTATGCGATTGGCGCCGCCACCGTCAGCGGCAATCCCGTCGTCGCGATCGAGGGCGACAGCGCTTTCGGCTTCAGCGGCATGGAGATCGAGACCATCTGCCGCTACCGCCTGCCGATCATCACCGCCGTCTTCAACAACGGCGGCATCTACCGCGGTGACGATATCAACCGCGGCTGCGGCGCCGATCCCGCTCCGACGGTCCTGACCCGGGACGCCCGCTACGACAAGCTCATCGAGGCCTTCGGCGGCAGGGGATATCACGTCACCGACGCGGAGAGCCTCGGGCAGGCGCTTGGCGAAGCGATCGCCGCCGGCAAACCCGCGCTCATCAACTGCGTTATAGACCCCGCCGCCGGTACCGAAAGCGGGCACATTCAGAATCTCAATCCCAAAAGTTCGTTGTCGCAGCCGAGGTAAGGCCAAACAGGAGCATCGCACATGACACTGCCGCTCGAAGGGATCAAGATCATCGACTTTACCGGGGTGCAGGCCGGCCCGGCATGCACCCAGTTGCTGGCGTGGTTCGGCGCCGAGGTTCTGAAAGTCGAACGCCCCGGTGTGGGCGACGTCACGCGCCATCAGTTGCAGGATGTGCCGAATCTCGACGCCCTGTACTTCACCATGCTCAACAGCAACAAGAAGTCGCTGACCCTCAATACCAAGACGCCCGAAGGCAAGGCGATCATGGAACGCCTGATCCGCGAGGCGGACGTGCTGGTCGAAAACTTTGCGCCCGGAGCGCTGGACCGGATGGGCTTTACCTGGGAACGCATCCAGGAACTCAATCCAAGGCTGATCTTCGGTTCGATCAAGGGGTTCAGCGAAGGCTCGCCTTACGCCGACCTCAAGGTTTACGAAAACGTGGCCCAATGCGCGGGCGGCGCGGCCTCCACCACCGGATTCTGGGACGGCCCGCCCACCGTCAGCGCCGCCGCGCTCGGCGACAGCAACACCGGGATGCATCTGGCGATCGGCATCCTGACCGCGCTCATCGGACGCCAGAAGACCGGCAAGGGCCAGAAGGTTTCGGTCTCGATGCAGGACGCGGTGCTCAATCTGTGCCGCGTCAAGCTGCGCGACCAGGAACGGCTCGAGCACGTCGGCTACCTCGAGGAATATCCGCAGTATCCCAACGGCAAATTCACCAACACCGTCCCGCGCGGCGGCAATGCCGGCGGCGGCGGACAACCGGGATGGGTGCTCAAGTGCAAGGGATGGGAGACCGATCCCAACGCCTACATCTATTTCACCATCCAGGAACAGAACTGGGCCCGGACCTGCGATGCGATCGGCAAGCCGCAGTGGAAAAACGATCCCGCCTACGCCACCGTCCGCGCGCGCCAGCCACGATTGTTTGACATCTTCGCCGAGATCGAAAAGTGGCTCGCCGACAAGGACAAGTTCGAGGCGGTCGAAATCCTGCGCAAGTTCGAGGTGCCGTGCGCACCCGTCCTCTCGATGAAGGAAATTGCCTACGATCCCGCCCTGCGCGCCAGCGGCAGCATCGTCGAGGTGGATCAGGAGGAGCGCGGCAAGTACCTGACCGTCGGCAGCCCCATCAAGTTCTCCGCCTTCAAGCCGGTCATAACCGGCGCGCCCCTGCTCGGCGAGCATACCGACGAGGTGCTCACGCGGCTCGGCTACAGCGCCGAGCAGATCGCGAAGATGCGCAGCGAGAAAATCGTCTGACGCGCCGCCGATGGATTGCGGCCGCGGCCGGCGATACGCTCTTCAATTATGCCGCGAGAAACTCTCAAGCCGGTGGATATTCTTCGCCATGAGCTGAAAGCCCTGCGATTCATCCTTGACCGCTACCACAGCGGCGCCATCCCCGCCGGCCAAATCCCGCCGCGCGACGATTTTCAGTCCGAACAGGCCAGGAGCATCCTCGACGCGATCGTCGCCGCTCCCGATCGCGCCTCCGCGGAGAAAACGATTCGCGCGATGGACCTCGACGAGGTCGATATCGAATCATTCCTGCGGCTCGCCGGCGATCACTACTACGCCTATCCTGATTTGGTCCGGCAGCGCGCCGCCGCCATTCGCAGGGGCGATCTCAAGATCGAGAGCACCTGACCCGTGGCAGAGGTGAACGAATTTCATTTTCTCCTCGATGCGTCAGGCGC
>Ga0070741_10009664_pt1 | contig 18594 bp, 18 predicted proteins | sample Coa_R1_4_FD_66440 | JGI IMG/M metagenome (GOLD analysis project Ga0070741, IMG submission 66440) | Surface soil microbial communities from Centralia Pennsylvania, which are recovering from an underground coalmine fire - Coalmine... | ecosystem: Environmental > Terrestrial > Soil > Unclassified ...
TGTTCCACGGCCGCGGCGGCTCGGTCGGCCGCGGCGGCGGGCCGAGCTATGAGGCGATCGTCGCGCAGCCGGGCGGCGCGGTGAACGGCCAGATCCGTATCACCGAGCAGGGCGAGATCATCTCGTCGAAATATTCCAACGCCGAGGTCGGCCGCAGCAATCTGGAAATCCTCGCGGCTGCCACGCTGGAGGCGAGCCTGCTGCATCCGCGCCAGCCCGCGCCGAAGCCGGAATATCTGGTCGCGATGGATGAGCTGTCCGATCTCGCCTTCAAGGCCTATCGCGGCCTCGTCTACGAGACGGACGGCTTCGTCGATTATTTCTGGAGCTCCACCGTCATCAACGAAATCGCGACGCTCAACATCGGCAGCCGACCGGCCTCGCGCAAGCAGACCCGCGCCATCGAGGATTTGCGCGCGATCCCCTGGGTGTTCTCGTGGGCGCAGTGCCGGCTGATGCTGCCGGGCTGGTATGGCTTCGGCCACGCGGTCGAGACCTGGATCAAGGCGCATCCCGACAAGGGCATGCCGTTCCTGAAGGAGCTGTACCGCGAGTGGCCGTTCTTTCGCATGCTGCTGTCGAATATGGACATGGTGCTGGCGAAGAGCTCGATTGCGATCGCCTCGCGCTATGCCGAGCTGGTGCCGGACGAAGCGCTGCGCAACCGGATCTTCGGCCGCATCCGCAGCGAATATCATCTGGTGATCGAGACGCTGCTCGACATCATGGGACAGGACCGGCTGTTGCAGGGCAATCCGCTGCTGGAGCGCTCGGTGCGCCACCGCTTCCCCTATCTCGACCCGCTCAACCACGTGCAGGTGGAATTGCTGAAGGAGCATCGTGCGGAGAATCCCGACGAGCAGGTGCTGCGCGGCATCCAGATCACGATCAACGGCATTTCCGCGGGGTTGCGGAATACAGGCTAAAGAGGCGAATAGCGAATGGCGAGTAGCGAATGGAATCTATTCGCCATTCGCCACTCACCATTCGCTTGTCTTACGGCTTCATCGCGCCCTGCGCGCTGGTGTAGACCGCATAGAGTGAGGTCGAGCCGCATATATAGAGCCGGTTGCGCTGCTGGCCGCCGAAGCAGAGATAGGCGACCGTCTCCGGAATATGGATTTTGCCGAGCAATTCGCCCTCCGCCGAGTAGCAGCGCACGCCGTCCTCGTTCGGATCGCCCCAACCCACGGAGCACCAGATTCGTCCCTCCCGATCGCAGCGCATGCCGTCGGTGATGCTGGGCTTGGGCATTTCCGCAAAGACCTTGCCGTTCGACAGCTTGCCGCCCGCAACGTCCAGATCGAAGACGCGGATATGCGATGGGTTGTCCGGCCCGTCGGTGAATCCCGTATCGATCACATAGAGCTTCTTCTCGTCGGGCGAGAACGTGATGCCGTTCGGCTCCACGAAGTCGTCGGCGACGACCTTGATGTCGCCGGACTTCGGATCGACCCGGTAGACGTTGTGCTTGGCCTGCTCCTGCTCGGCCTTGATCCCCTCGTAATAGCCGCCGATACCGTAGGCGGGATCGGTGAACCAGATCGAGCCATCCGAGGCCACGACCACGTCGTTCGGCGAGTTCAGCTTCTTGCCCTGGTACTTGTCGGCAATGACGGTGATCGAGCCGTCGAGCTCGGTCCGGGTGACGCGCCGCCCGCTGTGCTCGCAAGTGAGCAGCCGCCCTTCGCGATCGATGGTGTTGCCGTTCGAGTTCATCGAAGGCTGGCGATAGACGCTGAGGTGACCGTCGTCTTCCGAGAAGCGCATGATGCGGTTGTTGGGGATGTCGCTGAACAACACATAACGCCCGGCCGGGAAATACACGGGCCCCTCGGCCCAGCGCATGCCGGTGGCGACACGCTCGACCGCCATGGTGCCGGCGAAGGCCGGGAAACCGTTCGGCCCGAAGGTCGGTTTGGACGGCTTCTTGCCCGGCTCGAGGTGCGCGTCCGGATAGCGGCTGCCGGGCAATGGCCCGAGCGGCAACTTGTCGGTCGAGCGGGTCGGTGCGCCGGTCTGGCCCAGCGGCGCGACGGTTTCGGCAGCCGCCGCCCTTGCCGTCACGGCGGTTGCGGCAAGCGCCGCGGCGCCCTTGATCAGTTTTCGGCGGTTGAAGGGAGCGTCAGGAAAGGTCAGTGGAGTTGTCATGATTTCCTCCGATATTTTTTTGTTGGGAGGACATCATGCGCACGCAATCCGGCATAAAGCGGGCGGATTGTGTGAAACAACTTCAGATGGTTTGCCTGCCACCCAAGGCGCGAGCGGCGAATGGCGAGTAGCGAGTAGCGAATAGAATCCCCATTCGCTATTCGCCACTCACCACTCGCCTGTCAGATCGCATCCCAGCTGAAAATGTCGGCGGAGCGGTCGAGTTTGTAGAATGACGATTTCAGCGCCGGCATCGCATGCTCGGCAATAGTCTGCGGCGTCCAGCCCTCGCTGCGCTGTACCGACCGCAGCGGACGGTTCTGGCTGAACAGGAAGATCTCATTCCTGCGCACGCCGAAGATTTGACCTGTTACATCCTTCGAAGCATCGCCCATCAGATAGGCTGCCATGGGCGCGATCTTCTCCGGTCCCATCTGCTTGATCTTCTCGACGCGCGCCTTCTCGGCCTCGGTCTCCGTGGGGATCGTGCCGATCAGCCGGCTCCAGGCGAACGGCGAAATGCAGTTCGACCGCACGTTGAAGCGGCTCATGTCGAGTGCGATCGATTTCGACAGGCCGACGATGCCGAGCTTGGCGGCGGCATAATTCGCTTGCCCGAAATTGCCGACAAGGCCGGAGGTCGAGGTGAAGTGCACGAACGAGCCGCTCTCCTGCTCGCGGAACAACCGGGCGGCGGCATGCGACACATAAAACGAACCCATCAGATGCACCTTGATGACGGCTTCGAAGGCTTCGACGCTCATGCGGTGGAAGATCATGTCGCGCAGGATGCCGGCATTGTTGATGACGCCGTCGAGCCTGCCGAAGTGATCGGTCGCGGTCTTGACGATGCGGCTTGCCGGAATCGCTTCGGCCACCGTCTCGAAATTGGGGACTGCCGTGCCGCCGCGCTTCCGGATCTCCTCGACCACCTCTTCGGCGGGCGCCGCGTTCGAGCCCGAGCCGTCGGCCGCGCCGCCGGGATCGTTGACCACGACCTTGGCGCCTTCGGCGGCACAGAGCAGCGCGATCTCGCGGCCGATGCCGCGGCCCGCGCCGGTGACGATGATGGATTTGCCGTCGAGTGATTTGGCCAAAGCTGCCTCCCGTTTTGCTGTCATTCCGGGGCGATGCGCAGCATCGAACCCGGAATCTCGAGGTTCCGGGTCTGGTCCTTCGGACCATCCCGGAACGACGAAGGTTGCTATTTCACGTTCGTAAAAATGATCGTGCCCGATGCCGCGAACATGCCGCCGACGCCGTGACAGACCGAAATCTTCGCATTCGGCACCTGCGCCGGTGCGATGCCGCGCATCTGCCGCACGCTCTCCTGCAGCGCGTACATGCCGTACATGCCCGAATGCATGTAGGAGAGCCCGCCGCCGTTGGTGTTGAGCGGCAGCTTGCCGCCCGGCCGCGTGTGGCCGTCGGCGATGAACTTGCCGGTCTCCTCATAAGGCATGAAGCCGAGATCGCCGAGGCCGAACAGCGGCAGATGCGCGAAGGCGTCGTAGATCATGAGGTGATCGACATCCTTGTGGGCGATGCCGGCCTCCTTGAAGGCCAGCGGGCCTGCGACCTTGAAGGCGCGCGACGAGTTGAAGGTCTCCATCTGGCTGACCATCGGCGTCTCCACGCTCTCGCCGGTGCCGAGGATATAGACGGGCTTGCGCGGAAAATCCCTGGCGCGATCGGCGGAAGTGAGAATCAGCGCGCCGCCGCCATCGGTGACGAGGCAGCACTGCAAGAGCCGGAACGGGTAGGCGATCATCCGTGAGTTCAGCACGTCGGCGACCGTGATCGGATCCTTCATCGTCGCGCGCGGATTCTTTCCCGCCCATTCCCGCTGCACCACCGCGACCATGGCAAGTTGCTCATGGGTGATGCCATGGGTCTTCATGAAGCGCAGCACGGGAATTGGGAACATGCTGGGCGGCCCGTAGACGCCGAACGGCGATTCGAACTGGCCGTTGAGGCTGTCCGGCGCCGTCGAGCGCGGCTGCTTGCCGATCATCGACTTGCCGCTCTCGGCATGCGTGATCAGCACGGTCTTGCACAGCCCGGCCTCGATCGCGGCCGCGGCATGGCGGACATGCAGCATGAACGAGCAGCCGCCGACCGAGGTGCCGTCGACCCAGGTCGGCGTGATGCCGAGATAGTGGGCGACCTGCTGCGGCGTCTCCACCGCGGTGGCGAAGCCGTCGATATCGGACAGTTTCAATCCGGCATCTGCAATTGCGTTCAACGCTGCGTCCGCATGCAGCTGGATCTGCGACATATTGGGAATGACGCCGAGCTCGGTGGTCTCTGCCGCGCCCACGACGGCAACTTGATTCCTGCGCATCGATCTACCCTTTCGCCGGACGGAACAGGGGAAGGGTGATCTTGTCGTCGAGCTTCTCGAACTTGACCTCGACCTTCATGTCGAGCTCGAGCGCCTCCGGCGTCTGCGGACAGTCGACGATATTGGTCATCATCCGCGGACCCTCGTCGAGCTCGACGACGGCAATGGAGTAGGGCGGCGTGAAGCCGGGCGCGGCCGGGCGATGATTGATGACGTAGCTATAGAGCTTGCCCTTGCCGCTCGCCTTGAACACGCTGACCTTGCGGGAGGCACATTTCGGACAGAACGGGCGCGGCGGAAAATAGACGCTGGCGCAGGCATCGCAGCGCTGCAGCCGCAATTCGCCGTCTCGCGTCCCGTCCCAGAAATGCTGGGTCTCAGGCGTCGGTTTTGGTTTGGCGCGCGCAGGCTCGGCCATTCTTGTTCCTCCCGATATCGTTGTAAATCTTGATGCGACATCGGCCGTTGCGCGTCAACGGGCGAGCCGTCTCTACGCGCATGGCCCTATTCCGCGGCACGCACAATGGATGAGGCCGGAATGCTTGTGTCCCGCAAAACCCGCGCGTAGAAGGGGCGCCTATTTCGGGCTGAAGTGATGCCTTGCGCTGCTCGATCACGGCGTCCGCGGACTCCAGGTAATCAGGCGAGAACAATATGCCGAACCCGACCCTTGCCGCGCTTGCCGATGATCTCGATGCGGGCCGCGCCACCGCCCGCAAGCTGGTCGAGGAATGCATCGCACGGATCGCCGATCCCACGGGCGAGGGGCAGCGTACCTTCATCCATGTCGACAGGGATGCCGCACTGGAAGCGGGCGATGCGATGGACCGCCTGCGCAAGGCGCATGCCGCGCCGTCGCGCTTTGCCGGCATCCCCGTCTCGGTCAAGGACCTCTTCGACGTCAAGGGGCAGGTGACCCGCGCCGGCTCGCGCGCGCTCGAGGACTCCCCGCCGGCTGCGGCCGATGCGCCCGTCGTCGCGCGGCTGCGCCGCGCCGGTTTTGTCGTGATCGGGCGCACCAACATGACCGAGTTCGCCTATTCGGGCATCGGCATCAATCCGCATTACGGCACGCCGAAAGGCGCTTGGCACCGCAATGTCGGCCACGTCCCCGGCGGCTCGTCCTCGGGCGCGGCGGTGTCGATCGCAGACCGCATGGCCTATGGCGCGCTCGGCACCGACACCGGCGGCTCCTGCCGGATCCCTGCGGCCTATAACGGCATCACCGGCTACAAGCCGACGCAGCGCCGCGTCCCGCTCGACGGCGGTGTGCCGCTCTCCTTCACGCTCGACAGCTTCGGGCCGCTCGCCAATTCCACGCAGTGCTGCGCTACGCTCGATGCGGTGCTCGCCGACGAGCCGCTGCCGACAATTGCTCCGCGCTCGGTCAAGGGCATGCGGCTGGCGGTTCCGATGACGGTCGCGCTCGACGATCTCGACGATGCCGTCGCGAAAACCTTCGAGCGCGCGCTGGCGACGTTGTCGCGCGCGGGCGCGCAGATCGAACATATCGAGATGCCGGAATTTCTCGATGTCGGCGTGATGAATGCCAAGGGCGGCTTCGCCGCGGCCGAAAGCTATGCGTGGCACCGCTATCTCCTCACCAGCAAGGGTAGCGTCTACGACCCCAGGGTCGCCGTTCGCATCCTGCGCGGCGAGCACATCAGCGCGGCCGACTACATCGACCTGCTCAACGCGCGGCGTTCGCTCATCGCGCGGGCCAATGCGCGGCTCACGCCCTATGACGCGCTGATCATGCCGACCACGGCGAACACGCCGCCGCGGATCGCCGATCTCGCCGACGACAAGGCCTTCACGACGCAGAACCTGCGCAGCCTGCGCAATTGCACGCTGATCAACATGATCGACGGTTGCGCGATCTCGTTGCCCGCGCATCGCGAAGGCGAGGTTCCGGTCGGGCTGATGCTGGCCTCGTCAGGCGGATCGGACCGCCGCATCTTCGAGCTCGCCGCGGGAATGGAGGGCGCCATCCGTGTTTGATCTGACCTTCACCGTCGACGACAAGGGCGTGGCGACGCCGCTGACCATGCCGATCAACCAGGTCGTGATCGCCGGCTGGACCGGGCGCGATCCCGTCGCGCGCGACAAGCACATCGCGGAGCTGGAAGCGCTCGGCATTGCGCGACCCGCCTCGACGCCGATCTATTATCGCTGTTCGGCGCGTCGGTTGACCATGGAGGATGCGATCGAGGTCTGCGGCACCGACTCCAGCGGCGAGGTCGAGTTCTTTCTGGTCGGCTGGCAGGGCCGCACCTTCGTTGGCCTCGGCTCCGACCACACCGATCGCAAGGTCGAAAGCTACAGCGTCACCGTCTCCAAGCAGATGTGCGACAAGCCGATCGCCGCCGAATTGTGGGAACTCGAGGATGTCGCCAGGCATTGGGACCGATTGATCCTGCGTTCCTGGGCCTGGATCAACGGCAAGCGCGAACTCTACCAGGAGGGTACGCTGGATGCGATCCTCCCCGTCGCGGAGCTACTGAAACGAGGCTTCGACGGCGGCAAGTTGCCGGACGGCTGCCTGATGTTTGGCGGCACCTTCGCCGCCAAGGGCGGCATCCGGCCCGCCGATCGCTTCGAATGCGAGTTCGAGGATCCGGTTTTGAAGCGCAGCATCCGCAACGCGTATAATGTGGTTGCGTTGCCGGTGCGGGGCTGATCGGGGCGTAGGGCGGGCAAAGCGAAGCGTGCCCACCATAGCTTACTGTGGGCACGGCGCTACGCGCCTTTGCCCACCCTACGGACGAACAATCTCTTCAGGAATCGGGTGGCAACGAGCGACCCAAACCGCCACATTGGCGGCATGACTGCAAAAACCGCCATTCGCAAAGTTCCCGCCAACGACACCGTCACCCGCGTCGACACCATCGACTGGGCGCAGGCCGAACGCGATCTCGACGCGCAGGGTTGCGCGGTCCTCAAAGGCCTGCTGACGCCGGACGAATGCCGCGCGCTTGCCGCGCTTTATCCCGACGACGCGCGCTTCCGCAGCCGCATCGTGATGGGCCGCCACGGCTTCGGTCGCGGCGAATACAAATATTTCAGCTATCCGCTGCCCAACCCGATCGCCGGCTTGCGCCCAGCGCTCTATGCGCGGCTGAAGGGCATCGCCAATCGCTGGAACGAGGCGATGGGCATCGACATCCGCTATCCCGATCGTCACGAGGCATTCCTCAAACGCTGCCATGACGCGGGCCAGACCCGTCCGACGCCGCTGTTGCTGCAATACGAGGCCGGCGACTACAACTGCCTGCATCAGGACCTCTATGGCGAGCATGTATTTCCGCTGCAGGTCGCGATCCTGTTGTCGGAACCGGGTCGCGATTTCGAGGGCGGCGAGTTCGTCCTGACCGAGCAACGGCCGCGCATGCAGTCGCGCGCGGAAGTCGTCGCGCTCAGGCAGGGCGACGCCGTCGCCTTTGCTGTGCATCACCGCCCGGTGCAGGGGACGCGCGGCGCCTATCGGGTTAATCTGCGCCATGGCGTCAGCCGGCTGCGATCCGGCAAGCGCTACACCGTCGGCGTGATCTTCCACGATGCGAAATGACTGCGGATCTGTTTGACAACGTCCGCGACGTGCTGCCCTCGCGCGAAGAGATAGCCGACGGCGCCGTGCTGTTGCGCGGCTTCGCGCGCGCAATCGAGCATGATCTCTTGCGGGCGTTGGATGAGATCACCGCGCAGGCGCCGTTCCGCCACATGTCGACACCCGGCGGTTTCGAGATGTCGGTCGCGATGACCAATTGCGGCACTTGCGGCTGGATCACCGATCGTAGCGGCTATCGCTACGGCGCCGACGATCCCGTCAGCGGCAAGGCATGGCCCGCGATGCCGGTGGTGTTTCGCGAACTGGCGGGGCAGGCGGCGGCGCAGGGGGGTTTTGCCGGCTTCGTACCGGATGCCTGCCTGATCAACCGTTACGAGCCCGGTGCGCGGATGTCGCTGCATCAGGACCGCGACGAGACGGATTTCTCCGCGCCGATCGTGTCGGTCTCGCTGGGGCTGCCCGCGATCTTCCTGTTCGGCGGGTTGAAGCGATCGGACAAGCCGGCGCGCTACCGGCTGGAGCACGGCGATGTCGTGGTCTGGGGCGGGCCGTCGCGGCTGTTCTTCCACGGCGTCGCTCCGCTCGCCAATGCCGAGCACGCGCTGCTCGGCCGCAAGCGGATCAATCTGACCTTCCGCAAGGCGCGCTAGCGGCATTTCCCGGGCGCGCCGTCTGCTCTATGCTGGCCGCATGACCACGACCGAACTGACCGCGGACATACGCTCCACCGGCAATCGAACCGGGCTTTATCTCGCCTTCCTGCAGCTGGTGTTCACGCTGGGCTGGACCACCTACGTGATCTACCTGCCCAAGCTTGCGGCCGAGGTCGGCATCGCGCCAACGGCGGTGATCCTGCTGTTGATGCTCGATCAGGCCATCTTCACCATCACCGATACCGCGATGGGCGTTGCCGCCGACCGCATCGCGCGCCTCGTCGGTCGGCTCGGCATCTATGTCGGCGTGCTGACCGCCTTGTCCTGCGCCGCCTTTGTCGCCTTGCCGTTCGTCGCGCGCACGGGTCACGATGCGCAGCCCTTCTTCATCGCGCTCATCGTGATCTGGGCGATCACCTCGTCAGCATTACGTGCGCCGCCATTGGTCCTGCTCGGCAAATATCGCGCGAAGCCCGAGATCCCATTCCTCGCGGCGCTGGTCATGCTCGGTTATGGCGTGGCCGGCGCGGTGTCGCCCTATCTCGGCGTGGTGCTGCGTGGTGTCGATGCGCGGCTGCCCTTTGTCATTTCCAGCGTGGTGCTCCTGATCACGACGCTTGCGCTGTCGAAAGTCGAGCGCGCCGTGGCCGAGGAAGCGTCGGCCAAGCCGGCCGCGCCGGCAAAGCCGTTCGGCACCGTGCCTGTGATCTTCATCGTGGCGATGGTCATCCTTGCGCTCGGCTATCAGTTGCATTTCTCGATCAACAGTGCACCGTTCTATCTGCGCTTTGCCAAGCCGGCCGAACTGCAATGGCTGATGCCGGTGTTCTGGATCGGTTTCAATCTCGCGATGTTTCCGGCGAGCCTCATCGTCAAGCATCGCGGCGGATTGATCGTGATGGGCGCAGCCGGCCTGTTCGGCGCGGTGTCGATAATCGTCGCGGAATTTGCGGGTGGCCTCAACACGCTGATCGCGGCGCAGTTCATCGCGGGCGCCGCCTGGGGCTGCATGCTGATGAGTGCGATCTCGGCGGCGCTTGCGATCGGCGAGACCGGCGCGGAAGGCAAGGTCACCGGGCTGGTGTTCTCGGCGCTGGCGCTCGCCACCTTCGCGCGGATGGCCGCGGTCGCTGGCGGCCTGCAGAAGCTGCCGGAATACGCGCCGTTGTTGCACTGGGCGCCGGTCGCCTGCTGGTCCGTCGCAGGCGCGGGGCTACTGGTGATCGCTGCGGCGAAGCTGCAGGGCGGCGCGAAGATCGCCTAGGGCACGGACCGTCCAACACCTAAGCGCTCGCAAACGTAATCGACGCTTTGGTCGGTCGAAATTCCAGAGGTGTCCAGGATCTCAAATCCGCCAGCCTCGGCCTCGCGTCGAAGATACCTCGACCAATTCATCATGTCGGGGTTGGCCAATTCCGGCTGCTTGCGCTCGTGACAAAGGCGATGCATCCGGGCGGCGTCGTCACAATGCACCAGGATGATGCGGGCGGCCTCGATCCCGGCCGTTGCCAAACCTTCCTGAATGTAGGCAATGCGCATCTGGCCTTCAAACAGAACGGGGAGAGGACCACGCGCTTTTGCGATGTTGGCCAGCCATTCGACGGTCTTGGCGCGTTGCCAGCCTCCCTCCAGATGCCCCCATCCCGCGATACGTTCTTCTGGTGACGGGACACCAATGGTATCAAAGCGGAGCACGCGAACCTGGCCCGCTCGTTGCCGCTCGATCGTTTCCGCAATCGTCGTTTTTCCCGAACCGGAGGCGCCTGTCAGGATGACCAATGCCATCGTCCCCTCACACGTCGCGAGACGCTCGATCATCGCTCAGGCCATCGTCGTCTCGACGTCGACGTGCATATCAGGCGCGTACTAGACTTGCTAGTTGTTCCTTGCCGGATGGATGAAGGTCCACGGCGTCACCTCGGAGTCGCGCGGGACTTCGACCGCGATCAGTGAAGGTCCGCGGTTTGCCAGCGCCTTCTCCAGCGCGGGCTTGAAATGATCGGGCGCGGTGACGCGGCTCGCTGCGACCCCGAATGATTCCGCGAGCTTGACGAAATCCGGATTGACCAGATCGGCCGCGACCACCCGGCCGTCGAAGCGCGTGCGCTGGTCGCGCCGCACATTGCCGTAGGAATTGTTGTTGAACACCAGCGTCACCACGCCGATGTTGTACTGGACGGCGGTGGACAGCTCCTGAACGCCGAACATGAAGCCGCCGTCCCCGGTGATCGCGACCACGGGCTTGTCGGGATTGGCGACCTTGGCGCCGAGCGCGGTCGGGAAGCCCGAGCCGAGCGTGCCCTGATAGCCCGAGGTGATGAAGGTGCGGGGCTGATAGATCGGAAAGCCGTACCACGAGGCGAAGCCGACCTGCGACAGCTCGTCGGTGACGATGGCGTCATGCGGCAGCACCTCGCGCAGGATGTTGAGGTACGCCATCTGCGGCTGCACCTTCTGGATTTCCTCCTGCGCGGCCGCAGTCGCCTCACGGATTTCGGCGCGGCGTCCGCTGGTCCTGCCGTAACCGGCTTTCTTCACCGCAGCTGTAAGCTCGCGCGTGCCGCTCTTCGCATCGGCGATCACGGCAACGTCGGAGACATAGCGCCGCATCTCCACGGGATCGATGTCGATGCGGATGGATTTCAATCCATCCGGCCGATAGGGCCAACGCGACATCGTCGTCAATTCCTGCCGCGTACCGATACCGATCATCAGGTCGGTGGTCGGCCACAGCCGGTAGGCGGCGGCCATGATGAGGCCAAGTTCGTGCGCGTTGGAGACGATGCCGCGGCCGCTGCGGAAGGCCACGACCGGCGCGTCGATCATCTCGGCGAGTTCGAGGATTTCCTCCCGCGCGTGAATCGCGCCGGAGCCGACCAGGATCATCGGCCGTTTGGCGGCCTTGATCAGCGCGGCGGCGTCCTTGATGCGATCAGCATCGGGCTGCGGCGCGGGGAATGGATCGAACACTTTCGAGGCGCCCACCTCCGCGCGTTGCGTGAACACGTCCCAGGGCATTTCCAGCGCCACCGGGCCGCGGCGGCCGGACATCATTTCCTGAAACGCGCGCGACACCATCGACGGCGCAATGTCGGGATATTCGATGCGGTCGGCCCATTTCACGAAGGTGCGCAAGGTCGCGAGCTGGTCCGGCATCTCGTGCAGATGACCGCGGCCCTTGCCGAGGAATGCGGTCGGCACCTGACCCGTCAGGCATAGCACCGGCTCGTTTCCGCCGAAGGCGGTGAGCAGCGCCGCGCCCGCGTTGAGCACGCCGGGACCGGGCACCACGCTGAACACGCCGGGCTTGCCCGAAGAGCGCGCATAGCCGTAGGCCATGTAGCCGCAAGCCTGCTCATGCCGGGCGCCGATCACCTTGAGCTGCGCCTGATGGAAGGCGTCGAACAGCCCGTAGACCTGCGCGCCCGGCAGGCCGAACACCGTGTTGACGCCGTGCGCGACAAGGCCGCTCACGATCGCTTCGCCGCCGGTCATTGCAGTCATTGTGATTGTCCGTTCGTTATTGTTCGTCGACCACGCCGTTGCGAAGCGTGCCGATGCCCTCGGCCTCGACCTCGATGATATCGCCGGGCTTGAGCCAGCGCGGCGGATCGAACCGCGCGCCGGCGCCGGTCGGCGTGCCCGTGACGATGACGTCGCCGGGGACGAGCGTGGCGAAGGTCGAGATGTAGTTGATGAGATAGCGGAAGCCGAAGATCAGCCGTGAGGTGCGATCCTCCTGCCGCAGCTCGCCATTGACCCTGGTGGTCAGGCGGATGTCGGCGATCTGGGATTCGCTCGCGTAGGGCACGAGCCAAGGTCCGAGGCTGCCGGTCGAATCGAAATTCTTGCCCTGCGTGACGTTGAACTTCGCGTGCCGCAGCCAGTCGCGGATGGTGCCCTCGTTGCAGAGCGTCACCGCTCCGATGTGGTCGAGCGCGCTTTTCTCCGGGATATGCCGGCCGGCCTTGCCGATGATGAGGACGACCTCGCCTTCATAGTCGAGCTGCGGCGAGGCATGCGGCCGCATGATCGGCGTGTCGTGGCCGACAAAGGAGCGCGGCGTGCGCATGAACATCGAGGGATATTTCGGCGCGTCCGAGCCGTCCTTGTACTCGGCGTTGCGGTCGGGATAGTTGACGCCGATGCAGATGATCTTTTCCGGCGAGGGAATCGGCGGTAGCCAGGTGATGGCGTCAAGCGCATGATCCGGCGCGCGTTTCGCGCCGTCGTCAGCGAGCCTAATCAGCGCGCCGGCGGCGATGGCTTCGCGCAGCGTCGGATAATCCTTGCCGAATCGCGTCGAGAGATCGACGACGCCTTTGTCCGTCACGTAGCCATAGGCCGTCTTGCCACCGGCCGAAAAAGTCGCGATGCGATGGTTCGTCATGGGAATCCTTCAGCCCGGCGTCATGCCGGCGGCCTTGATCGCCGAGATGGCGCCCGGCGTCTTCAGAAAATCGACCAGCGCCTTGGCGGCGGTCAGTTCCTTTGCGTCGATCGCGACGGCTGCGGGGAAAATCAACTCCTGCTGCAGGTCGGCGGGGAAGGGGCCGGCGAGCTCGATGCCCGGCGCGTTGAACACATTGGTGAGGAAGATGCCGAGCTCGGCCTCGCCCCTGGCGACGGCCGGCGCGATCGCCGTCGGCGCGGCCTCGACCCTGGTTTTGGTCTTCATCTGCTCGGCAATGCCGAGCCGCTCATAGACCTTGGCGATATAGGCGCCCGCAGCGCTCGACGGCACTGACGACACCGAGGACGCCGCCAGCAACGCTTTCTTGAAGGCTTCGCTCGTCGAGAGATCCGGCTTCGCGGCCCCGGCGCGGACGATGACGCCATAACCGACACGGGCCACGTTCACCGTGGGCGCTGCGAGTTTGCTCTTCGCTGCGGCATCCTTGAACACGTCGGCGGGCACCACGACCGCGTCGAACGGCGTGCCCGCATTGATGCGGCTGACGATGTTCGGCGTGGAGTCGAAATGGATCGAGAGCGTGTGTCCGCTCGCCTTCTCGAATTGCGGGCCGAGCTCCTTGAACAGGCCGGCAAGCGAGCCGCCGGCGATGAGTTTCAGTTCGGAGGCGTTGCTTGCGGTCATGGTGGCCATCATCAATCCCAATGCGATCGCGATCCGTATCATTCGCGACCCCTAGTCCGCGACGGTGACCTGGGCGGCGAAGGCGGGTTCGCGCACCTTGCTGCCGGCAAACGGCGAGCCCTGCTCGAACCACGAGCGCGGCGCAGGCGCGCCCCATAGCGTCTGCCGGCGCGGATCGTTCAGCGACCAGCGCAGCGGCTCGTGGTCGTGATCGCCGGTAAAATAGTCGCTGGTGTAAAGCTCGAGGCGATGGCCGTCGGGGTCGCGCACATACAGGAAGAAGGCGTTGGAGATGCCGTGGCGGCCGGGGCCGCGCTCCAGATTCTTCAGGAAGCCGCTGGCCGCCATCACGTCGCACAGATGCAGCACGTTCATCGCAGTCGGCACCCAGTAGCAGAAATGGTGCAGGCGAGGGCCCTTGCCGTTGGTGATGGCGAGGTCGTGCACATTGCCCTTGCGATGCAGCCAGGCGGCGGCGATGCGCCCGTTCGGCCCGTCTTCCTCGGCGTACTCGGTCAGGCGGAAGCCGAGCCGGGCGTAGAAGTCCATGGTGCCCTGCACCTCGGCAGCGAAGATGTTGAAATGATCGAGCCGCTGCGGATGGCAGCCGCGATAGAGGTCGTAGCGCCGCAACAGATGCGGACGCTTGTCCATGGTGGCGTAAAGCTCGACCTGGAAGCCGAAGGGATCGGTGAATTGCAGGGTGCGGCCCTGGAACGGCTGCTCGGCAAATTTGTACTGGATGCCGTTCTCGGAAAAGAAGCCTGCGGCCTTGTCGAGATCGCCGTCGTTGCCGACCTTGAAGCCGAGCCGGTTGCAGGCTGCGGTTTGGGCCTTGCGCAGCACCAGCGAGTGATGCTGGTGCTCCTCGCAGCCGCGCAAATACACCGCGCTGTTGTCGGCGTCCTCGACGTGGAGGCCGACGGTGCTCTCGTAGAAGGCGCGGCTCGCCTTCAGGTCCGTGACGTCGAGCACGACGTGGCTGGAGCGGATGATGTTGAAGGGCGGATCGAAGACGTGTTTCGGAACGGGCATACTGTTTCCCAGCCTTGGAAGTGTTGACCCTCATGGTGAGGAGCGCCGCAGGCGCGTCTCGAACCATGAGGCCCTCGTGATTGATGTCTCGGCCTCATCCTTCGAGACGCCGCTTCGCGGCTCCTCAGGATGAGGGTTAAATTCCCAATTTCTGAATCTTGTGCGTGCCCCGCGCCAGCGAGACATGCTTGGTTTCCATGTAGAAGTCGAACGAGTAGTCGCCGCCGTCGCGGCCGATGCCGGAGGCCTTCATGCCGCCGAACGGCGTCGGCAGATGGCGCACATTCTCCGAATTGAGCCAGATCATGCCGGCTTCCAGCGCGTCCGCCACGCGCAGCGCGCGGCCCATGTCGCCGGTCCAGACATAGCCGGTCAGGCCGTAATTGACGTCGTTGGCGATCTCGATCGCGTCCGTCTCGTCGCGGAAGGGGATCACGGTCAGGAACGGTCCGAACACTTCTTCCTGCGCGACGCGCATCCTGCGATCGGCGCCGGTAACCAGCGTCGGCTGGATGTAATGGCCGCCGCCGGGACCGTCATGCGGCTTGCCGCCGACGGCAATGGTCGCACCGTCCTTGCGCGCCACATCGAAGTACGAGCAGACCTTGGCGAGATGCCGCTCATGGATCAGCGGCCCGATCTCGGTTGCGGGATCGAGGGGATGCCCGACCTTCAGGGCTTTCACCCGCGCGATCAGCTTTTCGATAAACTTGTCCGCGATGGATTGCTGGATCAGAAGCCGGCTCGACGAGGTGCAGCGCTCGCCGTTGAGCGAGTAAATCATGAACACGACGGCATCGAGCGCGCGGTCGAGATCGGCGTCCTCGAACACGATCACCGGATTCTTGCCGCCGAGCTCGAAATGCACGCGCTTCAGCGTCTTCGCGCCCTGCGCCATGATCGCCGAGCCGGTCGCGCTCTCGCCGACAAAGCCGATCGCCTTGATGGCGGGATGCTCGGTCAGCGCTCGGCCTGCTTCCTCGCCGATGCCGTGCACGGTATTGAGCACGCCGTCGGGGACGCCGGCTTCCTTGACCAATCTGGCAAGCATGTCGGCGGTGACCGGCGACCACTCCGCCGGCTTGTGCACGACGGTGCAGCCGGCAGCCAGGGCAGGGGCGATCTTCCAGGTCGAGAGCATGAAAGGCGTGTTCCACGGCGTGATCACGCCGACCGGGCCGATCGGCACGCGGGTGGAGATGTTCCAGTGCTCCTCGCTCGGCGTGTTGAGGCCGTCGCGGGCCTCCGCGCATTTGTCGGCAAAGAAGCGGAAGTTCTCGGCGGCGCGGATCGCGGCCTTGGCCATGAAGCGATGCGCCTGTCCGGTGTCGATGCATTCGAGCACGGCGATATCGTCGGCGCGGTCTTCGATCGCATCCGCCACCCGATGCAATAATTTCCTGCGCATCGAGGCCGACATGTCGCGCCACGCCTTGAAGGCAAGCGCGGCCGCGGTCGCGGCGCGATCGACGTCTTCGGCGTCGCCGCGCGCCACCGTGGCCAGCACCGAGCCATCCACCGGCGATCTGGTCTCGAAGGTTTCGCCCGAGATCGAGGCGACGGTCTTGCCATCGATCATGTGGCCGATGCCGTCGGCGCGGAGCTGCTTCAAGAGCGGCGCGGCGCGGTCGAGATTGGCCTTGTAGATGTCGGCTTTGGGCGTGACTTTATCCATGCACGGCCTCCGCTTTCAGGGCTTCATGAATGTTGTTGCGTTTCCAGCTCGTCTCCTTGTCGTTGATCTGCATGTCGAACGACAGCGCAAACTTGCTTTGTGCGAACACGGGATCGAGATGAGTGGACAGCGCCTTGAAGATGTGCTCGCCGGCCTTCTTGCGGGTGGCGAGATCGCGGCCCTCGCCGAGCCGCAGCACCATGTCGAGGAAACCGAGGTTCGGATTGCCGTCGGCAATCGCGTAATGCTCGCACCTGACCGTGCGAACGCGGATGCCGCCGAGCGGGAAGATGCCGGTCTCGACCGCGGCCTTGCGCACGACCTCGACAAGCTCGCTCATGTCGACGCGGTTATCGAGATCGGCGGAATATTCGATGGTGAAGTGCGGCATGGGATGTCTCCGCGTTGTGTCAGGCGAAATAGCAGCTGACCGAGCCGTAAGCGCCATAATCGGCCTGGATTGTGTCGCCCTTGCGGGTCTCGATCGGACGGATGAAGGAACCCGCCAGCACGACCTGACCCGGCTCGAGCGCAAACCCGTGCGGCGCGATCTTGTTGGCGAGCCAGGCGACAGCGGTCGCAGGATGATTGAGCACGCCGGCGGCAAGGCCGGTCTCCTCCAACTGGCCGTTGCGGAAGCACAGCGCACCGATCCAGCGCAAATCGGCATCGAGCGGCCTGATCGGCCGCCCGCCGAGCACGATGCCGGCGTTCGCTGCGTTGTCGGCGATGGTGTCGTAGATCTTGCGCGTTGCCTTGGTAACGGAATCGACGCGTTCGATCCGCGTATCGAGGATTTCCAGCGCCGGCACCACGAAGTCGGTGGCGTTCAGCACATCGAACATGGTGCAATCCGGACCCGAGAGCCGCTTCGCCATCACGAAGGCGAGCTCCGCTTCCACGCGCGTCGCGATGAAGCGGTCGGACGGCACCAGCCCGCCATCGGCAAAGAACATGTCATCGAGCAGGATGCCGGAATCCGGCTCGTCGATAAGAAGCGCGCTCTGCATCGCCTTCGACGTCAGCCCGATCTTGTGGCCTTTGATCGCGCGTCCCTCGGAAACCTTGATCTCGATCCAGGCCTTCTGGATCGCATAGGCGTCGTCCAGCGTGATCGAAGGGTAAGTGATGGATAGCTGGCGGATCTGCACGCGCGTCTTCTCGGCCCGATGCAGGCTTTCGGCGGCAACGCGGATGTCTTCTCTGGAGAGGGCCATGCGGGGTACACAAAAGGGATCGACGGGGAGATAATTAACATGTTAAATGGTTAGGGGTAAACCCCTGAATCTTGTTGCATTGCAACGCAACAGCTGTGAACGGCGAATGGCGCGGAAGACATCTGCCAACGGATCGGCGAGGGCGGCGCATCGCGTTCCCATGCGCGAATTTTCCCGCTCGCTGCCGATGTCGCTGCTCCGCGCCCGCGAGGCGGTGATGCGGCAATTCCGCCCATCGCTGCGCCGTCATGACCTCACCGAGCAGCAATGGCGCATCCTGCGCGCGCTTGCCGCGATCGACGCCATCGAGGTGACGGAGCTGGCGCGCACCGCTTTTCTGCTCGGCCCCAGCCTGTCGCGCATTTTGCGCGACCTCGAGGCGCGCAAGCTGATCGAGCGCAAGACCGCGAAGACCGATCTGCGCCGCGGCGTGGTGTCGATTTCAGAGAAAGGCGTGAGGTTGATGGAAATGGTCGCACCCTCGTCGGAGGCGATCTATGCCGCCATCACCAGGCGCTACGGCGCGAAGAAACTCGCCGAGCTGCAGGACATGCTGGGCGCGCTGGAGGCAAGCCTCGCGGGTCTCGGCTCCGGCGAGGCCGAGGAATGAAAGCGCAAATTTGCATAATGGCGCGGATCGGATGCATAGCTCCCCTTGCCCGGCGATAGCCGTGCGGCGATAGTGGCCGCCGCGCGCGAGGTCGGCGTCAGCGAAGTCTCCATCCAGCGGGCCACCAGCCAGCCCAACAAACGACAAGAGGAAACGCGATCAATGCCAAACAAAGTCAAGCAAATCTGGGCTTCGGGCAAAGCGGTGGTGAACGCCTGGCTTGCGATCCCGTCCGGCTTTTCC
>Ga0070741_10009665_pt1 | contig 18593 bp, 13 predicted proteins | sample Coa_R1_4_FD_66440 | JGI IMG/M metagenome (GOLD analysis project Ga0070741, IMG submission 66440) | Surface soil microbial communities from Centralia Pennsylvania, which are recovering from an underground coalmine fire - Coalmine... | ecosystem: Environmental > Terrestrial > Soil > Unclassified ...
CCCTGAGCTGCTCCAAAGCCTGCTCCGCTGATCGTCACCACCGTTCCCACCGGGCCGATCTCCGGCGACAAGCCCCTGATTCCGGCGGTTACCGTAAAGGGAACGCTGTTGCTGGTGACTCCATTCGCGGTCACCGCGATGTTCCCGCTGCCCGAGCCTGCGGGAATGGTTATGTCGATGCTGCTGTCACTCCAGTTGGCGGGCGTAAGGCTGGTTCCATTGAACGTCACCGTGCCCTGGGCGCTGCCGAAGCTGGTTCCTACGATGGTGACCGGCGAGTTCGCCGGTCCGGAGCTGCGCGTCAGTGAAATGATCCGGGGTGCAATGGCGAAAGGCACGGCGTTGCTGGCCACCCCCCCGACCGTAACTACTACTGGGCCGGAGGTGGCCCCTGGTGACACCTGCATGAGAACGCTGGTGTCGCTCCAGTTGGACGCAGTTACCCGATTGCCGTTAAGTGTGATCGTGCTGTTGCCCTGCATGCTGCCGAAACCACTCCCGTTGACGGTCACGAGATCTCCTATAACTCCCGTGGACTCGGAAAGGCTGCTGATGCTGGGCGCGGCCCCGACGGTAAAGTTCACTCCGCTGCTGCTGATATAGTCGGACGAAGTAACGACCACGTTCCCCGTCGTCGCCCCTTGGGGCACAACCGCCGTAATACTGGTATCACTCCAGGTAGCAATCGTCGCGCTTGTACCGTTGAAATTGACTCCACTCAGTTGACGCTGCACCCCGAAGCCGCTCCCCGTAATGGTGATGGAAGTTCCCACCGGTGCAACTGCTGGCTGCAAGTTGAGGATGTTGGGCGTGAGATAGAAATAGTCGCTATTGCTCACATAGCCATTCACCGTGACTATGACCAGACCATCCGTTGCCCCGACCGGCACCGGCACAGTGATGCTCGTGTTTGCTCCACGCTGTTGGACTAGCATTCGTTCCATTGAACGTCACGGTGCTCGTTCCCTGCGTAGCTCCAAAGCTTACGCCTGTGATCGTAACAGGACTTCCCACGGTTGTGGTCCAAGGTTCGAGATCGGTGATGGCTGGAAGAACCAGGAACGATGCGGCATTGCTCGGCGTGCCGCCAACGGTTACCACTACGCCTGCAGACCCAGCTGCTAGCTGCCTGGCACGCGGGCCACAACTTGCGTATTGCTCCAGGACGTTGCCGTCGCCGTCACTCCTCCAAACGTGACCGTGCTGCTGCCCTGGCTGCTGCCAAAGCCACTCCCCTTAATTGTCGCTGGCCTGCCCACTGGATACACTTGCCCCGCGCTCGGCGAGATACTACTGATGCTGGGAGCGGACTGTGCGTGGGCGGAAATGGAAACAAGAAGAATGATAACGAAGGAAAAAAAGGCAAGGCGAGACAAATCCCAAACGATGCACACCTTGTTACGATTTTCAGGCAACGCTTCCCGCGCAGCGATCGAACAAGCAACCATCCACGAACCAACCAGCATTCAGATCCTCCTCAGATCTAACTCTATTCACTCTTTATGTCAGTTGAGCCTAATACCTTTCATCCCAGACTACCGCAGCACAAATTGCTGCACCATCCGCACAGTCGGTTAATGATTACCTAGTAAACAAGTTGGGATGGCTCGACATTAACTATGGTAAGGATGTACGAGCAGCCTCAAGCTGTTCGTAGACGGGCTCGATCCACTTCGTGGCCAGTTCCCGCCAACGTGGAGCACCCATGCGGCGCTTACTTTCGCTGTCGTCTGAATATTTCTCTTGTGGCCGTTTGGCGTTAAAGCTCAGACGGCGCTGCATAGCGACCAACTCTTCGCCGGTAAATTCGACGTTGAAATGCTTGGCAATCGAAGTCCAGATGGCGTTTGGAAGTTCCCGAAAATTAACGAGCCTTCCACAGCTGCCATGCCAGCGCAGTCCGCATTTGCAATAATGTGCCAATAGGCGCACAAGGTATTCGTCCTGTGACATGTTCGAGAACGATGCAGCGTCCATGCCGACAGCGTCGGGACGGATCGCGCCCCGCATCATGCAACCGGGCAGCTCATCCAAAGAAGCCAGCACTTCGATAGGATCGCGATAGACAAAAATCCACGGAACCTTGGGGAATGCCCGTTGCAGCATCGGCAATCTTGTGATCGGAAATGCATTGAATTTGATGAAGTAGTGCTTTTCTGCTCCGGTTCGTCGCTGGCCCAGGGCACTCACCATCCAGCGCAGCCAGCTCACTAGTTGCTCATCTGAGATATTTGGTGTCATCGGACCACGGTTGAGCAGCATTTCCAGGGGCTCGGCCTCGGAAAGCACAAGGTTACCTACCGACGCGAAAGCCTGCGTGATCGCCGTGGAACCACACTTTGTCATGTGAAAAATCAGGCCTGTCGGATTCATGCCGGGATGGCTTAGGTAGAGTTCTTCAAGCACTCCGATTGGCGTCTGCTGTCGAAAGAGCACATGAAAGGGCTCTTGCAGCAGGCTCTCAATGGTAATGGAGAAAAACGGGTCAATAAACGTTTCATCGCCTAAATAGCACCAATCCACCATAAGCTCGGGGCCTTGAGGGTAAATCCTGATTGGCACCCAGCCTTCAAGGCGCGAGATATCTACCACCACATCCACCTCTGCAGCCATGCAGCTCTGCCAGCGTGCAGTGCAGCCTCGATATGTTGGCGTGTTATTTGGAAGCCATGATCAATTGCGATTTGTTCGACTGCAGCCATGAACGCTTCTGTTTCATGGATGCTACGGAGCTGCGCCTGAATCTCGTGATGATCAAAAATCCACTCGCGAAAACTCTCAAAATCGTTTGCAAGCATGTGACGCGTAGCTTCTCCCAACTGAGTACACGTGTGTGGAGATATTTTACCTACCTAGGCATAAATAGCAGTTACGTTCTACAAATCGAAAGGGCACACGCAATATGACGCTGGACACCTGGATATGATAACTCATGGGCTTGGGTTATCCGTCACCGCGGGGCAGATTAAGGGATCTTGCTCTGGTAAAACGACGTTGGTTCCAATGAAGCTCTATTCCAAGCCCTGAGCTCATTGATGCCGCATCGGAGTCCAGATTCAATAAGCTTCTGCTGCCTGGGAAGAAATTTGCCAGTTGCATAGCAGAACAGATGTTCTTCATGTGACAACATGATGTCTTCAAGGGAATGTAAGTGATGATCCATACAATGATCGCTAATGTCTCGCCCGAACCTGGTTTATCATTGCAAAGCAGAAAGATCAAAGCAAGATCGTTTGCCAGAGCATGAAGATCTTGTTTCCACCCATGCGCCTCGGCAAAGTCCTACCTTAGGAGGAGAAAATAAATGAGCCGGCATGGCACCTCAACTGACTGACTTTTTTGTATTTGCTTTGATAGAAAAACTGTATGGATATAGATGGAAATAGAAAGGCTACAACGAATTTAGTTGCGTCGACTGGGCAGACATCAGAAATTGTCGTCTGGCTTACAGGTCTAAGCTCGGCGGGCAAGACTACGCTCAGCCAAAAAGTTGCGAATGAATTGCGCAACGAGGGCCACCCGGTGCAGATTTTAGATGGTGACCTCCTCAGAACCGATCTGTGTCGAGACCTCGGATTCAGCAAGGCCGATCGAGACGAGAACATTCGCCGCATAGGGTTTGTTGCCCAACTGTTGGCTACAAATGGAATCTTGGTTATTGTCGCGGCTGTGTCGCCTTATCGGGCTGCTCGTGATGAAGTCAGGTCACGAATTGAGACCTTCATTGAGGTATATGTTAATGCTCCGCTCGTTGTCTGTGAACAGCGCGATGTTAAGGGTCTTTATCGAAGAGCTAGATCAGGCCAGTTGACGGGGCTTACTGGTGTTGACGATCCATATGAGCCACCTCTCTCACCTGAACTTGAGTGTCGCACTGATCAAGAGACAGTCGATTCGAGTATGCGCAAAATTTTAGACTACGTCCGATTGAGGCTCTTGAATGTCAAGAATTCTATATAAGAAGACACTACTGCTTTGATGGCTGGCCTCGGTCTGGTTGTTCTGTTTCCAAGAGTACTCGGCGTACAAATGAACGACAACCCAAAGTACCAACAGATCCTTCTTTTGTCCAAAGAATTTCTCTCGCCATTACTGTCTTGCTTCAAAGTTTGCGTTCAATTCCAAGAATCTGCTGTGGCGACTCAACTTTCTAATCAGGAGCAACTCACTCTCAAGCACCCGAATCATAATAGCCACCCCTGAGAAAAGTGACAGGCGTTCATGTAAGCCCTTTCCGCATCCTGTCGTTCCGACAAGGCGGCTTATATGTTTGCTATCCACTTCTCGAAGTCGAGCAGGTTTTCCCCGTAGCGCGTCATTCAGGCCAGCGCTGCACGGCAGCATGAACCATTTGTTGAGACAGCTTTTGGTTCTGACTTCGGTGCAAAGCGAGCCGTGGAATGCCTGTAAGTCTCTCACAGCACCAACGAAAGGCCCATCGGCTTTTTGCCCGTAGGGTCGAGAGGTAGACCATGGTAAATTCTACAATCCGCCGCTGCGCATTCATCCTCGCAGTATTGTTGCTCACGACCTGGCATGCTGCCCATGCCCAAATTTCATTTGACCAGCCCGACTTCGCCACCGGTGATTCTCCCAAGGGAATCGCTGCTGCCGATTTCAATCAAGACGGCATTCCTGACGTCGTAACAGCTAACCAGAAAATCCACAGCATCTCGGTCCTGCTCGGGAACGGGGACGGCACGCTGGGCACCAAAACCGATTATCCCGTAGGCACGCTTCCTGTCGCGATTGTCACCGCAGATTTCAATGGTGATGGCGTTGCAGATGTTGCAGTACTGGACCAGAGTGATGGCGTTGTTTCAATTTTTCTGGGCAACGGCGACGGCACTCTCGGCCCACGAACCGACTACCCAATCGGTCCAGGAGGAGACTCCATGGTCACAGCGGATTTCAACGGCGATGGCGTTCCCGATCTGGCGGTCGCCGTGGCCAACCACAACAGCACTTCCACCTACAGCGCAGTATCCGTGCTCCTGGGACAAGGCGACGGCACCTTCGCACCGAAGACAGATTTCCCGGCCGGATTACTTCCTACATCCCTGGTCAGCGGAGACTTCAACCAAGACGGCAACGTTGACCTGGCGGTGGTGAACGGAGGAGACCTGGTTCGCGTCTCGATCCTGCTTGCAAATGGCGATGGCACCTTCCAGCCACCCACGAACTTCGACGTTCCCGGCGCGCAGTCGCTCGCGGTGGCTGATTTCAATTCTGACGGAAAGCCAGACCTTTTGATCAGCTATCAGAACGGTTTCTTCCAGCAGGCGTCCGTTTACCTGGGCAATGGCGATGGCACGTTCGCTGTAACGGGAAGTCCGCTCAATACCAATTCCGGTCCCATTACGATTGCCGATTTCGATGGCGACGGCATCGCTGACTTGGCCATCACCCGCGTAGGAGTATCCATATATCGAGGGAGGGGAGATGGCACCTTTTCGCTGGTCAGTGATTTCTCTGGTTTCTCCAACCCCATCAGCGCCAGTCCAAGCTCTATGTTGGTTACGGACTTCAATGGAGATGGGCACCCCGACCTTGCCACCGCCAACTTTAAGGACAACACCGTATCGGTCTTACTGGGCAACGGCGACGGGACATTCCTCAGTCGCCATCGGTACGATGTTTCAGACCCGTCCGGCCCAAAAACCGATGATGCTTTTTCCATTTTCAGTGCTGATCTCAACGGCGATGGTCTCACCGATCTTGCTGTTCTCCATCGAGAGTCGGGCCTAATCGACATCCTGCTGGCGAATGGTGATGGCACATTTGCCAAACAGCCAAGTATTGGTGGAGGAACCGCTAATGCTTGCGGGCTCATCGCTGTAGACCTCAACGGCGATGGCGTTCTCGATCTGGCCTACACCCATACGAGCAGTACTGGGGTTTCCGTTTTTCTAAACAATGGTGACGGCACCTTTCAGGAACCGGTTTCCTTCCCAACCGGAAGGCGTCCCTGTGCCATAACAACTGGGGACTTTAACGAAGACGGCATACCCGATCTGGCCGTAGCGAACCGTGACGATAACTCCGTTTCGATTCTGCTGGGCAACGGAGACGGCACATTCCAGCCAGAAATAGATGTTGCAGTGGGCACCGGTCCCATAGCTATTACCGTCGCCGACTTCAACCTCGATGGCCACCTCGATTTGGCGGTCGCCAACCTCGGTAGTAACAACATCGCCGTGTTGCAAGGACGTGGCGATGGCATGTTCAACCCGCCCCAGACATTGTTGGTGCCTGGCTCCGGACTTTCTTCCATCGTAAGTGGCGACTTCAACCACGACGGAATACCTGACCTGGCAGTCAACAATGCCAATGGGGTGGATGTTTTCTTCGGGCTGCGCATGGGCGAAGGGTTCGGCTGGAGTTCACCAACCTTCTATGACGCCGGCCTCGACCCGCTGGCCATGGTTCAGGGCGACTTCGACGGCGATGGAATCAGCGATCTGGCCCTGGTGCACAACCATTCCGGAACGGTTTCCGTCCTGCGTGGCAACCCCGATGGAACGTTTCAGCCCAAGGTCGACTTCCCGACGGGAGTAGCCGAGCCGTCTGCGCTCGCTACCGGCGACTTCAATGCCGATGGCGGGCTTGACTTGGCTGTCGTGAATGGGGTCACTGTCGGTCTTATGTTCAACACGAGCAACGGCACCACGCCCCCCGGATTCGGTGTATCAAGAAGGCCGCGCATTGCCTCACAGCGGCCGGCAGACAACAAAGCAAGTAGGTCGGTGCGCAAGCCACGACACCTTCCGGTGCGCGCCCGCCCAGGCAATAAGCACAGGGTTGATATGCGCCCGGTGGAACGCCTTCGTCACATGCAGGTGATCGTCAATATTAAGACCGGCATGTGCGAGCCGATGTCATTTCTTCCACCGGGCGTATGCTTGCAATGGAAAAGCTCTTACGCATGGGTGCGCGCTAAAAAGTCCCAACATCGTCTCTTCGGGGTTGAGAAATGCAGAAGTTCTAACATCGTCTCTCAGTGCGCGCCATTGCTTCCATTGTCCGGCCCTGAGACATAGGTAACAGAACGTACCGGAGACACGGGTTACACTTTTGGCCCGAAGGCATTTTCGAGGGGCTGCAGAGTTTTATCCTCCAAGTCTATATAACCAAGATCATAATTCATAAAGCTGACGAGCCAGATGCCGTGCGATTGGGTGCCACTGCAATGAAACACATGAACCCCCGGGTACCAGTCACTATTGCTCACACGTAGTCGAAAAGCGTCATAAACCCAAAATCCATGTGCAACTGCTGGTGGCAGTGAAACAGCGTTAGCCCGGTATTGTTGGCGACGAAATCCACCGCGACCTCCTGGTAGCCTCCCACCATGACCACGTCTTTCAGTATTCCGGCCGTGGCGGTTCCCGCCAGGCTGGTCAGCTCAAAACTATGCCGGTGAAGATGAATGGGATGGATGTCGTCACTGGCATTACGCATGTGGATTCGATACCGCTTGCCTTCTTTCAAGTGAAACGAAGCTGGAGTGATTGCGCTTGTCATCGGATGTGCGGCCCCATTGATGGTCCAGCGATTGAAGCCCTCTTCAGCAGCGTTGTCTTTGGCAAAAATCATCTCGATAGTTTCGTCGGGTGCGGGCGCGCTCGCGCCGGGTTTGGCGAAGCGAGTGTAATTCCAGCGGAATCGGGGCGGCACAATCCACTGCGCTTTGCCCGCATGGCCCGCATATTCCACCACGATGCCCATGCCATGATTCCGGTCGTCATTAGATGTGTCTCCCATGATCCAAACTCCCGGATGATTCATCTGCACGATGGCGGAAACTCGCTCAGCCGTGCCCAGCCAGAGCACCGGAACGCCGGCGGGGTTCGGTACGGGATTTCCGTCTAAAGCAACCACGTGAAAAGAGTGGCCGGGTAAAGCCAGGCTGCGAATCTCCGTAGCGCTTCCGTTCAAGATATGAAAGAGAACTCGTTCGCCCTGCTTCACCCGGATCGGCTCACCGTGGTGCAGCATCCGGCCATTGATGGTAAAAGAACCGTAACCCACTTCGTATCCGTGCGGCATCCCTTTGGCGAGAGAAGCCTTCATGGCAGATTCACCTTGCTCTTCCAGTGCCTTCACTTTCGGCGCGGGAGAAAGAAAGTTCATCGGCATGTCTCCGCCGCGGCTGAACGTGGGCTCGAACTCTTTCAGAACGAGAAAGACCTCGCGGTCATAGTTGCCTGGCGCACTTTTTGGCTCGATATAGACTGTGCCAACCTCGCCGCCATATTGCCCGGCGTAAAGATCGGCCCCGGCCCGATTGTGCGTGTGATAGAAACGAAGACCCGCCGGTCTCGGCGTAAATACGATTCTGCGTTTGCCATGTGCGGGAATAAAAGGCGTGCCCTCTTCCGCCGCTCCATCAACTTCAACCGGGACCACCTGGCCATGCCAATGCAGTTGCTCCGCAACATCGGTTTCGTTGTAAACATCTATGGTTACCTGCTGTCCTTCCTTAAAGCGCAGCAGCGGCCCGGGAAACTGTTCGTTATATGTGGTCAATGAGATAATGCGATCTTTCGCGATCTCCACAGGAGACGTTTTGATTCGAAGGGTGTAATTTGCCGGTTCGGAATTAGCGGCTGCATCTGCAGACTGGCTTTGCTGCAACGCCGCTTCGGTCTGGCCTGGGCTGTTTGCGTGAGAGAGCAGCATCGCTCCAGCCGTCATGCCTGCCGTTTTTAGAAAGTGCCGTCTCGACGCAAAAAACTTTTTCATCACAGTCCTCCATTTTCTGCAGGTTTGATGCTACCCAAATCTTGCAGCGAGCACACCGAGAAAAGCTCCAGCCAGAATCAGCCAGGTCGTATTGATTTTGAAACGAATGAGAGCAATGAGGCTTAGTAAAGCAAGAGCGCCGGTAATAACATCAACGATTGCCGCTCTCCCCAGGTGCCAGGTAACCACAACCATCAGCGCCAGCGCACCAACGTTGATACCGTCAAGGAATGCGCCAAATACCGCCGACTTCCGCAGGTGTGGCACCAGCGGACCGATGATGGCGATGAAAAAGAAGGAAGGGAGAAAAATCCCAGCTGTCGCCACCACAGCGCCGGGAACACGGCCGAGCAAATAGCCAATAAAGGTCGCGGTTGTGAAGACCGGCCCCGGCGTCACTTGTCCCACGGCAATAGCGTCGAGCAATTGCTTGTCGGTGAGCCAATGCAGCCTCACCACCAGATCGGTGCGCAGGAAAGCCAGTAGAACATAGCCGCTTCCAAACAGGACCGCGCCCACTTTCAGGAAAAACAGGAATAGAGGGGTAAGGCCGAATGGCGCCCCAACTCCCAAAGCTCCGCTCGAAGAAATCAGTGAGGTTTGCGGAATCAGAAATACCAGGGCTTTGGACCGCAGCAAGTTCAACTTTGCCGCCTCCTTCGCGGTAACTGCAATGATTCCAGCGCCCAACAGCACCAGCAGAATGTTCGCGCCCAATGCATTGGCGAATATGGCTAAGACACCAATCACAGCCAGCAATCTGCTCTTGACCGCTGTGCGAGAGAGGTTCCACATCGCCTGCACTATGACCGCAACCATGACAGCTTTTACGCCGTATAAGACAGCGGCTGCTTGCGGCAGCGTTCCATATTTCACATAAAGCCAGGCGAGAATCAGCGTCATGAGCGCCGCTGGGAAAATGAAGCAGACACCGCCAAGCAGCAATCCTGGCCATCCCGCCACGCGGTAGCCAATCTGGATGGCCATCTGGGTCGAGTTTGGGCCAGGAATCAGGTTGACAACACCCAGCAGATCCAAGAATTCTTTATGCGTCAACCAGTGGCGCCGGCGGACAACTTCTTCCTCCATCATCGCGATATGGGCTGCGGGACCTCCAAAAGCCGTAGCCCCAAGGCGAGCATACAGGAGTGCTAGATCACGCAGTCGTCCTGGCCTGGGCACATGTCGAACTTCAGTCACAATTTCTTGAGTGAACAGAAATTACAGGTTGCGTGGTGAAGGATTTGGGTGGATAGTGGGATTTGAAACTGCCCCGAAATGTAGCTTCAACAACATACAAAGCACCGGATGGCATATGAAGTATAAGCAGTCCTTTCGGATGTGGATGATGACGCTTGTACATAGCAGCTTTTGGTTCCTTTCTGGCCTTTGAGAAGGATCGGAGCCCGAGCCGAGTGTTTGCGGTTATCCCGCTTTAGCCGAGGCATGCACAATACTTAAGGGTACAAGAATCAGTAGCCGGCAACAATGTCATCGTGTCATTCGCTGCTTCCGTTGCGTTTCAGCGCCACCACCAGCTACATAGGGATTTGCCCAGCTTCGCCACAACGTCCAGGTCGAGATGCTGATCGGCGGGCCTCCTTCATCGGAAGCCCGCCGATCCAATTCCCTCTTTGCCAGCGTCCTCGGCTTCGTCGAGATCCGAAGTAGATTAAAAAACTTGCGCGGGGGCATGCGGTCGGGCCCGCAGCCTAGAACTAAAAGATTCTTTTAAAACCATTTAAGAATGGCTATAGAATACCTGCTGCACGATCAACAAAGGTGGAACGCGGTGCTTGCAATACGGCAGCCCCCCAGGGTTATGTAAGAAGCCGTAATGAAGCTGTGTTGAACAATGGTCTGAATGATTGACCAGCATGAGTTCTGGATTCTGGCTTATTTGGCGACTGTGGTTGTCGCCTGGCTTGGCGAGATTCAAGGCACGACATAAAAGACACGACATAACAGACACGAATCAATTGCTTGAACCTCACGGGCCGGAACCAAAGTTTCCCTTTTGAAAAAAATGCTTGTTCTGACTCGGTAACCGGGCCAGCAACATACGTGTATCTCTCATGTCGGCAAACGGATTCATTCTGGAACCAAGACCTGATATCGCGCCGCGGGCGGCGGCAGGGAGTTATTCTTCGCCCCCGAAGCCGGGCTCCGCGTATAGGCGTGTTTGCTATCTCATTCTCTTCTCGGAGCTACTGATCGCAGCCGGTCTACGCTTGCTGCATCTGGGAGACAAGAGTTTATGGGTCGATGAATGTGCCAGCGTTCTCTTCGCCCAACAGCCATGGACAACATTCTGGAGGACCATGTGGGGAGGAGAGGCAAACATGCTTTCCTACTATCTCCTGCTGCGCGGCTGGATTCACCTGGGAAATACCGAATCCACCGTTCGCATTCTCTCTGTCGTCCCGGCTCTGCTTACGATTCCGTGCATCTATGCTCTGGGCCTGCGCCTGTTCTCAGCCCGCACCGGATTGATTGCCGCGTTGCTGCTTTCACTGAATGCCTGCCATATCGCTTACTCGCAGGAAGCGCGAAGCTATTCCCTTCTGCTTCTGTGCTGCACCGCATCAACCCTTTATTTTGTTAAAGCGATCGAACGCTCTACAACGAGGAACTGGTCTATTTACGTTCTCATCGCCGTGATCGGCATCTACACCCACTTCTTCGCCGGGCTCCTGCTCATGGCGCAATGGCTCTCCATCGCCTTCCTGCCTTCGCGAAGCCTGTACTGGCGCAAGCTGTTGGCGAGCACTGCAGCCATCACTGTCTTAATTTCTCCTTTATTGTGGTTCATGTTTACCAGGGATGTCGGTCAGATTGACTTCATTCCGCATCCTGGTTTGCGCGAGCTGTATCATCTCGCCCTATTTCTGGCCAGCGATGGCGGCAAGGCCATAGGCGGTTTGCTCACCATCGCCTACCTGGCCGGGATTGCAATCGCGCTTTGGAATTTTGCAAGCCATCGCAATGAAAAACAGTCTGCAGAGCGATGGCGGTTCATCGTGATTTTTAATTGTCTGTGGACGCCAATTGTCCTGGATCTGTGCATCTCGCATCTGGGAAAAGAGATGTTTTATTATCGCTACCTGCTCATTTGTCTGCCGGCCTTCGTGCTGCTGGCAGCCTATGGGTTCAGTTGCATTCCGACGCGTGGCTGGCATGCCCTCGCGCTCGCCGCAACCGCCAGCCTCTCGCTGGCGACGGTGTGGCTGTACTACTCAAGACCGAAGGATAACTGGCGGGAAGCGACGCGTTACCTGGTTTCCAACACTCACGCCGGCGAGACTGTGATCTTATATCCGGCCTACGCCGAGCTGCCCTTTTCCTACTACCAGGAACGTTTTAAACCGGCTTCGGTCAATAACCGGCCGCAGCTTTCTAACCGGATATCGTTGTCCAGCGAGAGCTCCGATCATTCTGACGCGGTCTGGGTGCTCTTTTCCCGCAACGACGATAATGCGGTTTCCATGCGGCAGGCCTTATCTGATCGTTATGAGTTTCACAATGAGCTGACCTACTCTGAAGGCATCAGGCTTGTCAGATACTTTAACCGTCATCCATCCAACCTCGCGGGCGGCACGGTACAAACCCGGGGTACCGGTCTTTTTTCTTATTTCATCGAAGGGGGAGCGCCGCAGCATGAGTGAGATCCACGCGATGGTCGCCGGACAGGAGAGTGCAAAAATCCCGTTTCAGGAGGCGACAGAGATTGCTTACAGCATTGTTATACCCGCTTACAATGAAGCCGAGCGGATATCCGCGACCCTGAACCAGATTCTAGATTACGTGTACCGGGAGCAGTGGTCGGTGGAAATCATCGTAGTAGATGATGGCTCCACCGATAGCACGGTCGAGATTGTCCGTACGTTCGCTGCCGCGCACTCCTCCATTCGCTTGATGAAGAGCCCGGGTCATTTTGGGAAAGGACACACAGTCCGTGCCGGTGCTTTAGAAGCTGTCGGGAAAATTATTCTGGTTGTAGATGCTGATCTTCCCTCCTCCTTACACGAGGCTCATAAACTTTTTGCGGCGTTGAGCGAGGGGACACACATCGCCATCGCTTCACGCTGGCTGGACCCCGCCTCGCACGAGAACCGGCAGTCTTTTTCGCGCCGCTGCTTCAGCCGTTGCTTCAATGTGCTGGTGCGCTTCCTGCTCGGGCTTAATTTTAAGGATACGCAGTGCGGCTTTAAAGCTTTTACCGATTTGGCAAGCAGCCTGATCTTCCGCTTGCAGAACCTTGACGGCTGGGGATTCGACGTGGAATTGCTGCTGATTGCAAAACGGCTGGGGCTCGGCGTTAAAGAGGTATCGGTGCGGACCCGCCACGATCCCCGTTCCAAGCTTAGTCCCGTGCGGCACGGATTCGAGATGCTCCTTGATGTCGTGGGCGTATTCTGGCGCGATCTCTGGTGCCGGTACCCCGGCCCGATGATCCCGGCTGTGCGCCCGGCGGCACAGCCCGCAGGAAAAAGGCGATTAGCATTTCGCTTTGTCTGGTCGCCCGTTGCCGCGGCGCTCGCTATGCTGGTCTTGGCGGCGGCAAGCACAACAATATCGGTTCGAGAAGTAAATGCTCATGCTGGTTCCAATCAGTTGGCCGCCGCCTCTGCGATTTCAAACAATCAGAAGCTGCTGTTGAAACAGGAGACCGATGGTAGCAATGCCGATCTCGACTCCGCGAATGACGAGGCAGACTATGCCTTTGATCAGGAATGATCAGGCGTTCTATGGAATTGGACAACAAGATTTGCTATGAATACAACTGCGGTGTCTGATAGAGAGCTAGCCCAGCCCGAGCACGAGGCCGGCGAACGCACTCCGGCATTGCCCAATCCTTCTCGAAGAAAGCTGCGCTGGCTCGCCGTCTGCCTGCTTGCGTTTGCAGGGTTGCTTGTTTTTGTGGCTCTAAGGAATTGCGGAAGTTATCTCATTGTAGACAACGCCCAGAAGTCAGACGTGATTCTTGTACCGCTGGGACGCATGCAGCCCGGCTATGAAAAAGCCTTCAATCTGCTTCGAGCTGGCTATGGCAACCACATCGTCGCCGAAGTCATAGCCGTCAAACAATTTGGCAAGCCGGCGCCTGAACTGGCGCAAGACTATTTTGCCCAGCAGGCGGATTTGACCGGCAAAATCGATATATGCGTCATCCGTCTGAGTGCTCCTGAATCCACCCAGGCGGCTGAATGCATCGCCAAACTGAAGCCCCGGAGCGTCTTGATCGTTACCAATGAATTCCAGACCCGCCGCGCTTTGAAAACTTTCTCCCACGATCTTCCCCAATATCAATGGTCCGTGACCCCGGTGCAACCGCCGCGCCCACGCCCTTTCCCCTGGTGGAAAAATAAGCGCCTGGCCATGGTGGTTTATATGGAATGGTGCCGCTTGTTGTGGTGGGATCTGGTCGGACAGTGACACCCCGGTAAATATCTTTACGTTCCCGGCATTGATGTAGCGTTTCTGTTATCCGCATTCAGTCGCGTTGATCAAAATCGTGTTGGTGCGCGTTTCGTGAAATAATCAGACAGAGCACATTTGAGTTGTGTCCACAATTACCCCTGAACTTATTCGAAACTGCAAGCGCTGTTCGCACGAACTTGCGCCGGGAGCGCTTGTCTGTGACCGGTGCCACACCTTGGTTTACACCGAGCAGCTCGAACGGCTATCGTCTGCGGCAAAAAAGCTGGAAGCCAAAGGCGATCTATTGGAGGCGCGCCATCTGTGGTTGACGGCGCTGCCGCTGGTTCCCCAGGAATCGAAGCAGGCCATCTGGATACGCGATCATGCACGCGCCCTCGAGCAAACCGCCTCTGCGCCCCAGTCGCCTGACGCCAGGAGCAAGTGGGCCAAACGCCTGGCGCCGCTGGGGCCCATCGGAGTGCTGCTGGCCAAAGCTAAAGCATTGCTGCCAATCCTGCTGAAGCTGAAATTCCTGCTCAGCTTCGCTGCTTTTATTGGACTCTACTGGTCGCTCTGGGGACCAAGATTCGGCGTCGGCTTTGCCGTCATGATTCTGATCCATGAAATGGGCCACTTTATAGACATCAAGCGCAGAGGATTGCCCGCCGAAATGCCCGTGTTTCTTCCCGGCTTCGGTGCTTATGTCCGCTGGCAGGCGATGGGGGTTCCGCTCGAGACTCGCGCCGCTGTGAGTTTGGCAGGGCCTTTGGCGGGCTGGCTTGCCGCTGCTGTCTGTGCCCTGCTGTGGTTTCAGACAGGCGATCGCCTGTGGGCGGCGCTGGCGCAAGCCGGCGCCTGGCTGAACATTATTAACCTGATCCCGATTTGGGTACTCGATGGCGGACATGCAATTCTTGCGCTCGGGAAAACAGAGCGCATGGTACTGCTCGCCGGCTGCGTAGTTTTGTGGTTCGTATTCCATCAGGAGCTGTTTCTTCTTGTTGCGGCAGGCGCCGGATGGCGCATTTTCACCAAGGATATACCCGACCAGCCGAGTCCCCGGACAACCGCCTACTTTCTCACTGTGCTCACCTTATTAGGATTGGTGCGCTGGCTGGTGCTGAGTCAAGGCGCTGGAATGCCTTGAAATCGCCGGCTCTGTTGACATCTTCCAAAATTGTCATCCTGTCGAGGCGCTTTGCGAGTCAACTCGCTTTTTGCTCTGCAACTTCAGGATTGGTTACTTCTCTAATCCCACGCGCAACACCAGATCCTGGAACTGCGGAAGCACGCGCATCGCATCCAGCATAGGATCCACATTCAACCATATCAGGCCGTCCGCGCGTTGTTCATAGGCCTTTTCCAGCCACTCCATGGCTTTTTTTATTTCTCCCAGGCCGCCATAGAGCATTCCAAAATAGGTTGCCGGAACATATCGTTGCTTGGCGAGCGCCTTCAGCGCCTCCAATTTCTTCATCGTCTGCTCACGCTGCCCATTCACGGCATAGGCAAGCCCAAGGGCGGCATCCAGCAGCGGAATTTCTCCCGCTGGAATGCCTTTGGGCTTGAGCTGCGCAATGGCTTTAGCATTCATATCCATCAACGCGTAGGCTCGGCCAGCGACATAGTGCAGCATGAAATGATTCGGATTCAACTCCAGCCCTTTTTGGGCTTCCTGCACCGCCTGCCGATATTGCCGCGCCAGGTAGTATGCTCCTGCGCGGGTTGCATGAACAGCGACCATCCGTCGCGGGTCGGTCTCCTGCACAATCGCGAGCGTGCGTTCGATTTCCTGTACTGCCTCGGTATTCCTTCCCAAAACCAGCAACAACCACGAGTACCACAGGTGCGCGGCGGCGTAATCAGGGTTGAGCTTGATCGCACGGCCATAGCCGGATTCGGCCTCATCCCACTTCCAATGGTAATGATGGTTCACCAGTGCCAACGCTGTATGCGCCTCGGGCAAAGAATTATCCAACTCCAGGGAGCGTCTCGCCGCCTCTTCCGCCCTGGGCATGGCCTGGCGGGGCGGCAGCATATCAAATGGAGCTATAGCTGCCAACGCATAGGCGCTTGCCAGCCCGGCGTAGGCCGACGCGTATTTCGGGTCTTGTCGAATCGCTTGTTCAAAGTGCTCAATGCTCTTGCCGATGGAGAGCGGCATCATCTCATGCAGGTGGTATCTGGCCTTTAAGTAAGCCTCATAAGCCGCGGGATGCACTCGCCCATGCCCCTTCTGCAATGCGGAAAGACGCTTGCTCTCCGAGCCATGCAGCACCAGGTGAATTTCACTGGAGATCGCCTGCGCAATATCCGCCTGCAGGGCCAGGATGTCAGAAAGATCTCGATCGTATGTTTCCGCCCACAACTGCGTCTGGTCTTCCACCTCGATGAGTTGCGCCGTAACTCGCACTCGCTGCCCTGCGCGCCGTACCTTGCCTGCCAGCACGTAGTCAACTCCCAGCTCCTGCTTCATCTGGTCCAAGGGCTTGTTCCGGGATTTGTAATGCATCGCCGTATCATGGGCAATCACAACCAGACGCCCCGGCTGCAGGCGGGTGATCTGCGTAGTCATCTCTTCCGTCAAGCCGTCGCTGAAGTAGTCGTCCTCGGGGCCGGCATTGAGATTGGCAAACGGAAGCACAGCCAGCTTGATCTTGCCATCGTCTTTATCTTGCGCAACCGCCGCACTCTGTTGCCGGCCTTTAAACCAGTCCGCCAGCTCCGACCGGTAGGCGAAAACCGATCCCAATTTGTCATGCTGGTGCCGATAAACCGGCAGACCCTCTTTCTTTTCCCAGCGCTGCACCGTGCGCACATCGCGGCGCAGGTAGACAGCAATTTCTTTCCATGAGTCCAGTCGGTCAGCAGGATTGCCGGAGGTAGTCATAACAAGCGGGCCTTCAATCATAACCTACGCAATACCCGCGACATTCAGCGGCAAACCATATCTGCCGTGCCTTGCCGCTTGAGAAGCTGCCGCATCGCCAATAACTTTGAGGGTAGATTCGAGAACGAAAGGATGGCTTTCTATGCAGGTACAAAATCATTGGAAACACAAGCTGCCCTGGCTGATGATTATTTCGCGCGCCGTGCTGGGTCCGGGAATCATCCTGCTCGGTTTGAAATGGCCGAACAGACTGCTGCTCGTTGCTTGTATTATCCTGGCTCTCATACTCGATATTTTTGATGGAGTTCTGGCCCGCCGCTGGCAGGTCGTGACCGGCCTGCTGCGCCGCTGCGACACCATTGCCGACACTATTTTCTATGCCAGTGTCTTTCTGGTTGTCGTGCTGCGTTACCCGGCCACTCTGCACCGCATCTGGCCCTGGCTGGCCGCGCTCGCAATTCTTGAGATTGTTCAACACCTGTTCTGTGTCTTAAAATTTGGCCGGCTCGCCAGTTACCACTCGATTCTCGCCAAAATCTGGGGCCTGCTGCTCGCCACTTCTTTGATTGCTTTGCTCGGATTCGGTACCGACAAGCTTCTGGATATCGCCGTCGCGTGGGGCATCCTATGCAACCTGGAGGGCTTCGTCATCTCTTTCGTGCTGCCTGCCTGGCACCATGACATTCCCACATTGGGATACGCCATCTGGCTGCGCCGCGAACTGGAATATCAGGCTGAAGTGGCATCGAGGCGGCAAATCGTCGGGATTTAAATATTGATCTGTTTAACCACTACAGTATCTTGTTGTCGCCAGTCCTGCCGGCTTGATTGACATTTGGCTGATGCCGCGCTCTTTCCGTCACCCAATCCGTCCACAGCGACGACGATCCACTTGCCAACAAAGGAGCGCCGTCCACCACGGCATCCACAAAATTCGCAATCATGGGAAAATGCAAATTCTGGTGTGCCGGCAGGTGCTCGCGGCCCCCCTGGTTGCTGGAAGAAAGATAAATCAACTCCGGCCCATTCAACGGATCAAGGTTTATTTCCCCCTCCGTACCCCGTATGCGGCATTCATCGCGCTCGATTTTTGAGTTCCAGCGCACATCCACAATTCCCCGCACTCCGCCTTCATACTCAATCATGACGGTTGCGTTATCTTCCACCGCATAATGATGCACCGCGTTGGAGAGATGGCCGCTGGCCCGCAACGGACGTCCAAATAGAAAATTCAGCAGGTCAATACGATGTGACGCAATATCGTAGAGCGGCCCGCCTCCCGACTTGGCCGGGTCTGCCAGCCAGCTTCGCGGGCCCTCTCCATCAAACCAGGCATGCGAGGTGAGCTCGGCAACCAGCGGCTTCCCAATCGCGCCGGCTTCCATCAGCTTTTTTGCGCGCTGCACCTTCGGATAAGTCCTGCGGTAGTAAGCAATGCCCAGCGTCTTTCCGCTTTCTTCAGCTGCCCGCACCATCAAGCGGGCTTCTGCTTCGTTCATGGCCATGGGCTTTTCACAGAGCACGTGCTTCCCTGCCC
>Ga0070741_10009666_pt1 | contig 18590 bp, 24 predicted proteins | sample Coa_R1_4_FD_66440 | JGI IMG/M metagenome (GOLD analysis project Ga0070741, IMG submission 66440) | Surface soil microbial communities from Centralia Pennsylvania, which are recovering from an underground coalmine fire - Coalmine... | ecosystem: Environmental > Terrestrial > Soil > Unclassified ...
TTGCGGACGCGCTCAAAATCTGCAAGCGTCAACTTTATTCCAACCTCCCTTGCTATCGCAAGTAGGTGAAGCACCGCGTTTGTCGATCCGCCTATTGCATTTGCCATCATGATCGCGTTTTCAAACGCTTCAAAAGTCATGATGTCCTTTGGCCTGATGTTGTTTTCAAGCAGGTTCATTATCGCGTGACCCGTGTTGTAGCATATTTCATGCCTCTTTTCGCTCTCGGCCGGCGGAGAAGCGCTTCCTGGAAGCGACATGCCGATCGCTTCGCTTATGGAGGCCATCGTGTTTGCCGTGTACATGCCAGCGCAGGAGCCGGCCGTCGGGCAGGCTACGTTTTCAAGGCTCGTCAGCTCTTGTATTGTCATCTTGCCGGCGTCGTACGCGCCCACGGCTTCATAGACGTCCTGAACGGTCACCTGTTTGCCGTTCCAGACGCCGGGCATGATGGTGCCGCCGTACACAAATATCGACGGCAGGTTGAGCCTTCCCATCCCCATCAGTGTTCCGGGCAGACTCTTGTCGCAACCGGATATCCCTACAATAGCGTCATACTGGTGAGCCCTGACCATGACTTCAATAGAATCGGCTATCACTTCCCTGCTCACGAGGGATGCCTTCATGCCTTCGTGCCCCATCGCAATCCCGTCAGACACCGCAATAGTGGTAAATTCCCTTGGCGTACAGCCGGCGTCTTTGACGCCGCGCTTTGCGCTTTGCGCGAGCTGGCCCAAGTGTATGTTGCATGGTGTGGCTTCGTTGCATGTTGAGGACACTCCCACAAGCGGCCTGTCAAGGTCGTTGTCTGTCAGACCCATGGCCTTGTACATTGCCCTGTGCGGCGCCCTTGACGGTCCTTCGATAGCCTTTCTACTTTGAAGCTCCATTACAATTACCGGGGCGACGAGTGCATATTAAAAGATTCGTAGCTTACTCGAGCGTAGCCATTACCTTGACTGCGTCCAGACCCTCTACCTTGAATATGGTCTCGCACATGCCGCACTCTGCGTTTCCGCTAGAGAGGTCCTTCGCGGGCACTTCCTCGTTTAAATAGTCGCACTTCGGGCAGCGGAAGGAGAAATTGACGTCAAAGCTGTCCAGCTCTAGGGTCTCGGCCATGGTACGATAAGTCGGATGTATGGTATATTTAAAATTCGCTATATGAGCTTCCGGTACTGCGATAGCAAAAAATAAGCGCCCAGTTCAGGTAAAGCAAGAAAAATGTCCGCCAAGTCGTGCATATTCTGCTCCATAATATCAGGCCAACAGCCTGGAGCGCAGGTATACCGTGACTCTAATTTCCTAGTCATCATGGACAAGTACCCGATCAACAAAGGGCATACTCTGGTGATACCTACAAAGCATTACGAGAACCTGCTCCAGATGCCTTCTGCAGAAGTAGGCAGACTTTATTCAATCGTGCCGGCAGTTGCCAAGGCAGTTGTTTCGGCAGTCAAGGCCGACGGCTTTAACGTCGGGCAGAACAACGGGGTGGCTGCAAACCAGATAGTGCCCCACGTTCATGTTCACATCGTGCCGCGGTTTATCGATGATAGCCCTGACGGGCGGTGGCCAGCAAGGGCCGTGGCTCCTAATGAAGATCTGGCAGATGTGGCCAAGAAAATCAAGGACAAGATCGCGTTGTCTCATCTCACATAGGGTCGGCAAATGTCAATAGACATACCAAACGACTTGGTCATAACCCTCGAGCGCACCAAGTGCCCCGGCGCGTGCCCGGACTACTCGCTCTTTGTCTATGCGGATGGAAGAATTGTATACGAAGGCCGACACTACGTGGCCGCAAAAGGCAGGCAGGAAGGACACTTATCCAGAGCAGATGTAAGGAAACTACTTGACGAATTTTACAAGGCAGGCTATTTTTCACTAAAAGAAAAATACGATCCAATCGTCAATGACGGCGCCGTCACGAAAACATCGATTGCCCTTGGCGGCAAGACCAAACGGGTTGTCAACTGCCACCCGTCACAGGCCCCGGAAGGTCTCTACCAACTTGAAAAAATGATAGACGAAATAACACAATCAAAGCTGTGGGTGACTCGATCCGGCCAGCCTGTACTGGAACCGTGATAGTTTATTTTTCAAAAACCGGCAGGTACGATTCCGGGTGGGGGTTGCAGTCAGGGCATTCTTCAAAGCAGAGCCTGCCATCATTTTCGATAGCCAAGATCAACGCTGTTCCTTTGCAGGTGTGGCACACGAACAACCTAACTCACGTTATTATGATAGCACTACTAGCATAAAGCTCTTTTGGTGAATGAGAATTCGTTACCTAGCGAAGTTATAGTATATTTCTACTTTTTTACCCTCTTTTGGGCTCAGGAGGGTTCAAGATATAGGAAGTAATTTTAAAAATCCCTTGTAAAGTCAGGCTTTTTACTTGGTTTTGCAGCTGGTTTTTTGGATGGCTTTGCACCAAGCTGCTTGTCGTCTGGCATCGAGGAGTCAAAGACCTTGAGGTTTGTGCCTTTTCCCTCGAGCGTAAAATTCTGAGGATTTTTCATCCTCTTGAGGTATGCAGCCATGTATTCTTCTGCCTCCTTGCGCGTTTCGAACTTGGCTTCGCCACGGAACGAGCCGTTACTGTCTATAAGGCTGACGGCGCTCCATATCCCGCTCTTGCTCAGCCTCTTTACGATATACACCGGGCAACTATCTGCACTGCGCATATTTAAGACAGCCGTTTATGCTTGTATTGCAATTCTGCTCAAATGCCTTTTGCTGCACGTCTGAATGATTTTATCGGCAACTTAATTAAAAACCTCCGGATGTCATAATGCGAATTGGCAGATTCTGAAGCTAGATTTACGATTAATGTCCGCGAAGGGATTGTCGAGCTCGAAGGCAAGGAGAGCTTTGTCGACAAGCATCTTGAAAAATTTGAAGAGATTTTTAAAATGGCAGTAAAAGAGGCCATAGTCAAGGGCCTGCAACAACCACAGAGCCTTGCCTTCAAGGAGCAGCCTGCGGCGCTTCCACAGGAAATACAGCAGGAAGTATTGCAGCCTGCAGAGCCGGCGCAGCAAAAAGTCCCAAGCAACAACAAGCATGCTCCAAGAGTGACGCCGACAATTCCTCCGATCCCTGTCGACCTAAAGGCAGGCGAAGGCAAGCCGGGGCTGAGGGAGTTTTATGCAGAGAAAAAGCCTGCAAACCACTATGAAAAGGCCGCCGTATGCGTGTACTACCTTACAAAGTTCAACAAGCAACAGGAAGTAAAGTTTGGCGAGATCCTTTCATGCTATGAAGAGGTAAACGAGAAAAAGCCAAGCATCGTCGACATCATCAAAAACTCCATCCGCTACAAAGGATGGCTAGAGCCTGGATCTGAAAAGTTCTCGACGCGCCTTACAATCTCGGGCGAGAACTTTGTAAAGTTCGACTTGCCGGCGCAGGGCGAAAAGGTAGCGCAGCAGGCGCTTGTCTAGGCCCGCCACCAGTCAAAGCCGACGTAATCTACTTTTCTTTCTTTTACTTTTGGGATTGCCAGAATGAACTGTTTCTTCACAGTGGTCGCAAGCCTGCCTGCAAGAACAAGGCCAGTCGCGGTAAGGTCGTCTGTCGCTCTGAACACCTGCACGAGATACGGCGCGTGGTCGATGCCCGGCCCCTGCTCGTAGACAGCAAAATCGCAGCCGAACTTTATCCCCGGCGCGACGATATAGCCCTTGTCACGGAGGTTCTGAAAGACAAGGTACTTTGCTTCAAAGTCGACGTACTGCTTTTTGCATATTTTTTTTATTTCTGCATTAGGCACCTGCTTGCCGTCGATGTAGAAGACTTTCAGCTTGTCCTTCTCGGCAAGGTAGCACCCCTCGATAAGGTCAAGCACCAGCGGCGCGTCAAAATCAGTGCCCTTTGGTTTTGAAATGCCAAGTGGCTTGCCGTAGTAGCCGCTGGCAAAAAGGACCCGAGAATCAGCGATATCCCAGATGACTATTCTGTTTTCTACTAGCCTGCCGCTGATCATTTACATGCTCAGTGCCAATATGGTAAACGAATCTGACGCTTCTTGGCACTTGTCCACCATGCCCTCGATGCCTTCGACGGCGTCCTTTAGGAGCAAAAGGTCCTTGGTGGACGAAATCTCGCTCAGCGCCTTGATAATGACTGCGCGGTACTTTGCGTCAACCTGCCGCTCGAGCTTTTGAACGTCGTGCGCGATGTCGATCGCGTTGGCAGGGTTGATGCTGAGCGCACGGCCCATTTCGTTTAGCTTGAAAATAGTGTCTACGACCATCCCGACCAGCTGCTTCAGGTCGTCGTCAAATGTTGCCTTTTTCAGTGTTGCGGGCTTCATGTTGGCAAGCCTGAATGCGACCCCGCTGATGTAGCCGGCGATGTCGTCGATGATGTAGGCAGTCCTCAGGATGTCCTCCCTGTTTGCCATGAGGCTTCCGATCTCTGCCACCTCGCGGGTTATCTTTCTGCGCAAGTTCTCGACTTCTTCTTCAGTGTTTCTCATGCGCTCAAGGCACATCTGGATGTCTTTTTCGTCGCCCTTGATGAGAGAAGCGGTAAGGGTTGAGAGATCCCTTGAAGAGTTCAAAATTCGCGTGATTTCGTCCTGCAGAACAGCCAGAGCCTTTCTCTTGGCCTGGACTTCCAGTTCCCCGCTGTACATGTGAAACGAAAATACGCTGTCAGGCTAATATTCCTATCGATGGATGTTATCCATTTCAAAGAAATTGTTCTACTTTTTTCAAGGTTGCAGTCAAAAGCGGCGAAGGAATTTTGGCTTGAGCATTTCCGGGTGCAACTTTAGGCTCCTGACGAGCGCCAGCATCTCGTCCCGGTCATCTGGCATCGTGCCCTTGATCGAATATACGTTTGATGCATGGTTTGCTCTAAAGACTACAGGTGTCTTGGGGTTGAAATCTGAAATCAGCCTTTCAAGTTCGTCAAGAACGTCAGCGTCTTCAAGTGCGACAAATGGCTCGCCAAACTTTGTCATGAATTCTTCACGGACTCCGTCTTCAAGGTAGAGCGTCAGCGCGCCAACGTAGTCAGGCGCTGATTCGCTCAGCACGCGGGCAGTATCTGCGACGTGTTCTTTTGTGTACGTCTTGCCGCCGAGCCCGAGGATCACCATGCACGACAGAATAAAGCCGTGGCGCTTGGCCTTCTGGCACGCCTGCACAAGGGTCCGGTACGTCGCGCCCTTTGTCACTTTGCGAAGCACGGTGTCGCTTCCGCTCTCGATGCCAACGTAGAGCATCTGGAGGCCTGCCATCCTAAGCTCTTTTAATTCATCATCTTTTTTCTGTAGCAGGTTCATCGGCATCGCATAGCATGACACGCGCTCTAGCTGTGGAAATTTTGAATAGAGGTATTTCAGGATCTGAAGCATTCTGTCGTTTGGCAGGTTGATTGCGTCGCCGTCTGCAAGGAACACCCTGCGCGTGTCAGGGCAGAATTTCGCGGCCATGTCTATTTCGGCCTTGATCTCTTCCCATGGCCGCTCCGAGTACTCTTTTGTGCGGTACATATTGCAAAACGAGCACTTGTTAAAAGAGCAGCCCAGGGTAACCTGAAATATCATAGACTCGGCCTCTGAGGGCGGCCGGTAAAGCGGGTAATCGTACATTATCTCCATGCGTCTGGTACTAGCCCCAAATTACTTATATACTTCATGATTGGCGCGAGAGAAATATTGCAACTCTGATTTATCTAAAATTTGGGTCGGTTCGTCGCGAGATCTTCATCGCTTGTGCTCAGTCTGGAGCAGCGAAACTCACCTCATCCCCGTGTTACTAGGCAACGAGCCAACTTAAATCTTAATGGCTTATTCTTTGTTGTAGCTGCCAGACATTGAATAGTTCTTCAATATCGACTGGTACGTCTCCATCATGACTTGGTGGTGTATTGCCAAGGCAAAGTCTCCCTTTTCCTTTGACTGCTTCACCAGATACCTGTGATATTCCACATGACCCTCAATAGACTTGCGAAAGTTTACCTCTATCTCTTGCAAGACATCCTTTGTCTGTTTCTTCTTCAAGTCGATTGCCTTGCTTATCCTGTCTTCAAAAGCCTCTTCAACAGAGTTTCCCTTCCTAATGCCTATATCTATCCCACAAACACCGCGTATCCTTGATTTGTGATATTATGGATTTAAGATTGGCGAAATGTTGTTCTATAGCTTTGTTAGTTGCCTTATGCTTCCAGAGTTGCCAAGTGTCACTATTGGCGGGTCAGCCAGCGCAATGGCTGTCAGAACGCTGTCAAGCTGCTCCAGCCTGCACTTTATTATTGCCATGCTGCTGTCAGATCGCATCAGCCTGATCCCTGCCCTTTCAGTAGATATAGAGCCGAAAAGCTCAGTATGCCTCTTTTCAATCGAGTTAACCGCATCTACTGCCTGGCCGCTATGCATGATTGACAGGTAGCGCCTCTTGGCCCTGCGCCTGAGCACTATATCGAAACCCTCCTTGACAGCCTTGATTCAAGCCATTCGTTCATCCCATTCCAGTGCTTTTGCGGATCGATGCCGCAGGCCTTCAGAATGGCATCAAGGCAAGGGCCCGATACCATTTCATACATCGAGTTTGCGCCGCTTGAAAGAACAATCTGGCAGCGCGATGAATGGCAGAAAGAGTAGAGGTCGCGGATGTCTTCAAACCACTTTGCAACGCTAATGCCGTCCAGTTTTCTTGCGGAAGCAATCATGACTTCGATGCCGACTCCTTTTCTTGGCTTTTTTTTCAGATACTCCTTTGCCCTGCGGAAGCTGCCGATCGTCAGCATGTCTGCGCGCCCGTTTTCGAGGTCATCAGAGATTACAAGGTAGGGATATTTCACAGCGGCATCAGGCGCCTTTTTCAGCCTATAAATGACTCCTTCATTTATTTTTCCGTCAAACGGGGCTCCAACCCTGCTTATCGCAAGCGTCTTTGCTGTTTTTGCAAAATCAAAATTGCCGCTGACAGCTAGATCTATTCGGTTGAAGACAAAAGCCCCCTGTAGTTTTCGATGCTGCTTGAAGGCTTGAATCTTTTGACCGGCTTGAACCTTATCTTTATAGCGTCAGTCTCTGAAAGCGACACCTTGCCCTGGCATATCCTCTGCTTGTCAAGCCTGAGGTAGAGGTTCCCCTTTTCATCAGAGTACTCGTGCAGGCTGCGCGACAACTGCTCCCTGTCGGTGCTGTTTAAAAGTGACATGACGCGGGCGGCCAGGTCGCCGGCCTCTTGGCTTGACAAGACTGCCTTGAGCATAGTTATCTTGTTCTTGTAGTGTCCCTCTGAAGGCTGGCTGGAAAAGCGCTCGGCGGGCACCGAAAGGACGTCCCGTATAGACTGGAGCACCTTGCCTTCGTCTTCGGTGGCGTGAAGTACCAGATTCAGCTCTGCGCCGGAAAACCTCAGGTTGCCTTCAGGCATCTGAAAAATACTGGAAAAAGACCGGCTAAAAAGTTATGTTATTGTGGGGCCGCCGGTGCAGCTTCCACAGGTTTTGCGTCTTCGATTGCCCTTGATTCAGGTGTAGAGATCAGCTTTGTCTTTTTGATCCCAAGGTGCCTGATCACGGTTATCTTCCTTGTCTCTGCCAGTATGTCTGCGCCAATCTTGCTGTTGGTCTCCCTTGGTGCGTCCTCGCCTGCCTTGCTTCCCGTGACTTCCTGAACAAACTGGTCGACAGTAAGCTGCGGAATGCGTTCAGACAAGATCTTGTGCGCGACCATCCTTATTTCATGCTTCTTTGAGGAGTTTACCCTTCTCTGCGTGAACGCGATCGCGGCAACCCTGAATGTGTGGCCGTCCATCGTGGTATAATCGTGAGTGAATGTGACCATTGAGCTTCCCCTTCGTATAAGGCTTCTCAGGAACTCTTTGGCATATTCATGACCTTTGAAGATGGTGCTTGCGTTGCCGTCGTTTATCTTGTCTATCTGGATGTAGACCTTGATCTGGTGCTGCGACGGGTCCTGCTTCATGATGTCAAACATCGTGTTTTCAATAACGCGTCCTTTAGCTTGTTCCACGTCAGTAATTGGAATATAGTTTACAGGTCCTGCCGGCTCAAATCCAGAGGGCTTGTTTATGACAACCCACTGCTTGTCTCGCCACTTGTCGCGGACCCTACCTCCTTTCTTCGCTCCTTTAGCCATTAAACTTCAAGACCTCTTTGTCCAGAATATATAATATATATTGTGCGTCAATTGCGGGGCTTGATCTCCTTTATATCGCCCATGTAGTTTTGCAACACTTCTGGTACCTCTACGGTGCCACTTGAGGTCTGGTAGTTCTCCAATATCGCCACCATCGTGCGCTCTGTAGCCACGAGCGTGCTGTTGAGTGTGTGCAAAAAGCGCGTCTCCTCGTTTGTCTTGTCACGGAACCTGATGGCAAGCCGGCGCGCTTGGTAGTCAAGGCAGTTGGAGCATGACACTATCTCCCTATACGCGTTCTGGCCGGCCATCCACGCCTCGATGTCATAGGTCTTGGCGGATATCTTGCCAGTGTCGCCGGAGCTTAATAGCATCACACGATAGGGGATTCCAAGCTTGGTGAAGAATTCCTCGGACAGCGCAAGCATCTTTTCGTGTTCTTTCCACGAGTCTTCAGGCCTGCAGTAGACAAACTGCTCTACCTTTTCAAACTGGTGCACGCGAAAGATGCCCTTCATGTCTTTTCCATGCGCGCCAGCCTCCTTTCGGAAGCACGGGCTATAGCCGGCATATTTTATCGGCAGCTTTTTGCCGTCCATTATTTCGTCCATGTGCATGCTTGCTATCGCGTGCTCTGAAGTGCCTATCATGTACAGGTCCTCGCCTTCCACCTTGTAAATGACATCCTGAAAATCGCCAAGGATTACCGCGCCGGACATCGGATCTTTTCGTATCATGTATGGTGGTTGCACTGGAAAGTAACCGTGCTCTGACAGAAAATCGAGCGCAAAATGTACAAGCGCCTGGTTCATTTTCACGAGCTCATTCTTTAGAAAGTAGAACCGCGCACCGGATACCTTGGCGGCGCGCTCTAGGTCTACAAGGTCAAGCGCAGTGGCAATGTCGACATGATCCTTGGGCGCAAAGTCGAATTTTCTTGGGCTGCCGCTCTGGTGCACCATTATGTTGTCATTTTCATTCTTGCCCACCGGCACGGATTCATGCAGCATGTTTGGCAGGACCATCAATAACTGGCGGAATTTCTCCTCGGCCTGTGTCATTTCTGATTCTGTCTGGCCAAGGCCGGCGCTGACCTCCTTCATCTGGGCAAGCTCAGAATTGGCGTCCTGTTTGCTTTTCTTCTTGCTTGCTATTGCCTCAGACAGCACATTCTTTTTCTGCCGCAGCTCCTGCGTCTTGGCTATAAGCTCGCCTCGTCGCTTGTAAAGACCAATCAATTCGTCCAATGGAAAGTCTGCCATGTTGCGCTTGTCCAGCATGTCGCGCACTGCCTGCGGGTTTTCCTTCAATAGTTTTGGGTCAAGCATTAGCCTTCCATCACTTTCTGGGCTACAGATACGTGTTCCAGCACTTCGTCAAGTGTGCTGAGGACTGTCGCAGCAGGCACGTTTCTGCCGGTGATTTCAATCGCAAGAGTGGAACCTCTTGAAAACATCTTCATCGACAATCCTTTTGGAAAGTTAACATTGTCTGGTATTAATGCCTTCAGAGTGGCCTTTGCCTCCGCGCTGCCGGAAAACAGGATGTCTACTGATATCTCAATGTCAAGATGCCGTTGCAAATTTCGGGTCACTTGTCGCAGCCTTGACGCTAGCCATAAAGTCTTCAAGAACAGAAGATGGTATCCGGCACCCTGCGGCAGCCGAATGCCCGCCGCCGGCGCCCTTGCAAGCTTCGGCGCAGTGGCGCATTATGAGACCGAGGTTGGCCTGCGAGTTACATCCAAGGCACTTCCTTGAAGAAAACTTGTAAGTGCCGTCCTTGGTAAGCGTCCTGACAAAGACCAGCCTGCCGGCAAGAGAGGGCGAGCCGCTGAGTAGCGAGGAAATGGCACCAAGCATGTCCTCCGCCAAGAGCCCGTCGCCATTGACAAAAGCGTTCTTGCCGTCGTCGACAAGCCTCCACTTGTCTGCAAATATCGTGGAAATGTAATTTCTCAAAGTCGTCCTGTATGTCCCGACTATTTCCTCGCCAGCGCTCAACATGCTGTTTCTGTCGCCCATGCATATTGAAATGCCGACTCCTGCCCTGCCTATCCTGCCGCAGGCATTGAGCATGGTGGAAAATTCCCGGGCGTCGCGCAGCTGGCTGCGCTTGTCCTCGGCTGCCAGCGTGTAGACATAGCCTACAAGATCGTCAATGACTCTAGTCGAAGTTTTGTTTGAAGTCGCAACAAACTTGGCTATTGCGTCCAGAATTGCGCTCTTTTCTTCCTGCGAAAATTCAGCAAGGACACGCCACCTGCCGTTGTTGTCCTTTAGCTTTATCCCTGCATTCTTTAGAAGTGTATGGCAGTTCTCCCGACTCCAGGTCAGCCCGTCGATGTAAGGAAACGAGGTGTAGGCAAGAGCCTCATGCAACGGCCTTGTCTCCCTGCCTGTCAGCATGATGTCAAGGTCGACACTGACAAGCCCAAGCGACTGCGCAGTCTTCAATATCTCTATGTTGAGCCCCACAAACGACTTTTTGTCGCCCTGATCTTGCCTGTCGGCTACTGCAGAAATTACAGCGATGCAAGACAGGTCGCGGTTCTTTTTGTCAAGCGTGCTTGCCACCATATAGGCCATGCCGCCTGCCGGCACTTCCCTGCCGCCGTCGATCCCGTACCTCCAGGCGTTCAGTATCTGGCCGGCATCGTCTGTAAGCACCTCCTCTTCAGGTATCTGGTGATGATCTATTACGACCCACTTGTCGCCAAGAGCCTTTCTGAGGTGCGAAGCCCACCCGCCGCCAAGGTCTGTTATGACGTAAAAGTCGTGGCCTTCGGCCTTTAGTTTTTCAACAAGGTTGGCGTTCATGTCAGAAACTGCCCTGACGCTGTATTTTGCGCCCATTCGGGCAAGCGCCGAGCCCATTATGCTGCCAGAGGTTATGCCGTCGGCGTCAAGGTGCGTAATGACTGCAATCTCGTTGCCATTTTCTACTACAGATCTTAATCTTTCGCAAAAAGGTTTAAGGGCTTCAGCAAGCTTGCTGTAGCTCATCTGCTCATAGACCTTACTCTAGTTGGGCAATTACAGCGGCATATTTCCAGTTCTGCGGGAGCTTGCCGGTGCGCTTGTAGTATTTTGACAGCCTGTGTATCTTGGCCTCTACAAGCTCTAGCGAGCGCACGTTCCTGCTATCGCTGTTGTGAATCTTTAGGTGCTTTTGCAGCCCAAGCGCCTTCTTTACCAGCTTGTCCAAGTCTTCAGGCATCTCAGTCTTGATGTTATTGTCGGAAAGCACCTGAGTCAGGCTCTTGCCCATCATCGGTTTGACAAGCGGGATTGCATGCTCGTCGCGAAGCTTCAAGCCTATCTCGCTTGGGCTCAGGCCGTCCTTTGACATCTGGACGACGAGGGACGACACCTGTTCCGGGCTCTGGCTTAGCCAAGAAGGAGAGCTCTTTGAGGTGGGACGGATCGAATGAGACTTGCCATGAGTGTGAACATGAATTCGCGCCATATTCCTACCAACTTAGCAAGTGCGTGTCTTAAATGTTTACTTGCAGCCGCTCTGGCACGTCGAGGCAATGCAAATTCTGTTCTGCTCACAAAGGTTAAATATTCGAATTCGAAGAGGTTAGGTAATATGAACAAGCCAACTATGATGGCTACAGTCGTGATGGCAGCGCTTTTTGCTGCGGTTGCAGTAGGATCCACCCCGCAAGCATTCGCACAGTACTTTGGTGGAGGTAGTGAGCCCCTTACCCAGGATCAGATCCAGTTTTGCAAAGACAATGGGGTTGACCCATGCACTCAAAACAACATCCTAGCAAAGGAAAGGGTTCTGCACGCGCAGTCCACAACCTATGGAAATGCTCCATCAGGATCTGGAACACCAATGCTGTCAACCGGGACAGGCCAGATGGCAGTCTTCATTGGCGTCCTAGGCGCAATCTTTGGCGGCGTAGCTGCGATGTTCTTCTTCAAGGGCAGAGGCGCAAAACCAGTAACGACCTAAAATCCCGCCTCTTACCTTTTTGTTTTATTTAAATAGTTCTAGTCGTTCTTACGCCTCTTAGCATGGCTATAAAACCCCGATTCCGACGGTGACCAAAATGTATATATCTTTGGTGCAATTCTGCATAGTTTAATGGTCTTCGACACTCTAATTGGGCAGATAGGTCCGAACTACGATCCACTCTTCTACGACGTCATGGTCTACATATTCGGAACCATGCTGTTCGCAGTGTTCTTGCTGGGCGTAATCGCCTTCTGGCTTAGAAGGAAGGGTCTTGGCGGCGGCTCTGCAAAGGAAAAGTGGGCTCAAGAGCTAGAACGATACTTTGAGCGCGAGCAGATCGGTCTGATCCCCGACGAGAAGCACCACTGGTAAAAACCAAGGGCTACGCGCCCATTACTTCTTTTCTTTCTCTTTTCTCCAAAGTAATAATTATCCGGCTCTTGCATTAAGAATCAGTTGAGCGTCGTTCTTGCCTTCCCTTCAGCTTTTGCTCCAAGAAGGGCACTTGTGCAAGCCATAAGAGGGGCGGCAGGAGCCAGACTGAAAATAGCCTTTGAAGACGAGTTTGTAGTATGCGAAACAGGTGATCCCGTTGACCTTGCCTTAAAGCTTGAAAGCGTCTTTGGTATTGACAGAATCGCCATCGCAAAGCGTGTAAGGAACAAATTAGAGGAATTGTCAGACGCGATAGGAGAGATCGGATCAAAAACGGTCCTTCCCGGCGAGAACTTCTTTGTCAAGGTCAAAGCTGATGGAAAGCATGATTATGCAGGCAGGGACGTCGAATTTTCCTCCTCCAGCAGGCTTGTCGCCAAGCTTGCAGAGATAGGCGCACACCCTGCAAAAAGCGAGCAGGAAGCTAACAGGGTAATACTGGCTTTTGCTGGCAGGAAATTTGCATACGTCTGCATAAAAGTCAGCAAAGGCCCCGGCGGGCTCCCGTATGGCTCGCTTGGGAGGGCATTATGCAGTCTGCACAACCCTCTTTCATTCCTTTCGTGCTCCATGGCTGTCAAGGCAGGGTTTGTACCCGAAGTCATCCTGCTATATTCAGATGAGGATGAGCTGCAAGCTAATGCCAAGCTTGCAGAAACTCTTGCCAAAAAAATTGGCAATGATAATGCGATCAGGATAGCTCCCATCAGTATTCCAAGAGCTAAAGGAAAAGTGGCAGGGCTTGTAAAGGAAGCAGTAGCGGCAGAAATACTTATTCGCCAGCCTAATGATAGGATTGTTCTCCCCTTTACTGCAGCAGTCCACCCGCTCTGGTTTATAGAAGCAATCGCGGGCAAGGCAGTGGCGGCAGGCAACACGCCGTACCTTCCGGCAATGTTTGCAGACATTCCTGACGCTTATGCAGTTCAACAGGACTCTACAATCACAAAGAGCGAGTTCCAGAAATACGACAGCATGATTGATGCCGCGGCCAGGTTGTCCGTCAAGAAGATGAAAAAGCTAAAGGTAGGACCTAATTATCTGCACGACATTCTCGATTCCGTTTAGTTTTTCAGTCATCTTTTGGAGCTCAATAGTCTTCTTTTTGTATGCAGGGTCTGCAAGCACTTGTGAAATTGCGTCAGCAAGTTGCTCTGGCTTCAAGCCCTTTGGATGGAGCATGATCCCCATCCCGAGCTCGGCTATCTTGGCAGAGTTGCCAAGCTGCTCACCATGGTTTTCAATCGGGACTGTAACGACTGGCTTGCCGAACTGGATCGCCTGCGATAGCGCAACATGGCCGCCCCTAAGCACTAAAAGGTCGCTCATTGCAAAGATCTCGTCACGCACGGGGCACCATTCATAATACCAACCGGATTCGCCTATTCTCGCTGGCTCTGTTTTGCCATTTGCCCGGCCCTCAGAAATGACAAACTGGATCTTGGAGTCAAGCTTTTTGACTGCTTCTAGCGCGACTCTGACAAGTGGCATGCGCGTCTCTGCCGGCCCGCTGACGTGTATGAACGCCACTGGCCTTGACCTGTCAAAGCCAAGCCTGCCGGCGACTTTGCTGATTTCATCTTCACTGACGTAATGCTTTGGAGAGGTAAAACCGATGTACTCCAGCCTGCGCGCTGAAGAGCCAATGTGCCATACGTTATTGGCTGATATCGTGTATGGAGGCGGCAGGTCCGGGATAAGCACTCTGTCTGCCATGTTCCACATCGAACCGAGAAATTCGCCAACCATGCCCTCAAAGAGTCGTGCGATTGCGAGCTGGCGCAGCCGTGGAGAAAGCAAAAGCTTCACCTGATTCAATATGACTATCGACGGAATTCTTAACAGCTTGGCTGCCACAAGTGGCGACAGCCGGGAATCAGAAACAATGACATCGGGACTGTACAGAGTCATGTTACGTGTCTCTTGATTCACCTGCCTTGAAAAGTTGGTAAACCAGACAGGGACGTTGGCGATGCTGTGCTTTACGGAGAACCCTCCTTCCATGCTCCATGCAAACTCGACTGGCGCGACCGTGGCACACTTGTATCCCTTCATTGAGACATAGCTTGCGGCCTCGCCAAATGAAGAAAACCTGATCTTGACGCCATTGCCCTGCAGCTGGTCCGCCACCATCACGAGCCGGCTTGCGTGCCCCAGGCCGACCCCGTATGGCGCAAAATAAGCCACGCCCAATACAGCAAATTTTACAGGGCCTGATTATATATTACTACTAGAGCTCAAGCCTCACTACCTTGCCCTTTGGCTCTGTCTCCTTGAACACTATGGCATGAAACTTGTACAGCTTTGACGCGGGATCGCGCCACGCGTCAGGCGGCGCGCCGGCCTTGTAGCAGATGTTTGCAAGGTAGTCGTCAACATCCCACTTCATTTCCACCGGCACCTGCGGCAATAGCAGGCCCGAGTCGTAGCGCCAGCGCAGGATGAGCCCGTCCCGGCCAATCACGATCTCTTTCTTGTAGTCTGCCGGCCTTCCCTTGACCTCTTCGGGCGGAGTTAGCACGCTTACCTCAAAAATGATGCTTTCAAGCTCTTGCCTGTCGACCGGCGGAAAGCGGGGGTCTTCGGTAGCTGCCGCAATGGCGGCCTCTATTACTGATTGGTACAGCTTTTTCTCTGGAAGCGGAAAGCCGATGCACCCGCGCAGGTGCTCTTCCTTGGCTCTTGTCAGGTAGTTGAGCGTGACAAATACCCCGGCCTTGTAATCAGCAGTTTTCTCTGGCTGGACTACAACCGATTCATGCAGGTACTTTTCAACCGCCTTTCTGGCAAGCCTGACAAGGTTGGTGCCTTCGCTGTCAGAGATCAATGCAAAATCCACACCAGACGGGTTAAAAAGCCATGTCATGCTACTAGTAATTTCTTCCAGCACTCGCGCCTGCTACAGATTTTAACCTGCAGCGCAGATCATACCTGATGGAAGTCCCGGACGACATCGTTCCCCTTCTTGACGAAAATGAGAAAGTGCTCTTTAGCATAAAGCAAAAGAAATACCGCCCGGCGATAAACATCGAGTCTGCAACCATCACCAGCAAGCGCGTCATACTGCGAAAGCCGTCCATGCTGAGGATAAAAAAGAGCTACATCGACTATAGCTATGGCGACATCACGAACATCATCCTTGACAAGGGACCCATGCGCTCAACCATAATGCTGAACCTAAAGCTTGATGCAAACGACTTGGTGATAGAGGATATCCCAAACGAGATGGCGCAGCAGGCGTTCCGGCTGATCCGAGAAGGGATAGACCAGGCAAAGAGGACTGGCAGCGTAGACCATTCACTTAGTTAAGTCGAATTTTTATAGCAGTAGCCAAAAATTCTACCAATGAAGTGTGTCCACTGTCACCGCGAGCTTGCATTTTCTTCAAGGTCCGACAGGGCGTCGGGCAACCAGGTTGAAATCTACCGCTGCGTCTATTGCGGGACAGAAATGAGAGAATACCGGCCAAAGAAGCAGATAGGCCGGCACTGATCAGAGCAATATACGTTTATTAACTGTGATTTTCAAGTCTATCATGCTTATGATGAACTGCCCCAACTGCGGTGCAATCATGGTATGGCTGAACGGCTCTGTCCTCCACGATCCGCCAGTAAAGAACTACGAGTGCAGAAGGTGTCATCTGCTGGTGGTAAAGTACCCAGACGGTAACTATGAAACGACGCCCATCGCGCAAGCGCCACAGCCGGAACAGCAACCCGTGGAAAGCTAATAATATTCTCCTTCTTCTTCCATTACTGATGCAAAAGAAAGCAAGGTTTTCGCTAAGGGAGCAGCTTGAAGACAAGAGTAAGATAATCGTTTTACCAGGCGTTTTTGACGCCCTGAGCGCAAGGATAGCAGAACAGGTGGGCTTTGAGGCGATGTTCCAGACGGGGTACGGCTCGTCTGCGGCGCTCCTTGGGATGCCGGACTTTGGGTTCCTCAACGCCGGCGAGACAGTGGATAATGCAAGGCGCATAATCAGGGCGGTAAGCGTTCCCGTCATCGTTGACGCTGACACCGGCTATGGCAACCCACTGAACGTCTGGCGCCTTGTACAGGACCTTGAAAGCTTTGGAGCGGCGGGCATATTCCTTGAAGACCAGATATGGCCTAAAAGGTGCGGCCACATGGTGGGCAAGGACGTGATACCAAAAGACGACTATTTGCCAAAGCTAAAAGCAGCAGTTGAAGCGCGCAAGAGCGGGGACTTTATCATCGTGGCCCGGACAGACGCGCGCGCTCCAATAGGACTTGACGAAGCAATAGAGCGTGGCAAGGCGTACAGAAAGGCAGGAGCTGATGTCATATTCGTCGAGGCCCCAAGATCGGTTGAAGAGCTGAAAAAGGTGGCTGACGAAATAGATGCGCCGCTTGTCGCAAACATGATAGAGGACGGGGTCACGCCGAACCTGCCTGCAAAAGAGCTGCTAAAGATCGGCTACAGGATAGCAGTGTTTCCACTGTCTGCGCTCTACAGCGCGACCTTTGCCATGAGGGAAGTGTTGACAGAGCTGAAAATGACCGGCGCCACAAAGGAGACAAAGAAGATGATGGTCACGTTCACGGACTTTAACCAGTTCGTGGACCTGCAAAAGTACATGAATCTTGAAAAAAGGTACTCCTGATGCTTTCAGTAGAATCATCGCTAACCAGTAAATAAAATCCGCTAGCAAAATCTACGTGGGCCAGCGCGTAGCGGTAGTCATACCTGCCAGAAACGAGGAGAATTTTATCGGCACGACCCTCAAGGCACTCTTTGGTCAGCACTCAAGGCCCAGCAAGGTTGTAGTGGTCAGCGACGGATCGACAGACACGACTGCAGAAGTCGCTTCTTCAGCAGGAGCTGAAGTTGTTGCGATGCCAGACAGAGGGTACAACGTGCTTGGAACGCCGGTGCTTGCCGGCGTGATAAACCGCGGCCTGGAGCGTCTGCAAGAGCGCGGCTACGGAAGCAACGACGATTACGTCATGATACTTGGGGCAGACCATGTGCTTCCTCCGCATTACATAACCACGGTTCTTGACTTGATGGGAACCGAAAAGGACATCGCGATATGCTCCGGCCAGATAGCAGGTGAGCGGAGCGTCGTTCCCCGGGGCTCTGGCCGCATGGTGCGCGCCGGCTTTTGGAGCGAGATCGGGTTCCGCTACCCCGAGAATTACGGGTTTGAGACATACCTCTTGCTGAAGGCGCAGCAGCAGGGGTACAAGGTAAAGGTGCTCAACGACCTTGCGACCCAGACCCTGCGAAAGACAGGCAGGAACTACAAAAAGAGCGCCTACTTGTCGTATGGCAAGTCGCTCAAGGCGCTTGGATATAGCAGGCTCTACTCTGCCGCAAGGATTGGCCTTGTGTCGCTAAAGCACCCGGCAGGAGGTTTTTACATGGTCAGGGGCTACATGAGCAGCGACGTTGAAACGTACGACCAGGAACTTCGCTCTTACCTTAGCAGCATACAGCACAAGCGCATCAAGCGCTATGTCACCAACCCCATCCGGGCGTTTGTAAGTGAAACCGCTTGAGGATACTGCATGTCTGGGATCAGGCAGGGGTCGCATGTATACTTGCAAAGCATCACCGCAGGCAGGGCCATGATGTCAGGATAGCAAAGCGCGCAGGCTACGACCCATTTGGCATTTTACAGTTTTACGGCGAGCCATTGCTTGACATGGACGGCAAGGCGTTTTTGAAGCTTGTTACAAAGGAAGCTGGAAACTATGATCTTGTCCATGTCCACAGCCTGTACAAGGTAGTACCCGATCTGCGAAAAAAATACCGCGACTTAAGGATCGTGCTCCACTACCACGGCTCGGAGGTGAGGGGTAAGCAGGGCGACCCGTTGCGAGCAGAAGCTGAAAACAAGGCAGACGCGATATTTGGATCGACAGAAGACCTAAAAGGCTACGTAAATAACATGATATACGTCCCAAATCCCGTAGACACCGAGCATTTTACGCCCTGCCCCGACCCCGACGGTAGGGCGTTTACGATCAGGACAACCAGGGGCGACTCCCAGTGGGTGCTCGACTACCTAAAGAAAAACAGCATAGATAT
>Ga0070741_10009667_pt1 | contig 18590 bp, 17 predicted proteins | sample Coa_R1_4_FD_66440 | JGI IMG/M metagenome (GOLD analysis project Ga0070741, IMG submission 66440) | Surface soil microbial communities from Centralia Pennsylvania, which are recovering from an underground coalmine fire - Coalmine... | ecosystem: Environmental > Terrestrial > Soil > Unclassified ...
CGTGTGCTCGGTCGGTCCGAACCTGGCTCAGCCAGGTGGGAGCCCGGAGCGCGGCTTCAGGCGTCCCCTCGTCCGAGGGGCGTGCACACCGCCGACGCGACAGGACTCCCGTTCACGTCGATAGGCTCGCGACCTTGCCTTGCATCACGCGCAGCGCAGGGACGCGGTCTCGCCCATTAAGCCTCGCCGCCGCGTCCCGGTCAAGCGCGCGCGGAGCCCGTGGGGCCCGCTCTCGCGCGGACCCGGGGGCGCGGAGCCCCGGCGGCCGGCGCGGAGCGACGACGGTCCCCCGCGGAGCGGGCCCTCACCCCGCCGTCGCCGACCCGCTGCCCCCGCCCTCGGCCAGGATGCGATCCAGCCGCTCGAGCAGCCGATCCAGGCGCGCCGCGATCTCGCGGTCGCCCTCGCGCGAGCGGAAGAGCTCGTCGGCGAGGTGGAGGCCGGCCAGGAGCGACAGCCGGAGCGGGTCCTGGAGCCGTCCCTGCTCCTGCACGCCCTCGACCCGGCCGTTCAGGTACGCCGCGAGCTCCCGGATGTACTCCGGGGTGCCGCGGCCGCGGACGCTGAGTCGCTGGCCGAGGATCTCGACCTCCGCCCGTCCCTCGATCATGCGCCCCTCCCGCCGCCCGCCCCGCGCGGCGGCCCGGCCTCGAGCCCGCTGCGCGCTCCGACCGGCCCTCCGCTCACAGGCCCTCGATCCGACCCAGGTCCCGGAGCACGCCCTCGATCTGCCCGAGCAGTCGGCGCCGCTCCTCGAGGAGCTGCCGGTGCTCCCCCTCGAGCCGCGTCAGGGCCGAGAGCCGGGTCCGGAGCCCGTCGGCCTCCTCCTGGAGCTCCGCGGCCCGCGCCCCGAGCGCCGCTCGTTCCTCGCTCAGGCGGGCGTTCTCGACCCGGAGCCGCCCGATCAGCTCGATCGCCCGCTGGACGTGCTGCTCGAGGAGCGCCAGCCGCTCCGCGACGTCACTCATCGGCCGTCGGCGTCGTCGGCGCCGCGGACCTCGACGCCCAGCGCGGCGCGGAGACGGGCCACGACGTCGGCGTGGGCGCGGTTCACCTCGGCGTCGGTCAGCGTCCGGTCGTCGGCCTGGTACCAGAGCCCGTAGGCGAGGCTCCGCCGTCCGGTCCCGACCTGGGCGCCCTCGTAGACGTCGAAGAGCACCGCCCGCCGGAGCCACGGGACGGACAGCTCCTGGATCGCGCGCGTCACGGCAGCCGACGGCAGGGTGGCCGGGACCACGACGGCGAGGTCCCGGGCCACGCCGGGGAAGCGGGGGAGCGGCCGGTGGCGCCGGGGCGCCTCCGGCCGCGCTCGCACCGCGTCCAGGGACAGCTCGGCGACGAACACGGGAGCGGGCAGGTCGAAGGCCTGCTGGACGGCCGGGTGCAGCTCCCCCAGGGTGCCCACCACGGCGTCCCCGACGAGGACCCTCCCCGCGCGTCCCTCCTCGAGCCACGGCACCGCGGCCGGCTCGACGCCGATGTCCCCCCGCCCGAGCGCCTCCACGAGGTTCTCCACCAGGCCCTTCGCGTCGAACACGTCGGCGCGGGCGCGGGGCAGGGCCCAGGTGCGCGGGCCGCGCGCGCCCGTGAGCACCACCCCCACCCGCGTGTCCTCGTCCGGGAGCTCCCCCGCCCCGCGCCCCTCGAACACGCGCCCGATCTCGAACAGCCGCGCGTCAGGGGACTGGCGGTGCACGTTGGTCGCCACGACCTCCAGGAGTCCCAGGAGGAGGCTCGGTCGCAGCACGGACCGGTCCGTCGCCAGCGGATTCCGGAGCCGGACGACGCGCGGGTCGTCCGGCTCGAGCCCGAGGAGCCGCAGCCGGTCCGGGTCGACGAGCGAGAGCGTCACCGCTTCCGTGCAGCCGGCCGCCGCCAGCACCTGCCGCACCGCGTCCTGCGCCACCAGGTGCGGCGGCCGCCGGGTCAGCGCCAGCGGCCCCGCCGGGAGCCGCGAGGGGATCCGGTCGTAGCCCCAGACGCGCGCGACCTCCTCGACCAGGTCGTCCTCGATCGCGATGTCGCGCCGGAACGAGGGCACGACGACCTCGAAGCCGCCGGGCCGGGCCGTGGCGGGGAATCCGAGGGCCCGCAGGATGTCGGCGACGACGGCCGGCGGCGGCGCGGTGCCGACCACCCGCTGCACCCGATCCAGGCGGAGCGACACCGTCGGGGGCCGCCGGGGAGCCGGGTAGGCGTCCAGCACGCGCTCCGCCACGCGCGCGGAGGCGAGCTCCCCGATCATCCGCGCGGCGCGGTCGAGCGCCGCCCGGAGCCCCTCGATGTCCGCGCCGCGCTCGAAGCGGTACGAGGCTTCGGTCGAGAGCCCCAGCGCCCTGGCGGTGCGCCGGATGGCGACCGGCTGGAAGTAGGCGCTCTCGAGGAGCACCGTCCGGGTGGCGGCGCGCACCTCGGTGTCCGCGCCTCCCATGACGCCGGCCACCGCGACGGCGCGCCCGGCGTCCGCGATGACCAGCATGGCGGGGTCGAGCGCCCGCGACTGCCCGTCCAGGGTGACCAGGCGCTCCCCCTCCCGGGCCCGCCGGACCACGACGTGGCGCTCGGCCAGGCGATCGGCGTCGAACGCGTGGAGGGGGTGCCCGAGCTCCCACAGGACGTAGTTGGTGGCGTCGACGACGTTGTTGATCGGGCGCAGGCCGGCCGCCCGGAGGCGCTGGGCCAGCCAGGCCGGCGAGGGGCCCACGCCCACGTCCCCGATCAGCCGGGCGGCGTACCGGGGACAGAGGTCGGGATCCTGCAGCGTGATCCGCCAGCCGCTCGTCGTGAGCCCGGGGTCCCCGGCCACCGCGACGTCGGGCGGCCGGAAGCGGCCGCCGGTCAGGGCGGCGACCTCGCGGGCCACCCCGACGACCGACAGGCAGTCGGGGCGATTCGGCGTGACCTCGACCTCCAGGATCGCGTCGTCGAGCCCGAGATGCGCGACCAGGTCGGCGCCGACCGGCGCGTCTCCGCCCAGCAGGAGCACGCCGCCCGCGTCCTCGCCGATCCCGAGCTCGGCCTCCGAGCAGAGCATCCCCTCGGAGGACGTGCCGCGGATCACCGCGACCGCGACCGTCCGGTCGCCGGGCAGCACCGCTCCCGGGGCCGCGAACGCGGCGCGGACGCCCGGCCGCACGTTCGGGGCCCCGCACACCACCCGGTAGCGATCCGCGCCGGTCGAAACCTCGCAGACCCGCAGCGCGCCCCCGGCCGGGTGCGGGCTCACGTCCAGCACCTCGGCGACGACCACGCCCCGGAGCGCGGCGGCCGCCGCGCCGACCAGGCTCGCCTCGACCCCCGCCATCGTCAGCCGCTCGGCGATGCGCGGCGGATCGGCGGGGGTGTCGACGAACTCCCGCAGCCAGCGGACCGGGATTCTCACGCGGATCCCCGGCCGCTAGAACTGCGCCAGGAAGCGGAGGTCATTCTCGAAGAACAGCCGGATGTCGTCGATGCCGTACCGCAGCATCGCCACGCGCTCGATCCCCATGCCGAACGCCCACCCGGTGATCTCCTCGGTGTCGTACCCCATGGTTTGGAGGATGCGCGGGTGCACCATCCCGCACCCCAGGATCTCGAGCCACCCGGAGGCCTTGCAGACGCGACAGCCGGCCCCCCGGCACAGGAAGCAGAGGACGTCCACCTCGGCCGACGGCTCGGTGAAGGGGAAGAACGACGGCCGGAACCGGATGCGGCTCTCGGGGCCGAAGAGCTCGCGGGCAAACAGCTCGAGCGTTCCCTTGAGGTCGGCCATCGTGATGCCGTGGTCGACGGCGAGCCCCTCGACCTGGTGGAAGACGGGCGAGTGGGTGATGTCGGCGTCGCGCCGGTACACGCGGCCGGGGCAGATGAGGCGGAGCGGCGGCTTCTGCCGCTCCATGGAGCGGATCTGCACGGGGGAGGTGTGCGTCCGGAGGAGCACCTCGCCCGCGACGTAGAAGGTGTCCTGCATGTCACGGGCCGGGTGATCCTTCGGGATGTTGAGGGCCTCGAAGTTGTAGTAGTCGAGCTCGACCTCGGGGCCCTCGGCCACCGCGAACCCCATCCCCGTGAACACGTCGACGATCTCGTCCTGGACGCGGGTGAGCGGATGGAGCTTCCCCGGCGGGATCCGGCGCCCCGGCAGCGTCAGGTCCACCGCCGTCGCCGCCAGTCGCGCGCGGCGCTCGAGCCCCTCGACGGTGACCGCGCGGGCCGTCAGCGCGGCCTCGATCACGTCCTTGGCCTCGTTCGCCTCGCGGCCGACGACCGGCCGCTCGGCCGGGGGGAGCGTCGGCATCGAGCGCAGCAGCTGGGTGAGGAGGCCCTTCTTCCCGAGGTACCGGACCCGGACGTCCTCCAGCTCCCGTCGCGTGGTCGCCCGCGCGATCTCGCCCTGGGCGCCCTCGACGATGCTGCGCACGCGCTGGTCGCTCATGCCGGCCCGTCGGGCATTCTACCGGAACGCCGTACGCCACGAAAGCCGCGCCGGCCGCGGCGCGGGCGCATCCCGAGCCGCGGAACGCGGACGGCCCGGGGGCGGGCTCGCGCGCCGCCCGGGCATCGCGCGGCGCGCCGGCCGGGGTCACGGGACGGGCGGGGCGGGCGCGGAGCGCCGCCCGGGCATCGCGCGGCGCGCCGGCCGGGGTCACGGGACGGGCGGGGCGGGCGCGGAGCGCCGCCCGGACTCGCCCGGCGCGCGGGCGGGCCGGCGTCGCGGGCGCGCGGGCTACGGGCAGTCGCCGATCGTCGCCGTGAAGTTGATCTTCCCGTTCGCGGGGATGTACGTCGGGGTCGCGGCGCACTGGTACACGGGCGCGGGGGTGATGAGCGAGTTGACCTCGGTCATGGAGGTCGGGAAGGTCCCGTTCGTCCGCCCGTAGTAGATCGCGATCGCCGAGCGCAGGCTGGCGACGGTGCCGTAGTCGGCGGCGAGCTTGGACTTCTTGGTGACGTCCTGGTAGATCGCGATCGCGATGGCGGCGATCACCGCGATGATCGCCACGACGATCATCAGCTCGATCAGCGTGAGCCCGGCCTGTCCGCGCGGCGGGACCCGCCGCCGGCGCCCCTGGGTCTCACGACGGACCGTGCCTGCCGGCCCTCTCGCCCCCACGCGACCCTGCGCCGCCATGCTCGCCCCCTTTCCACCCACGAACGCCCGTTCGCGTAGCAAGCGGGATGCCGATGGCGCCCTCGCGAGCTGCCGTCATGGTACGGCGAATTGGCGCAAGAGCCCAAGCAACGGTCGGGAGGGCGCGGGGCCGGGCCCGTCGCGGGGGGTGACAATGCGCGCGCGCCGGTGACGAAAAATCGCCCGGGCTCGCCGCCCGAGGCCGGGCCTGGACTGGGGGGCCCCCCGGCCCGCCGGCGGCACCGATTCCCGGCGGGGTGTCGGGCGCCCGTGGACCCGCCGAGCTGTGCCGGGATAGCCAGCGCCGGCGGCGCCGATTCCCCGGGGTGTCGGGCACCCGCGCGGCGCGGGCCGGTCCCCGGAACCCGGCTCAGGTCCCCGGCATCCCCGCCGGGGGGCGGCCGGAACGGCTCAGCGGCCGCTGTGGGTCCGGGCCGTCTCCACCAGGCGGGCGAACGCGGCCGGGTCGTTCACGGCCAGCTCCGCCAGCACCTTCCGGTCCAGGGTGATCCCGGCGCCCTTGAGGCCCCGCATGAACGCCGAGTACGGCAGCCCGAGGCTCCGGCACGCCGCGTTGATGCGGAGGATCCACAGCGAGCGGAAGTCCCGCTTCCTGGCGCGACGATCGCGGTAGGCGAACGCGAGCGCCCGCAGCACCGTCTCGGCGGCGGTGCGATAGAGGCGGCGCCGGCCGCCCCAGTAGCCCTTCGCCTGCTTGAGGACCTTCTTCCGGCGCTGACGGGTCTTGGGCCCGCCCTTGGTGCGCGGCATCGCTGGCTCCTTCTCGCCTCGCTCGGGCCCGGGGGGAGGCGCGCCCCTGCGTCGCCCGGCCCGGGCGCGCCGCGCCTGCGCGCGGACGGCCGGGCCGCAGGACTCCGGCGGCGGGTCCCGCCGGGGCACGGTGAGGGCCTGACCGGGGGCGTCCCCCGGCGGCACGGCCACGACGACCGGCCGGGCGTCGAGGGCCGGGACCCCCGACGGACACCGCGAGAGTGTACCACGCCGGCGGGGGATCCCCCCGCGTCGCCGGACGGGGCGGCTCGGGTCGGGCGGGTTAGAGGTACGGGACCAGGCGGCGCATGCGCTTCTCGTCCGCCGCCGAGATCAGCGTCGCCTTGCGGAGCTTCCGCTTCCGCTTCGGGGGCTTCCACTCGAGGAGGTGACTCTTCCAGCCCTTGGCGCGGGCCAGCTTGCCGGTGCCGGTGGCCCGGATGCGCTTGGCCGCGCCGCGCTTGGTCTTGAGCTTCGGCATGGGATCCGCTCTCCGTTCGTCCCGTCAGCGCTGCTTCGGGGTCAGGATCATGACCATGTTCCGCCCCTCGAGCTTGGCGTGGCTCTCGATGCTCGCGATGTCGGACATCTGCTGGGTCATCCGGTCCAGCAGCCGGCGACCGAGCTCGGTGTGCACCATCTCGCGACCGCGGAACCGCACCGTGACCTTGGCCTTGTTCCCGTCCTCCAGGAACCGCCGCACGTGGCGCGCCTTGAACTGAAAATCGTGCTCGTCCGTCTTGGGCCCCATCTTGACTTCCTTGACCTGGATGACCGTCTGCTTCTTCCGGGCATCCTTCGCCCGCCGGCTCTGCTGGTACTTGAACTTGCCGAAGTCCATGATGCGGCAGACCGGCGGCACGGCTTCCGGCGCGACTTCGACCAGGTCCAGCTCCCGCTCCTGTGCGATCCGGAGCGCGTCGGTGATCGGCAGGATGCCGAGCTGCTCGCCCTCGGCACTGACCACCCGGACTTCCCGAGCCCGTATTCCCTCGTTGACCCTGAGGTCCCGCTGCAGTGTGGAGATGCGCTTTACCCCCGTTCGGGCCCGATGCGTGATGTCACGGCCCGGGCCCGGATCTCGGCCGTGACCTCGGCGAGGAAGGCGTCGACCGGCATCGCGCCGACGTCCTCGCCACCCCTCTTGCGCACGCTCGCGGTGCCGTCGCGGGCCTCTCGCTCCCCCACGACCAGCGCGTACGGGAGCTTCTGGAGCTGCGCCTCTCGCACCCTGTAGCCGAGCTTCTCCGAGCGGTCGTCGAGCTCGGCGCGGACGCCGGCCGCGACGAGCCGCCGGTGGACCGCGACGGCGTACTCGCCGTGCCTGGCCGAGACGGGGAGCACGCGCACCTGGACCGGCGCCAGCCAGGTCGGGAACGCCCCGCCGAACTGCTCGATCAGGATCCCGATGAAGCGCTCGAACGAGCCGAAGATGGCGCGGTGGATCGCCACCGGCCGCTTCGGCTGGCCGTCGGCGTCGACGTACTCCAGCGCGAACCGCTCGGGGAGCATGGTGAGATCCGCCTGGATCGTCGCCATCTGCCAGTCGCGCCCGAGCACGTCCTCGATGTGGATGTCGATCTTGGGGGCGTAGAAGGCGCCGTCGCCGGGCTTGACCGTGAACGGGAGCCCGTTGGCCCGGAGCGCCTCCTCGAGCGCCCGCTCGGCGTGGTCCCACTGCTCTGGCGTCCCCAGGAACCGGTCGGGCCGGGTGGCCAGCTTGAACTGCGGCTCCAGCCCGAACGTCCGGTAGAAGACCCCGACCAGCTCCAGCACCCCCATGATCTCGGCCTGCAGCTGGTCCGGGCGGCAGTAGATGTGGGCGTCGTCCTGGGTGAACTGCCGGACCCGGAAGAGACCGGTGAGCGTGCCGGAGCGCTCGTTCCGGTGGAGTCGCCCCATCTCGGCGAACCGCAGCGGCAGGTCGCGGTAGGACCGGAGCGCGTGCCGGTACATGAACGTGGACTCCGGGCAGTTCATCGGCTTCAGCGCGAAGACCTGCTCCTCGGCCTCCACCCGGAACATGTTCTCCGCGTAGTGCTCCCAGTGCCCGGACTGCTCCCACAGCCGCCTGTTCACCAGGATGGGCGTCGAGACCTCCTGGTACCCGCGGGCGTCCTGGAGCTCGCGCGCGAACCGCTCGAGCTCGCGGAAGACGATCATCCCCTTCGGCAGCCAGAAGGGCGCGCCGGGCGAGACGTCATGGAAGGCGAACAGCTCGAGCTCGCGCCCGAGCTTGCGGTGGTCCCGCCGCTTCGCCTCGGCCAGCCGCCAGAGGTGCCGGTCGAGCTCCTCCTGGGTGGGCCAGGCGGTGCCGTAGATCCGCTGGAGCATCGGGCGGTGCTCGTCGCCGCGCCAGTAGGCGCCGGAGGACGAGAGGAGCTTGAACGCGTGAATGTGCCCGGTCGACGGCACGTGCGGGCCCCGGCAGAGGTCGACGAACTCGCCCTGCCGGTAGAACGAGACCCGGGTCACCTCGGGCGGCAGCGCCTCGAGGATCTCGACCTTGAACGGCTCGTGGCGGTCGCGGTAGAAGCGGATGGCCTCCTCGCGCGACCGCTCCTCACGGACGATGGGGTAGTCCGCCTTCGCCAGCTCCCGCATCCGCTCCTCGAGGCGAGCGAGATCCTCCTCGGTGAACGGCGTGTCGCGCTGGAAATCGTAGTAGAACCCGTTCTCGATCGGGGGGCCGATGGCCAGGCGGACCTCCGGGAAGAGCTGGGTGGCGGCCTGCGCCAGCAGGTGCGCGGTCGAGTGCCGGAGCGTCGGGAGCGGCTCCGGCGCGCAGTCGTACTCGCCGGCTCCCGTCAGGTGCGCGTGTGCCTCGTCGGACATGTCTGGTCGAACCTGTCGTGGCGACGCCGTCGCGGCGCCGTGGGTCACGGAAAAAAAACATCACGGAAGGCCCCCTCCGTGATGCGGGTGAGACGACTCACTCGGGGGCGCTCACGTCGGCCGTCGGGACGCCCCTCGCGCGGTGACGTGCATGGTAGGGACGGGCGGTTTCGAACCGCCGACCTCCTGTGCGTCAGACAGGCGCTCTCCCACTGAGCTACGTCCCTGGCCGTGAAAACGCCAAACAGCGTACCAACCGCGGCTTCCGGCTGTCAAGCGCCGGGCCGCCCGGGAGCGCCCCGTGGACCGGGGGGCTCACGAACCTGCCCGGCGGATCCGGCCCTCGACGGCCGGCGCGATCGCGCCCGCCCGCTCGATCGCGTCGACCAGCGTCTCGGCGAGCCCCGGCCCCTCCTCCGGGAACACGAGCGGCCTGGCCGTGGCCAGCATCGCGTAGCCGTCGCCGCCGCGCGCGACGTAGCTGTTCGTCGCCAGCGTGTAGCGCCGCTCGGGCTCGAGCGGCTGGCCGCCGACGACCACCTGCACGACCCGCTGGCCCGGCGGCCGGCCGGGATCGAAGGTGAGCACGAGCCCGGAGACCTGGAGGAATCCGCCGAACTCCCGCGGGTGCTCCGCCACCGAGTGCTCGAGCACCGCCCGGAGGACGCGCCCCGGCACCTCGAGCTTCACCAGCACGTTCAGGAACGGCAGGAGCGCGTGCACGTCCCTGCGGGTGAGGACGCCCGGCCCGACCACGCGATTGCCCCGGATCCCGCCGCCGTTCATGACGGCGACGTCGGCGCCCAGGCGAGCCCGGATCACGTCCGCGATGTAGTTGCCGACGTTCGTCTCGCCGGTCCGGAGAGCGGCGGAGCGCGCGTCCAGCGCCACCCGGGTCTCGCCGATGCGCACGTCGCTGGTGGCGTCCAGGCGAGCCTGGTAGCGCCCTACCAGGGCGGCCATCCCGGGATCCTCGGGGAGGTCGGCCGTCACCGGGACGAAGCGGTGCTGGCGGGCGAGGAGCCGGCCGTCGCGCGTCGCCTGCAGGTCGACCCGAACGACGAAGACGCCGTCCGACCCGGCCTTGGTGATCAGGCTCTCGCCGACCACGCTCGTCAAGGGATCGTGCTCGTGGCCGCCCAGGACGACCTGGATCGCCGGGACGCTCCGGACCAGGCGCTCGTCGGCCGGCATGTCCTGGTGCGTCACCGCGACCACGAGCGGGCGGGGGCGGCCGGCCGCGAGCTCGGCGACGGCGGTCCGCGCGGCGGCGATCGGGTCCCGGAACTCCACCCCCGACCCGGCGCTGGACATCTGGGCGGTCTCGGGGAGCGTCAGCCCGAAGAACCCCACGCCGACCCCGTCCCGCTCGATGACGTGCGAGGGGCGGGCCCCGCCGAACGGCCGGCCGGTGGCGCGGTCGATCACGTTCGCCGAGACCCAGACGAACCGGGACTCCTGCATCCGCGCGAGCAGCGTGGCCGGCCCGAAGTCGAACTCGTGGTTCCCGAACGTGGCGACGTCCAGGCCGAGCTGGTTCCAGGCCGCGATCATCTGCTCGCCGTGGAGGTACGTCGACGCGACCGACGGCGAGATGGTGTCCCCGGCCAGCGCGAGCAGCGTGTGGGGCGACTCCCGGCGGATCCGCGCGACCAGGGTCGCGATCCGGGCCATGCCGCCGCGCGGGGGGTCGCCCGGCACCGGCTCGAGGACGTAGTGGTCGTTGAACTGGAGGAGCGTGATCCGGACCGGCGGGCGGTCCGGCTCCCGGGCGACGCACGCCGCGAGGAGCGCGACGACCGGCAGCAGCCGCGCGAGCCGGACGGATCGGCTCACGCCCGGCGGCCCCGGGCCGGCGCCTCGCCGTGCCCGGCGCTCCCGGCGGGCGGCCGCGGCGGCCCCCCGGCCGCCGGATGCCCGCCCGGCCCACGGCCTCCGGCCCGCCGGCGCGGACGGCGGTCGGTCACCGGAAGCCGAAGACGCGCATGCCGCCGAGCACGTACGTGTAGTTGATGCTGATCGGGATCACGTCCTGGCCGACGCCGGCGGGAATGGGCGGAAACGGCGAGGCGAGCCGGATCGCGTTCTCGATGTAGCGGTCGAGGATGGCGACGCCGGTCGAGTGGACGATCTCCACCGTGCGGACCGAGCCGTCCTTGCGCACGACGAACCGGAGCTCGCCCTGCCCAGACTGCCCCTTGCGCGCCGCCTCCTGCGGGTACACCCACTTGTCCTCGATCCGGCGCTTGAGCTCCGCGAAGTAGTCGGCGTACCGGGGATCGGGGGTGTTCAGCGGGATCGCGATCTGGCCCTCGGGCTCGAGTCCGGACTCCCCCGCCCCGGAGCCCTCCGGACGCGCCCCGCCGCGGCCGAACCGGGGTGGCGCGGGGAGGGGCGGCAAATCCAGCTTGGGCGCCAGCAGCGAGAACCGCGACTCCGAGAGCGGCGACTCCGCGGGTCCCGTGCCGGATCCGCCCGACGGCGGCGCCGGCCGCGGCGGGGCCGGCTCGGCCTCGGGCGGCCGCGCGGCGACGGCGGGCGCCGGCGGGGCGGCGGGCGCCGGCGGGGCGGGGGCTTCCGGCGCGACGGGCACCGGCGGCGCGGGAGCCGGTGCCGGCTCCGGCGCGCGCGCCACGACCGGGGGGGCCTCCGGCGGCGGTGGCGGGGCCGGGATCGCGGCGGGCGGCGCGGGCGGCCGCACCGGGGGCGCGGCCGCGACAGGGGGTGGGGGAGGCTCGGGACGGGGCGTCTCGGGCGGGACCGGCGAGGGGCCGGTCGCGATGCTGGGCGACGGCCGTGCCGGGGGACGGGGGGCCGGCGCGGGACGCGCGGCCGTACTCCCGCGCGGGGCGGCGTGGCGGGACCGCGGCGCCTCCTCCGGGCGGACCAGGGGCGGACCCGGGGCCGCCGGGGGAAGGTCGACGATCAGCGGCGCCCGCGACTCCCGGGGCGTGGTCGACGGCAACCCCTGGAGCCAGATGATCAGCGCCGTCCCGACCAGCGCATGGAGGAGCAGCGAGGCGCAGACCAGGCGCCCGAGGGTCGGGCGGCGGAGCCGTCGCCAGAGGCGCACGAGCGAGCGCCGCGCTGACATGATCCGCGGCCATTATGCCACTCCGCCCCCTCCCCACCGCGCGGAGCCCGGCAGGGATGCCCGGATGCCGGACCTCGGGCTCAGAGCGTCCGGCCCAGCACCTGGGCGAGCGCGCGGAGCTCCCGCATCAGCCGGGCGAACTTCTCCGGCTTGAGCGACTGCGGGCCATCCGACAGGGCCTCCTCGGGCCGGTGGTGCACCTCGATCAGGAGACCGTCCGCGCCGCAGGCCAGTCCGGCCTTGGCCATCGGCGCGACGTACTCCCAGTGGCCGGTGCCGTGGCTCGGGTCCACCAGCACGGGCAGGTGCGAGAGCTTCTTGATCACCGGGACCGCGTTCAGGTCGAGGGTGAACCGGGTCGCCGTCTCGAACGTCCGGATGCCCCGCTCGCAGAGGATGACGTTCGGGTTGCCGCCCGCCAGGACGTACTCCGCCGAGAGCAGGAACTCCTTGATCGTCGTGGCCATCCCGCGCTTGAGGAGGACGGGCTTCCCGCACTGGCCGACCTCCCGGAGGAGGGAGAAGTTCTGGGCGTTCCGGGCCCCGATCTGCAGGATGTCCGCGTACTCCGCGACCAGCGCCACCCGGTCGGGCTCCAGGACCTCGGTGACGACCGGCAGCCCGGTGGCCTTGCGCGCCTCGGCGAGCAGCCGGAGCCCCTCCTCCTCGAGTCCCTGGAAGGCGTAGGGGGAGGTGCGAGGCTTGAAGGCGCCGCCGCGGAGGATGTGGCCGCCGCCGGCCTTGACGCCCTCGGCGACGGCCCGGAGCTGCTCCCACGACTCGACCGAGCACGGTCCCGCCATCACCGCCAGGCGCCCGCCGCCGATCTGGACCCCGTCGACCTGCACCACCGTGTCCGAGGGGCGGACCTCGCGGCTCGCCAGCTTGAACGGCTGGAGGATCGGGACCATGCTCTCGACGCACTCCAGCGCCTCGAGCGCCTGGAGGCGGACCTTGAACCGGTCGTCCCCGATCGCGCCGATGACGGTGCGCTCCTCGCCCCGGCTGACGTGGGCCCGGAGCCCCAGGCTCTCGATCCGCCGACAGACGTCCTGGATGTCGGCATCGCCCGTTCCGGGCTTCAGCACGATGATCATGGCCATCCCCTCCTCTTCGCTCGGCCGGGTTAGCGCGCTCCGCGTCCACCCCCCGCCGGCCCGGCCGGGCGCGGCGGACACGGTTGCCGGGCAAACAAAAAGGGCCACGGGCGGCTGCTCCGCCCGTGGCCCCTGTCTCGTCCGGTGTGCGCTACGGCACGGGGCCGGCGGGCGGACGCGGGCTGAAGTAGTAGCCGCAGAGTCGCGTCCGGCCGGGGCTCGCGTGCATCGTGGGCCCCAGGGTAGGGACGCGGCGGGGTCGGTGTCAAGCGGGATGTGGGCCCTGTGCGGTGGGCCGTCCCGGCCGGGGATCCGCCCGTCCCCGGTGAAGGTCCCTGGGTCACCGGCGGCCAAGGGATCCGCCGAGTCACCCGCCGGAGGTCGCCGGGGGTCACCGAGAGGCCCGCCGAGTCACCCGGCGGAGCCCGCCCGGCGTCACCGACGGCCCCGCCGAGTCACCCGGCAGGGCCCGCCCGGGGTCACCGGGGGTCGCCGAGTCACCCGGCGGAGGCCGGCGGTGTCACGGTGGAACCCCCGGGGGTCACCGGCCGGCCCGCCGGCGGAGGGCTTCCCAGCTCTCCCAGGGCACCGGGGGCTGGCCGAGGGTCCCGGCCCGCACCTGGGGGCCGTGGAAGTCGGACCCCCCGGTCGCGACCAGGCCGAGCTCCCGGCAGAGGCCCAGGAAGCGGGCGGTCTGCTCCGGCGTGTGCTCGGCGTAGTAGCACTCGACCCCGTCGAGGTGCCCGGTGCCGGCCAGGTCCCGGATCAGCGCCTCGGGATCCGGGGCGAAGACCGGGTGCGCCATGACCGCCAGGCCGCCGGCCCGGCGGATCACCTCGCAGGCCTGCCGGGCCTCGAGCTTCCGGTGCGGGACGTGCGCCGGCTTCCCGGCGGCGAGGTACCGGTCGAACGCCTCGCGGACGCTGGCCACGTACCCCCGCCGGACCATCACCTGGGCGACGTGCGGGCGCCCCGCCGAGCCCTCCCGGACCAGCGCGAGCACCTCCGGGACCTCGATCGGGCACCCGAGGGCGGCCAGCCGCTCCGCGATCCGGGCGATGCGCGCGGCGCGCTCCGCCCGGAGCTCGCCGAGGAGCTCGCGGAGCCACCCCGCCGCGTGGTCGACGAAGTACCCCAGCACGTGCACCTCGCCGGCCGGCCCGTCCGTGTTGATCTCGATCCCGGGCACGATCTCGAGCGGTGGGTGGCCGGCCGCGGCCTGCTGCGCCGGCGCGATCCCCTCGACGGAGTCGTGGTCGGTGATCGCCAGGACGCGGACCCCGCGCTGGGCCGCCTCGCGGACCAGCTCGGCGGGCGCGTAGGTCCCATCGGACGCGGTCGTGTGGGCGTGCAGATCGACCCCGCTCACCGGCGCCGTCTCCGGCCGCCGGGCCGGGCCGCCCGCGCCTCCGCCGCCGCCAGCACGTACGCGAGCAGGGTCCGGGTGCCGAACCCCACGCCGCCCTTCGGGGCATAGGGCAGGTCCTTGTCCGTGAAGGCCGCGCCGGCGATGTCGAGGTGGGCCCACGGGGTGTCCCCGGCGAACTCCCGGATGAAGATCCCGGCGGTGATCGCCCCGCCCGGGCGCGGCCCGGTGTTGCGGAGGTCGGCGACCTCGCTCTTGAGGCCGTCTCGGTACTCGTCGACCAGGGGCAGCGGCCAGAGCCGCTCCCCCGCCCGCTCGCCGGCGGCCAGCACGCGGGCCTGCAGGCCCGGGTCGTTCGACATCACCCCGGCACAGAGCGAGCCGAGGGCGATCGCGCACGCGCCGGTCAGCGTCGCGATGTCGACCACCTCGTCGGGCTTGATCTCCTGGCGCGCGTAGGCGATCGCGTCGGCGAGCGTGAGGCGCCCCTCGGCGTCGGTGTTGTTGACCTCGATCGTCTTCCCGTTCATCGCCCGGAGCACGTCCCCGGGCTTGGTGGCCGAGCCGGACGGCATGTTGTCGGTCGCCGCGACGAGGCCGTGGACCTCGACCGGCGCGCCGAACCGCGGGAGCACCTTCAGCACCCCCAGGACCGCGGCGGCGCCGGACATGTCGCCCTTCATGCGCTCCATGCCCTCGGCGGTCTTGAGATCGAGCCCGCCCGAATCGAACGTGATGCCCTTGCCGACCAGCGCGATTCGCCGCCGCGCCGGCCGCCTGGGCACGTAGGCGAGGTGGATGAACCAGGGCGGCTCCGTGCTGCCGCGGTTCACGCCGAGGAACGCCCCCATGCCCATCCGCTCGCACTCGTCGCGGTCGAGCAGCCGGACCCGCAACCCGGCCTCCCGGGCGATCTCCCGGGCGGTCTCGGCCAGCGCGCTGGCCGTCACCGTGTTGGCCGGCTCGTTGATGAGGTCCCGCGCCAGCGCCGTGGCCTCCGCGGCCAGCTCGGCGTGCCGGACTCCGTCCCGGACGGCGGCCCGGTCGCCGGCCGCCGGCGCCAGCACGGTCAGGGTCGCCAGGGCGCGGTCCCCGTCCTTCCGGGCCTTGTAGCGGTCGAACGTGTAGAGGCCGAGGAGCGCGCCCTCGGTCACGGCCTGGGCGCGGGCGCCCGGGGCCAGCCGCGGGGCGCCGTCGCCGAGGACCGGGAGCGCGAGGTGCCGGGCCCCCAGGTCCCGCGCCCGCCGGGCCGCCGCCGACGCGGCGCGGCGCAGGATCTCGGGGGTGCAGGCGCCCCGAGGGCCGAGGCCGACGACCACGACCCGCCGGACGCCGAGCCGGTCGCCGGTGTGCACGTCGGCGAGCTCCGCCACCCGCCCCTCGAACCGCTGGTCCGCCAGCGCCTGCCCGAGGAGCCCGCCCAGCGCCTGGTCGATCGCCCGCATGTCGGCGCTCGCCCGGTCGTCGCCCGCGTACCGTCCGAGCGCCACCGCGTCCGCCCGCACGGCCGCGGGCGCCTCCCCGCTCACCTCGACCTTCATGACGATCTCCCCTCCCCGCCGCGCGGCCAGGCCCGCGCGCGCCCGCATCGCGGCCATCGATCGACTCCCGCCGCCACTACCGCCTCGGGCGGCTCGCCACCCCCCGGGCGGCCTGAGAGGCTCCGCCCGGCCGCCGCCCGCGCCCCGGCCCCGGGCCGGCGAGCTGACGGCGCCGACGCCGACCGGGGCGATCGGATGCTCCCGCGCGGGAGCTCAGGCGATCCCGGCGTGCGTCTCGGGGACGGGCGCGGGCAGGCGTCCCGAGACCGTCCAGGCCTCGGTGGCGTACTTGCCGGCCACGAGCGCGGCGGCGAGCGCCACCTCGTCGGGCGCGAGCCCGCCGGGCGCCACCGTGCCCCCGAGGCTGTCGGCGAGCGCGGCCGCCAGGGTCGCGACGAGGCCCTCCGGCGCGACCGGCCGGCCCAGCACGGCGGCCAGCGTGGTCATCGCCGCCAGCGGGTCCGGCTCGGCCGGGAAGACCGCGCGGAGGCGCGCCGGGTCGGCGTCCAGCGCGATGGCCCCGTGCTGCAGGAACGCCCCGCGCTGCCGGCGCTGGGCGCTCCCGACCAGCTTGCGCCCGTCGACCGCGACCTCGTACGCCCCGGTGCGGGCGAAGCAGAACGTGGGCGCGTCCGGGCTCCCCGCCCGGCGGCGCACGAGCGGCGCCAGCACCGCCGCCGCCCCCAGCCGGCGGAGGCCCGCCACCAGCCCCTCGCCGATGCGCCGGTACGTCTCGAGCACGTCGTCGGCGCCGGGGAAGTCCCCGGCCCGGCCGACCACGCTGTACGTGAGCTCGCGCTCGGGCGGCTCGTGGAGGAGGGCGCTCCCGCCGGTGGGGCGGCGGACCACCCCGATCCCGAGCGCGCGGCACCGCGCCACGTCGATCGTGCCGGCGAGCGGCTGCGCGTAGCCGAGCGACAGGGTCGCCGGCCGCCAGCCGTAGAAGCGGATCGTGGGCGGGCCGGTCCCGGCGATGCGCGCCCGCAGGAGGGCCTCGTCGACGGCCATGTTGGTCGCGCCGTCCAGCGGCTCGGTGACGAGCAGCCGCCAGCGCGCCGGAGCCGCCGGAGCGGGATCGCTCAGGGGCGACCGGCCTCCGGCGGACGCCAGCGGAGCTCCGGCTGGCGCGCCGCGCGCGTCTGGTCGAGCCGCCGCACCGGCGTGGTCACCGGCGCCTCGAGCGCCGAGGCCGGGCTGGTCTCCGCGTCGCGGGCGATCTGGATCATCGCGTCGCAGAACGCGTCCAGGGTCGCCTTCGGCTCCGTCTCGGTCGGCTCGATCATCAGCGCCTCCTCGACGATCAGCGGGAAGTAGATCGAGGGGGCGTAGAACCCGAGGTCGAGGAGCCGCTTGGCGATGTCGGTCGCCGACACGCCGTGCTGCTTCTGGCGGCGGGCGGAGAAGACGACCTCGTGCATCGACGGCCCGGCGTACGGCAGATCGTAGTGCGGCAGGAGCCGCGCCCGGATGTAGTTCGCGTTCAGGATCGCGTTCTCCGAGACCGCCCGCAGCCCGTCCGGCCCCATCGTCCGGATGTACGTGTAGGCCCGCACGTGCATCCCGAAGTTCCCCCAGAACGCGTGGACCTTGCCGATCGACTTCGACCGCTTCTCGTCGAACCGCCACGCCGAGCCGTCCCGCACCACCGCCGGGACCGGCATGAACGGCGCCAGGTGCGCCTTGAACGCGACCGGCCCCGCCCCGGGGCCGCCGCCGCCGTGCGGCGTGGTGAAGGTCTTGTGGAGGTTCATGTGCACGACGTCGAATCCGAGATCGCCCGGCCGCACCAGCCCGAGCAGCGCGTTCAGGTTCGCCCCGTCCATGTACACCTGGGCGCCCCGGGCGTGACAGAGCTCGGTGATCTCGAGCACGCGCGACTCGAAGAGGCCGAGCGTGTTCGGCAGGGTGATCATGAGCGCGGCGACGTCCTCGTCCAGGTGGCGCTCCAGGTCGAGGAGGTCCACCTCGCCGCCGGCCTCGGACTTGATCTGGACGGTCGTGTACCCGGCGATGGCCGTCGACGCCGGGTTCGTGCCGTGCGCCGAGTCCGGCACCAGCACCTTGCGCCGGGGCCGCCCCTCGCGGTCGAGGTGGAACGCCCGGATCATCAGGATGCCGGTGAGCTCGCCCTGGGCGCCGGCGGCCGGCTGGAGGGAGGTGGCGTCCATGCCGGTGATCTCGGCCAGCATCTCCCCCAGCTCGCCCATCAGCGCGAGCGCGCCCTGCGCCGCCTCCTCGGGGACCAGGGGGTGCAGGCGCGCGAACCCGGGCAGCCGCGCCATGTCCTCGTTGACCTTCGGGTTGTACTTCATCGTGCAGGAGCCGAGCGGGTAGAAGTGCGTGTCGACCCCGTAGTTCATGCGGCTCAGCCGCGTGTAGTGGCGGACCGCGTCGAACTCGCTCACCTCCGGGAGGGCGGCGGGGGTCCGGCGCAGGTGCGCGGCGGGGAGGAGCCGGGCCGGGTCGGCCTCCGGCACGTCGGGCTCCGGCAGGGAGAAGCCGACGCGCCCGGGGACGGAGAGCTCGAAGATCACGCCGTCGTAGCCGGCCATCGCGCCGCCTCCGTTCAGGCCACCGCCGCGGCGAGCGCCGCGGCGTAGGCGTCGATCTCGGCGCGGGTGCGCCGCTCGGTGACCGCGACCAGGATCGAGTCGCGGAGCCGCCGGTCGAACGGGCCGAGCGGGATCCCGCCGAGGATGCGCCGCCGCCGGAGCGCCCGCAGCACGCCCCGCGGCGTCCTCGGCAGCCGGAGGACGAACTCCTTGAAGAACGG
>Ga0070741_10009668_pt1 | contig 18587 bp, 20 predicted proteins | sample Coa_R1_4_FD_66440 | JGI IMG/M metagenome (GOLD analysis project Ga0070741, IMG submission 66440) | Surface soil microbial communities from Centralia Pennsylvania, which are recovering from an underground coalmine fire - Coalmine... | ecosystem: Environmental > Terrestrial > Soil > Unclassified ...
CCCGAGGTGAAGGCCACCGATGTTGTCGGATAGCTGGGCGCCCGGCTGGCGGGAGCCGGGCTGGTCGACAGGCCCGACCAGGCCACGGTCTTGGTGCCCGAGTAGGCGGTCAGCGTGGCCCCGTACTGGTCAACCGCGGTCACCGTCGCCGTGAACGAGGTGCCCGCCGTCGGGGTCGTCGTCGAAGGGTTGATGGTGAAGCTCGTGAGCGTGCTGGCGGCCACCGGCACCGACGCGCTCGGCGAGCTCGTCGACGTCCACGAGTTCCACTTCATCGTCACCGTGTAGGTGAACGTCCCGGACGGAACGCTGGTGTCGTCGCAGCTGATGGCCGATCCCGGGAGCGGCGTGGTCCCGGTGCCGCAGGCCGCGCTCGTCGTCGTTCCGTCCGAGCGGGCCACGGTAAAGCTCGTGGGTGCGGAGTTGTCAGGGGTCGTCGGCTGCACCCACGTGACGTGCACGGTGCGCACGTTCGGGTTCGGCATGGTCGCCGTGACACTCGTCGGAGCGTTCAACGTGCGCACGGCGCCCGAGGCTTGGCCCGTTCCGGTTGTCGTGAAGAACGCCCAGCACGAGGCGGCGATGCCGGCCGACAGTGCCACCAGAGCGGCGAACACGCCGACCTTGGCGAGCCGCGCAGCCCTCCTGGAGCGCGGCAAGGAGCGGCCTACGGCCGCTCCTTGTGCACTCCGGCTTGCGTCCACGACGCCCCCTTGAAACGCCACACCGGGCGCCAGTCCGACACTGGCGCCCGGCGTTGGCTCGACGGATTAACGAATTAGTTGCTGGTGAAGTTCAGGGTCAGCGTGGCGCCCTGGCAAGTGTCCTGGCTGACGGCGAGGTTGGCCATGTTCAGGGTGCCGGTCTGCGTGATTGCGACCCCGGTGGTGTTCCCAGCGACGTCCTGATGGGCGTTCACAGTGGCCATCGTGTACGCGGACGTGTCGCAGGTCGCATGGCCGGAGTCCGCAGTGACGCTCGCCAGGCTGATCGTGTTGACGTACTGGTGACCGGACGAGGGATTGTCCACCGTGAAGTTCACGGCCGAGCTGGTGCCCGGGTACAGCGTGGTGGCGGCGGAGCCGTGGAGCACGACGGGGGAGCTCGAGCCAGTCGAGGCCGAGCCGGTGCCCGCACCCGTCGTGGTGAAGTACGCGTAGGCCGCCATACCACCGCCGGCGATGGCCGCTGCCGCCACCGCTGCCGCCACTCGCTTCTTGGTGATGAATCGCACTTGAGTGATCCCTTCGCTTCTGGAGAACTTCCCGCCGGACCCGTTCCGGCTGACCCCAAAGTTTTCGGGTTCGACGCTTCGCAACTTGAGTTGCGGCAAGTGCCATTTCTGTCGTAGTCAACTGTTCACGGAGCGCGACATCGGCCACATGGCCTACTGACGTCAAGCCCCGTTACGCACGTGCCGATGAGGCACGTCGTGACCGCGGTGGCGTATTACGTACAAGAAGTGGCCGACGATCCTGTACTCGAGGCCCTCGACGGGCTTGTGCGCGCGCTGCGTGCGAACGCGGCCCGGATCGACGGCGCCATTGCGCGCGCTGAGCAAATCCGGGAGCAGCGCGCGACGGGAATGAGCTACCGAGACATTGAATCGGGCGTCGAGCGCCCGCTGATCGTCGAGCTGACGCGCGACAACCTGGCCGCCCTCGTCGAGGCCGGCAGCAAGCTGCGTCGAGCCGAGGCACGGGCCCTGCACGCCGAAGGCATGACGATGGAGCAGATCGCCGAGCTCTTCGGCGTCACCCGCCAGCGGGTGTCCGCCCTGCTGCGCCGCATTGACGACTGACTGACTGACTAAGCGGCGGCGTCGAACAGGACGTGCAGCGCCGGAGGTGAGCGGAACGGCAGGCCTCTGATGTCGGGCGCCGGATAGGCCGGATCCATCCGCAGATTCGGCAACCGGTCGAGCACGGCGTTGAGCCCGATGCGAAGCTCGAGCCTGGCCAGGTGCATGCCGAGGCACTGGTGAATGCCCGTGCCGAAGGCAACGTGAGGCTTGGGCGTTCGATGTGGATCCCACTCGTCGGGGCTGTCGTAATGATCCTCGTCGCGGTTGGCGGAGCCAACCAGAGCGAGGATCCCTGCGCCCTTGGGGATCGGACAGCCACCGATCTCGATGTCGGTCGTCGCCTCCCGGTTGACCATCGTCACCGACGTCTCCCACCGCAACGTCTCCTCGATGACAGCCGGGATGAGACCACGCTCGGCGGTCACCTCGGCCAGAACGTCCGGATGGGTGAGGAGTCCGACGAGGGAGTTGCCGAACATCCGAAACGTCGTCTCGGCACCGGCGGGCATGAGGAGGCGCAAGAAGCCGTAGAGATGGTCGTCGTCGAGGGTGTGGCCGTCGACTTCGGCGGTGACGAGCTCGCTCAACAGGTCGCCGGTCGGGTGCGCCCGCCGTTCGGCGACGATCGGCTCGAGGTAGGCGGTCATGGCGTCGGCCGCCGCCTTGCTGCGCTTGGGATCGCGAGGGCCGAAGTTGATCTCGTCGGCCCAGATCTGGAACTGGTCGTAGTCCTCGAGGGGGACGCCGATGATGGCGGCGATGACCTGCACGGGGAACCGGGCGGTGAGGTCGTGGACCAGGTCAGCCTTGCCTTTGGGGGCGATCTCGTCGAGCAGGGCGTTGACCGACGGCGAGATCACCTCGTCCGCCCATCGCTCGAGGGCCGACGCCCGGAAGGCGCGGGCCACCAGGTTGCGGTAGGTGCGGTGCTCGTCGCCGTCCATGGCCAGGATCGTGCGCCCCATGAACGGGCCCATCGTGTCGTCGTTGATACGTGACGAGAAGGTCTCGCCGTCCCGGAGGACGTGCTCGACGTCGTCGCGCCGGTGGATGATGTACAGGTCGTCGCGGCGCGCGCCGACAGTGTGCTGGACGGGCTCGGTGCGACGGCCCTCGGCCCACATGGGGTATGGGTCGTCGACGTCGTCCAGCGCCGTATAGAGGTCGGCCAGTTCCTGCTCTTCGGCGCCGGCCGCCATTGGTCGCCCAGCTACCCCAGGCGCTCGATCACCGTGGCGTTGGCCTGGCCCCCGCCCTCGCACATCGTCTGGAAGCCGTAGCGGCCGCCGACGGCCTCCAGCTGGTTGAGGAGGGTCGCCGTGATCCGCACGCCCGTGGCACCGAGGGGATGGCCGATGGCGATGGCGCCGCCCCGAGGGTTGAACTTCTCGGGGTCGGGCACGAACTCCCGGGCCCACATCAAGGCGATGGCGGCGAAGGCCTCGTTGCACTCCATGGCGTCGAAGTCGTCGATGGAGAGGCCGGACCTCGCGAGCAGCTTTCGGGTGACCGGGTTGGGGGCGCTGAGCACGAGGACCGGGTCCTCGGCGCCCACGGCGAAGGCCTTGAAGCGGGCCCGCGGGGTGAGTCCGAGGTCCTTCGCCGTCTGGGCGCTGGTGATGAGGGCGGCCGCCGCCCCGTCGGTCATCTGAGACGAGTTGCCGGCGGTGATGTCCTTGGCCGTCTCGGGCTCCCAGCTCTGGGCGGGGGGCAGCTTGGCCAGCGCCTCCAGGTTGGCGTCGGGCCGGATGCCTTCGTCATGGTCGAGCGTCTGGCCGGTGAAGTTCCCGTCGGCGTCCTTGAGGGGGACAGGAATGATCTCTTTGGCGAAGTGCCCTGACTCTGTCGCCTCGTTCGCCCGGCGGTGGCTCTCGACGCTGAACTCGTCGAGGTCCTCCCGGCTGATCTTCCACTTGTCGGCGAGGACCTGGGCGACCCGGAACTGCATCCACAGCTGGCCGTCGATGACGTCGAGGAAGTCCTTGCTGAAGGGCCCCTCACCGCCCTGGGCGTTCGAAGCCATCGGGCTTCTCGTCATTGACTCGACCCCGCAGGCGATGGCCATGTCGTAGTGGCCGGCCTTCACGCCGGCGGCGACGAAGTGCATGGCCTGCTGGCTCGACCCGCATTGGCGGTCAACGGTCGTGGCCGGGACCGTCCACGGCAGCCCGGCCGCCACCCAGCCGTTGCGTGTGACGTTGCAGCCCTGCTCGCCGGCTTGGGTGATGCAGCCGCCGACAACGTCGTCGACCCGCTCGGGATCGATCCCGGTGCGGTTCACGAGCTCCTTGAGGGTGAAGCCCAGGAGGTCGGTCGGATGCCACGTGCTGAGGGCGCCTTTGCGCTTGCCGAAGGCGGTGCGGACGACGTCGACGATGACCGGTTCTTGGGGATCCAGAGCTGCCATTCCCTGACACGATAGTCAGAGAACTTTTTCGTTGACGGAGTTAGCAAGCGCTTGATATAGTTTGCGACATGCCGATCACCGACATCACCAAGACCGCTGAGGAGCAAGTCCTCGGGTATCTCGCCATCGCCCAGGAAGTCGTCGTTGACGGCGTCCACCGGGTGTCTGAAGCCGTTCAGCCCGTGCTCCCCGACGTCCCCCGTCCGTTCGTCGCCGAGGCCGCTGAGCTCCTCGATGGCGCCTTCACCTTCGCCGAGAAGCTGCTCCAGTCCGGCCACCAGTTCACCAGCCGCCTGATCGAGGCCGCCGACAACGCGCCCGACATCAAGCCCGCTCCCAAGACGTCCGCCGCGTCTCCTGCTGCTAAGGCGAGTGCCAAGTAAGGATCCCTGGCGGGATCAGCTGGAGGGGCTCGGCGGCTTCATTCGCAGTCAACGGCGACTGGCGAACATGTCGCTCCGTCAACTGGCGGACCTGACCGACGTCTCCAACCCCTACCTGAGCCAGATCGAGCGCGGCTTGCACGAGCCGTCGGTCCGGGTGCTGAAGTCGATCGCCCGGGCGCTGAACGTTTCGGCCGAGACCCTGCTCGCCCAAGCCGGCCTCCTCAGTGACGAGGAGGCCGGTGGCGCGCCCTCAGCCCCGCCCACCCGGGTCGACACCGAGGCCGCCATCCGATCGGACGCCGCCCTTACCGACCCGCAGAAGACGGCGCTGCTCGCCGTCTACCGCAGCTACCTGGCCGAGAACACCTAGAGCGCGCCTTCCAGCTGGAGCAGGCGCTCCTTGACGTCGAGGCCGCCGCCGTAGCCGCCTAGCCCGCCGCCGGTGGCGAGGACCCGGTGGCACGGAACGATGACGGGGATCGGGTTCGAGCCCAAGGCGTTGCCGGCGGCCCGGTAGGCCTTGCGGTTGCCGGCCTTGGTCGCCATCTCCATGTAGGTGCTGGTGCGGCCGTAGGGGATCTTGGCCGTGTACTTCAGAACCTCGTGGCGGAAACCGTTGCCGGTCAGCGTCCAGTCGAGCTTGGCCGTGAACTTGTGCAGGCGGCCCTCGAAGTACTCGTCGAGCTCGCGGCGTACGGCGTCGAACTTGGCCGGCGCCTCGATGACCCTCGGCGACAGCCGGGCGGACAGCTCCTCGAGGACGTCCTCGTGGTTCTCGTTGTGGAACCCGACGCGGACGATGCCCTTCGGCGTGCTGGCGAGGAGGAGCTTGCCGAGCGGTGAGTCCACCTCGGCGTAGGCCACGTCCAAGAGACCCTCGGCCTCGGCGCGCTGTGCGAACTGTTCGAGCAGGTCGGTCTTCAAGGTGGTCATGCCCACGTCTCCCTCAACTTCTTGACGCCTTCGTGCACGCTCCGCCTGGCGGCCGCCTCTGAACACCCCAGCAGCTGGGCGATGTCGCCGTAGCCCAGGTCCTCGACAAACCGATGCTTCACCGCCGCCTGTTGCTTGGGCGGCAGCCCGTCGACGAGCTTCCACAGCGCCGGCTCCCCGTCGAGCACGTTGGGCGCGTCGACCGGGATCTCCGGCACGGTCTCGGCCGGCACCGGCCGTCGCTGCCTCGACCTGTGGGCGTCGATCGCCTTGCGGTGCGCGATCGTCAGCACCCACCCGCGCAGGTTCCCGTCGTGCTGCAGCGTCGGATACGCCCGTAGCGCGGCGATGAACGTCTCCTGGAAGCAGTCGTCGGCCTCGTGCTGGCCCACGCTCGCCACCAGGAACCCGTGCACGGCCGACCCATGGTCGTCGAGAAAGCGCTGAAACGGCGGCACACCCACGGCAATAGAACGCTAGGCGGCCCGGTTGCGTGAGGTTTTTGGACGTTCCTCGACCCCAGAGGCAAGCTTTCGTCCACAAAGAGACTCTTGCCTCGCGCACCGCACGTGCCCTCTACTCGGCGGCCATGGATATTGACCGGATTGCCGCCCGGTTCGCAGTCCACCAGAGAGGGTTGCTCACGAGACCACAGGCACGCGGCGCTGGATTCAGCGATAGAGCGATCCAGCACCGCACGAACGTCGGCCGTTGGGGTGTCATGCACCCCGGCGTTTACCGGATAGCAGGAAGCGAGTCGAGCTGGGAGCAAGCACTCCTCGCCGCGGTACTCGCCGCGGGGAGCGGCGCAGTCGCGTCTCACCGAGCCGCAGCAGTCATGTATGGCATCGAGAAAATCGAACGAGTCCTCGAACTCACAGTGCCGCTCAATCGACGCCCGCGCGTGAAGGAAGCCGTGATTCATCGCACCGACGGTCTGCTGCTTCCCGAGCGGACCATCCTGAGACATATCCCGTTGACGTCACCAGCACGGACCGTCTTCGATCTGGCGTCCGTCATTCCACGCAACGCCCTTGACCGCGTGGTGGAGGACGTTCTTAGCCGACGACTCGTCCCTCGGCGAGCGCTAGTTGCGCAGCTAGCGGCGCACCAGGGGCCCGGGCGGCGAAAGACGAACGTCCTCCAGGAGCTGCTCGACGAGCATCCGGAACGCTGGGAACGCGCCGAAGGGCGATTCGAGAGGCGCCTATTGCGCTTCCTGAAAGCACGAGGATTCCCGGAGCCCGTCCTTCAGTTCGAGGTCATCCTTCCGAATGGGAAGCACGTGTTCATCGACGCCGCCTTCCCCGATCAACTCATCGGGTTGGAGGCGAACAGCTACCTCTGGCACACGTCGCGGAAGGACTGGGTCCGAAACCAGGTCAAGACCAGGGCGCTCACGGCGATGGGCTGGGGGATCATCCCCGTCACCTGGGAAGACCTCGTGCCCAACGCCACCAGCTTCGAGGAAGAGCTCAGAACCGCTTTGTGGACGTCTTCACGCGCATAGGAGCGACAAACGTCCAAAAACGGGGATCAGGGTCTGGTTCGCAGCGCTCCCGGCTCATCGAGCCACTTGTTGAGGGCGATGGTGCGGGCGTTGCGCAGGGTGAGGACGTGGTCGATGGCTCGGCGGATGCGGCGTTGTTGACCGGAGGTCTGGGCGACCTGGCGGAGAAGGAAGTCGGCCTGCGAGCCGTGGTCCTCTTCGGCGTAGGCGTGGACCTTGAAGTTCTCGACGTCGAGGCCGTAGTGGTCCCGCATGCCCTCGTACATCAGCTTGGCGTAGCCGGTCGACGCGGCCCACCGCTCCCCCGCCCAGCCGAAGGCGGCCAGGCCCTCCTCATAGGAGCGGCGCATGTAATAGAGCGAGCAGAAGACCATGCCGATCGACTCGGGCATCGGCCGGTACGACAACAGCTCCTCGTCGGTGATGCCAAGGGCGTGGGCCCATTCGACCTTCATGTCGACGTGGTTGCGGTCGCCGGCATAGCCGGTCTCGTCCGCCAGGTTCTGGAGCCAGTGGTCGAAGTGCTGGCTGGAGCCGAGCATCAACGAATCAACGTCGGGTGAGTTCGACACGAGCGACCCGAACTCCGAGGTCAGCCACTTGCCGAGGAAGTAGTACTCCTTGGCCAGCCGCTTCAGCAGCTCAACGGACAAGGTGCCGTCGGCGACGCGCTCCCAGACGAGGTTCTTGGTCGTGGCGATCTCGGCCTGCAGCGCCTCGAGTCCGGCCATGAACTCGTCGACCGGCAAAGCCACGTCATCCTCGGCGGCACCCCCACCCCGGATGTCCCTGAACTCACGCCGGTCACTCACGCAGGGAAGTCTAGAATCGAGTCTGACACGAGCGTCAGGGAGGCGACAGCTGATGGACGTCGATCTGGTCGAGCTCGCCGGGCACCGGGGGAAGTTGGCGGAAGGCACCGCCGTCGATCCTGTGACCGCCGAGGTCATCCGGGGCGCGATGGAAACTGTGTGCTGGGAGATGGCGACCTACGTCAGCCGTACCGCCACCACGCCCATCCTCAACCAGTCCAACGAGCGCAACGGCTCGATCCTCGACGCCAAGGGCCGCTTGGCCGCGCTCAGCGTCGGCATCCCGCAGTTCATGCTGTCGAGCGCGCTGCCGATCCGCTTCGCCCTCGCCTATCTCGGTGAAGAGGAGTTCCGTCCTGGCGACGTCTTCATCGGCAACGACCCGTACCACGGCGGTGGTCACCTCCCCGACTACAACGTCTACGCCCCCGTCTTTGCCGACGGCCGCCTGATTCTCATCCCGAGCATCCAGTGCCACCACGGCGACACCGGTGGCGCCGTGCCCGGCGGCTACAACGTCACCGCCAACGACATCTGGGGCGAGGGCGTGCGCTGGCCGGTGATGAAGGTCATCGACCAGGGCAAGGAGCGGCGGGACGTCCTCTACTCCCTCGCCACCAACAACCGTCTGCCCGGCTTCGTCGGCGACATCCGCGCCCAGATCGGCGCCGCCCAGCTGGCCGCCCGCCGCCTCGCCGAGATCATCGCGCGCTACGGCGCCGACACCGTCGAGGCCAGCGTCGACTACATGATCGACTACGCGGCCCGGCGCTTCCGGGAGGAAGTCAGCAAGTGGCCCGACGGCGTGTACGAGGGCGACACCTACGTCGACCACGACCCCATCGGCCACCAGGACATCCACATCCACTGCAAGATCACCGTCGACGGCGACAACCTGAAGATCGACTACACGGGCTCTGACACTCGCCAGGAGATCCAGGCGTGGTCGACATTCGGCAACACCCGGGGCTACACGATCGCCCAGATCGCCTCGATGATGGACCCGAGCATCCCCAAGAACGAGGGCTTCTTCGAGGCCATCGAGCTCATCGCTCCCCCGGGCTGCGTGCTCAACCCGCACGCCAACAAGCCGGTGTCGGCGGGGACCCACCATCCAGGCGCCGACATCGGTGAGCTCATCGCCGTCGCCATGCAGCACGTGCTGCCCGACAAGGCCGTGCCCCAGACCTACAAGACCGGCATCCCCACCACGATCGTCGGCAAGGATCCGCGCACCGGCGCCCAGTTCGTTGACCCCTCCACCGAGGTCTACGGCGGCTGGTGCAACGCCGCGCGTGGCATGGACGCCTGGGGCGCCCAGAACGCCAGCTTCGGCAATCTCTGGAAGGCCACCGCCGAGATCAACGAGTCGATCTTCCCGCACATCCAGTGGGGCCGCGACTACCGCACCGACTCCGGCGGGCCCGGCCAGTGGCGAGGCCTGTGCGGCAGCCACTGGGTGAAGGAAGTGCGGGTGCCGGCCAAGGTCTACACGTACGTCGTCGGCATGAAGTACCCGATGCCCGGAATCTGCGGGGGCATGCCGGGCGAGCCCAACAAGCTCACGCTCAAGGTCGGCTCACCGGACCCCGTCGTAGTCAAGGACACCGCTGACTGGGTCCCGCTCGAAGCCGGCGAGCGTCTCATCTACGACTACGGCGGCGGCGGCGGTTGGGGCAACCCGCTCGACCGCGACCCGCAAGCCGTGCTCGACGACGTCCTCGACGAGTACGTCTCCGTCGAAGGTGCCGAGCGTGACTACGGCGTCGTCCTCACTGGCAGCCTCGAGGACCTGACCCTTGCCATCGACGAGGAGGCAACCGCGAAGCTGCGCGGGCAACGTCGCCAGTGAGCAACGAAAACTCCGGCTACCGCGTCGGGATCGACGTCGGCGGCACATTCACAGACCTCATCTGCGTCACGCCCGAGGGCCATGTCGTCCTCGACAAGACGCCAACCACGCCCGACGACCAGTCGGTCGGCGTGATGACCGGCGTCGGTCAACTGGCGGAGTCGCAGAACCTCGACACGCAAACGTTCTGCGCCCGCCTCGACTCCTTGGTGCACGGCACGACCACGGCCGACAACACCATGATCGAGATGGACGGTGCCAGCACCGGCCTGCTCGTCACCGAGGGCCACCGCGACGAGATCGAGCTGCGACGGGTCCACAAGGAAGAGATCTGGGATCCCTCCTATCCCGCTCCCCCGCCGATCGCCCGCCGCCGGGCGCGCATCGCCATTCCCGAGCGCATGGACTTCGAGGGCAACGTCGTCCTGCCCCTCGACGAGGACGCCGTCCGCAAGGGCGTGCAGCGCTTGAAGAAGCTGGGGTGCACCTCGATCGCCGTCACGTTCCTACACAGCTTCACCAACCCCGCGCACGAGCTCCGCGCAAGAGAGCTCGTGCTCGAAGAGTTCCCCGACGTCGAGCACATCTCGCTCTCGCACGAGGTCATGCCTCGGGCGCCCGAGTTCGAGCGCACGAGCACGACACTCGTCAACGCCTACGTTGCCCCGCGCATCGCCGCCTACACGGGTCGTCTCACCGAGAAGCTGCGCGCCGCCGGTTACACGAACGAGATGCTGATCATGCAGGCGACCGGTGGTGTGATGCCTCCGAACTACGTCGCCCGCCGGGCCGTCACCCTGCTCGGTTCCGGTCCCACCGGCGGCGTGATGGGCGCGTCTCTCGCCGCACAACGCAGCGGCATCAGCGACTTCGTCGCCGTTGACATGGGCGGCACGTCCTACGACGTGTGCCTCGTCCGCGGCAGCAACCCCGAGATCAAGACCGACTGGAACTGGCGGTACCGCTACTACATCGGCATCCCCATGGTCGACGTGCAGAGCGTCGGCGCCGGCGGCGGCTCCATCGCCCACGTGCGCCAAGGCGCGCTCCTCGTCGGGCCCGAGAGCGCCGGCAGTCAACCCGGACCCGCGTGCTACGGCCGCGGCGGCATCCACGCCACGGTTACGGACGCCGACGCCGTGCTCGGCTACCTCCCGGCAACCGGCTTCGCAGGCGGACGCATGACGCTCGACGTCGACGCCGCACGCGAGGCGATCCAGCGTGATGTGGCGGACCCGCTTGGCATCGACGTGATCGACGCCGCGTGGGGCATCGAGCGGATCGTCAACGCCAACATGGCCAACGCCGTCCGCAAGGTGCTCTCGACCCACGGCGCTGACCCCCGCGAGCTGGCGATGATCGCCTACGGCGGCAATGGCCCCGTCCACGCGTGGGCCCAAGCGCCGGAACTCGGCATTCGCCGCATCCTCGTCCCCAAGGCCGCCCCCGCCTTCAGCGCCCTCGGTCTTCTTGTCGCCGACTACCTCGTCGACCTCGTGCGCGCTTACGTGGCACCGCTGTCGCAGGTCGACGTCAACCGGGTGACCACACTCATGCACGAGCTCCTCGACGAGGCCAACAAGGAGCTCGAGCCCGCCAACCTCGGCGAGCGCCAGGTGAGCACCGAGCTGTACGCCCAGATGTGTTACCCGGGCCAGAACTTCGACATGAGCGTCCCGGTACCCGAGGGCGCCGAGCTGACCGACACCGGCCTGCTCGATCTCACCGGCCGCTTCCACGCCCAGCACGAGGCCGAGCGCGGCTTCTCCTTCCCGGCGCAGCAGCCGCTGCTGCGAGGCGTGCGCCTCGTCGCCAAGGGCTTCACGCCCAAGCCCGGTCGCATGGCCGAGGCAGGGGACGTCGGCGACCCCGAGCAGGCCCGCAAGACCACACGGCCCGTGCACTTCGGCCACGAGTTCGTCGAGACGCCGGTCTACGACGGCGCTCGTCTCGCTCCCGGGATCAAGCTCGAGGGGCCCGCGCTCATCGAAGAGCCATTCACCGTCGTCGTCCTCGCTCCCGGCAGCTCGCTCACCCTCGACGACCACGGCAACTACGACATCACGGTCGGCTGAACGGCTCGCCCGCCTTCCTCTACCCCGGGCACTCGACTCGGGCGGCGACGTTCGAGAACCCGAGCGCCGACCCGGGCGGCGGGAACCTCGGACGCAAGGAGCGGCCCAACAAGCTGCTCGACCCTGGCGAGCGCGTTGTCCTTGCTGAACTCGACGGGCCGGGCACCGTCGGCCACATCTGGCTGACCGTGGGCGCGCCGTACCCGAACGACGCGACGCCGAGCTTCCTTCGCCGCCAGACCCTCGAGGTCTTCTATGGCGCGCAGACGGAGCCGTCGGTCAGCGTGCCCGTGCCCGACTTCTTCGGGGCGGTGCACGGCGTGCCGATCTCATACGCGTCAGCGCTGACCGCGATCAACGAGGACCGGGGCTTCACCAGCCGCATCCCGATGCCGTTCACCGATCGCGTCCGCATCGAGTACGCCAACAACACCGATCGGCACGCGCTGCTGTACTACCAGGTCGACTTCCTCATGGGGCCGCTCGCCGACGACACCGGCATCCTGCACGCCGCCTTTCGACGGGAGAACCCGACGACGCGAGGCGAGGACTTCGTCGTCACCGATGGGCTGCGGGGCCCCGGCCGCTTCCTCGGCTGGACGGGCGGCGCTCGCGTCGCCGATGGCAAGCACTGGTGGGGTGAGGGCGAGGTGAAGATGTTCTTCGACGGTGAGGAGACACCGACGGTCTGCGGCACGGGCACCGAGGACTACCTGGACTCGGCGTGGGGCCTCGGTCCGTTCGCGGCACCCGAGACCGGCGCTCCCCTCGTGGTCGCCAGTGGCGAGGCCGACATCCGCACCGGTCACCGCCTGATCGGCTTCTACCGCTGGCACCTCTCGGATCCGGTGGTCTTCAACAAAGAACTGAAGGTCACCGTGCAACAGATCGGGTTTCGCTGGAAGGGCGGCTACTTCGACCGCCAGGACGACTGGTGCGCAACGGCGTTCACGTACTGTTCGGAGGTGCAGGCGGTGGCGCGCATGACCAACGAGGTGAGCGAATGAACGTGGGGTGCTTCTCGCTGATGCAGTGGCCCCAGGACCGCAGCGCCTCCCGGGTCTTCGGCGACGAGATCGCCCAGGCCGTCGAGGCCGAGCGCCTCGGCTACGACCGCGCCTGGTTCGCCGAGCACCACTTCAGCCGCTACGGCATCGACCCTGCCATCCACCTCACCGTCGCCAACGTGGCCGCCCGCACCAGCCGCATCCGCCTCGGCACCGCGGTCACCGTCCTCCCCTTCCTGCCGCCAATCCGCGCCGCCGAGGAGCTGGCGACGCTCGACATCCTCTCCAACGGCCGCATCGACTGGGGCGTCGGCCGCGGCTACCAGCGCCACGAGTTCGACGCCTTCGAGATCCCCATCACCGAGAGCCGCTCGCGCTTCGAGGAATCCCTCGAGATCATCTTCCGCGCCTGGCAGGACGGCCCCTTCGAGCACCACGGCACCCACTGGAGCTTCGACGCCGTCGACGTGCTGCCCAAGCCCGTGCAGCAACCGCGCATCCCGACCTACATCGCGGCAATCAGTCCCGAGTCCTGCCGCTGGGCCGCGTCCAACGCGCTCCCTGTGCTCGCCGATCAGTTCTCGCCCTTCGAACGCCTGGCCGACGGCCGCAAGATCTACCAGGAGGCCTACGAACAGGCGGGTCACGCCGGCCCGCTCCCGGAGGCCGTTGCCCTGCGCCAGCTCTACGTGGGCCGCACCCGCGAGGAGGCCCGCGAGATCGCCATCCCGGGGCTGCTCTGGTACTACCGCATGCTGGCCAAGGTCGGCTCGCCCGCACGCCACGGCGAAGAGCTGCCCGAGACCTACGAGGCCTACAAGGTCTTCGCCATGGTCAGCGGCATGGCCGAAGGCACCGAGGACGACTTTGTCGACTTCCTGCTGGACGAGGTGGCGATCGCGGGCGACGCGGCAGAGGTCACCGACCGGCTCACCGCACTCCACGAGGCCGGGTACCCATCGGTGATCTGCTGGATGAACTTCGGCGGCCTCCAACACGACGACACGCTTGCGTCGATGCGCCGCTTCATCGACGACGTCGCCCCAGCACTTCCCCGTTGAACGCACGCGAATTTCTCGGAGCACAGCCGGGCGAAGACGGCAGCTGGCGCTTCGCCATCGGGCGCGAGCTGCACGGCGCCTTCGGCGGGGCGTTCGGCGGTGTTGTCGCGGCCGCCGCCGTCATGACCGCCCGCTCCGTGACCGACGGCCGCCGGCCGGCCGCCCTCGACATCCGCTTCCTCCGCAGCCTTCCTGCCGGCACCGCAATCGCCACGCCGACCATCCTGCACGCCGGTCGCACGCTGGCCGGTGTCAGCGTCGACATCACGACCGAGGACGCACGACTCGCGGCGCGGGCCACGGTGAGCCTGGTCGCCGACGACGCGCTGGCACCCGTCGACGGCGAGGACGATCACCGCCAGCTCCCGACCTACGACGAGGGGAAGTCGTGGCCGCGGATCGGGGCGCCGATCATCGAGACGCTCGACCCCCGCACGGTGCCCTGGTCCGACCGCGGCGAAGCAGTCGCCATCCAAGTGCCGTGGGAGGACGTCGAGCGCACCTCGGCCGAAGCCGCCTGCCTGCCCGGCGACATGTGCGTCGGCCCGCCCGTCGTCTTCGCGCCCGCCGCCGCCGGGCTGGCCCATCCGAATCCCGACCTCTCGCTGCGTTTCGCCGCCCCGATCAGATCACAGGATGTGATCGGGGTCGGCCGTCTTGAGCGCGTCCACGCCGGCCTGGCCACCGTGGCCATCGAGGTGTGGTCGGGTGGAGCGATCGTCGCCGTCGGCGTGTCGACCTCAACGCTCCTCAAGCCCACGTGACGGCCGACGAAGCGCTCGAACGGCTGCTCGAGGGGAACCGACGGTTCGCGTCCGGCTCGCCGGTCGCCCCCCGCCGCGACGAACAGAGACGCACCGAACAGGCCGAGAACCAGACCCCGTTCGCCGTGATACTCGGATGTGCCGACTCGCGTGTGCCGCCCGAGATCATCTTCGACCAGGGGATCGGCGATCTGTTTCCCGTGCGCGTCGCCGGCAACATCGCCGTCGAGGACGTGACGCTGGGCAGCATCGAGTTCGGCGTCGCCGTCCTCGGCTGTCCGCTGGTCATGGTGCTCGGCCACGAGCGCTGCGGGGCCGTGACGGCAGCCGTGGATGCGGCGGCGAATGGCACACGGCCCGAGGGCTACCTTGCCGCCCTTGTCGATCCGATCCTCCCCGTCGTCACTGCGGGGCGAGGTATCGACGAAGCCGTGAAGGAGAACGTCCGTCGCCAAGTCGTGGCGTTGACGGACGCCTTTCCGACCACCCAGGTGGTCGGTGCGGTGTACGGACTGCACAGCGGGAGGGTCGAGATCCTGACATGACCCTCGATCACGGCGGCGCGCTCCACTGGCGCCACGCGCCGGGCGCCGAGCCGCAGCCGGCGCCGAACGATCGGGCTCGTCGGCTGGCGCTCGCCGTCGTGTGCCTATGCGCTTTCACAACAGCCATCGACATCACGATCACCAACGTCGCCCTGCCGTTCATCGCCAAGGATCTCAAGGCGAACACGACAAGCCTGCAGTGGATCGTCGACACCTACAACATCGTCCTCGCCGGCCTGCTGCTGCTCGGCGGCGGACTGGCCGACCGGTTCGGCCGGAAGAAGGTCTTCCTCGCCGGCTACGCCGTCTTCGGTCTGGCGTGCCTTCTCGCCGCCTTTTCTCCGTCGACTGGCGCGCTCATCGGGGCGAGAGCGCTCATGGGCGTCGGCGCCGCCGGTGTGATCTCGCCCGCGCTCGCCATCATCGCCGTGCTCTACACGCCCGAGGAACGGGGAGCGGCGGTCGCATCGTGGGCCATGTTCGGCGCCGCCGGTCTAGCTGTCGGCCCGATCGCCGGTGGTCTGTTGCTCGACCACTTCTGGTGGGGCTCGGTGTTTCTCGTCAACGTCCCGATGGTCGTCGTCGGCGTCGTGGTGGGGATCCGTGTGATCCCCGAATCGCGTAAGCCGGGGGCAGGCCGGCTCGATGTCGTTGGCGCGGTGCTGTCCGTCGCTGCGCTCGGGCTGCTGCTGGCGGGCATCATCGAAGGCCCGGTCCAGGGATGGGGCGACCCGCTCACGATCGGGATGCTCATCCTCGGCGTCCTGCTCACAGTCGCGTTCGCCCGGTGGGAACTGCACTCGACGAGCCCGATGTTCGACCTGCGCATCCTCGTACGGCCGGCCGTCATGGCCGGAGCCGTCGCCCTGTTCGTCGCCTACATCTGCTTCACCGGGATGCTGTTCATCGTGCCGCAGCATCTCCAGGAGGTGCGACTGGACAGTGTGATCGTCAGCGGACTGCTGCTCGTGCCGTTCGCGCTGTTCTTCAGCATCGGCTCGTCACGCGCAAGCGGCATACTCGAACGACGCGGCGCTCGATGGACGTTGTCCGCGGGCATGCTGATCATGGCCGCGGGGATGGCGGCCCTCGCGCTGCTCCCGAAACTTGGCGGCTCGTCGGCGGTTGTTGCCGGCACCCTCGTGCTGGCCGGCGGGTTGGCCCTCCTCATCGCGCCGGCCACGACCGTCGTGATCAACGATCTGCCCGTCGAGAAGGCAGGCGACGGTTCCTCGCTCAACATGCTGAGCCGGTTCGCGGGCGCCTCGTTCGGCGTCGCCTTCCTGGGCAGTGTGCTGGCGTCGGTCTACGCCGCACGCATCCACGACGCCACGGCGGCGTTGTCGGCCACGAATGCCAAGACGGCTCGGCAGTCGATCTCGGGCGCGTTGACGGTCGCTGGTCATCTCTCGAGCGCCGACGCACATGCGCTGACCGTCGCGGCGCGCCACGCCTTCGACGACGGCGCCCAGGCCGCCTTTGTCGCGGGCGCCGTCGTCGCTCTGCTCGCGGCGACTCTGGCGATGCGCGCCCTGCGGGGAGTCCGGAAACGAGCCGCTCAGCCGCCGATCGGAGCGGCCCGGTAGTTCGTCTGCACTGCCAGCGTTCCAAGGTTCACGTTGATGTCGAGGTTGGCGACCGTGGAACCGGCGACCGTGACCGTATAGATGATGTCGCCTTGGATGGGCGACGTGACCTGCGCCGTCGCCTTGCACTCCACCGTGCGACAAGGTGACGTCCCAGATGTCGACGTCGACGTCGCACCGAACGTGAGCGTGTTGGTGATGGTCACGTTGACGGCGGCACCGTTCACGATCGACGTGACGTTCACGCTCGGGATCGTGGTTGTCGGTGCAGTTGCACCCCAGTTGACGGTCGTCGTCGTGTAGCCGGCGCCGTTCCAGTACTTCAGCGTGCCCGATGCCGTCCCGCTGCAGGTCGCCGCCTGCTTGGCGCAGGGGGCGGCGGCGCCGATGCCGCTCTCGGCGCTCACTGCATCGGAATAGTTCGACAGCTGGACGAGGAAGTTGCTGCTGCCCGTTCCCCAATTGGGGAGCGACGAGATGACGCCGGACGGAAGCGCACCCAGCGTGACCGTGCCGAGCGAGCGCTGGGCGTCGCTGTGGACGCAACCGTCGCTGCTCGTACCCATCGTCGTGCACGACGCTGTGCCCGCAGACGTCAACCGACTCGTGAACACCTTGCTCGCTGACGGCGCCGCGCCCACGCTCGCAATCGATGTCGAGCCCAAGGACACGCCCGCCAGCCCGAGCGTCAGGCCGGCCGCCTCCGACGACCCGGTCTGCTGGATGTTGCCGCTGCCACAGGGCAGGCCGGTGTTCAGGGGTGTGCCGGTCGTGTCGTTGCACGTCGGTGTCGACGACGAAGAAGCCGACGCGGTGCTCACCGTGCAGCCGGTGTCACCCGAGCTGGCGGTCAGGGACAGACCATTGCCGCTTCCTCCTGGGTCAAAGGCCGACACCGTCGAGGTCGACCCCTGCGAGCTGGGACACGACGGCTGCGTCGTTGCGGGCGTGGCCGGGTCGTTGTCGGCCTGCGACGAGACGGTGGTCGCGCCGGAGGACTGGGCCGAACCGGCATTGACGGCCGTCTCGCTCGTGGTGAGCGACCCCTCGACCTTCGAGGTCTGTTCTATCTGCATGGCCGAGTCGGCCTGCGCCAGGTCGAGCTCCGCCTGCGTCAGGTTCACGCCTTGAATGGGGTTGCCGCTGGCGCCGGCAACCGGGCTGATCGTGATGGAACCCTTCCCGGTACTCGATTGCGCGTAGAGGAACGGCTGACAGGGCGCTGAGAACGGGTGGGTCTGGTCGCTCAGGCAACCGTTGGACGGCGAGTAGATGACGCTTTGGCTCGAGACCTGGTTGCTGACGCCCGAAACCTGCGACGGCGACCACGACACGACGACGGTGATCCTGTACGCACCCGTACTCCCGCTGAAGTTCGTGACGTAGGTGCTGATCGTGTACGCGGTGCTGTTGAGCGAGGCGGTGCTCTTGTGCGGGACGAGCGGTGCCTGACACACGGTGGCGCCCGGGCAGCTCGCGTTTCCGTTTTGGTTGCCGTGGACGATCGTCTCGCCGGTCGGCGTGTACGTGTAGGTCGACCCGCTGACCGAGATATTGGAGTCGGAGGACGAGGTGACGTCGTGGTCGTCGAGGCCCAGCTGGATCATCGAGTACGGCAGGGCACGGGCCTGCTCCATGGTCTTGTCGACCAGGGCGGCCGCCGTTTGGCGCTGCTTGGCGAACGCGACCTGCTTGAGCGAGCTCGCCATCACGTACATGAGCGAGGTCATGACGATCGCGAGCACCATCATGGCGACGAGCATCTCGATGATGGTGAAGCCTTCTTCAGAGTTGCTGCGCGCCCGCAGGCGCGACAACACCGCCTGCACGCTCAGACTCCTCGTA
>Ga0070741_10009669_pt1 | contig 18587 bp, 16 predicted proteins | sample Coa_R1_4_FD_66440 | JGI IMG/M metagenome (GOLD analysis project Ga0070741, IMG submission 66440) | Surface soil microbial communities from Centralia Pennsylvania, which are recovering from an underground coalmine fire - Coalmine... | ecosystem: Environmental > Terrestrial > Soil > Unclassified ...
TGCTTTGGGTCGCGGTCTTTCCTTGCGCCAGGTCCGACGACGTTGTCGCCGCAGTACCGAATACCTGGACCTCGGCCAGTTCGAGATAGTTCGTGCCGCTCAACTGCACGCGGACATATCGCCCCTGCGCGCCCGTGATGGTAATCGCCGCCGCGGGACTGGGCGCCGTAGTCTGGTGGCTGCTCCATGTTCCGGCCCGATTCTGCAGCGTCGCCGGCGTGTCCGTAGCCAGGAAGGGGGTATCGGAAACGAATACCCAGTAATCGCTGAGCCAGGTCGCACAGCAATCCGTTCGCGCCCAGATCACGATCGAACTCACCAGGGTCGAAGTCCCCAAGTCCACCTGCCACCACGGAGCCGCCGCGTAATTGGCGACCGCCATTGAGCCGTGGCCGAGTACGCCGTCCGTGTTCCCGTCGACGGCCAGATTGGCCGAGTACGGCGAATAGGTGCTGCTTTGCGTCGCAGTCTTTCCTTGGGCGAGATCGACCGGCGCGGCCGTATTGGCGGTTCCGAAGACCTGCACCTCGGGCAGTTCCAGGTAATTCGTGCCGCTCAATTGCACGCGCACATACCTGCCCTGTGCACCGCCCGCGGAGATCAATGTCGACGGATTTGGCGCAGTCGTTTGGTGGCTGCTCCACGTGCCCGCGCGATATTGCAGGGTCGCCGGCGTATCCGTCGACTGGAATGGCGTATCCGAGACGAAGACCCAATAATCGGCGAGCCAGCTCGTGCAGCAGTCGGTGCGCGCCCAAACTCGAATCGAGCTGACCAGAGACGAGCTGCCGAGATCCACCTGCCACCACGGGCTCGCCGCATAGTTCGTCACGGACATCGACCCATGGTTCATGTTGCCGTCGGTGTTGCCGTCTACCGCCAGGCCTGCCGTATCGGCGGAGTACGTGGAGCTTTGGGTGGCCGTCTTGCCGTACGCGAGATTCGCTGTCGCGTCAAAATTGATCGTCTGGCTTGCGCTCAGATTGGTAATCGACTGGCTGGCTGGTGTGAAAAGGTAATTCGCAGCCGACGGAGTCAGCGTATAGCTTCCGCCGGCAGGCACACCGGTAAAGGTGAATCCGCCGGAGCTGTTGGTCGTTGTGGAAGCCCCCATGCTGCCACTGAGGGTGATCGTCGCTCCGCTCAGTGCTGCACCCGAGAATGTCACCGTTCCGGAGAGCGTGTAGGTAATGCCCGCCAGGATCGTGGTCGAATCCACGGACGAGTGACTCGCCGTGTCGCCTCCACCCGAAACCGTGACGGTATTCTGTTGAGGCGAACTCGCCCCAGCCGCCACGTTCACTTTCACCGTGATTGGTGGATAGCTGCTTCCGGGCGACAAACTATCGGTCCGTGTGCATGTGGTGCCGGCACACGTCCAACCGGTGCCCGACATCGACTGCAGCGTCAGCCCGGAGGAAACCGAGTCTGTCACCGTCACCATGCCGGTGGTCGAGATGGCACTCGATTGGTTCGTAATTGTGACGGTATAGGTCCCCGTCTGGTTTTGCGTGAAGCTCCCCGAGTGTGCGCAGGAGATGCCCAACGTGAGCGGCTGCATCTTCAGCAGAAATGCGCCGTAGTTCCCGCCGTTTGTCGCCTGCAGAGAATGCAGTAGCGGAAAACTCGTCGACATGGTCCAGCCGGCGACGTAGATTCCTCCGGCAGCATCGACCGCGACTGCAGTCGCATTGTCCGAGCCGATTCCGCCGAGATAGCTCAAATACTGAATCGCGCTACCTGCTGCGTTCAGAATTCCGATAAACGCATCGACGTCGCCGGCGGCCGAAATGTGCGGCTGCAAGGGATTGACCACCGGCAGATCGGTGGAGTAGGTGTACCCGCCAATATAGGCGTTGCCGCCACTGTCTACGGCGATTGCGCTGGCGAAATCCATTCCGGAGCCGCCCAGGTACGTGCTGTAAACCGGCCATCCCGCAGCGGTCAACTTGACGACGAACGCGTCCAGCCAGCCGTTCAGCGACGCTTGTATGGGATGAATCATCGGGAAATTCGGCGAACTGGTAATACCGGCGATATAGAGATTTCCCGCGCCATCCAGTGCGATTCCCTGCCCTTGCTCCGCATACGAGGGGCTGCCGCCGCTTCCGCCCAGGTACGTGCTGAAGATCAGTGAATTGCCATCCGCGGCGATCCGCGCGGCAAAAGCATCCTGTCCGCCGCCGCTGATCGATTGAAACGCGTTACTCAGGGGAAAGTCTGTGGAATACGTCGACCCCGTCAAGGACGCGTTCCCGGCGGCATCGACCGCGATTGCCGCGCCGTGATCCGTCCCGCTGCCGCCGAGGAAAGTACTGTAGACCAGTTGTGTGCCGTCCGCACTCAGTTTTGCCACGAACGCGTCCTGAGTTCCGTGAATCGATTTTTGAAATCCCGTGGCCGGAAACGTACTCGACGAGGTATCGCCCACGACAAACGCGTTTCCTGCCGCGTTCACCGCGATCCCGAAACCTGTGTCGCTGCCGCTGCCGCCCAGGTACGTGCTGTAGACCAGGGCATTCCCGGCTGCATTCAACTTGGCGACGAACGCATTCTTACTGCCCGCCAGTTTCGATTGCAGGACCGTGTGCACAGGGAAATTCTTGGAAGCCGTCGACCCCGTGATGTACGCCTGCCCGGACGCATCCACTGCGATGCCGTACGCCCGGTCGTCTCCGCTCCCACCCAGGTACGTGCAATAGACCAGAGCGGTGCCCGCCGGATTCAACTTCGCCACAAATACGTCGTTGCCGCCTCCGTTGAGATTCTGGATCGGATTGGCAGTGGGAAAATCCGTGGAACTGGTGAAACCGGCGAGATATGCCGATCCCGCAGCGTCGATCGCCATGGCCAGAGCGGAATCCTGCCCGCCGCCCCCCAGCAGCGTGCTGTAGACAATTACCGGGTCGATGATGAGCGGAAGCGAGGAATCGTAGCCGTTTACGATGAATCCCACGGTTCCGTCATCGTTCAACAAATACCGCGCTTCGACGGTAATCCGCCCTCTTGCCGAGTTTTGGTATGCGAACGGCGCTTCCTCCCGCAGTTCGCGGCCGTGAACCTTGACGATCAGGCCTCCATTGGAGTCGATGTGGATAGCATCGGCTCCGGTGTAGCGCAGGCGAATGCGCGAAGGATTGGCGGCTGGCTGAACCACGAATTCGGACTTCAGGTTCCGTCCCGCACTGCCGTACGACATGTCGATTCCGGGATAGAGATTCCGATAGGACACCGATCCATAGATGGGAATTCCGGTACGCCAATTCGCCCGGTCGCCGCGCAGGAAATTGACATTGCCGGACAGGCGTTGCCCGCCTTCCAATCGCACGGCGCTGCCGGCGCCTTCGAATCTTACGCAGAGGGTGGAACCGTCCAAATGAAATTCCGCTTCCGCCGGTGCGAAGGCCGCGGTGAATCGCCCCGTCTGCGCCACAAACTTCCCGTTATCGGCGAAGAAGATCAGAGGCAGCGATTTGGAGGGTTGGCCGGCGGACAAAGCCGCGCCGGAGAGCAGTGTGATGAGCAGAGTCCGCATAACACACCAATCCTTCGGCGGGTATGCGGCAAAACTTTAGGGGAGGCGGGAGAATCGCCGGGTTCCCGGCCAGCTTACAGGCGCTTCCAGTGCGGCGCCACCACCAGGTTCGGACGCTGGGGCTCGGCACCGCGTTCCCCTTCCCAAAAGCCCTGGAAACCGCTGGTGTAGTCGTATAGCCCGACGATCGCCGCCCAGTTCATCAGCGAGAAGGTGTAGGGAATTTGAATGAGTTTTCTCAAGATCGTTTTCATAGGGAGTCACCCAAGCGGCGCCACGCGGGGCGTCTTGCGGATTCGTTGGAAGCGATGAGCTTGCCCGTAACCGCCAGCAGGTACCAGGCGGCCTGGCAAGCGAAGAACAGACCGTAAAAACCGTGAAGCAGAAACAAATTCGAGACAAACAGCGCGACCAGGCAGTACGGCACCACGAGTCTCCCTGCCTTATGCGAGACCAGTTGCAGGAAGATCGGATTGCGCCACGGCAGCAGGAGAACCGGATGCTCGATCAGAAGCTGGTAGTTGCCCATCAGCGTCCGCCGCTTCCTTTTATACTCAATGTCGAGATTCGGGGTAGCGACATCGTAAGCGCGGGCTTCGGATTCGAAGATCGCTCTCTTGCCCCGCAGAACCACGCGTAACGAATTCAAGACGTCGTCCAGGATCGTCTTGGGCGGCAGCGGAGAATAGAGCTCGCGGCGAATGGCATAGATCGCTCCGGTCGCGCCCGGCACCGAGTGGACGTTGCTCTCCATCGCACGAATGGCTTTTTCATAGCGCCAATAGAGCCCCGCGGCATCGCCCGATTCCCTGCCCTGTGCATCCAGAATTACCAACTGGCCCGAGACCACACCGATGGAATCGTCGGCGAAATTCGCCACCAGTTCGCGAATGGCGCGCCGCTCGAAACGCTGCCGCGCATCGGCGAATACAACAATGTCCCCGCTGGCGCGAGCTACGCCGGCATTCAGGGCCGCCGCCTTGCCGCGCCGTAGCGTCGACGTGACGATCACTACCTTTTCGCTGCGGAAGGCCGATAGCAGTTCGTCGGTCCCATCCGTGGGAGCGTCCAGCGATACGACGATCTCGAGTTTGTCCGCTGGATAGTCGAGTTGGAAGCAGTTGCGAATGCGCGACTCGGCATCGGCCGCTTCATTGTGCATGGCGATCACGATACTGACTGTGGGTTCGTAAGGCTGTTTACGGACGGGGCGCGGAAAGAATCGCTGCCATGCCATCAGCAGGAGCGGATATCCGGCATAGACATACAGCACCGACAATAGCGAAAACCAGAATACGAACTGCGCCATCTTTTCACCGGCCCATGCGAGTCAGTCAACTTCTGCCGCGTCAAGAAGGCATTTCTGCTGCCGTGGGTACGCGGGTCGCGCGCAAATGCGGGATGCGGCGCACGCTCGGTGTTTCGATCGCGATTCGCTTCAGGGTACAGGTGAGACGTCACACCGAAGGGACGATTGATTTGTCCGTCGACTACGGTTCTCTTACGGTGGAGCACATGGTAACTGTGAGTGATGGCCCCTGGAAGGCATGCACGATCGTCTGCATCCCCGCAGTTTTTCCACGATCCCTTAGGGTAGCGGGCCAAATTAGCGTGGAGAGCTTACTTCCTTATGAGTGCGGCGCCGGCGCGGTTGCGGTAGGCGCGAAATCGCCGAGCCCGAGCAGCCGGCAATCGTTGGCGACCATCTCGCGTACGAGCTGCTCAAACCCGATTGTGTGATTCCAGCCGAGCACCCGCCGCGCCTTAGTCGAATCGCCCAGTAGCAGCGTGATTTCCGAGGGTCGATAGAGAGCCTCGTCAATAACCACGTACTTCCGGTAATCCAGACCGGCGTACGCGAAAGCCAGTTCCGCGAATTCGCGCACGGAGTGAGTCTCGCCGGTCGCCACCACGTAATCGTCCGGGGCGGGCTGCTGCAGCATGATCCACATTGCTTCTACATACTCACGAGCGTGACCCCAATCACGCTTGGCGTCCAGATTGCCGAGCCGCAGCTCCTTCGCCTTCCCTGCCCGGATGCGCGCCACTCCGGCGGTGATCTTCCGCGTCACGAACTCATACCCGCGCCGTGGAGATTCGTGATTGAAGAGGATGCCGCTGGAAGCGTGTAGTCCGTAAGCCTCCCGGTAATTGCGCGTCAGTTGGAATCCCGCCACTTTGCTGATGCCGTAGCTGGAGCGCGGGTGAAAGGGCGTCAGCTCATTCTGCGGCGCCTGGTCGGCTTTGCCGAACATCTCGCTCGACCCGGCGAAGTAGAAACGGCACTCGGGCGCGAGGTTCTTGAGCACCGCAAGCAGGTAATGGGTGCCGTTGATGTTGGTTTGGAGTGTAGAGAATTCGTCGTCGAACGAATAGCTCACGTAGCTCTGCGCCGCCAGGTGATAGCACTCGTCGGGGCGGACCTGATCCACCACCTGGTGCAGGCTGGCGTAACTCTCCAGCGAAGCCGCATGAAGCTTCAATTGCGATCTCGCTGCCTCCAGACGGTTGAGCCTGTTTTCGGGGTCTTCGAGCGCGACGCGGCGGACAATGCCGTGAACTTCGTAGCCTTTCAGCAACAGCATCTCGGCGAGGTAAGAACCATCCTGGCCGGTAATGCCGGTGATCAGCGCTCTCTTTTGCGGCATTCGAGAATAGATGGTAGCACTCTCGCGATGCGCAGACGGGATGCCCATTCCTTCCAATAGCGCCACGGATGCCGGTAGTTGTAAACGCTGCCCACGGCGAGACTGGCCAGATAAACGGGAGCGGAATGGCGCAAAGGTTCGAAGAACTGATCCCGCCCGTCGCGCAGGAAACTTAGGTAACCGTACACCCAATTGACCGGCACGTAGCCGTATTCGCGCTGCAGCAGCCGGATGTTCTGCCGGAAAACCTCGCGGCGGCCGCCCAGCGAGATGGTGTTGCCATGCATTCGCGAATACGCCAGCGTTTCCGGAACCGCCAGGAATTTGTGACGCCTTGACATCCGGATCCAGAGGTCGTAATCCCAGCAGGCGTTCTGGTCGGTTTTGAAGCCGCCGGAATCGTTGAACGCATCCCTACGAAAAAAGACCGCCGGTTGGCATACCGCGCACTCCTGCTGGAACATCTCCGGCTGGTAAGGGGAGCGTGTGGGATACCGGTCCAACTTCGCGCCGGCTTCGTCGATCCAAAAGCCTTCGCCATACACTACATCGACTTCCGGATGAGCGGTCAAATGCCGGACTGCCGCGGAAACCGCCCCCGGCGCGTATTCATCGTCGGCATTCAGCCAGGCGAGAATCTCCCCCTTGGATCGGGCGAAGCCTTTGTTGACCGCATCCGCCGGCCCGCGGTCGCGTTCGCTTTGAAACTCCAGGCGTCCCCGGTAGCGCTCGAGAATGGCCAGAGTCTCGTCTGTCGATCCCCCGTCCATCACCAGGTATTCCAGTGCGGGATAGTCCTGCGCGAGCACGCTGGCAATCGTCCGCTCCAGAAATCGGGCAGAGTTGAAGCACGGCGTCACGATGCTGACCAGCGGGGGTGCCATAGCGCTCGAAAGATCAACTCGATCTTACACCGTTTTGCGACAGGGGTTTCCGAAAAATCAACTAACTTCCCACTTTAGGTATGTAACGGCATTATGCAGAATCGATAGCACACATTCTTAGTCAATTTCACACTTTACCCTTGTTTAGCCCGGTTTCCTGCAATACCATTTAGATTGATGCGACCTGCGGTTCCAGCTCGGGATTATCTCACTTCGGCCCGTGTGGCCCGGATTCTCGGCACCACGAAGAGAACCTTGCACAACTGGATCAAGGCGGGTCGAATCCCCGCGCCCGAAGCGAACCCGAATAACGGATATCTGCAGTGGACTATTACGGATGTAGAAGTAGCGCGCAATTTATTGATGGAGGAACGGATTGATTCGACTGGTGATCGCTAATCAGAAGGGGGGCGTGGCAAAAACCACCACCACGCTCAGCCTGGCGCGGGAGTTCGCCGAGCGCGGCCTGAAGGTGTTGCTGATCGATATCGACCCGCAGGGCTCGATCGGCGCCACCCTAGGGCTGAAGGCATCCAACTACCTGTACAGCTTCGTCATCTCGAACTACCGGTTCAAGGACTGCCTGGTCGCCGCCCATCCCAATATCGATGTTCTCTGTAGCAATCGGGAAACTACTGATATTGAAGGAATTCTGACGCCGCGCACGGGGCGAGAATTGATTTTTCAAGTTCTGCTGACTCCAGTGGAGAAGGATTATGACGCGGTGATTATCGATTGCCCGCCAGCCATTTCCCTGCTCCAGAGCTGCGCCCTCATGTATTCCCAGCAGATCCTCATTCCCCTGACGATGGATCCGCTGAGCCTGCAGGGCGCGTACGCCGCCATCCAGACCTCGGCGACGTTGAACAGGCTGTTCAAGGCGAGTATCCAGCCGGTCGCGGTGCTGCCGGTCCAGGTCGACCGGCGGCTGCAAATGACGGATGTGATTCTGGATAGCCTGCAATCCCTGTCGCGCGAATACAACATCCCGCTCCTTCCCGCCGTCCGCACAGACTCGACGGTTCCGAAGGCGACCCGGGCGCGCACGTTCCTCCTCGATTTCGATCCGAAGTCCAAGGCTGTAGAAGACTATAAGTTGGTGGCTGATCAGCTCTTAGGCCATCTCAAAGGACAGTTGAATGAGCGGCAGTTCTCGCTCCCGGCAGAAGCGTAAGCTGGAACCCATCAGTATCGAGGAATTGGCCGGCACCACGGGGATGTCGGGATTCTGCACGTTTCTGACTCGCGACAACTCGGTGGCGGTCCCTGCCCTGGATCATCTCGAGCCTGAAACGAGTGCACCTGAATCAACTGCGCCTGTGGCAGATGCGCCCAATATTATCCCAACTAATCGAAGTGCACCTGATTCAACTGCACCTGTTGCACCTGCAGTTGAATTAAGCCCCACACTATTATCGAGTGCTCCTGTTTTAGATGCACCTGTTCCAGCAGCAGAAGAAACAAGTGCACCTGATTTCATCGAGCCTGAAACAGGTGCACTCGATTATACCTTCCGCCGGCGAGTCCGGATCCGCGAAGCCGTCACCGTCCAGGACGCCCATTCGCTGGCCGAACAGGCCGTTTATGACGCCATGTACCGGGCAGGGAAGCCCTACCAAGGTGATTCCCGGATTATCACTATTGGACTCCGGACCCTCGCCGAGCTTTCCCGGATGGCTTACAGCAACTGCAAGGCGAACGTTCGCTCCCTGGCCGCCAAGCTCGCCATCGATGAGCGGCCGGGCTTCAGCTACACCGACGGCCGCACGTATGTGGTTTACAGCTTTCGCGAAATCTTACGGCGGCGCAAGGCCGCCGGACTGACGCACGTGATCCGGAATCGCGGCGTCGCATTCGTCGATCCAGCGACCGGGACTCGACTCGAAACAGATGCACCTAAATCGAGTGCACCTGATAAGAGTGCTCCTGTTGCGTCATCCGGTGCACTCGCAAGAGAAAAATCAAGTGCACCTGCAGCATCTGAATCGAGTGCACCTGCAGCGCAAGCACATATAAAGAATAGGAATTTACCAGGAAATAACCACGAGGAATCGTCGTCTTTCCTGGCGCCGATCGTGGCCGCTTTGCGCCGGCACATTCCAGACATCGACGACGACGCTGCTGCGGAACTTTGGAGCCGCTGCGCCGAAAACGCGCCTTCCGCCCAGGCGGCCGACGTGGTCCACTTCATCGAACTCAAAGCCGGAAAACCCGGGATCCGGATGCCGTTCGGCTTTCTGCTGACCGCGGTCCCCAAATGCTTCCAGGGCGACGCCTATCGCCAGTTTCTCGCCGGGAAGCAGAGCGCCCGCAGGGCGGCCACCGATCGCGACCGCATGTTCGCCGAGGAGATTCTGCGGAGCCCGGACGCCGACGAAGAGCAGAAGGCGTGGGCCAGGGAAGTGCTCAATGCTTCCTGATGCCGCTCTCGAGGAACGCGCGCACTGCGTCGTAGTCGTTCTGCAACGTGTAGATCAGCACGCCGATCCGTTCCAGAAACTGCTCGGGAGAGTGGAACTCGACCAGCAAGCTATTGGCACTCAGTGTGATACCGGCCGGCAGCCGGTCGAACCTGGCGTTGACGATCTCCAGCGCCTTCGCCTCGCTCGCGACCTTCGTTTTTCGCGACCGGCCGATCTCCGCCAACCGCTCCAGGTAGACGCTCAGACGATCCCTCCGGCGGACCTCGCGCTCGAATTCGCCGGTCGACTGGACCCGTCGGAGCGCATCGATCAACAGCCCCCGGCGGCAGATCAGAGTATTGCCGGGGCCTTCCTCGGCGCCACAACGCCTCAGGATGCGCCAGGCCACTGTCTTGGAAACGCCGAGCAGTTCCTCAAGCGTGCGCCGGTCGATCCACTCTGTCGGCAGGCCTTCGAGCGCTCCGATTGCGCCTTCAAGTCGATGAAAATACAATGGACGGGCAGGCATAATTCAACATACCTCAACTCCAAGTAGTTACGAAACGATCGTTTCATATAAAACTTTAATGCACGATAATGTTACATATCGTGCTACTATTCCTGGGATGTCGGATTCAGAGTTGGTCCGCCTCTGGCTGGGCACCAAGACCAGTCCCGATACCCGCCGCGCCTACCAGGCGGAGGCCAGCCGATTCCTGACCTTCACCGGCAAACCCCTGGCATCGGCCACCCTCGGCGACCTGCAGGCGTTCGCGGAAGTCCTGGGGCAGGGAAGCCTCCAACCCGCGAGCCAGAACCGGGCCCTCACCGCGATCAAGTCGCTGCTTTCCTTCGGCCATGAGACCGGAATCCTGCCCTACAACGTGGGCGCCGCCCTGAAACTCCGCCCCGTCCGCAATGACCTCGCCCGCCGCATCCTCGACGAAGATTCAGTCGCGCGTCTCCTCGGCGCCGCCAAAGGCGATCGTAATTGCCTGATCCTCCGGCTGTTATATGCCTCAGGGGTTCGAGTCGGCGAGATCTGCCGTCTGACGTGGGCGGATGCCCAGCCGCGCAAGGAGGGCGGGCAAATCACGGTATTCGGGAAGGGCGGAAAAACGCGGGCCGTTCTGCTCAAGCCTGTTCTGTGGGACCAATTGCGGACGCTTCGCGGGAATGCCGCGCCGTCCGATCCGATTTTTCGGAGCCGTAAGGGCGGCGCCCTCGACCCCTCCCAAATCCGGCGCATCGTCTACGCCGCCGCCCGCCGTGCCGGACTGGAGCAGAAGGTCTCTCCTCACTGGATCCGCCACGCCCATGCGAGTCACGCCTTGGACCGCCACGCGCCCATCCACCTGGTGCAAGCCACTCTTGGGCACGCATCCATCTCGACCACCGGCCGCTATCTCCACGCCCGTCCGGAAGAGAGTTCCGGCTTGTATTTACCTGATTGAGCCGCCTGTCTGTTATCTTGGAAACGTCCAAGCGCCAAGATGCGAGCAATTGTCTCACCGAACAGCCGCTTTCGCCATCCCGATGCTTTCGAAATCGGCGAAGACTCCATTGTGGACGACTATTGTTATTTCTCCACCAGGGTGCGGATCGGCCGCTCGACCCACATCGCTTCCGGCTGCAGCGTGGCGGGCGGAAAGGACTTCCAGTTCACCATCGGCGATTTCTGCAGCCTGTCCTCCGGGGTGAAGATCTGGTGCACGAGCGATGATTTCGTCAACGACCTGGTGACCATCATTCCGCAAGGCGTCGAGCAGGTGAAGCAGCATCTCATTACCGGGGACGTCACGCTGGAGGACTATACCGCCGTCGGGTCCAACTCCGTCGTGATGCCGCGCAACAGGGTGCCGCAAGGCACCGTGATCGGCGCTTTAAGCTTCGTCCCCGCTGGGTTCGAGTTTCAACCTTGGAGCGTGTACGCGGGAACGCCTGTACGCCTGATCCGGCCGCGCAATCGCGACAGCGTGATGGAACAGGTTCGACAACTCGAAGGCATGCTCGCCGGGCGGGACGCCAAATCATGAGCGAGAAGATTCCCTGGTGGCGGCCGGAAATGGGGGCGGAAGAATATCCTCTGATCCGCCAGGTCCTGGAGAGCAACTACGTCAATGACGGCGACGTCACGGAAGAATTCGAGCGCCGCATCGCGGCACTGCTCGATGTGCGCCATGCCGTCATGGTCACCAGCGGCACGGCGGCGATCACCGCGGCACTACTCGCTTTAGGCGTCCAACCCGGCGACGAAGTCATCGTCCCGGACATCACATTCATCGCTACGGCCAATGCCGCGGTCCTTGCCGGCGCGAAACCGGTGCTGGCGGACGTCGATCCGCATACGCTCAATATCGACCCCGAGGCGATCTGCCGCGCGATCACTCCCAAGACTCGCGCCATCGTGCCCGTCCACGTCAGCGGGCGCGCCGCCGATATGGAAGCCATCATGGCGGTCGCCTCTGCGCATGGCCTGGCTGTTGTCGAAGATGCGGCGGAAGGATTCGTCTCGCGGCACAAGGGCAAATATCTCGGCACGATCGGCCACGCCGGATGCCTCTCCTTCTCGCCGAATAAGACCATCACCACCGGGCAGGGCGGGGCAGTGCTCACCAACGACGACGAGCTATACGTCCGGCTGCGGGAATGGAAAGACCAGGGCCGCCCGGTACGCGGCACCGGCGGCGACGATATCCACCACACGGTGGGCTTCAATTTCAAATTCACGAATCTGCAGGCGGCCGTCGGCCTCGGGCAACTCCACTATCTGGAGACCCGTCTGGAACGCGCCCGGCAGATCTATCGCACATACGCGCGGAACTTGCAGGACCTCCCGGGCTTCACGCTGCCGGGTTTCGATGTGGAAGGCGGCGAGACGCCTCAATGGACGGACGCGCTGGTCGAGCGCCGCGACGAGCTCGACCGTTATCTGCTCTCGCGCGAGATTCACTGCCGCCGCTTCTGGTTTCCGCTGCATACCCAGGCCCCCTACCGGCAGTCCGACGACGCTTTTCCGAATAGCACCGCCGCTTCACGCCAGGCGCTCTGGCTGCCTTCGGCCTTTTCGCTGACGGATGCACAGGTGGAAACGGTGTGCCGCGAGATCCGCACCTGCCTCACGGGAGGCGCGGCTTGAAGCTTTCCATCCTCATGCCCGTGCGCAATGAGGGGATCAATCTCAAGATCATGCTCAAGATCTTGAGAGCGGTACTGGAGATCGATCACGAAGTGCTCGTGGTCTGCGATAGCGAGACCGACGACAGCATCCCGGTGGTCCATGCGATGCAGGACGAGTATCCGAACCTGCGTCTCATCATCAATCGCTACGGCCGGGGCGTCACCAACGCCATCCGGGCGGGCGTGGACGCGGCGGAAGGCGACAACATTCTCATCTTTGCCGCCGACGAAGTAGGCCCGGTGCTCGCGATCGAGGACATGCTGGCACTCATGGCGGAAGGGGCGGATTTCGTCAGTTGTACCCGGTACGCCTATGGAGGGCGGAGGCTGGGAGGGTCCGTGATCGGCCAGATCCTTTCGCGAATTGCGAACCGGCTGTTTCACGCCATTTCCGGCTGTGTACTGACCGATGCCACCACCGGAATCAAAATGATGAAGCGGCCGGTCTATTACCAACTGCACCTCTGCGCGCGTCCGGTAGGCTGGGCTGTCGCTTTCGAGATGAGCATGAAGGCGCAGGCGGGCGGTTTCCGTTTAGGCGAGGTGCCGATCATCTCCGTAGACCGGCTCTATGGCGGCAAATCCACATTCCGTGTGGGCGCCTGGAGTAAGGAGTATTTGCGCTGGTTCTGGTGGGGCATCAGGGAGTTGCGGCGTCATGCACGGCCGAACGTGGCGGTGCGGCGCGGGCCCGAAGTTCCACTGGCGGCGCAGGTGAAACGATGACCAAGAAACATTACCTGGTGACCGGCGGCACAGGATTTCTGGGCAGCGCACTGGTGCGCCGCCTGTTACAAGCCGGCCATCAGGTACGCGTACTCGATAACGATAGCCGCGGCTCGGCCGCATGTCTCGACGATATCCGGAGCGATATCGAAATGGTCAGCGGCGATATCCGCGACGCGGAGGCCGTTGCCGCCGCCGTGCAGGGTGTCGATTCGGTATGCCATCTCGCCTTTGTAAATGGCACGAAGTACTTCTACAGCATGCCGGAGCTGGTGCTGGATGTCGGCATCAAAGGAATTGTCAATGTGGTGGATGGCTGCCTCAAGCATCACGTAGGCGAACTGGTGGTGGCGTCGAGCTCGGAGGTCTACCACGAACCGGAGATCGTGCCCACCGACGAATCCGTCCCCCTTTGCATTCCCGATCCGCTCAACCCGCGCTACTCGTACGCTGCCGGCAAGATGATCACCGAGATCATCGCCTTGAATTACGGCCGCACCCGATTGGATCGCGTGCTGGTGTTCCGGCCGCATAATGTCTACGGTCCCGCCATGGGCACCGAGCATGTGATCCCCGAATTCATCGGGCGTATGAAAGCGATCATGCAGAACGGCGGGCCCGATCCCTTGCGATTTCCGATTCAGGGCAGCGGGAAACAGACGCGCGCTTTCGTCTACATCGACGACTTTATCGATGGTTTAATGCTGGTGCTCGAAAAGGGCGAGCATCTCGGCATCTACCACATTGGAAATACCGAGGAAGTCACCATTGAGGCGCTGGCCCGCCTGGTCGCGGAATATTTTAACCGGCGAATCGCTGTGATGCCAAGCGAAGCGGCCCTGGGCGGCACGCCGAGGCGGTGCCCGGATATTCACAAGCTCTCGCGGCTGGGATACCTGCCGAAATGGACGTTGCGCGAGGGTCTGCGGGTCACTGCGAAATGGTATGACGAACATAGCGGCGATGCGCCGCGAATTCCCGAGGACAAAAGATGGCAACCGACAAACGCCTAGCTGCTGGAACCGGTGGGAGCGTCGTAGTGGAACGCTGCCAGGTGTGCGATTCGCCCGGCCTGGAGCCCGTGCTGTTCCTGGGGTATCTGCCGCCGGTCAATCAGATGCGGCTCATCGGCCAAAGGCCCGCGGAACAACCCGCTTATCCGGCGCAGTTGCTGCACTGCCCGGTGTGCCAATTGGTGCAACTGGGCCTGGTGGTGGACCCGCAGATTCTGTTCCCGCCCGAATATCCGTACACCAGCGGCACCACGAAGATCCTGCGTGAGAACTTCGCCGAGATGTATGCCGAAGCGCGCACCATCCTTCCCTTGGACGCGGAAGATCTGGTGGTCGACATCGGGTCGAACGATGGCACGCTGCTGTCCAACTATTCCGGCGGCGGCCACCGTGTCCGCGGCATCGAACCCAGCCAGGTGGGCAACCTCGCCAATAGCCGCGGGATTCCGACTTGGATATCGTTCTTCGGCCGCGAAATCGCGAGCAAAGTGCGGAAGGAAGAAGGCCCCGCCACCATCGTCACCGCGACGAATGTCTTTGCGCATATTGAAGACATTCACGAGATCGTGGAGAGCATCCTCATCATGCTGGGCGACCGGGGGGTGTTCATCTCCGAATCCCATTACCTGATGAGCCTGCTCGAGACGCTGCAGTACGACACCATCTATCACGAGCATCTGAGGCATTATTCGCTGCACAGCCTGCAATACCTGCTCGAAATGCACGGCCTGGAGGTGGTACACGCCAAACGCATTCCCACGCACGGAGGATCCATCCGGGTATACGCAGCCCGCAAAGGCGCTCACCCGGTGCGGGCGACGGTCGCCGCCATGCTGAAAGAGGAAGAGAGCGCCGGAACGTTAGTTTCGCGCCTGGCCGCCTTCCGCAAGCAGGTAGTGGCTTCGAAGCTCGATCTGCATAGCCTCCTCTCGCCCATTCTGAAAGCGGGCGAGCGCGTGTACGGCATTGGCGCTCCTTCCCGCGCCAGCACGCTGATCAACTACACCGGCCTGGATGACGGCATCCTGAATTGCGTGCTGGAAGTGAAGGGGTCGCTCAAGACCGGCAAGTACATGCCGGGCACCGTGATCCCCGTGCTGGAAGAAGGCAAGCTCTACGAAGACCAGCCGGAATACGCCATGCTGCTCTCCTGGCACATCGCCGACGAGCTGATTCCCAAAATCCGCGCCAAGGGTTTCCGCGGCAAGTACATCGTGCCGCTGCCTGTTCCGCGCGTGGTGAGCGACGAGAAAGAACTGGCGCATGCCGTCTGAGGAAGCGTTTCCCCGAATCGTCGGACGCAAGAGGACGCGGCTTTCGCCGTGGGCGGAAGTGATCGAAAAGCAGGTCCAATTCGCGCCTGGTCAGGAGCCGCAGACGTATCACTGCATCACGCAGTCGCCGTATGTCGCCATGCTGATTCGAGCGGCCGATGGCTTGATGCCCATCGTCCGGCAATACCGCCCGGCTGTCGAAACGTTCACCTGGGAATTGCCGGCTGGAACGCTCGATCCCGGAGAAACACCGGAGCAGGCAGCCCGCCGCGAAGTGCTGGAAGAGACCGGTCTCGAACCCGGCGAGTTGCTCTATCTGGGAGATTACTTTCCCGATACCGGCCGCGTTCAGGTGCCGTGCCATGCTTTCTGGGTGACCACGCTCGCGCAAGAGCCTCGCCCCATCGAGGAAGAAGGGCTGACTCTCCGCTACGTGGATCACGCCGAGCTCAAACGCATGATCGTTTCCGGCGAGTTTCGACACTGTGTCCACCTGGCAGTGTATGCGGCAGCCATCGCCAGGGGCATTTCACTGGATTGAAAACCGCGTCGTGAAAACCAAGGTCTCGATCCTGATTCCCGTTTATAACGAAGAAGAATTCGTTGCGGCAGCCGTTCGCCGGGTTCTCGACGTCGACCTGGGGCCGGACGTCGAATGCGAACTGGTGGCGGTCGACGACGGCTCTACTGACGGATCGGCTGAAGTGCTCGATCAGTTGCAGAGCGAGTTGGGCGAACAATTCATCGTGGCGCGACACGAGCGGAATCGCGGCAAGGGCGCGGCGATCCGGACTGCGATCGAGAAGGCAACCGGCGAATTCGCGGTCATCCAGGACAGCGACCTCGAGTACAATCCGCAGGACCTGCGGCATCTTCTGCGGCCGCTGCTGGAAGGCAGGGCGGACGCGGTGTACGGTTCGCGCTTTCTGATCTCCGGCGAGCGCCGCGTGATGTACTTCTGGCACTCGCTGGCCAACCATTTCCTCACCACGGTGTGCAACGCCGTGGCGGATCTGAATCTGACGGATGTGGAGACCGGCTACAAAGCGTTCCGCCTTTCCCTCGTGAGATCCATACCGCTGCGGTCGGACGGCTTCGGCATGGAGCCGGAACTCACCGTCAAGCTGGCGCAGCGCCGTGTGGCGCTATACGAAGTCCCGATCAGCTATCACGGCCGCACCTACGCGGAAGGGAAAAAGATCGGCTTTTGGGACGCAATCGAGGCTCTGTTCGTCATCCTGTTCTACGGCGTCCGCCGCGATATCTACCAGGATTACGGCGCACGCATCCTGGATTCCCTGGCCCAAACGCCGCGTTTCAATCGCTGGCTGGCGGACACGGTGCAGCCCTATGTGGGGCCGAACGTTCTGGAAATTGGCGCCGGCATCGGGAATCTCTCGCAATTCCTGGCCGCCCGCCGGAAATCGTACATCGCCAGCGATATCGACCAGGAGCATCTGTCGCGCCTCAAGGTGCGATTTGCGCACCGTCCCAATCTGTCGCTCACTCATTGCGATCTTTCCGCGCCGGGAGATTTCACGCAAATGGAAGCTCGCGTCGATACGGTGATCTGCCTCAATGTGCTCGAGCATATCGAGGATGACGCGGTGGGGCTGCGCAATATCTTCCGGTCGTTGAAGCCCGGCGGTGTCGCGGTGGTGCTGGTGCCGCAGGATCAATCGATTTACGGCACCTTGGATGAGGTGTTGGGCCATTACAGGCGGTATTCGGAGCCGGAACTGCGCAAGAAGATGGAAGCAGCGGGGTTCCAGGTGGATCGGGTAGTTCACTTCAACCGGGTGACGCGTCCCGGGTGGTGGTTCAATGGCCGTATCCTCAAACGCCGCCATTTCAGCCGTTTCCAACTCTGGTGGTTCGATCGGCTGGTCTGGCTGTGGCGGGCCATCGACCGGCTGATCCCGTGGCCTTCGGTTTCGATTATTGCAATCGGGAAAAAAGCGGCCTGAGGCCAGCTTGGCGCGCTGCTTTTTCACATTGTCGAAAACACGCGTTCACAAGATCGCCCAAAAAATTTCAAATCAGCTTAGCCGTTGATTTAAAAGCGCATGCAAGAACATGAACGCAAGGGGTTGGCCAAGGGAGCCCTGAATTTCGGCGTCGTGATGATACATTGGCATCGGGTAGGGAAGTGCGCTTAGCGCACGGTTAATCCCTTCGCTTTTCAGAATGCCTCCTGGTCCGATCGGCCGGGAGGCATTTTTGTTTTCCACCACTGCGCCGGCCAGGCGTTGGTGTGGCAAACTCTCGCCGCCCGTGATGTTTGAGGCGCCCGGCATTGCCGGACAGCCTCGCAAGTGTCTTCCCGGGTGATCGCGATAGTCGGATTCATTGATCCGGTTCAGTTCGGTACGCGGCTGCATGTTCACAGCGCGCGCAAAGGGAGAAAGCTACCGTCTGTGTCCCCCTCGCCGAGTGAACAACATTGTGCTGTTTAAAGGAGCTAGAGTATGCAACGAAGTAAGGTGCTTGATTTGCGCCAATCATGGCGTTGGCCTGTATTCCATCCATTCGGCATCAGGCGGCCCTCGTCGGTTCTCGTGGTTTTCACGCTTGCCGCGATGCTGCCAAACAATCAGGCGCAGACGAAAGTGGACCTCGGCGCGCAAAGCAGAAACGTCGATTTTTCTTCCGCCGTCCGTACAAAGCCGGTGAGACTTGGAACGGCGCTGCCCGACTCCTGCACTGTGGGAGAGTTCTTCTTCAAAACTGATAATCCCGCTGGGCAGAATCTCTACACCTGCGATTCGACAGGAACCTGGAATTTGCAAAATGGCTCGTTACCCTCCACGCCGTCATTTATGTCCGTGGCGACCGGCGACGGAACAGAGGCGGGCGAAATCCAGTTGTACGAACTGGGAAGCAATGGCAATTCCTACCTGTCGTGGCTGGCGCCGGATAGTCTCG
>Ga0070741_10009670_pt1 | contig 18586 bp, 26 predicted proteins | sample Coa_R1_4_FD_66440 | JGI IMG/M metagenome (GOLD analysis project Ga0070741, IMG submission 66440) | Surface soil microbial communities from Centralia Pennsylvania, which are recovering from an underground coalmine fire - Coalmine... | ecosystem: Environmental > Terrestrial > Soil > Unclassified ...
CTGCGATCTTTTTATTTATTCCTCTTTCTGGTGCCATATTGTCAGCCATATTATACCAAATTCGGTCAATTTAATCGTAAGAATTTCCAATTCCGCCTAATTTGTTCATTTCTACCTACAAACTTATCGTATTGAATCGAGAAAGGGGTGTCAAGTCTTAGGAGTATTTCCAGAAAAGACAATTTTTGCCTCTAAGTCTTTGGGCTCGGCGAAATGGAACCATTTTTCAGAGTATCGTTCAACCATAAAATCCGTTCCCAGCCTTATCATCTCGGAAATTGCGTGGCTTACATAAACCTTTGTCTGAAATTTCTCCAGTGATTCTAGAAATTCTATATCATAGAAGGATGTTTGCATGTCCCGAAGCTGGTTAGACTCCCATTCTTTGGTCGGAGGAGATATGAGGCTTTTTGCCTTGCCATTTTCTACGGTAATCAATCCGTGAGTTAGTGCTGGTTTATGGTCTGAAGCGCCTGACATGACACCAGTTGCCCCGGTCCCTTTAATAGAATCAAATGATTCTGCAATTCTGACTAGATGTTTTGGGTCCACGATCATATCTCCATGCAGAAGTAGAAAAGAACCTTTCAATGAGTTTTTTGCTAAGAGTAGCCTTTTTCTTGTTTCAAGACTGATTGGTGAGTGGGCATATTCTAGGTTTATATTCCTATATTGTTCACCAAATTGAGTTTTAATTTGCTCTCCAAGATATCCTGTCGCTAAAACTACTCGCGCAGAACCGAAGGCAGCTTGAATGGTATCTAGAATGTGGCCAAGGATTGGCTTTTCTTCTACTGAAAGTAAGCATTTTTGCTTTTCTCGTGTTAGCTCGCCCATGCGCGAGCCTGCCCCTCCGCATAAAACTACCGCTTCAACTGACCGCATATTTTAGCCTCATCTTTTTGAAACTATTTCTTATTGTTTCCAGAGTTTTTTCTGTCTGTGGAGTTTTCGGCACAACCCAAAAATGAAAATGTGGATCTTTAAGGCCTAATCGCATCATTGTTATTTTAGAAGCTTTTGAGGCCTCCCGTGATTTTACCACGGCCTTTTTTAGGGTAATTCCCAATGACTCTAATTCGGTGGTTTTGAGTTTATCTAATTCCTCGGCATGTCGGCGGAGTCTAACAAAAAGCAAACCTTTGATTTTGAAGTTATCCGGATTGTCTATGGTCCAGTATCGGCTTCTGAATATACCGCTTCCGGCTTTCTCTAATTCACAAATATAACAATTCTTCTTTAAGCTCAATTGTGCAGCGATTATACTACACACCTTGTGAGTGTCAAGAACAGTTCATTTTGCCGATGGGGTAGAAGGCTGCGTTTCAAAGATTAGAGTAGAGAGGTCAAACGTTATTCCCCTGGTATTTCGGAGAACCGACTGGATTATGCCCTCGGCGGAAACCAAAGATTTGGGAGCAAAATTTATACTCGTTTTGCCTGTATTAGCAAGCTTTATAAAGCTAATCGTAGCTACAACTCCGTTGCCCGAAACGCCTTTCTGTCCAAGACCAACCCCAAGGGCATAAGAAATTTTTCCTCCGTCGATTTTCTTTAATAGTTCGGTTGGATTAGTGAAAAACGGCCCCGGTTTTATGTCGACATTTCCTAAAACTTGGGGGTCATAGGTCATTTCCATCTGTACTGCTGTAACTTTGTTCCCCTGGGTATTTATTATAATGTCGGCCGAAGAATTTCCGAGCGAATCTATTTTTGGAGCGGCAACAGCAAGGCTGGTTTGGGCGACAGATGCTTGGGTTTCGGGTTGAGGCGCCTGCTTTGGGCTAATAGAAAGGGCTAAAAGCCCTGCGACTCCTGCAATTAAAAGTATTATAAGTAGGACAGTTCTTGACATAATTTATTCTATTTAATTATATACTAATCTCCTTGTTGGACAACCGAAAATTCTCTAACAAATAAGTTGTAATCAAGCTGGTCTACGACCCCGTCATCGTTGAGATCCATGAGCTGACAAATTGTATCCAAAGGATAGGGTCGCTGGGCATGCAGTAAACATCCTAGAAGATTATTGTAGTCAAGAACCGAAATGGTGTTGGTATCGGTACTACTTCCGGTCACAAGAGGATTGGGAGAGACAACCCCGACGTTATTTGCGATGGATATATTGCTTAATCTTGCCAAATATGCCTCTGCTCTTACCTTAATGGGGTAAACTCCGTCTGCCAGAGAAGTTTTGAGGGTCACATTTCCCCTGAATCTACCATTGTCATAAGTAATTGTTGTCTGTCCTTGTTCTATTACAGTTTTTTTGTCCGGCGTAAAGATTTGATAGAAGAATTTTCTGTTAGGATGCTTTGGACTTTGGTTTGAGCCGCAACTGGAAGTGCCTGCGGCCGGATTACAGCCCGGAGCTGGATTGGGATTTGGGTTTTTTTGATCTCCGGCGCCTCCAATTCCGTCTAATCCGATGAGAAAGGTAATCTGTGTTCCGGTTCCGCAGGTTGGGGCGACTCCGCCATCCTTGGAAGGATCAGCAGGATTTGGGCAATACCAATTTCCGCTGGACTGAACCTTTATAGGGTTTGTGCCGTTGGAACAGGTTGGATTTGTGCAAGCCAATTGAATTCCGACTGGACTTCCTCCATAACACCATTGGTGTCCGAGGTCCTTGCCCTGCTGGATTTTTGTAGGGGTAGTGTCAAAGTACGAATCGTACCAACAATTATTGGATTGGCATTCCTTTACTGTAATACCTTTTGTTCCATCCGATCTTGTGCAAGCCGCATTATTTTGAGTGGTTCCAACAGCTGTTCCTTGGCATGAGCTTATAAAACCCTTGCTTGCATCGCAGGTCGGTGTGGTATTTGGACATGAGGCGTCTTCCACGCAGTTCCAGGGGCCTCCGGCAGTGCAGGAAGCCGAACACTGGCCGCTTGCGTCTTTATTCTGGAGATGACATTTCATATTTCTGCCGTTGACCGTGGCGCAACCGACCGCGCAACCGACCGCGCTAGCAGCATCGGTTTTGCATGTTGTTGTTCCGCTAGCCGGATTTGTTGGAGTAGAACTTTGCCCGGCCGGAGCAAAAGTTACGGTGCCTGTATCAGGGCATGTCGTCCATGTTCCCGGATTACCATTTTTGTCGGCACCTTGCACTGTAGTACAGTTTCCGGCCGCGTGTTGGCGAAGTTCCTGCTGTTTTTGGGCAATGTTAACCGTTAGCGGAACGGCGAGTAAAACGACAAGGAAGGCAAGGAAGCCGATGGTTCGGGAATGACTCGGATACGAAATAAAATCGAGGAACCGCCTAAACGGGTTCATTAATTTAAGGATAAGTCATATACGAAGTGCTTGTCAAGGCAAGGAATTTATTGTACAATCCTCAAATCACGCACATCCTAAAGATGTCTCTGACCGCAAGGTTTAGGATGGAGGAATAAGAGACACATTATGAGAGAAGTTACACTCGAAGAATTATTATCTGCTGGCGCACATTTTGGCCATCAAGTTACTCGTGCAAATCCCAAGGCAAGAGATTTCGTTTACGAGGCAAGAGAAGGCGTTCAAATTATTGACCTTGCTAAGACAAAAGAGGGATTGGACGAAGCAATTGATTTTGTTAAGAGCCAAGCGCGCGCGGGAAAAACAATTTTGGTTGTCGGAACAAAAAGACAGGCAAGAGACGTTGTTTTAAAATCGCTTGAGAATTTAAAAGATAAAAATGTTTTGTATATAACGAATCATTGGGTTGGAGGACTTCTTACCAACTTTTCCGAAGTTTCGAAAAACATCAGAAAATTCCACGACCTAACCGCAAAACTTGCAAGTGAAGAAGAAAAAGCAAATTACACGAAAAAGGAAATTGGGCTTTGGGAAAAAGAAAGACAAAGGCTTGAGTCTTTGTACGGCGGAGTAACGTCGATGACAAAATTGCCGGACCTTTTGTACATTATAGATTCTCATTTGGAAGATTTAGCGGTTAAAGAGGGAAGGTCGATGGGGGTTCCGATGGTTGCAATTGTCGATACAAATGCGGACCCAAACGAAGTTGATTATCCAATTCCTGCAAACGATGACGCCGTGGGTTCGATCGAACTTATAACTTCGTTTATACTGGGAACATGGGGTGAGAATTTCAGAAAAGAATCCGAAGAGAAAGAAGAGCCGAAAGTTGCAGAAGGAAAAAAAGAAAATCCGGCAAAGAAAGTTGAGACGAAAACCAAAAAGGAAACAAAAAAGAAAGTAGCAAAAAAGAAAAGTGCAAAAAATTGATTTAAATCAGTTAAAAAAACTTAGGGAAGAAACACAGGCTTCGGTTGCCGATTGCCGCCGTGCTTTGGAAGAGACAAACGGGGATTACCGAAAAGCTTTGGAGTGGATTAGAAAGCACGGAATCGAAAAAGCAGGTAAAAAGGAAGGGCGGGAAACAAAAGCAGGAGTTGTAGAAAGTTACACTCACCACAATTTAACTTCCGGGTCGACTGTCGTTTTAACTTGCGAAACGGATTTTGTCGGGAGAACAGAGGAGTTTAAAAATCTCGCCCATGAAATTGCAATGCAGGTAAACGCCCTTAACCCAAAGGATGTAAAGGCGCTTTTGTCTAGTGCATATATTCGAGACGAAAAGAAAACTATTCAGGAATTAATAAAAGAATTCATCGCAAAGCTTGGAGAAAATATTGAAGTTAAAGAATTCAAGAGATTTGAAGTCTAAATGGATTTAAACGCAACGCGGGAAAAGATGCAGCAGGTCCTTTCGGTTTTGAGAAACGACCTTGGGACAGTTAGAACGGGCCGGGCAGCTCCTTCTTTGGTAGAGAATATTGTCGTTGGCGTTTACGGCGGCTCGACAAGGCTTAGAATTCTAGAACTTGCACAAGTCTCCTCACTTGATTCCCAAACACTCTTAATAACTCCATACGATCCATCGACTACTCCGGAAATAGCAAAAGGAATAATGGAAGCAAATGTCGGGCTAACACCAAGCGAAGATTCGGGGCTTATTCGGATTTCTATTCCTCCGCTCTCTCAAGAAAGAAGGCAGGAATTGGTTCAGTTGGTAAATCAAAAGCTCGAAAGCGGAAGAATTCAGGTAAGGCAGATAAGGCACACCGCTTTGGACGAGTTAAAAAAAGCTGGGCTTTCCGAAGACGAAGCTACAAGGGTCGAGAAAGAAATTCAAAACCTAACGGATAGTACGATTTCCGAAGTAGATAGTTTGGGAAAAAGAAAAGAAGAAGAATTAATGCAGATTTAGATGCTAACAATAATAATTTTTATTTTAATCCTGACCGTTCTTGTTTTAATTCACGAGGCCGGTCATTTTTTTGTCGCAAAACTTTTAAAAATTAAAGTCGAAGAATTTGGATTTGGACTTCCTCCAAGAGCGTGGGGCAAAAAAATCGGAGAGACGATTTACTCTCTAAACTGGCTGCCTATCGGAGGATTTGTAAAACTTTTCGGGGAAGACGAAGCAGGGGCAGGGAAATTGAAATTCAAGGTAGAAAAGTTAAAAGGTTCAAGCTCCCGAGCTTTTTATGCAAGACCGGGATGGCAAAAAGCCTTCGTTGTAATAGCCGGGGTTTTAATGAACTTTATTTTAAGCATCTTTTTGGTTTCTGTCCTTTTTTCGGCTGTTGGGGAAACAATTCCTACAGATAATATAGTAGTAAATCAAGTCCTAAAAGATTCTCCGGCAGATAAAGCAGGGTTAAAAGCGGGCGACGTAATCGAATACCTTAACGGAACAAAAATCACCAACACCGCGCAGCTTATTTTGGAAACGAAAAAACACGAGGGAGAGGAAGTAAGTCTTAGGGTTTTTTCAAATGGAATGGAGAAAATAGTTTCCGTTACTCCAAGAAAGGATTTTCCAAAAGGCGAAGGACCGATGGGAGTTGCAATCACTCAAAAACTGGAAACAAAAAAATATTCATGGTTTGAAGCTCCGGTTATTGGAACTAAGATAACTTTCGAACGATCGGTTGCGATGCTTAAAGGGTTTGTGGGTATAGTAGGTCAGTTATTTTCAACGGGCAAACCTCCGGAGGGAGTCGCAGGACCGGTTGGTATAGCCCAACTCACTGGTGTTTTTTGCCAAAATGTTCCATCGTGCCTCGACTTTACTTCCGTTCTCTCTTTGAATCTTGCAATTATAAATCTTTTGCCAATTCCTGCTTTGGATGGGGGAAGGCTCTTCTTTATTTTGTTTGCGCTCGTTACGAGAAAAAAAGTCCATCCGGCTTTTGAGTCTTATGCTCACGCAATTGGGATGGCAATTCTTTTAGCGTTGATCGCCCTCATCACCTTTCATGATATCGCTAGAATTATAACCGGACAGCCAATTTTCCCCAAACAGTAAAATGCGAATCGAACTGGTGGACGATCCTCGCGTTGGCATTAACATTGCCAAAAGAACCTTGTATAAAATTTGTGACGTCGGAACGGTCCTTTTTTTGTCCGGCGGATCGACTCCTAAACCTCTTTATAAATCTTTAGCCGAGGAAGTAGAGCTTCGTATTGGCGCCGCGGCAATGATTGATGATAGGTATTCTTTTCACCAAGAATACAGCAATGAACCGATGATTAAAGAATCGGGTTTTGAAGATTTTTTAGCAAACCAAAATATTCCTTTTTATAAAATCCTTGAGTTCGGAGTCGGTAAAGGAGAAACGACTAAAAAATATAACGAGACCGTAAGCTTTCTTTTAAACCATTTCACAAAATCGGTAGGGATTATGGGGATTGGTGAGGATGGGCACACTGCGGGAATTTTACCGGGGATAATGCAAAATTCTGAATTTGTTCAGGAATTTCATTTTCCGGATTCGCAGATAAAGGATCGCATTACGCTCACCTTCAAAGCTCTTTCGATGTTTGATCTTCTGGTTGTTTTAGTTTTTGGAGATGAAAAGAAAAATGCTCTGGATTTAATGTTTAGTGAAGGAAGCGAGGAAGAGGTTCCAGCAAGATTCTATAATAGGAAAGAATTGGACGGTAAAGTACTTTTAATTACTGACCAAAAGCTTTAGAATATTCCTTATGCAAAGTCCTTTCATCATGGTAATTTTCGGAGCAACCGGAGACCTCGCGCATTCAAAATTAATCCCCGCTCTTTTTTCACTCTTTAAACAAGGCAAACTTCCGGAAGACTTTTTTGTAATTGGGTTTGCAAGAAGAGAATTTAGCGATGAAGATTTTCAAAACTTATTTAGCCCAAAAGAAAAACAATGGGAAGAATTTGCAAGTCACCTAAGTTATCAGCAAGGAGAATTTCAAGACAAAAATGGATATGAAGAATTGATAGATAAATTAAACTCGATCGATAAAAAAATGGGCGCATGCATTACAAGGTTTTTTTACCTTGCGACCCCTCCCCAAAATTATGAAGTTATATTGGATTTCTTAAGTTCGAGCAAGCTTTCAGAAGGATGCGGTCAGGGGAGTAATAAATGGACAAGGATAATAATCGAAAAACCTTTCGGAAAAGATTTAGAAACTTCAATCGCCTTGGATAAAAAACTCTCACACATTTTTGAAGAGAAACAGATTTTTAGAGTCGATCACTATCTTGGAAAAGAAACAGTCCAGAACATGCTCGCTTTTAGATTTGCCAACGGAATTTTTGAGCCTGTTTGGAATAAGAATTTTATTGATCATGTTCAAATAACATTTGCGGAAAAAGAGGGAATAAAAGACCGCGGGAAATTTTTTGACGGATTAGGAACCCTGCGCGACGTTGGACAAAATCATTTGATGCAGCTTATTGCCGGTGTTGCTATGGAAAGTCCCAAAAGTTTTACCAAAGAAGATTTAAGAGATGCAAGGGCAAAGGTTATCGGTTCACTTAGACTCGATACAGAAGTAATAAGGGGCCAATACAAAAGTTACAAAAAAGAAAAGGATATAGATAAGAATTCGAAAACGGAAACGTTTGTTGCAACAAAATTATTCGTTGAGACGGAGAGATTTAAAGGCGTGCCCTTTTATTTTAGAGCGGGGAAAAAGATGCAGAAAAATCTTGTAGAAATTTCGGTTGTTTTTATCCAGACTTGCCACATTTTATTTAAAGAATACGGATGTCCCGAAATTGGAAACGTAATAACTTTTAGAATTCAGCCAGACGAAGGAATAAGCCTTCGTTTTATTGCAAAGAAACCGGGCGGGAAATTATCTCTTCATCCTGTAAATATGGACTTTAGTTATAAGGAGGGTTTTGGAACAAAAGGACTTGAAGCATACGAAAAAATTCTAATCGATATTTTTTCTGGTGACCAAATGTTATTTAATCGTTCGGATGAATTGGCCAGCTCTTGGAAACTTATTACAAAAGTTTTGAAAAACTGGGAGACAGAAGACAAAGTTTTAACGTACGACGATAATTCATGGGGGCCGAAGGAAGCGGAAGATCTGATCAAAAAGGACGGTAGATCATGGATAGTGTAACTTTTGAGGAATTTAAAAAGGTCGAAATTAAAATAGGAAAGGTTCTTTCAGTTGAGAAAGTAGAAAATGCAGATAAGCTCTTAAAACTCGTCGTCGACTTTGGGCCACCGATAGGGCAAAGGCAGATAGTTTCGGGAATCGCAGAACATTACAGTTCAAAAGATCTTGAAGGAAAGAAGCTTCCCTTTATCGTAAATTTGGAGCCGCGAAAATTTAAGGGTGTCGAAAGCCAGGGAATGCTAATGGCAGTCTCGGGGGGAAAACCGGTCCTTCTTTTGCCCGCAGAAGATGTTTTGGAGGGGGCGGAGATCGTATGAAGGTTGGAATTGTCGGGTTGGGCAAGATGGGATCGCGATTAGCGCGGAAACTTCATAAAGATAAGCATCAAGTAATTGTTTGGAACCGCACAAAAGAAGATATCTTAGAACTCCAAAAAGAAGTAAAGGTAAAAAGTGCGCAAAGCCTAGACGAATTAGTTCAAAAATTGGACAAACCCAGGGTTATCTGGATTATGGTTCCTCATAAAGCATTTGACGAAGTAATAAGTTCAATAAATCTTGAGAAGAACGACATCCTGATTGATGGCGGGAATTCTTACTACAAGGATACGGAAAAAAGATATAAAAACTTCAAAAATAAAGGAATTAGATTCTTAGGAATCGGAGTTTCCGGTGGTGTGCATGGGGAGGAAAACGGATACTCCCTAATGGTGGGCGGGGACAAGAGCGCGTATGAATACGCTAAGCCAATATTAGAAACCCTGAGTTCTCCAAATGGTGCATATGATTATTTTGGAGAAGGTGGAGCAGGCCATTTTGTTAAGATGGTTCACAACGGAATCGAATACGGAATGATGCAGTCAATCGGCGAAGGTTTTGAAGTCCTTGAAAAATCGAAATACAAAATTAATCCGCTAAAAATTGCAAAAGTTTACCAAAAGGGGACTATAATTTCCGGATTTTTAATGGATAGAACTGCCGAAGCTTTAACTCCCGACCCAAAACTCAAAAATGTCGTCGGAGAAATTGCGGCAACTGGAGAAGCAGAATGGACTGTTGAGGCGGCTAAAGAAGAAGGGGTAAAAGTTGAGATTATTGAGAGTTCACTTAACTTTAGAAAGAAATCAAAAATAGATAAGGAAATCAAAAATTCTTTTACTGCAAAATTAGTGGCGGCTCTTAGAAACGCCTTCGGAGGACACGAGGTTAAGAAGAAGTAGCTGTTTTCCGAGCTGGAACCTTTGTAACTCTTTTCGACATATCCATTTCTTCAGTGAGTCCATCAGCAAGAATTTCAGGATTGTCTCCGAGTTTGAACATCAACCTTAGATCCAATAAATCATCCGGAGTAACGTGAGCAAGTCCTTGCCCTCGGCGGAAAAATAGTAATTCTTCTTTCTTAGCTGTGTGCTTAAGAGTTCGTGTTGCGAACTCATGAAGCTCAGGTTCGGAAAGCAGATCCGGGTTTATGGATACACCCACGATTTGTCCTTCACGATTTGTATGAATGAATATTGGTCTCTCTGTCATAGGCTTGGGATTGTACCAAAATCTTATGTTATACTCAAGCATATGAGGTACTCCGAGCTTTTCGCTAAAGACAAAAGAGAAGCCCCCAAAGACGAAACTGCGATTAACGCAAAATTTTTAATGCAAGGCGGATTTATAGACAAGCTTATGGCCGGTTCCTACACACTTTTGCCTCTTGGACGATTGGTCGAGCGGAAAATTGAGCAAATCATAAGAGAGGAAATGAACGCAACGGGAGCACAGGAGGTTTTGATGCCGCTTTTACACCCCAAGGAACTTTGGAACGAAACGGGAAGATGGGAGAGCGCAAAAGAAGTAATGTACCAGTTTAAAAAAGACGACAAGGAATATGCGCTTTCTTTTACTCACGAGGAGATTGTTTTGGATCTAGTTAGAAAACATACACAATCTTACAAAGACTTTCCGGTGAAAATTTACCATTTCTCCACAAAATTTAGAAACGAACTGCGTGCAAAATCCGGAATTCTACGCGGGAGAGAATTTTTAATGAAGGATCTGTATAGCCTTCACGTATCGCAAGAGGACTTTGATAAGTATTACTGGGAAGTTGCGGAGGCCTACAAAAAGATTTTTAAAAGGATAGGTTTGGATGTAATTGTTACGGAGGCCGGGGGTGGGGTATTTACGAAAAATGTTACGCACGAGTTCCAGGTCCTGGCGGATTCGGGGGAGGACGAAATAATTTATTGCGAGGGTGGGGATTTTGCACAAAATACGGAAATAGCAAAAGTAAAAGAAGGAAAACAATGTGATATTCACAAAGATAAAACTTTAAAAAAAGCAAAAGCGATTGAGGTTGGAAACATATTTGGTTTTGGACAGGAATACTGCAAAAAAATGAATGTGATGTTTACCGATAAAGACGGTAAAAAGCAATATCCTTACTTTGGAAGCTACGGAATTGGTCCAACAAGGGCTATGGGAACGATAGTCGAAATTCACCACGACGACCGCGGAATAATCTGGCCCGAATCGGTTGCGCCTTTCCAAGTTCACTTAGTCCATATTGAAGACCCGGAAACGGAAGGAAAAGCTAAAAGGGCTTACGAACTTTTGACTAAAGAGGGGATAGAAGTTTTGTGGGATGACCGGGAGGACGTTTCTGCCGGGCAAAAATTTGCAGATTGCGACTTGATTGGAATCCCCGTTAGGTTAGTAGTGTCAAAGAAAACGGGCGATAAGGTCGAGTTCAAAAAAAGAAATTCCGAAAAAGTGGAGCTTCTTGGCCTCGAAGAAGTGGCCTCTAAATTATCTTAAAAACCTTAAGCCAAATAAATGTGTATCCTCCGAAGAAAAGAAGCCCTAGGGTAATAAGAACTACCGGCGAAATTCCTTTTCCTTTAGCTTTCTGAACCTGCTGCGGTTTTGCTCCCGGTTGATTTGAGTTTATGTTTATTATCGGTTGCGGGCCCGAAGACGCAGGAGCTGGGTGCTCTTCAGCTTTTTGGGGCTGGGGTTGTGGCTGAGCTTGAGCTACGGGGGAAGGAGAACCGGTACCACCCGGCTGGGGAATTTGTGTTCCCATAACCCTATCGTACGCTTCTTTTAGCTTAGGATCCAGATTTTGCTGACTGGGGTTCATGAATTAATAATCTCAACCGGGATCTTTTTTGTCAAGTATGTATGGTATACTTATGGATCATGAAAATAGTTGTTTCGCACGATAGTCCGGACATGGATTCAATCACTTCTGCATGGCTTATCAGAAGATTTTTGCCTGGCTGGAACGAAGCTGTTATTAAGTTTGTTCCGGCTGGAAATAGGCTTGAAGGTTACCCAGATACGGCCTCGGTTATCGAAAAATCCGGAGAAGACGAAGTTATTCACGTTGATACCGGGCTTGGACCCCTGGATCATCATCATACAGGTGACCAAAATATTTGCGCTGCATCGTTAACTTGGGATTTTGTCCGTTCGCAGAACGCTGATTTCGATAACAAAAGCGAAAAAATGGTCAAAAAAGAGGAAGCCATAAATAGGCTCGTTAGAGTTGTCGTGGACATAGATCATTTCAAAGAGATTTTTTGGGGAGATCCAATTGCAGACTATCAAGAATTCTCTCTTTTGAATATTTTGGAAGGACTTAAGGCAGAGAAGCCGGGCCAGGACGACTATTATGTAGAATTTGTTTCTGAATCGCTTGATGCGGTTTTGCACGAATTTGAGAACAGAATCTCGGCTGAGGAAGAGATAAAAAAAGGATTTGAATTTAAGACTTCAAAGGGAAGGGGAATAGGATTTGAAACGATAAATGACATGTCGGTAAAGCTGGCGCAGAAAATGGGCTATGTTTTGGCTATCCGAAAAGATCCTCGAAAAGGTTATGTTAGGATAAAGGCGAGGCCCGACAGCGGAATTGACCTTACCCAAACTTATGAAAAGCTGAAAAAGCTGGATTCTGAAGCCACGTGGTTTCTGCACGCCTCAAAGAAAATGCTTTTAAACGGATCGGTTAAAAACCCCAAGATGAGGCCTTCGACCATGACCCTCAGTGCTATAATAGAGGTGCTTAAGACGCTATGAACAGCGATTGTATTTTTTGTAAAATAGCAAGCCACGAAATGCCAAAAGAATTCACTTACGAGGATAGTGAAATAATGGTTTTTCCCGACATAAATCCGGTAAAACCGTTGCATTTCTTAGTGGTTCCGAAAAAGCATGTTTCTGACCTTTTGGAGCTGACGGACGACGGCCTAAAAAGTAAAATTTTAGATACAGTTGGAAAAATCGCTAAAGATCAGGGATTGGATGGAAAGGGTTTTAGGGTCGTAGTAAATGGCGGAGGAGCACAAGTTATAGACCATTTGCATTTTCATTTAATGGGGCCAATGGGCATGAAAGCAGGTTGGGGCGCATGATTGAAATTTTAAAGGAGGTGTGTTTTTAAGTATGGTTATTGTTAAAAAAATGCCTGGAGAAAGCGACGAATCCTTAATAAGGAAATTTTCTCGTATGGTTACAGCGGCAGGTGTTGTTCAGGAAGCAAAGAGAAGACAATTTCATCTCAAGCCTTCTGCAGCCAGAAAGGCAAAAGCGGAGGAAGCAAGACGCATGAAGAGGTTTCCTTCACATAGTTAATTATGAACAACAAGGTTCTAATTTTTGTTGAAAGTAGGTATAAGATCAACAGAAAAAGAATTAAAGAAGCAGTCGATAAGGCTTTGACGGACAATGAAATTACGAGTCCAGTTGAAGTTTCGATTGCTGTTGTCGGGGACCGCAAGATGAGGGATCTCTCCAAAAAGTACAAGGGCGAGGACAAGACAAGAAACGTTCTTTCTTTCTCGCAAAATGAGCATTCCGCGGATGGAAAAGAAATCGGAAAAGAATGGCCAAATGTCGATGGAGTTATGAGGCTTGGAGATATAGTTCTGTCTTTCCCTCAGGTCATAAGGGATGCATCAAGAGACGAAGTTTTTGTAGATGACAAGGTTGACGAACTGGTTCAGCATGGTTTGCTTCATTTATTAGGGATAGAGCAGGAACATTAATTAAGGCAGGAATGGTTTTTTACTTAAAATACAGACCGCAAAAATTTAGTGACTTGGACAGCGCGAATGTGCGTGATACTCTCTCTGCTGTTTTATCTTCTAAGAAGTCTTCCTTCCACGCTTTTCTTTTTACCGGGCCAAAGGGGTTAGGGAAAACTTCAACAGCAAGAATTGTCGCCAAGTTTTTAAATTGTGAGAATAGAAAAGCGGGGGATTTGGAACCCTGCAATAGGTGTTATCAGTGTAAGTCCATAACTTCAGGATCCAATTTAGATGTTTTGGAAATTGATGCTGCATCAAATCGCGGAATTGACGAGATTCGAAGCCTTAGGGATCAGGTAAAACTTTCAACAGCCGGAGGGAAATTTAGAGTCTACATAATTGACGAAGTGCACATGCTTACAAACGAAGCTTTTAACGCGCTTTTAAAGACTTTGGAAGAGCCACCAACTCATGTTGTTTTTATACTTTGTACAACCGAACCGCAAAAAGTTCCGGCGACGATTGCATCAAGGTGTCTTAATGTCCAGTTTAGAAAAGCTACAATAGACGAAATCGTCCATTCACTCAAAAGAATTGTAAGCGGAGAAAAGTTAAATGTTGAAAAAGAGGAGTTAGAGGAGATGGCCAAACTTTCGGAAGGAAGTTTTAGAGATGCGGCAAAGACTTTGCAAGAACTTTCATCGAAAGCCGGGAATAAAAAAATTACAAAAGAATTTGTCGATAAACATCTAAAGCTTCAAATAGGAGGCTACTTAGAGGGGATAAGGACTGATTTATTAAAGAAAGAAACTAAGCATGCGCTTTCATTGATCTCGGAAATGGAAAAAGAAGGAATGGATTTTAAATTTTTCATGGAACAGCTTATAGAAATCCTGCATACAGAAATGGTTTTACAAATAATGAGCGATAAGAGTGGAGAATTCACAGTAGAAGAATTGAAAAAATTAGTTGAGCTTCTAACAAAAGCACACCAGGAAATAAAATATGCGGTTTTGCCGCAATTGCCGCTTGAGTTGGCAATTGTTGAATGGTCACTCGGGGGTTTGTCTACGTCGCAGGATCCCGCTCAAGGCGCCGTCTCCACGCCTGTCAAAAAGGCGAGTTCAGCTTCTGCCGAATCTTCCGCTCCTTCCACCTCACCACCCCTTGCCGGAAATAAGTCATCCACTTTTTTGGATGAATTAATTGCAAAAGTTAATTCACAAAATCACTCGGTTGCTGGAGTTTTAAGAGGCGCGAGCTTAGGGGAAATGAACGGGGGAAAAGTAATTCTTGAGGCGAAATATAAGTTTCATAAGGAAAAATTGGAGGAAAAAAAGACGTTAGAACTTTTGGAGAAAATGGCAGGGGAGATTCTTGGGAAAAATGTTACAATAGAAGTTACATTAAAGGCGGGTGATAGTAAATGAATCCATTTCAGCAATTAGGTGAGCTCAAAAAAATGCGCGACCAGGCGATGCAGATCCAAAGAGAACTTTCTTTGGTTGAAATTAACGTCGAAAAAAATGGGGTAAAAGTTTTAATTGATGGTGCCCAAAATATCAAGTCGGTAGAAACAAATAACAGATCGGACGAAGATATTAAAGAGGCGATTAACGAAGCGATCAAAAAATCCCAGCAGGAAGCGGCTAAAAAATTAGCACAAATGCAGGGAGGAATCGCAGGACTTTTAGGAGGCCAGCACTAATGTCGGAAGTCAAAACAAGACCTTGGACACAAAAAGAAATTAAGCTTTTAGTGGATCAAGTTCCGCCACCCATTACCCCCGAGAGATATCCGCCTAATCCAAAAACAGAGGCAGATCGTGCTTTAATTAGGGTGGCGAAAGAAGATGGAAGATTTCTGGATTTGAACGAAGCACAAAGAAGAATTATTGATGGAAGATTCCCGGTTGAGGACGCTTTGCCGACTAGTTTTTATAGTTTGGGGCAAGAGTTGGGAATGAGTTCTTCCTCTGTCAGAAAATCCTACGAGAGAATTATAAAAGGCCTCAAGGCTAAAAAGTGATTATCACAAGTAAAAAGATAGATATTCTTGTTTTGGTTTTTCTTTTATTATCCACAACTTTTCTATCCCTTGCCCTTAAGTTTAATTTTCTCTTAAATTCAGTTTTCTTTTTAATAACCCCTTCTATTTACCTTTCGCTCAGGAGTAAAAACATAGTCTTAAGAAATCTTATCTTTACTATCCCTTTCGCTGTTGTAACAGGAATTGTTGGAGATTATATTTTGCTTTGGGAAAAAGCGTGGTATGTGCCAACAGTTTTTTCTTTTAGAATTTTGGGTGTAACAATGGAGGAATTAATCTGGTCTACCGCTAGTATTTATTTTTGCATTGCCGTTTACGAGCATTTCCAAGACAATGTAAAGCATAAAATGGTTGATAAACATTTAAAGACTTTTAACTTAATGCTTGGTTTCCTGGCACTTATTTTTGTTGTATCTTTAATCTTAAATCCGAGGATACTTCATATCTCATTTTTTTATTTTAAGGCAGAACTTATCTTAATTTTATTTTGTTTGTATATTCTTCTTCGATATCCTAGATTATTATTCCATCTTACTAAAGTTTCTTTGTACATACTTATTGTTTCTCTTATATTTCTTTTAGTCGGGGTAAAGTTAGGAAATTGGATTTATACGGGTACACAATTTATTGGCTGGGCTAAGATTTTTGATTTAGTTATTCCGTACGAAGAAGTTATTTTGGCATTTATTTTTTGGATATTTTCAGTTGAATTTTTTGAATACTTTGATGATCGGGTCCATCTCTTAAAATCATAATTCGGAGGACGAATTATTTTCCAGTTTTTTTCTCGGTAAGGTTAATAATGGTCCGTTGAATTTGCATAAAAGGATCAAGTGCCATTGATCTTTCGGGGAGTGCAAGGAAATACGGTCTATATCCGACCCAAGTCACTCCACCAACTTTAGCAGTTTCTTGACCTCTAATCCATTGAAAACTTATCCCTGCCTGAGGACTTATCGAAAATCCGCCTATTTCATTTCGAAACACGTCAACAGTATTTATTGTTATTCTTTGTCCAAGAGATTCTCTAAAGTATCCCTGAAGTACTTCATACGCAGATAATTTGGAGAGAGCAATAGAATGCATGGTATCAAGAGCTTTATCCGATTTTGCATCAACATTTAGATGGAGACCAAGCTGGTTTTGTGAAGTTCCGGGAAGCAATCTTTCCTGTTTTGGAGCTAGTCTAAAAGTATAAGTCTCGGAAGACAGGTCGCCCAAGGCATCTGGTAGACGCTTTCTTAATGAAACAACCGCTCGAAATTCCTCTCCCGAAGTTAATCTTTTAAGTAAGCCTCGTAAGATTTCCAATTCCCCCAGATGCTGTTCCAGCCTATTTCTGGCTGGCTTCCCAAGCTTTTCGTCTTCTTCGGTTTTTTCCTCAAGAGTTGACTTGTATGGATCTATGGTTGTTAATACGTGATCTTTTAAGAGTTGGGCAAACGTTAGTGTCGCTTCTGGTGTTTTTACCTGTTCCGTCATTTGGGAATTATACCATAGAGCCATGAAATATAGTAAAATTGTAGAGTGAAGATCTTTTCAGGAAGTTCCAATAGGCCCCTGGCGGAAAAAGTTGCTCAGAATCTAAATTTAAAATTATCCCCTTTGGAAATCCACAAATTCCCCGATGGGGAAAAAAGGGTTAGGGTTTCGGATGTTTTGGAAGACGACGTTGTCTTAATTCAATCAACTGGGATTCCTGTTGACGAAAATTACATGGAACTTTTTTTAATTCTTGATAGTCTTAAGCGTTCTGGTGCACGATCAATAACTCTTGTTGCTCCTTATTTTGGATACCAAAGGCAAGACCATATGTTTAGGGAAGGGGAGGACGTTTCTTTTAAAGTAATAGTTCAAATTTTAGAAAGTTTTAAGGTGGACAAGGTAATTACTTTTGATTTGCATTCGATAAAAATTCCCGAGTTTTTCCATATTCCCGTTGTACATTTAACCGCGCTTGATTTATTCACTGAAAGACCGCTTGATAAAAATATGGTATTGGTTTCTCCGGACATGGGAGGAATAAGAAGAATAAAATATTTGTCGGAGAAGACAGGTCTATCTTTTGCGACTATTGAGAAGAATAGAGATTTAAAAACCGGAAAAGTTGAGTCATCTAAAATCGAAGGAGATGTAAAAGGTAAAAACGTTGCGATTGTTGACGACATGATTTCAACCGGAGGAACGATTCGAGCTGCTGTTGAACTTCTCAAGAAGAATGGAGCAAAAAGAATAAATGTTTTTGCAACGCACGCGGTTCTTGCAGGTGATGCTAGTTCAATTTTGGAGAATTTGGATGTTGAAAAAGTTTATGTAACGGATACAATAGATACTCCGCAGGACAAAAAATTTTCGAAATTAGAAATTTTATCCGTCGCGGATTTGATCGCAAAGGAGTTAAAATGAAAGTTCCAAAAGCAATACAAAATTTGATAGAAAGTTTCGAGAAACTTCCCGGAATCGGACCAAAGACGGCGCAAAGACTCACTTTTTATTTGCTGCACGTTCCGCAAAGCGAGCTCAACGATTTTTCGCAGTCCTTGCAGAACTTAAAAGAAAGAACAAAGATTTGTTCGGTATGCTATATGATTGGGGAGACAGACCCTTGTGAAATCTGCTCGGATCCCAAGCGGGACAGTTCGACGATTTGCGTTGTTGAGCAGGCGCTCGACGTTTTGGCGCTTGAAAAAAATGGAAAGTACAATGGTATTTACCACGTGCTGCACGGAAGAATAGATCCTTTAAATAATATAGGACCGGACGAAATTTATATTGCTCAACTGTTCAAGAGACTTAGCAATGGACACCCAATTAAAGAAATAATCCTGGCGACAAATCCGACAATGGAAGGGGAGGCAACAGCAATGTATATAACAAAGCATCTAAAAGATAAGGGTTCAATAAAGATTACAAGAATAGGACGAGGTTTGCCGATCGGTTCGGATATAGAATACGCCGACGAGATAACACTGCAACGAGCGATGGAAGGAAGACAAAGCTATGAATAACAAGCCCGGTTTTTTAAACGACCTAGGAAACGAGCTTGGAAAATTTGTTGAAACCGGAGTGAATCAGGTAAAGCCTCAGCAAAAAGCGCCACTCGCTTCT
>Ga0070741_10009671_pt1 | contig 18585 bp, 19 predicted proteins | sample Coa_R1_4_FD_66440 | JGI IMG/M metagenome (GOLD analysis project Ga0070741, IMG submission 66440) | Surface soil microbial communities from Centralia Pennsylvania, which are recovering from an underground coalmine fire - Coalmine... | ecosystem: Environmental > Terrestrial > Soil > Unclassified ...
GTCGGCGGCGATCTCCCCTACGTCTGGCCGCCGTCCGCCGGCGCCGACGCCGCTCCGCGCGCGCCGCTCGCCGCGTGGGTGGTTCGGGCGCCGTCGGCTCGCGCGGCGCGTCGCTGGATCGACGATCGGATGGTGGCGCTCCCGGACGTCGCACGGGCCCGCACCCGTGCGTCGAGGAAGCGGACGCGGCAGCTCGACGCCTTCCGAGAGGCCGTTCGGATCGGCGATCCCGTGCTCGCGATCGCCAGCGACCGCCTGCTCGTCGGCGAGGTCGCCGGCGCGTACCGCCACGCGCCGCGGCGCGTGCTTCCACACGTGCGTCCCGTGCGCTGGCGGGGGGAGATCGCCCGCCGCGCGCTCCGGCGCCCGGCGCGCCTCCAGGACCCGCGACAGTTCTTCGCGCTCCGGGACGAAGAGGACCCGCGCGCGCTTCTCGCCCGGCTCTCCGCCGCCGGACACCTCGCACGTCGGGGTGATGGACGCCCTTGACGGCGCGGTCTCGTCGCATACCCTCGGCGCGTGCTCCTCGTCGTGGGGCTCGTCCTCCTGCTCGCCGCTGCCTCCGCCCTCGCGGCCGGCCCGGCGCCGCCCGCGCCGCGCGTCGCCTACGCCGACGGGCGGCTGAGCGTCGCCTGCGACCGCGTTCCGCTCGCCGACCTGCTGCCCGCGATCTCGCGCGCGACGGGCATCGCGTTCCGGGGAAAGCCGGCGGAGCCGCGGGAGGTGACGAAGCACTTCGAGCGCGTCCCGCTCGCCGACGCGTTGGCCCGCGTCCTCGGCCGCCAGAACTTCGTCCTCCGCTACGACGACGACGGCCGTCCCGTGCGCGCCGAGCTGCTCGGCGCGCCTCTCCCGGTGCCGCCGCGCCCCGCCCGGCCCGTCGCCGCCCGTCCCACGCCGCGCCGCGCCCGCCCGGCGCCACGGCCGGGAAACCAGCCGCCCGCGTGGCGGCTCGGCGCGCCGCGCCCGCAGCGCTGAGCCGCGCCGCCCCGGGCGCCGCGTCCTCCCGTCGCCGTCAGTCCGCCGCGACCTGCCCGTCGAGATCGTCGACCGCCGCCAGCGCCTTCGCCCGCGCGTGGGCGAGGCCCGCGGCACGCGCGGCGGCGGCGCGCCGGCACGCGGTGCGCACGCGGCGGCCGCTGCGGACGATCTTCGCCGTCGGGGACGCCTTCCGGAGGCGCGTGCGGTTCCGGCGCGTGAAGTCCGCGATGCTTTTGGCGAGCGCCCGGAGCTCCGCCCTCACCGCCTTCTGGTCAGGCCCCTTCACGCCGGTCAGCAGACCGAGCAGCGCGCGGGCCCGGGCGAGCCGGGCCCGGAGCTCGCGCTCGAGCAGGCAGTCCGCGACCCCGTTGCCGTTGGCGTCGGTGTCGGCGACGCCGCAGCCGCAGTCGCCGGGCTCGACCTTCGTCGGGTCGGCCGGGCAGAGGTCGACGAACTCGTACGCACCGACGTCGCAGACGACCGTGCCGTCCGAGTCCCCGTCCGTCCGGGCGACGCCGCGCTCGTCCGACGCGGGGCAGAGCGCCGGGTCGCCGGCGTCGATCGCCGGGCTCGCGGGCAGGAGCGCGTGCGTCGGGGCGGGCCCCCCGTTGTCCGCGAGCGGGCCGAGGCCGGGGTCGCCCGTCCGATCACCGGCGCCGGCGAACCCGCACGCGCCCGCGTCGTCGATGTTGTGTCCCCCGGACGCGAGCCCGACGCCGCCGCAGTTCCCGCCGGTCGACGACGCGAGGATCGCGTTGGCGAGCGTCACCGCGCCCGTGGTGAAGAGCCCGCCGCCCGAGGCGCCCGCGTTCCCGACGATCGTGACGTTCGTCACCGTCGCGTCGCCCGCGATGAACACGCCGCCCCCCTGCTTCTCCGCCGCGTTGCCGGAGAAGGTCGCGTTGGCGACCGTCGACGCCACGGCGGGCGAGAGGAAGAGGCCGCCGCCGAACCCCGCCACGCCGGTCGCGCGGTTGCCGGAAAACGTCGAGCCTTGGACGGTGATCGGCGTCGCGAGCGTCGCGAGGTAGGCGCCGCCGCCCGCGTTGCCGACGGCCTCGTTGTCGGCGAGCGCGCTGTCCGTGAGGACGATGCCGTTGCCGGAGACGAACAGCCCGCCGCCGGCGCTCGCCGCCGTCGCGTTCCGCTCCAGGCGGGCCCGCGTCACGACGATGCTGGGGGCGCCCGTGGCGAAGAGGCCGCCGCCCGCCACGCCGCTCACGTTGTCGCGCGCCGTCACGTCCTCGACCGCGATGCCCGTCCCGCTCTGGAAGAAGGCGCCGCCGCCCGCGTTCGTGAACGCGGCGTTCCCGTCGAACGTCGTCGTCCGCACCGTGGCCGCGCCGCCCGCGCTCGAGAAGAAGAGCCCGCCGCCGGCGATCCCCGCCTCGTTGCCCGTGAACGTGCTCCCGTCGACCGTGAGCGCCGTCGCGCTCGAGACCGCCAGGCCGCCGCCCGACCCCGTCGCGCGGTTCGACGCGAATGCCGTGTCGGCGACGGTGACCGCGGCCGCGTTGTTCCCGTACGACACGGCGCCGCCCTGGCCGTCCGCGGCGCAGCCCTCGAAGCGGGAGCGGGCGATCGCGAGGGCACCGAAGAGCTGCTGGATCCCGCCGCCGTCGCCGCTGAGCGCGGTGTTCCCCGTGAAGACCGAGTCCTCGATGGTCGTGTCCATCGCAGCCCGCACGCCGCCGCCCGTCTCCGCGCGGTTGACCTCGACCCGGACGTTCCGGAGGACGAGCGGCCCGCCGGCCCATACGCCGCCGCCGGTCGAGCCGGTCGCGTTCCCGTGACGGATCGCGAGACCGACGAGCGTTAGGGCCGAGGCGTTCGGCACGTCGAAGACCCGGTCGAGGCCGAGGCCGTCGACGATCGTCGCGTCCGCGCCGACGCCGTCGATCTCGAGCGCCTGACGGACGTCGAGGTCGCCCGTGGCCGCCATGTCGTCGCCGGCACCGTCGAGCGTCAGGCGGAAGATGCCGGCCGGGAGCACGACCGTGTCCGCGCCGCCGAAGGCGTTGGCCTCCTGGATCGCGGCACGGAGCGTGCACGCGCCCGCCCCCGTGGCGCAGACCCCGTCGCCGGGCGCCGCGTCCGCCGCGTCGAGCGTGCTCGTCACCGTGAACGTCGCCGCGCTGCCTCGCGTCGCGAGCGCCACCACGACCGCCGCGACCAGCCCGCCCCACCGCGTCCGCATGCCAGCCCCTCCCGCTCCGGCATACGCGGCGCTCCCGCGACTCTCAAGCGCGGGCCCGTGGCGTCCCGGCGGCGGGAGAGCCCGACCGCCCGCGCCAAGGGCCCGCCGTCGCTCACGCGCCGGGGATCGCCGGAAGGGCGCCCATCCCGCGCGCGAGCCGACCCTCGTCGGAGAGGGCCCGCGGCGCCGCCGCGGCGACGCGCGCGGGCCTTCCTCGGCTCAGGCAGACGATCCGTCGATGAACGCGCCCGTGACGGAGCCGATCATCGTCGTGGTGGTCGACGACGTCGACGTCGTGGTCGGCGCCGTCGTGCTCGTCGGCGCCGTGGTCGAGGTCGACGACGTCGCGGCACGCGCCGAGGTGACGTCGGTGCTGCGCCGGCACCTCGTCCGAGGAACGCCGCGCACGCCAACCCGCGCGCGGTCAGCGCGTGAACTCGATCGGCTGGCCGCAGGCGCTCCCACCCGCGTTGTAGTCGTAGACGAGCCGGCCGCCGAAGTCGGCGCCCTTCGTCATCACCGCAAGCAGGGCGAGGAGGCCGAGGGCGAAGAGAAGGCGCCCCCGCCGCGGCGCCGGCCGCGCGACGAGCGCCCAGGCCGTCAAAACGACGGCCAGGGCGGTCGTGGCGAGCATCCAGCGCTCGTGGACGTCGAGCAATCGCTCGTGCACCGTCGGGGCGACCATGACGCCGCCCATCGCCCAGAGCCCCGTCGCGGCCGCGACGCCGCCGCCCGCGGTGCCGAGCGCGAGCAGCCAGAGCCCGGTCCACGCGAGCGCGTCCCGCCGCGCGAGCGCGGCGAGCAGGTAGAGGAGCGCGGCCGCGGGCAGCAGCGCGAGCGGCGCGTGCACGACGAGCGGATGGAGGTTCTGGAGGTGGGCCGCGCCGGGCAGGAGCGCGTCCAGCACGCGACCTATTTCACCGACTCGACGGTGAGGAAGTTCGAGCCGCCCTTCGCGTACGCGTGCCCCGTGACCGTCGCCTGCCCGCCCATCTTGTTCACGACGTCGTCGGGCAGCGCCGTCTTGTCCTTGTTCGGCAGGAGCACGTAGAGCTTGTCCGTCCCCTTCTCGACGAGCCCGACCGGGATGCCCTTCTTCGCGCAGTCGATGCCGCACTGCCGGTGGCTCGCGCCCCGCGCACCCATGGCCGAGTAGCAGAACGTGTCGACGACCTCGCCGGTGACCGACACGTCCTTCTGACCGCCCTTCTCGTCCGCCCGCGCCGGCAGCACGCCGAGCGCGAGGACGAGTCCCAGGGCCGCCGTGATCGTCGCTCTCATGCATCACCTCCGTCTTCGCGCCCGCGGTCCACCGCGGGCGGCTTGGGGTCGAGGGTCGTAATTCGGGCGAGCACGCGGTCGACGAGGCGATCGCAGCGCGCGGCGCCGAAGTCGAACGCCTCGCGCACCGCGCCGCCGAGCTGCCGCGCGAGCGCGTCGCGCAGGCCCCGACGGGCGCGGTGGAGCCGCGTCTTCACGGTCTCTTCGGGGATGTCGAGGCACGCCGCCGTCTCGCTCGTCGACATCTCCTCGACGGCGCGCAGGACGAACACGGCCCGATAGGGGGCCGGCAGCCTTTCGATCGCCGCCTCGAGGAGACCCGCGAGCTCGCGGCTCGCGGTCCGGTGCTCGGGGCCGCTCGACGGGGATGGAGCCATCGTCTCCTCGATCGCGCCATCGTCGGCGTCGACGAATCGGCCGGCGCGGCGCGCCCGGGCCAGCGCCTCGTGGACGGCGATGCGCGTGAGCCAGGTCGAGAATCGCGCGCGCGCGGCGAACTGATCCAAGTGCGCCCAGGCCCGGACGTACGCCTCCTGCATGACGTCCTCGGTCTCGTCGGCGCCGACGATGGCCCGCGCCGCTCGATAGAGCCGGCGGTTGTAGCGGCGCATGAGGACCTCGAAGAGCGCCGTCTCCCCGGCGCGCACGCGCGCCACCACGTCCTCGTCGGACAGCTCCCACCCGCGAACGGCGGCCGGCGCTCGGGTCTCCATGCCCGCGGGGATGGAGTCGCGACGGGGAAAAAGGTTCCCGCCCGCGGGACGCCCCATACGTCCCCGGACGTATCCGGCGCGCGGCCGCTTGTCGACGCCCCCGCCGCCCGACCCACGCCTCCCCGGCGCGCCTCCCGCCCGGCCGAGCCGCCGTTCACGGAAAGCGGTACGTGAACGGGAAGCCGACGACGTCCTGGCCCGAGTGCACCCGGATCCGTCCGCTCGTGAAGACCTTCGCGTCCGACTCGTCGTGGCGGTACTCGACCGGCAGGAGCGCCTCCGGACGCCGGGAGAGGGCGAGCTGGGCGACGAGCCCGAAGCCGACGTGGACTTGGTGCGCCGCTCGACCCGGGCCTGCGCGGCCGTCACCCGGGCCTCGGCGTCCCGGAGCGGGTCGAGGAAGCCGTCCCACCCCCCGCGCGTCGGATCGCCGGGCGCTTCGGCGGGCGCCGGGGCCTCCGGCGCCGGCCCCGCGACGCCCGGCTCCGCTCCCTCGGCCGCGCCGGCGCGCGGCACGCCCGCGAGCGCGGCCGTGACCACGACGACGAGGACGGCCGCCCGCCCCACTCCGCTCGCCACCCTGCCCTGCACCCGGCCGCTCATGCCGTCGCGCGGCCCCCGGACAAACTGCGCCGCGCGCCATCCCGACCGCGACCGGCCAGCAGCGAGAAGATGACGAAGCATACTTGACGGCGCGCTCGCAGATGGCATAGGCGTCCCTCGTCGCGAGAGGAGGCTCCCATGCACCGCCGACTCGCCTCGTTCGCGGTTGCCCTCGCCCTTCTGCCCCGCCCGGGCCTCGCGCAGGCGCTGGGCACCGTCTTCTACGGCCGCGCCCCGGCGAGCGGGCAGACCGAGGGCACGATCTGGATGGCCGACGGGGACGGGGGAAACGACACGCAGGTCACGAGCGGCCAGCGGCCGCGGCTCTCGCCCGATGGGTCGGCGATCGTCTTCCTCCTCGGGGGCGGGTTCGCGTCGAGCCGGGGCAACATCGTCCGCCGCGACCTCGCAGCGATGACCGAGGAGACGATCTTCACGAACGGCGATTTCGTCGTGAACTTCGACTGGACGGCCGACAGCGCGAAGGTCGTCTTCGACTTCCAGTGCGGCATCTTCGCGATGAACGAGGACGGGACGAACGGGGCGGCGGCGGTGCAGGGAACCGACTGCTTCGACGACGTGCCGGCGGTCCGCGCGAGCGACGGCGCGATCGCCTTCCACAACATCCACGCCGGCCTCCTCCTCGCCGATCCGGACGGCACGAACCGCCACCTGATCCCGAACACGAGCGCGGGCGACCAGGTCGCCGCCTGGTCTCCGGACGGCGCATGGCTCTCGTTCGCGCGCGACGCGAATCTCGACGGCGTGGTCGAGCAGTACTTCAAGATCCGCCCCGACGGAACCGACCGGACGCAGCTCACCTTCCTCTGCAACGATCAGGGCGAGGTGGCGGCCTGGGGCCGGGCATGGACGCCGGACGGGACCACCCTCGTCATCCCCGCCACGATCGGCGGCATCCAGACCCTCTACGGGGTCGCGACCGACGGAAGCGGCATCGTGCGACGCATCCAGGCGAGCGCGGGCCCGGCCATCGACTGGGTCGGCAGCGTCACGGGGCCGGTGAGCGGCGACGAGGTGGCGACGGGCTGCACCACGACGACCACGACGACCACGACGACGTCGTCGACGACCACGTCTTCGACGACGAGCACCACGACGACGTCCTCCACCTCGACCACCACCTCCTCGACGAGCACGACGACGCAGACGACGACCACGCTCCAGGCGACCACGACCACCACGACGCTCGCGGGCGGCGAGACGTGCGGGAACTGCCTCGACGACGACGGCGACGGGCTCACGGACTTCGAGGACCCGCGCTGCTGCGCCGGGGGCGAGGCGACGATGTCGCTCCGGCACGCTCGCCTGACGCCGCGCAGGGACGGCACCTTCCTGATGCTGGACGCGACCATTCCCCCGCCTCTGCCGAGCGACCTCCGCGCCGCGGACGTCTTCGTCGCGCTGCGGACGCCGAACGACCGCACGCCCCTCCTCTGCGCGCGGATCCCCGCGAGCGCGCTCCGCGCGGCGAAGAAGGTCGTCTCGTTCCGCGACCGTCGGCAGGCCGCGGACGACGCCGACGGCCTCGAGGGCCTCGCGCTCCGGCCGCTCCGCGACCAGCGCCTCTTCGTCCACCTCCAGAGCCGCGAGCTCGACTTCGCGACGCCGCAGAGCGGACCGCTCCTCCTGACCGTCGCCTTCCGCAACCCCGCGACGGCCGAGGCGGGGAACCGCTGCGCGCGACTCACGCAGGCGGTGCGCGCCGTCGGACGGAAGAAGAGCCTCGTCTTTCCCTGACGCGGCGCACCGCCCGCCGCGTCAGGGCAGCCGCTCGATCCGATACCGGAGCGACACCGCGCCGCCGGTCGTCGTGCACGTCTCGCCCGACGGACAGTCCTCGTTCACGAGGCAGAGGAGGCCCGTCGAGAGCGAGCAGTGGCCGCCCTCCCCCCCGACGCTCTGCGTCTCGTGGTCCATCGCGCCCGTCGGGCCGGCGCCGAAGTCCGGACCGGGGTACGACACGTCGACCGTGCCGACGCCGTGGGCGGTCGAGTTGAGGCACGCGAGCCCCTCGTTGAAGCCGAACGCCACGAGGTCGGTCGCGAGCGACTTCCCGTAGAGCGTGTCGACGCACTCGCGCGCGACGCCGTTCGCCACCAGATGCACGGCGTCCCCCGCGGTGAGGTACTGGTCGAAGACGATCGACTGCGGGACGACGTCGCCGGTCGACACCGAGCCGAGCCCCGTGAGCTCCGCCCACTCGCCGTTCACCGACGCCTGGAGCTGCCAGGCCTTCACGGGCCCGTACCCGAAGCACATCTCGCCCGTCGGGCAGTCGGCCGCGCTCTCGCACGGCGTGCTCGCGCTCGAGCACGTCTTTGGCGCGACTGGCGTCGCGGGCTGGAGCGCGTTCTCGACGACGGCGGCGGTGATCGTCGTGCGTACGTGCGTGAGCGGGGTCGGGTCCTTCTTCCACCCCGCGAGGATCGTCCCCGCGAAGCCGGTCGGCAGCCCGCCCTTCACCTTCCGCGTCATGAGCACGCGCACCTCGAGGTGCGGCGGCGCCTCCTTCAGGTGCCGCTTCACCTTGACGCGCGCGGCGCGGCCGCCGGGCGCGGGGTGCCCAACCTTGCGGAAGACGAGCTTGCCGCGCGGGGGGGCGGGCGGGAGCGGGAGGTCGAAGACGAAGTCCTGCGCGTTGATCTGCGCGAGGGGCTGCGAGAGCGGGAAGCACTCGACGCCGAGGAGGTCCGTCGGGTTCGCCCGGTGGGTCACGATGCAGCGGTCGCCGGCGCCGCCGCCGTCCCGGCTCACGTAGACGTCGGCCTTCGTCACCGGGATGGGCACGGGCATCTTCGACGACGACGCGATGCCGCCGCGACCGCTCCGGATCGCGGCCGACGCGTGCACGGGGTGGATCTCCGAGCCGTACGCGAAATGGACGCCGAGGCAGGTCTCGTCCGAGCCGCAGGCGGCGCAGACGGGCGGCCGGCAGTCCGCGTCGAGCACGCACGCCTGCGCCGGATGCCCGCTGCACTGCCCGGGCGTCGCGCCCGGGTGGCCGCAGTCGAAGATGAGCCGGCCGAGCACGACGAGCCGATCGCCGGGACCCGGCCACGCCCACGCCGGGAACGCCCCGGCCTCCCACTCGATGTGCGCGTGCCCCTCGTCGTTGCCCGTCGCGATCGTCGGGAGGTCGGCCGGGTCGACCTCGACGTCGGCGTTGAAGTCGGCCCGCACGTGCGTCGCCGGGAAGTCGCCGCTCAGGTCGCCGTGCATGTCGAGGACCCGCCCGTGGACGTAGACCGGCGGCGAATCCACGACGGTGCCGTTCGACGCCGGCGCCCATTCGGGGTTGACCAGCGTCAGCATGTCGAGCAGGCCGGGCGCGATCCCCGTCGGATGGCAGCCGCCGCCGAGCTGGGCGGCGGCGAGATCGCTGTCGAGGAGCGCCCGGGCGGGCGCGGCGGCGCAGAGCGACGCCAGCAGAGCGACGGCGAGCGTGTGACGAGCCATGGGATTCTCCTCGCGCGCGGCTCGTCGCTAGCAGCTTTCCGCTCTCCGGGTCAACGCGACCCGGCCCACTGAGGGGTTGCATCGCCCGACGGGTTGCGTCGCACACCCGAGCACGACTAGAGTCCGCGCCGAGGAGGAGGACCGATGCACGCGCGACTCTCGACGCTGCTCGCCGCCGCGTTTCTCGCCGCCGCATCGGGCGCGCTCGCCGCCACGACGACGGTCGAGGCGATCCTCGACGCGCCCACGAGCTTCGCCGGGCAGACGGTGACCGTCGTCGGCACGGTGGCCGACCCCTCGCTCGGCTTCGCGGGCGAGACGCTCTATCAGATTCGCGACGACGGGCGGCCGATCACGGTCGTCGGCCGCGGGCCCGCCCTCGCGCCGGGGCAGACGATCGAGGTGACGGGCACCGTCCGGGTCCGTCCGCCGGACGAGGAATTCACCTTCCCGCCCGTCATCCAGGAGACGTCGCACCGGGCGCCATAGCCGCCGCGGGGCGAGCCGAGACCCAGCGGGGCCGGCCGGGATCGCTCCCGCCCGGCCCCGCTGCCACGCCGCTACTCGATGGGGACCTTGCCGTCCGGAACGCCGATCGTCGGGAAGAGCGCGCACGGGCCGGACTGCACGCCGTCGGCCGGCGTCAGATGATCGACGGCTTCGGGCAGGAAGCCCGTGTCGTTCACGCCGATCGTGAAGTCGTCGAACGCGTCGTTCACGCCGGCCTTGTCGAAGGGCGGAGGGATGTGGATGCTGTCGAAGTAGGATCCGGTCGAAGTGAGGAGCGAGCCGACGATGCGGACGGTCCCGTCGGCCGCCGTGCAGGACGTGCCGCTCTCGAGGCCGGTGCCGAGCCCGCAGCCCGAGCTGCAGAAGCCGCTGAACGGCTTGCACTTGCCGGCGCCGACCGGCTTGAACGCCTTGTACACGCAGACGCACCGGCTCTGGATGTTCTGGTTGCCCGCGTTGCACCCACTGCCGCCGTTGGCGGGCAGGCAGGCGTCGAAGGTCGGGAATACCGTGCACCAGTCGCCGCCGGCGTGCGCCGCGCCGACGAGGCTCAGCACGCCGATGGCGATTGCGAGCAGCTGAATCGACTTTCTCATGTCTCTCCTCGTTTTTCGATGAAGTGGAAATTGGACACGTCGTCGAATTCTGGCCGGCTCACCTCCTTTCCTCGACGGGGGCCGTCCGATGCGGTCGCGCGACGGATGCGCCGCGCGGCGCGCGTCTCGACGGCGCCCGACGGCCCGAACGCCACACGAGCTCCGTCCCACCGGCAGCCGATCGCGAGTCGGTCGCGTTCCGCCGTCGCCTCCGCCGCCCGGCCATCGAGACGGCGGCGAGCGACGGCGATGCGCCATTCTTCTCCGAATCCGGCTCGAGCGTCCTCGACCTCTGCGGCACGAAACCTCCGGCCCGGCTGGTCAGCGAAAGAAGATGGCGCGGACCCGCACAACAAGATTCGTACCAGCCGAGGAGGGGCGAAGGGGCAAGCGCGCTCATCGCGGCTCACACGACATGCCGTCTCGTCACGAGATCTCGTCCGGCGATCGACGACGGATCGGCGCATCCAGGACCGCGCGCAACCTTCGCGTCGGGCGCGGCGGCCCGCGCCGAGGCCCCGCCGCGCGCGCCGCCGTCCACCCTCTTTCGCTCGCGGGGACTTCGCGATGTGCAGCTGGGGCATGCGGTCTCGCGCCCCGCACCCTCCGCGGCGCTCGCTGCGCTGACGCGCCGCGGCTCCGGCGCGCGGTGGCGCCGCCCGCTCGCGACATGGCCGTTCCGATTGCCAGCGAGGGCCCGATCACGTAAACGTCCGCCTCGGGCCTTCCGCGCGTCGAGCGCGCGGAGATCCGACGCGCGACGGACGAACGGATCGTGACCGGGCAGGCAGTGCGGATCGGCGGCGAGCTGTGGTGCGAGGTGGCCGAGTGGCTGTACCGAGAGGCCGAGCTGCTCGACGGTGGACGCGAGCGCGACTGGCTCGCGATGGTGAGCCGGGACGTCGTCTACCAGGTCCCCGTCCGCCAGACGGTCGAGCGCGCTCGCGGCTCTGGGTTTCTCGAGGAGACGTTCCACCTCGACGAGCGCTACGGGTCGCTCGAGTCGCGCGTGAAGCGGAACGAGACGGAATTCGCGTGGGCCGAGGACCCACCCTCGCGCGTCCGGCACTTCGTCACGAACATCCGCGTCGCGCGGTTGACCGACGGCGACGTCGAGGTGCGCTCGAACCTGCTCCTCTACCGCACGCGCGGTGACAACACCGTCCCGCAGCTGCTCGCGGGGGAGCGCCACGACGTGCTCACGCGCGTGAACGGCGCGCTCCTCCTGCGCCGCCGCGTCGTGCGGCTCGACGTCACCGCGATCGGCACGCACAACCTCGCGATGATCTTTTGAGGAAGGGAACTGCGATGACCGCGCCGCTGCCGTCGTCCGAACGCGCCGATCGGCTCCTCGCCGAGATGCGGGACGACCTCGCCCGCGGGGCGCTGCCTGCCGCCATCTTCGGCGACGAGGAGATCTACCGCCTCGAGCTGGAGCGCATCTTCGCCCGCGCCTGGGTCTACCTCGGGCACGAGAGCGAGATCGCCGCGCGGGGCGACTACGTCGTCCGCCGCATCGGCGAGGACCCCTTCATCCTCGTCCGCGGGGAGGACGGCGTCGTCCGGGCGTTCTTCGACGCCTGCCGCCACCGCGGCGTGCAGGTCTGCCGCGCCGACAGCGGGAACACGTCGCACTTCCGCTGCCCCTACCACGGCTGGACGTACAGCACGACGGGCCAGCTCGTCGGCGCGCCGCTCTGGCGGTCGGCGTTCGGCAACATGGACAAGGCGTCGAACGGCCTCGCGACACCCGCGAAGCTCGCGTCGTACCGCGGGCTCGTGTTCGCGACGCTCGACCCGAACGCGCCGCCGCTCACCGACTACCTGGGCGGCATGGCCTGGTACGTCGATCTCCTGTTCGGCCTGAACGAGAACGGGCTCGAGGTGATCGGACCGCCGCAGCGGTTCGTCATCGACGCCAACTGGAAGTCGCCCGCCGAGAACTTCGCGGGCGACGACTACCACCTCGGCACGCTGCACCGCTCGGTGTGGGCCGTGGGCGCGTTCCCCGTCCCGTTCAAGACGAACATGATGGGGTACCACATCCAGGCGTCGCCCGGGCATTCGCTCAGCTTCTCGATCGCGCCCGACGAGAACGATCCCGGCCCGAAGTTCTTCGGCTTCCCCGAGGACCTCGCCCGGACGTTCGGCACCAAGCTGATCTCGCCCGAGCAGCTCGAGGTCGCGCGTCGCAGCCGCGTGATGGTCGGCACGATCTTCCCGAACCTCTCGATCCTCGCGCTGCCGCTCACGGAGGACGGCGCGCACCATCCGCCCACCGCGATCGTGACGCTCCGCACGTGGCAGCCGCGCGGCGTCGGCCACATCGAGATCTGGAACTGGTTCCTCGCCTGGCGCCACGCGACGCCGGCGCAGAAGGAGCGGACCTATCGCGCGGGCCTCGGGACCTTCTCGATGGGCGGGTCGTTCGAGATGGACGACACCGAGCCGTGGATCACGGTGAGCCGCACCGGCCGGAGCACGTTCGCCCGCGTCGCCAACTTCAAGCTCAACTACCAGATGGGGCTGCCGGGCGTCGGCGTGGCGAAGCGCGTGCCGGACTGGAAGGGTCCCGGCATCTGCTACTGGCCGCGGTTCGAGGAGGGCGTGCAGCGGAACTTCTACCGCTTCTACCTCGACTTCATGCAGGCGAACGGCACGTATCCGCGCACGCGATTCGACGGCTAGGCCGGGCGGGATGGGGCTGCTCGAGGGACAGGCCGCACTCGTCGTCGGCGCGGGCGGCGGCATCGGCGCGGCCATCGTGCGGCGCTACGTCCGGGAAGGCGCCCGCGTGGTCGCCGTCGACCGCGATGCCGCGCGCATCGCGCGGCTCGCCGAGGAGCTCGGCAGCGACGTCGTGACGCTCGTCGCCGACGCCGCCGGGTGGGAGGCGAGCGTTGCGATGGTCGCGCGCGCCGTCGAGGCCTTCGGCGGGCTCGACGTCCTCGTCTGCGCGACCGGCATCTACGACCACGCCGTCCGCCTGGTCGACATCCCGGGCGAGCGGCTCGAGGCAGCCGCCGCCGAGGCGTTCCGGGTGAACGTCACGTCCATGCTGCTGAACGTCCGCGCGGCGGCGAAGCAGCTGCTCGCGCGGCGCGGGCGCGTCGTCCTCACCGCCTCGCACGCGTCGTTTCTCCCCGCGGGGGGCGGCGCGCTCTACACGGCAGCGAAGCACGCAGTGGCGGGCCTCGTGTGCCAGCTCGCGTACGAGCTCGCCCCGAAGGTCCGGGTGAACGGGGTCGCGCCCGGCGTCGCGCCGACGGTCATGAGCGGGCTCGCGGCGCTCGATCAGCCGGCGCGGCCGTCGCTCCTGCCCGGCACGGAGAGCGTCCTGCCCCTCGGACGCGTGCCGGACCCCGACGAGTACGGCGCGGTCTACGCGCTCCTCGGCTCGCACGAATCGGACGCGATGACGGGGTCGATCGTGCGTGTCGACAGCGGGCTCGCGATCCGCGGGATCGCGCGGCCAGCCGGCGGGGACGATCTCTGACCGGCACGGAGGAGCGGCCATGCGAGTGACGGTCGATCGCGACAAGTGCCAGGCGTACGGCGCCTGCGCGACGCTCTGCCCGTCCGTCTTCGAGCTGGACGCGGACGGGTTCTCGACGACGAAGGGCGACGGGACGGTCCCACCGGGCGACGAGGAGAAGGCCCGTGCCGCGGTCCGCACGTGCCCCGAGGCGGCGATCCGCGTGACGGGCTGACGGATGGACCTCGGGCTCGGCGGGAAGGTCGTGCTCGTCACGGCGGCGAGCCGCGGCATCGGGCTCGCGTGCGCGCGCCGGTTCATCGCGGAGGGCGCGACGGTCGCGATCAGCGCGCGGAGGGCCGACGGGCTCGCCGCGGCCGTCGCGCAGCTCGGCGGCGCCGGGCGGGTCACGTCCCACGCCGCGGACCTGACGAGCGAGGCGGAGACGGCGCGGCTCCTCGACGAGGTCGACCGCGCGCACGGCCGGCTCGACGTGCTCGTCTCCAACACCGGCGGGCCGCGGATCGCGGCGTTCGTCGACACGACGCTCGCGGACTGGGCCGCGGCGTACGAGCTGCTCCTCCGCCCCGCGGTCCAGCTCGCGCACGGCGCGGCGCGGCGAATGACGGCGGCGGGCGGCGGCAGCATCGTCTTCCTCACGTCCACGTGGGTGAAGCAGCCGAAGCCCGGCGGCGTCCTCTCCGCGGCGATGCGGTCGGCGGTCTCCGCGCTCGCCAAGCAGCTCGCGCTCGAGCTCGCACCGCACCGGATCCGCGTGAACCAGGTGCTGCCGGGCGCGACCGGCACCGACCGCATGAGGGCGATCCTCGCCTCCGCCGCGCACCGCAGCGGGGCGACGGAGGAGGACGAGCTCCGCAAGGTCGTCGCCGACATTCCGCTCGCGCGCTGGGCGAGCCCCGAGGAGATCGCGGACGCGGTCGCGTTCCTCGCGTCGGCGCGCTCCGCCTTCATCACCGGCACGGCGCTCCAGGTGGACGGCGGCGCCGTGCGGTCGACGCTCTGATTGCAGGGAGGCTGAAGGATGCCGCGCACGCTGCGCCAGCTGTTCGTCGAGCAGTACCGCCGGTGCCGTCTGGGCCCGACCGAAACGGTCGGCGTCGTCGCCGAGCTCGGGCGGAAGGAGGAGTACGCCGCCGCCGCCGTCGAGGCCGCCCACGACCTCGGCGCGGGCGCGCTCGTGCTCGGGGCGAGCAGCCTCTCGGTCCCCATGCTGCCCCCGTGGGAGGCGCGCGGCACGGGGCGGGAGGTCGGCGCACTCCTCGCCGGCGCCGGCGAGTGCGACCTGATCGTGGACGTGACGGTCGGCGGTCTCATCCACTCCGACGTGCGGACGCGCATCATCGGCCGGGGCAAGCGCATGCTGTTCGTCGCCGAGCCCCCGGACGTGCTCGAGCGGCTCATGGGCGACGACGCGCTCAAGCGGCGCGTGCAGCAGGCGGGCGAGCGCCTGCGGCGCGGACGGCGGCTTCACGTGACGAGCGCGGCGGGCACCGACCTCGTGGCCGACATCTCGGGCGACGAGCTCCCGATCACGCATCAATGGGGGTTCGTCGACGAGCCGGCACGCTGGGACCACTGGCCGAGCGGCTTCGTCGCCTGCTTCCCGAAGGACCGGAGCGCCGGGGGCACGATCGTCCTCCAGCCCGGCGACGTGCTCCTCCCCTTCAACCGCTACGTGACGCAGCCCGTGCGGATCGAGGTGCGGGAGGGGTTCATGGTGCGCATCGAGGGCACGGGCTCCGACGCCGCGATCCTGCGCGAGTACTTGGAGTCGTGGCGCGATCCGGACGCCTGGGCGACGTCCCACATGGGCTGGGGGCTCCACCCCGCGGCCAGCTGGGCCGCGCTCGACGTGTACGACGGCCGGCGCCTCTACGGGCAGGAGCTGCGCTCGACGGCCGGCAACTTCATGTGGTCGACCGGCTCGAACCGCTTCGCCGGGCGCGAGACGCCGGCACACCTGGACATCCCGATGCGGGAGTGCACCGTCCGGGTCGACGACCACGTGGTCGTCGACCGCGGGCGCGTGACCGACTGACGACACGAGGAAGGCACACGATGGACCGTACGACGATCGAGACCGCCATCCGCCGGCTCGCCGAGGACCGCGACCTGCTCGCCCGCTTCAAAGCCGACCCGACCGGGGTCGGCGCCGAGCTCGGCCTCACGGCGAAGGTCGCCGACGCGATCGCGACCGGGGACCGCGGGGCGCTCCGCAGCCTCGGCGTCGACTCGGGGCTCACGATCCTCGTCGGGCGGTGGTTCGGCGACTCGGCGAAGGACACGACGCGCGACACGCGCTTCCGCGTCGACGACAGCACGGCGGTTCCGCCCGCCGACGTCCCGCCCGGGCTCGTGTTCGCGGGCGGCTGCTCCCACGTGCCCGACTTCCTCGCCCGCCCGGAGATCGACCCGCCGGACCAGATCGAGCGCCTCGCGGCCGGCTTCCGCCGCCTTCGCGCGCGCCTCGCCGCCGCCCGGCCCGACGTCCTCGTCGCCACGGCCGACAACCACTTCCAGTCCTTCCGGACGGGCGCCTACGTCGCGGGGACGGGCGCGCGCCACACGGGCTCGATGGCGTTCTTCAAGCGGCCCGACCTCGACCTGACCGTCCCCGGCGACCCGGCCTTCGCCCGCTCGATCGTCGACGCCGCGCGCGGGGCCGGGCTCGAGATCGAGGAGGCCCCGCGCATCGACCTCGACCACGGCCTGATCGTCCCGCTCCGCGAGGTCCTGCCGCGCCCCGACCTGCCCGTCGTCCCGCTCCTCACGCAGCCGGCGCGGACGTTCTCGCCCTTCGGCGCGCGGGCCCTCGGCGAGGTCCTCCGCGACGTCGTGCGCTCGAGCCGCCGGCGCGTCGCGATGCTCGCGACGGGCGGCCTCTCGCACTGGCTCGACCCGGGCAAGTTCGGGTTCGTCGACGTCGAGTTCGACACCTACCTGCTGGACATGATCCGGGCGGGGCGCGGGCCGGAGGTCGGGAACCTCGAGCCGCTCCCGCTGCTCGAGCACGGGCAGTACGAGTTCCCGAACTGGCTCATCATGCTCGGCCTCGTCGGCCCCGGCGTCCGCGGCGAGGTGTTCGCGTACGAGCCCATGACCGCGTCCGGCGGCGGGTGGACGGTGGTCGAGATGCAGCTCCCATGAGGCTCCGCGTCGCGCTCACGCAGTGGCACGCGACGGCCGACGTGGCGGCGAACCTGGCGCTCGCCTGCGGCATCGTCCGCGAGGCGGCGCCCGAGCGCCCCGATCTCGTCCTCCTGCCCGAGAACGGGCTCTGCCTCGGCACGAACGCCGAGATGCGGGCGCGCGCGCTCGAGGCGGCGGGCCCGGAGCTCGCGGCGCTCGGCGCCGCCGCGCGGGCGGCGGACGCGGTCGTCGTCCTCGGCGGCTTCAAGCGGCGCGTCGCGGGCGACGCGCTCGTCCGCAACACCGCCGCCGTCTTCGACCGCGACGGCCGCCTGGCGGCGTGCTACGACAAGATCCACCTGTTCGACGCGAGCGTCGGCGGGATGACCTTCGCGGCGTCGTCCGTCGAACGGGCCGGCGACCGGCCGCTCCTGGTCGAGATCGCGGGCGCGACGGTGGGCGTCACGATCTGCTACGACGTCCGCTTCCCGGAGCTGTACCGGACGCTCGCGCTCGCGGGCGCGGAGGTGCTCCTCGTGCCGTCCGCCTTCACGTTCGTGACCGGGACCGCGCACTGGGAGGTCCTCCTCCGCGCGCGGGCGATCGAGAACGGGGCGTTCGTCGTCGCCTCGGCGACGGTCCGCGGCGAGGGGGACGCATTCGAGACGTTCGGCCACGCGCTCGTCGTCGGCCCGTGGGGCGACGTGCGCGCGGACCTGGGCGACGCCCCTCGCGCGTGGACGGTCGTCGAGCTCGACCTCGACGAAGTCGCCGCGGCGCGCCGGCGGCTCCCGGTGCTCGCCGGCGTCCGCCCCGCGGCGTCGACCGCGGCGCCGGCGCGCGTCATCCTCGGCGAGCACGGGACGGAGAGGAGGGCCGATGCCGAACCTGCCTGAGGATCGGGAGCCGCTCGCGGGCGACGGGATCCTGGAGGCGAGCGAGCCGTTCTCGGTGTCGAACGAGTTCACCTCGATGCGCGTCCGCAAGGTGCGCTTGAAGAACGGCGAGCGCCTGGAGCTCGTGAACCCCCGCACCGGCGTCCACGCGCTGCTCGACCCGATGCAGCTCGAGATCATCGCGCTCCAGCAGCCCGACACGTTCACGCGCCTGCTCGAGCGGACGTTCGCCGAGCCGAAGGACGGCTGAGCGGCCGGCTCAGCGCCGGCCGCCGTGCAGCTTCCCGAGCCCGTCGAACCCCGTCGAGAAGACGTTCGCCAGGATCGCGTTCACGTCCTGCTCGGTGGCGCCCTTCGGCTCGTACGACGCGGACCACGTGAGCTCGCACCGGTCCGGCCCGAGCTCGCGGAGCTGCATCGTCGCGACGTACTTCTGGAAGGGCAGCGGCGACTCGGTGATCGCGTAGGAGAGCGTGCGCGTCCCCTCGTCGCAGCGCTCGAGCCGCTCGACCAGGACCGCGCCCTCGGTCGTCGTGATCGTCCGGACGGCGCCGACACCCGAGCCCCGCAGCTCGCACTTCGCGAGCGGGAGCCAGCGGCCGATGCCGCCGAAATCGCGGATCGTCTTCCACACGGCGGCGGCGGAATCGCCGAGCGTCGTCGCGGTGGAGTATTTCGCCACGGGATCCTCCTCTGCCGCGCCTAC
>Ga0070741_10009672_pt1 | contig 18583 bp, 16 predicted proteins | sample Coa_R1_4_FD_66440 | JGI IMG/M metagenome (GOLD analysis project Ga0070741, IMG submission 66440) | Surface soil microbial communities from Centralia Pennsylvania, which are recovering from an underground coalmine fire - Coalmine... | ecosystem: Environmental > Terrestrial > Soil > Unclassified ...
CATCGCCTGAGCTCCCTCACGAGCAGTGCGCAGCCGATCTCCGTCCAGGAGCGCGAGGCTCGCATCGCCAAAGTACAGTCTCTGATGCAACAGCAGAGGATTGGCGCCTTCCTGATCGAGTCCGGCACCTCGCTCGAGTATTTCACCGGCGTGCGCTGGCACCGCTCCGAGCGAGTCACCGCAGCGATCATCCCGGCGAGCGGGCGCACGGTCGTCGTCACTCCTTTCTTCGAACAGCCCTCCGTCCGGGAGACCTTGCAGATCGACAGCGACGTTCGCCCGTGGAACGAGGATGAAAACCCGTTCGAGCTCATTGCCGCAGCCGCGCGCGGCGATGCTAAGGCGGGCAGTTCCCTTGCGATCGAGCCCACCACTCGGTACTACATCATCGACGGCGTCAGCAAGGCATCGGGTCCGCCCAACCTCATTTCCGGCGATCAGCTCGTGCGTGCCTGCCGGATGGTGAAATCGCCGGCAGAGCTGGCCCTGATGCAGGCCGCCAACAACGTCACGATCGCAGCGCTTCGCGAGGTGCACGGCCGGGTTCAGGCCGGCATGCAGCCTTCGGACCTGGCAAGCATGATGGATGAGGCGACGCGGCAGCTTGGCGGCAGCAGTGTGGAATTCTCGCTGGTGCTGCTCAACGAGGCGAGCGCCTATCCGCATGGATCGCACCAGTCGCAGACCGTGCATCCTGGCTCGGTGATCCTCATGGACTGCGGCTGCACCGTTCACGGCTATCAATCGGACATTTCCAGGACCTGGGTTTTCGGCGAGCCCACCAAGCGCCAGAGGGAGGTATGGGACACCGTAAAGCGCGGACAGGAGCTCGCTCTGGAGACCGCCGCTCTGGGCAAGCCCGTGGGCTCCATCGACAAGGCCGTGCGCGACTTCTATGAGCAGCGCGGCTGGCGCAAGAACTACGGCTTGCCGGGATTGTCGCATCGAACCGGACACGGGATCGGCATGGATGGCCATGAGGCCCCGTACCTGGTCCGCAATGACACGACGCCGCTGGCAGCCGGGATGTGCTTTTCCGACGAGCCTGGGATCTACATTCCAGGTGAGTTCGGCATCCGTCTCGAGGACTGCTGGTACATGACCTCCAACGGCCCGAAGCTGTTCACCGCGCTGGCCAAGTCGATCGATCAGCCCATCTGAGCACCATGACCGAGGTGGCCTCGAGCTGCTTGCAACAGGATCGACAGGCGTGAGCTGGCGATCTTGGCTGGCTTTCGCCGCGCTGGGCGTGATCTGGGGCGTGCCCTACTTCTTCATCAAGCTGGCCGTGCAGGAGGTCTCGCCATTCATCGTGGCGTGGGGCCGCATCACTCTGGCTGCTGCGATCCTCATGCCGATTGCCTGGCGCCGGGGCGCTCTGCATTCGCTCGCGGCCCACAAGGGCGTGGTGCTTGCGTTCGCGATCGCCGAGTTCGTGATTCCTTTTTCAGCCATCTCCATCGGCGAGCGGTGGATCGACTCCTCCGTGACCGGGATCCTGATCGCAGTGGTGCCCTTGACGATTACCCTGATTTCGCGCTTCTTCGGGGTGCATGAGCGCCTGGGAACTGCGCGCCTGAGCGGTCTCGGCATCGGGCTGCTCGGAGTGGTGGCGCTACTTGGGTTGGGAAGCATCTCCGGCGTGTTGGGTTGGATCGGTGTCGGGTGCATGCTGCTCGCCACTCTGGGGTATGCGATCGGTCCGCTCATCATCCAGCGTCACCTGCGCGAGCTCGACTCCATCGGGCCCATCGCGGCCAGCCTGCTGCTCTCGAGCCTGATCCTGCTGTGGCCCGCGCTAGCGACCTTTCCGCATCAGATGCCCTCTCCACTCGCGCTGTGGTCCATCGGCGTACTCGGAGTCGCGTGCACCGCGCTTGCCATGCTTCTGATGTTCTACCTGGTAGGCCATGCCGGCGCCTCGCGCGCATCCGTCATCACGTACATCAATCCGGCAGTGGCGTCCCTGCTCGGCGTTCTGGTGCTGCACGAACGCCTCGGGGTCGGCGGAATTCTGGCCTTCGGGCTCATTCTGCTGGGCTGCTGGCTCGCAACCCGCGGCAAGGCCGGGCATGCCGAGGCCGGCTCCCCTGCCTCCGCCTGATGGAGGCCTCCCCGCATCGGGCGGCCCCGCGTCGGACGGCTCTTACATCAGGACGGGCGGATTGGTGATTGGCGCCACCTGGGAGCAGGTGCACACTGCAGCCGTAGATTAGAGATAGTCCTCGCGACGAAGATCAGTCTACTTCGAGCTCAAAGGGCCGCAGGAAGCGGCCCTTTGCCTATGCGGGCGCTCCGATCGGGCGCTCAGGTGCGCAGATACGAGGCCCCATTCACATCGAGTATCGCTCCGGTCATGCTGCCAGGGGCATCCAGCGCGCAGAAAGTCACGACCCGGGCCACTTCCTCGGGAGTCGCCACGCGGCCCAGCGGCTGATCGGCGAGCACGGCCTGGTCCTTGATCGCCGCCGCCACCCGATCGGTGGCCACCCAGCCCGGGGCCACCACGTAGACATACACATGAGCAGCCGCCAGCGCCTTCGCCATCGACTGGCTGAATGCGTTGAGCCCCGCCTTGCTGGCCGCGTAAGCAGGCGCATTGGGCTCGCCCCTGAAAGCGCCCCGCGAAGAGATGCTCACGATGCGTCCCCCACCCTCCTTCACCATGGTCTGTGAAGCCAGGTACGACAGGTTGGCCACAGCGGTCAGGTTGGTTGCGAGCGTCCGCTGCCACGCTGCGGTCCAACCGCCAAAATCCGTGCTCAGGGGCGGATGATTGGGGAAGATACCGGCATTGTTCACGAGCGTATCGACACGGCGCTCTGCACAGGCCTCTCGCCACAGGCGTTCCGTCGCCGCGGGATCCTCGAGATCGGCCTGCACGATGAGGTGGCCGTCTCCCGGCAGGCGCCGCCGGGTCTCCTCCGCCGCCTTTTGGTCCTTTCGGTAGTGCAGGACGATGCTGAAGCCGCGCTCGGCGAGCGCCAGCGCGATGGCTCGTCCGATTCCGCCGGAAGCGCCGGTGACCAGAGCGTGTTTCATCGAGCAAGACCTGCAGGTGAAGGGAGCCTGACCGCGGCACTATCCCGCGTGTTCACACTGCATTCTACTGCGGCTGCGGGCGCCGCAGTCGCCCCTCCTGAACTAATGCGCCGGCACGGGCTGCTTGATGTTGCGACGTCCGGGACGGCGCGTGCGCTTGTCCTCCGGCAAATCCGAGGTCGCCGGTGCAGGCGGTTCCGGATCCATCATGGGTCGCTGCTGCGTCAGGGCAAGTGTCAGGACCTCGTCGATCCACTTGACCGGCTTGATCTCGAGATTGCCCTTGATGTTGTCCGGAATCTCGACCAGGTCCTTCTGATTCTCATCCGGAATCAACACCGTCTTGATACCGCCGCGATGCGCGGCGAGCAGCTTTTCCTTCAGGCCGCCGATGGGCAACACCTCGCCGCGCAGGGTGATCTCACCGGTCATCGCGACATCGGAGCGCACGGGAACCTTGGACAAAGCCGACACCAGTGCCGTGCACATGCCGATGCCCGCACTCGGACCATCCTTCGGGGTCGCCCCCTCGGGAATATGCAGGTGCACATCGAGTTTCTGGTAGAACTCTGGCTCCAGGCCCAGGACCTGCGCCCTGCTGCGCACGACAGTCATCGCGGCCTGGATGGACTCCTGCATCACCTCGCCCAGTTGGCCGGTGTGCTGAAGCTTGCCCTTGCCCGGAACCACGGCGGCCTCGATGGTCAACAGCTCGCCACCCACTTCGGTCCAGGCGAGTCCAGTGACCTGGCCAACGCGGTTGAGATCCTCCGCCTTGCCGTAGCGAAAGCGCCGCACGCCAAGGAACTTGTCCAGGTTGCGCGGCATCACCGACACCGACTTCTGCTCCTTCTTGTGGAGCAGCATCTGCTTCACGGCCTTGCGAGCGATCTTGGCGATCTCGCGCTCGAGATTGCGGACGCCGGCTTCGCGCGTGTAGTAACGCACGATGTCGAGCAACGCCGCATCCGATACCTTCAGCTCCTCGGGCTGCACGCCGTTGTTCTTCATCTGCTTGGGCACGAGGTAGCGGCGCGCAATGTTCATCTTCTCGTCTTCGGTGTAACCGGGCAGACGGATGACTTCCATGCGATCGAGAAGCGGTGCAGGGATATTCAGGCTGTTGGCGGTGCAGACGAACATCACCTCGGAGAGATCGAGATCGACCTCCAGGTAATGATCGTTGAAGGTGGAATTCTGCTCCGGATCGAGTACTTCGAGCAGCGCGGAAGAAGGATCGCCGCGGAAGTCCATCGACATCTTGTCCACTTCATCGAGCAGGAACAGCGGATTGTGCACGGCCGCCTTGGCCATGTTCTGCACGATCTTGCCGGGCATGGAGCCGATGTACGTACGACGGTGGCCCCGGATCTCGGCCTCATCCCGCACTCCACCCAATGACATGCGCACGAACTTGCGATTCGTGGCGCGCGCGATGCTCTGCCCGAGTGAGGTCTTCCCCACCCCGGGTGGCCCCACGAGGCACAGGATCGGACCGCGCAGCTTGTCCACTCTCTGCTGCACGGCCAGATATTCGACGATGCGCTCCTTGACCTTCTCCAGGCCAAAGTGGTCCTCGTCCAGCACCTTCTCGGCGCGCGCGATGTCCTTGATGATCTTGGAGCGTTTCTTCCACGGCACTTTGACCAGCCAGTCGATGTAGTTGCGCACGACCGTCGCTTCGGCGGACATGGGCGACATCATCTTCAGCTTGTTCAGCTCACCCGTGGCCTTCTCGCGCGCTTCCTTGGGCATGCCGGCCTTGGCGATCTTCTGCTCGAGCTCGGTGATCTCGTTACCGCCCTCGTCCATCTCGCCGAGCTCTTTCTGAATGGCCTTCATCTGCTCATTCAGGTAGTACTCGCGCTGGCTCTTCTCCATCTGCGCCTTGACGCGGCCGCGAATGCGCTTCTCGATCTGCAGCACGTCCATCTCGCCCTCGATGGCCACGAGGATGTGCTCCAGGCGCTTGCGGATATCGAGGATCTCCAGGACCTTTTGCTTCTCTGCGAGCTTCAGCGACATGTGGGCAGCAACGGTGTCCGCCAGCCTGCCGGAATGCTCGATGCCCGCCAGCGCCGTGAGCACCTCGGGCGGGACCTTCTTGTTCAGCTTGACGTACTGCTCGAACTGGGAGATCACCGAGCGAGCAAGCACGTCCATCTCGCGCTCGTCGTAAGCCTCGTGATCGGGCAGCAGCGTGAGATCGGAGGAGTAGTACTCGCCGGCATGCAGCTTTTCGATGCGGGCGCGGTCGACCCCTTCCACCAGAACCTTCACGGTGCCATCGGGCAGCTTCAGCAGCTGCAGGATCGTGGCGACCGTGCCGATCCGGTAGAGGTCATCCGCCTTCGGATCATCGACATCGGCCTGCTTCTGGGCCACCAGCATGATGCGTTTGTCGGTGCGCATGGCGACGTCCAGAGCCTGGATCGACTTCTCGCGCCCGACGAACAGCGGGATCACCATGTGCGGGTAGACGACCACGTCGCGGAGCGGCAGAACCGGCACGCTCTCCACCGCGGTGACGCTCGGATTGGCAGGGGTAGGATCGGACACGCTCAAGCCCTCGATGGCGGATGGAACAAGATCTCCGCTGCGAGCGAAGACCGGCCGGGGAGAAGGCGCTGCAAGACTAGTCTAGCGGGAAATGAGGTTGCGCCGCCGCGTTTCAACGGCAGCGCCACAGTCCCTGAACGGGAACAGTCAGTGATGGTTGGTTCCGGATGCGCGCCGCGGCTCATCGACGCTGGCCAGCCTGGCCTCGTCCGAGCCGTACACCAGGTAGGGTTTGGTCTGCCCTTCGATGACCGTTTCATCGATTACGACTTTAGCGACGTTTCGCATCGAAGGCAGCTCGTACATTGTGTCGAGGAGCACAGTTTCGAGAATCGTGCGCAAACCTCGCGCCCCCGTCTTGCGCTGCATCGCCCGATGCGCGACCGCCTTCAGCGCCTCGTCACGGAACTCGAGCTCCGACCCCTCCATCTCGAACAGCCGCCGATACTGCTTCGTGAGTGCGTTCTTGGGCTCGGTCAGGATCGAGACGAGAGCCGTCTCGTCCAGCTCATCGAGCGTCGCCACGACCGGCAGCCGACCCACGAACTCAGGAATGAGGCCGTACTTGATGAGGTCTTCGGGCTCCACATCGTGAAACAGATCACTGCCGTGCGGACGCGTGCTCACGTCGCGCACCTCGGAGGTGAAGCCGATGCCGCCCTTCTGGGTCCGGTTCAGGATGATCTTTTCGAGTCCGGCAAAGGCACCGCCACAGATGAAGAGGATGTTCGAGGTGTCCACTTGCAGGAATTCCTGCTGCGGGTGCTTGCGGCCGCCCTGCGGCGGCACGGAGGCGATCGTCCCCTCGATGAGCTTGAGGAGTGCCTGCTGCACGCCCTCACCTGACACATCGCGTGTGATGGAGGGGTTGTCCGACTTGCGCGAGATCTTGTCGATCTCGTCGATGTAGACGATGCCGGTCTGGGCCTTCTCGACATCGTAATCGCACTTCTGCAGCAGCTTCTGGATGATGTTCTCGACGTCCTCACCGACGTAGCCTGCCTCGGTCAACGTGGTGGCATCGGCGATGGTGAACGGCACGTTGAGCAGCCGGGCGAGCGTCTCGGCCAGCAGAGTCTTGCCACAGCCTGTCGGGCCGATGAGCAGGATATTGCTCTTGGCAATCTCCACATCGTCCTTCGAGCGCGAGCCGGAGGTACGGGTCTGTAGCCGCTTGTAGTGGTTGTAAACCGCGACCGAGAGGACTTTCTTGGCGCGCTCCTGACCGATCACATACTCGTCCAGGACCTTCTTGATCTCATGGGGCTTCGGCAGCTTGTCGCGCGCACGCTCGGCGCGATCCTCGAGCTCCTCGCGGATGATGTCATTGCAAAGCTCGACGCATTCGTCGCAAACGAATACCGACGGACCGGCAATCAGCTTGCGAACTTCGTGCTGGCTTTTCCCGCAGAACGAGCAGTACAGGAGCTTTCCATCATCGTGACGGCCGCGGGAATCTTCACTCATCGAAGGACCTCATAATCGCGCGGCGCAGCAGGCGCGGCGCAACTTCTTATAGCATGGCGTCCGGCCGCGAAGCAAAACAGCGCATGGGCTCGTAAGCCTTTGTGTGGATAGGGATTGTAACCCCTCCCACGCCCTTCGCCCAGCGCCTCACTTCGATGGCAGTGCCGCAACCTCTCCCCTCTTCTCGAGCACCCGGTCTACCAGCCCGTACCGCACCGCTTCGTTCCAATCCATGAAGCGGTCGCGATCGGTGTCCTGCTTGATGCGATCGACGCTCTGGCCGGTGTGCTTCGCCAGGATTTTGTTCAGTCGGTCGCGGGTTTCGAGCATTTCTTTGGCGTGGATCTCCATATCGGCCGCCTGGCCCTGAAATCCGCCGAGCGGCTGGTGGATCATCACGCGGGCGTGGGGCAGGCAGAATCGCTTGCCAGGGGCCCCGGCGGCGAGCAGGACCGCCCCCATGCTGGCAGCCTGGCCTATGCAGATGGTGCTGACGTCCGGCTTGATGAACTGCATGGTGTCATAAACAGCCAGGCCCGCGCTCACGACGCCGCCCGGCGAATTGATGTACAGGGCGATGTCCTTGTCCGGATTCTCGGACTCGAGGAACATCATTTGAGCCACGACAATATTTGCCATGTAGTCGTCGACGGCTCCGACAATGAATACCACACGCTCCTTCAGAAGACGCGAGTAGATGTCATAAGCACGTTCGCCCCGAGCAGTTTGCTCGACGACCATCGGTACAAGGTTCAATCCACGTTCGTTCATAGTCACTCTCGCTATTGGGAACCCGTTTCCTCGCCGGGGGTTCCAGCATCCTGTCCGAACCCGGTCAGCTCCTTGAAAGTCATGGGCCGCTCCGTGACCCGCGCGTGCGCGACGACCCAGTCCACGACCTGATCCTCCAGGACCGCAGATTCGATCTGTCGCATGGCATCGGCGTTCTGGGCATAGGCGCGCCGCGCCTCATCCGGGTCCGGGTAATTGGCAATGATATCGCCCAGCCGGCTGTGCACCCGTGCCTGGTCGAGCTTTATGTCCTCACTCTGCACGATCTGCCCCATCAGCAATCCCAGGGCCGCCCGCCTGCGCGCAGGCTCCTCGAACGGCTCCCGCGGCGGGACCTGGCTCACATCTTTGGCACCCATGCGCCGCGCCGCATCGAGCTGCATTCGCTGCACCTGCTCGTCGATCAGCGTACGCGGGACCTCCAGCGTGTTCTCCCGGTAAAGACCGTCCATCACCTGCACGCGAATGCGATTGCGAATGATGTCTTGCAGCTCCCGCTCCATGCTCTTGCGGACCTCGACCCGCAGGGCGGCGATCCCGCCTTCCTCCACACCGTACGCGCGGCAAAAGGCCTCGTCCACTTCCGGAAGGGATTGTTCCTCCACCCGCTTTATGGTGACTTGCAGCTGCGCGGTCTGGCCCGCAACACCCTTGTTGGGGTGCTCCGGCGGAAAAGGAAGGGTGACGCTGCGGCTCTCTCCTGCTGAGGCGTTTTGCACGCCTTCTTCCAGCTGGGGCAGCGCCTGATGAGCGCCAACCACGATCTGAACATCCCGCCCCTCGCTGCCCTCGAAGGGCTGGCCATCGATGCGCCCATCGAAATCGATCGTGACCCGATCGGTGTCGCGGGCAGGGCGATCGACGGCGGTGAAGATGGGGCGTTGTCGCCGCATGCTTTCGAGCATCGCGGTCACATCATCCTCGGTCACCTCGGCCTGCGGGCGTTCGATCGTGATCCGCTCGGGGCTTTCCACGCGGATCTCGGGGAGCACTTCGAACACCGCCGCATAACGCAATTCCGTTCCGGGACCTACCGTGATCGGTTCGATCCGCGGTCCACCGGCCGGCGTGAGCTTCTCCTGGGTCAACGCCTGCGCGAACGAGCTGCGCATCAGATCGGTGATCACTTCCTGATGCACCTGCGGGCCGAACTGCTTGCGCACTACCGTGATGGGCGCCTTGCCGGGGCGGAAGCCCTTGAGCCGCGCCGTGCGGGAGATGCTCTTCAGGCGCTGCTCGACCTCGGAATCCACCTCGTTCGCGGGCACGGCTACTTCCAGGCGGCGCTGCAGACCGCCCGTGGCGGTCACCGATACTTGCATGGGCAAATCCTCGTCTAAATTCCTGCTCGTCCCGGCCAGGCCTGCTGAGCCCGCGGGCCGACCGCAGCTTCAGCGAAGCGCATCGAATCGCACGCGAAGCGCGCGTGATATGCGAAAGGAGAGACTCGAACTCTCACGGGTTTCCCCACTGGAACCTAAATCCAGCGCGTCTACCAGTTCCGCCACTTTCGCCCGTGCAGCGCGCGCACCGAACGTGCGGCTTCGGGCAGCGCTATTCGACTGATGCTGGCGTACTTTTGGGGCCCGGCGAGTATACCCGATGAGCGGCCCAGCCACGTCCGCTGGCGCAGCCGCAAGTTAGGCATTGCCCTGGGCAAGGAGATTCTGACGCCGGGTCGTGCCCCTGTTCACCCGGAGCGGCAGCACAGCGACGCGACTGCACCGGAGTACGTCCACTCGAGCGCGTGACCCAGCTACCTTCCGGCTCCGGGGAAAACACCCGCGCTCTTTTGACCATCCGCAGCTCCTCCCGCTTGCGGAGCCCGCGCAGAGTACGTTACTTTAATACGAATCTTCGTCACTTATATGACGGACGCAACGCCTTCCACGCGCGATCGCATGGCGGACAGACGGACCAGACAAGCGAGCAGCGGTTTCGCCCTGCGACTGCGCGAGGTGATCGAGGCGCATGGGAGTGCCAATTCGATCGCCACGCACATCGACCGTTCAGAGGGCGCGGTGCGCAAATGGCTCCGCGGGGAATCCGAGCCCAACGTCACTGACCTGCGAGCAGTTTGCGAGCTGACCGGCACCAGTATCGAATGGCTGGCAAGTGGACGCGGCCCTCGCGACACGGCCAGCGTGTCAGCGGCAGGACAAGAGAGGTCCCCGCCGCCCTCTGCAGAGGCTGCCGGCAAGCCCCTCAACCGCCCGCGGCTCGAAGCCGTCCTGGAAGCTCTGGATGCGGAAATCGGCCGGCAGGGGATTCAACTCAACCCGGCCAAGCGATCGCTGCTGATCGTCACGCTGTACGAGCTCTGCCTGGAATCGCAGAAAGTGGATCCGCAAGCCGTCGCGCGTTTGCTTCGATTGGCGGGTTAGCGGGAGCTCAGTCTCCCCAACACTTCCGCCAGCGGACGCGCCTGGCGCTGGATCATTTTCGCAATGGCCTCGAGATCGTTCAGGTCGACGACTGGAACAGCCGCCCCGCGGAGCTCGCTGTCACTTGCGACGGCAACGATGTGTGAATCCTCGGGATAGAGTGGCGGCTTGCCGAGGCTGCGCCGGAAGACTTCCAGCTTGGGGTGTTGGCGGCTCTTGAAGCCTTCGACCAGGATCAGCTCGCAGGCCGAGACCCGCTGCAGCAGCTCGGGCAACGTGACTTCAGGCTGCTCTCCAAGCTCATGCATCTGGACCCAGCGGCGTGGGGAGGAGACGATGACTTCAGAGGCGCCGGCCTTGCGATGCATGAAGGAGTCCTTGCCCGGCTGATCGACCTCGAAAGACTCGTGCGCGTGTTTGATGGTGGCAATGCGCACGCCGCCGTTCGCCAGCAGCGGGATCACTTTGGTGATGAGGGTGGTCTTTCCGGAGCCACTCCAGCCAGCGATTCCCAGAACGCGTGCTTCGCTCATGAGGCGGCCCCCTTTCACGCAGACGCCGATCAGCTCGCTGCCAGTGGCGCGTACAGTCCCAGCCCGCGGGCGCGCGCCAGCACCAGAGCCAGTACGGCATCGATGCAGGGTGTCGGCACTGCCGTGAGACGCCCCATCTCCTGCACCGCGGTGACCAGCGCATCGATCTCCATCGGTTTGCCTGCTTCGAGGTCCTGCAACATGGACATCTTGTGGCCGACGACGGATCCTGCCGCGTTGAGCCGTCGTTCCAACATCTCCAGCGGGATCTGGATCCCGAGCGCCTCATTCACCGCGCGGGTCTCCAGCATCATGGTCGTGCACAACGCCCGCAGCCCGGGATCCCCGGTGATGCGGTCCAGCGTGGCGCCGGTGAGCGCGCTGATCGGATTGAAGCAGACATTGCCCCAGAGTTTGAGCCAGACGTTCCAGCGTACGTTGTCGCGCACGGGCGCATCGAAACCCGCCTCGCTCAGTGTCCTGCTGAGCGCCAGGACGCGCTCGGACCGGCTGCCATCGGGCTCTCCCAGCGTGAATCGGTTGAATTCCTGATGCACGATGACCCCAGGTGCCTGCAGATGACAGGCCGGGTCCACGACACAGCCGATCGCACGCTGCGGCCCGAGGGTTTTCCATTGATGCCCGCCCGGATCCACGGCCATCAGATGGTGGCCCTCCAGTCGGCCGCCCGCCCGGTAGAAATACCACCAGGGAATTCCGTTCATCGCGGTGACGATCGCCGTGGAACGGCCCAGCAGCGGGGCGAACGCGACAGCCGACTCGTACGCCTGGTGTGCCTTGAGCGTGCAGATCACGAAGTCCTGCACGCCCAGGCTTGCCGGATCGTCGGTCGCGGCCAGGTGCGCGACGCGCTCCTGTCCATGCAACAGCAGTTTCAAACCGTTCTGTTGAATCGCGCGCAGGTGCGGACCTCGCGCCACGAGGCAGACGTCATTGCCGGCCAGCGCCAGCTCGACCGCGAGGTAGCCGCCGATGGCGCCGGCGCCAAAGACACAGATTTTCATGCAGCACCCCGCAAGAGCACACCCTACACGATGATCCGATCGAAGCGGGACTGCAGCTGCAGGCCTCGCGCCAGCTCCCACATTGCCGCCGTGATCGGCGCCAGAGACGGCCGGTTGCGCGCCAGCAACCCGATGCCTCGGGTCAACTCCGGCACCAGGGGTTTGGCCTGCACCCGGTTCGTCAGATCGAGAAAGCTCAGCAGGCTGTGCGGCATGATGCTGAACAACCCGGCCTCGCTCACGTGCGCATAGAGGGAAAAGAGCGAATCGGTTTCGAGAATGACCTCCGGCTGCGCACCCTCGCGTCTGAAGGCGGCATCGATCACCTGCCGGTTGCGCATCTTGCCCGTCAGCAGGCACAGGGGCAGCTGCGCGGCATGCTTCCAGGTCATCGTGTGCTCGAGCTTCTCGTGTATGGAAGCCACGAGAACGTAGCGCTCGTTGAACAGATGCAACTTGTCGAAGCCGTCCATCAGTTCATAGTCGAGATAAGTGAGGCCCACATCGAGCTCGAAGTGATCGAGCTGGCTGACGATCTTGTCGGTGCTGAGCGAGGTGAGCGTATAGCGGATGTTCGGATGCGCGGCACGGCAGGCGGAGGTCAGCAGCGCCGCAACGGTCATGGTGGTCGGAATCGCGCCGATGCGCAGTGTGCCGGCCACCGCGGAACGGGCGAACGACACTTCCTCGCGCATGTGCGATAGCGAGGCGAGCGTCTGCCGAGCCCACGCCAGCACTCGTTCGCCTTCGACGGTCAGCCCGACGAAGCGCCGCCCACGCTGCACGATCATGATGTCCAGCTCTTCCTCGAGCCGGCGGATGGCCGATGACAGCGCCGGCTGGGAGACATGGCAGACCTCGGCCGCCTTCACGAAGTGCTTCTCGCGCGCGAGCGCGGCAAGGTATTCAAGTTGCCGGATGAACATGTTAGATTGGAACTGGTAACAGAGAGCGTGTTCGGAGAGCGATCATTTCAGCCCTGCCTGTCGAGATGGCCGTCGTGCAGATCGCCTCGCCCGGTGGCCCGGAGCAGCTGCAGGCCGCCACGCGTCCCCTGCCGAAGCCGGCGGAGGGTGAAGTCCTCGTGCGCGTCGCGGCTGCGGGAATCAACCGCCCCGATGTGATGCAGCGCCAGGGAAAATATCCGGCGCCTCCCGGCGCTTCCGACCTGCCTGGGCTGGAAATCGCCGGCGAGATCGCCGCGCTCGGGCCGAAGGTAACGGGCCTGTCGGTGGGCGATCCGGTGACAGCCTTGCTGGCCGGCGGCGGATATGCGAGCTATGCGGTGGCCTCCGCTGCGCTGTGCCTGCCGGTGCCCAGCGGCCTGAGCATGGTGCAGGCTGCCGCAATACCCGAAACGTATTTCACCGTCTGGACGAACCTTTTCGAACGAGGCCGCTGTGCTGCCGGGGATAACGTGCTGGTGCACGGGGGAACCAGCGGCATCGGTACCACGGCGATCCAACTCGCGAGCGCCTGGGGAGCTCGGGTGTTTGCCACCGCAGGCTCCGAGGAGAAAGTGCGCGCGTGCGAGAAACTCGGAGCCGTCCGCGGAATCAACTATCGCACGGAGGATTTCGTCGAGGTCACGCGGCGCGAAACCGGCGGTAAAGGCGTCGATGTGATTCTGGATATGGTCGGCGGCAGCTACCTCGAGCGAAATCTGGAGGCCGCAGCCATGGAGGGTCGGATCGTCTGCATCGCGACGCTCGGCGGCACCCGGGCAGAGCTCAAGATGGTGCCCCTCATGCAGAAACGCCTGACCTTGACCGGCTCGACGTTGCGCGCCCGCACGGTGCAACAGAAGGCCGCGGTGGCCGCCGCCGTTCGAGCGAACGTCTGGCCCCTGCTGGAAGCGGGCCGCGCGCGGCCCGTGATTCATGCGACGTTTCCGCTGGCGCAGGCAAGCGAGGCGCATCGTCTGATGGAAACCTCGAGCCACATCGGCAAGATCGTGCTCACGGTTTGATCGAATAGCCTGGGCAGGCACCCCGCGTCGGGTGGCGCCGCGCCACGCGCAGTCCCGCAACGCAGCGCCAAGCCCCTGCGCAACGCAGGCCCTTTCCGGCGGCGCCACGCTCGCCGGAGTTCCGCGACGACCACTGGCCACCGCGCCCCGGCGACGGCGCCTCATGAATCGCTCAGCGCCCGGACATGGGCCACGGCGCTGCGACCCAGGGCCGCGAGGTTATAGCCGCCCTCGAGCATCGAGACGATCCGTCCCTGCGCGTGCTGTGCCGCCACTCCCATCAGCTCACGGGTCATCCACACGTAATCGTCTTCGATGAGCGCGAGACCGCCCAGCAAATCATCGCGATGCGCATCGAATCCGGCCGAGATGAGGATCATCTGCGGCTTGAAGCGCCCGAGCGCCGGCAACCAGTGCTCCTGCACCGCCTTGCGGGCCCTCGTGCCATCACTGCCTGCGGCGAGGGGCACATTGATCATGTTGGGGGCGGGATGATCCGTCCCGCTATACGGATAGAACGGATGCTGGAAGAAGCTCGCCATCAACACGCGCTCTTGCCATTGCGGGGCACTGAACATGTCCTCGGTGCCATTGCCGTGATGCACATCGAAGTCGATGATCGCCACGCGCTCCAGGCCCATTTGCTCCAGCGCGTACGCAGCGGCCACGGCGATGTTGTTGAAGATGCAGAACCCCATGGCCCGACGTTGCGTTGCGTGGTGTCCACACGGGCGCACTGCGCAGAAGGCGTTGCCGACGCGGCCCTCAATCGTCTCCGTCACGGCCAGAACGCCTGCACCGGCCGCTCTGCGAGCCGCCGCGAGACTCAGCGGATTCATGGCCGTATCGGGATCGAGCTGCAGGTAACCTTCCTCGGGAGCATTCTCGAAGATCAGCTCGACGTATTCCGGACGGTGGACGCGCGCGAGGTCCTCCTCCTCGGCCAGGGGAGCCTCGAGACTGCGCACCGTATCCAACAGTCCGGAAGCTCGCATGTGCTCGTTGATGGAGGCGAGGCGTTCGGGACTTTCGGGGTGGCCCGCTCCCATCTCGTGCCGCAGACAGTCGCCATGGGTGATGTAGGCAGTAGTCATTTGCATCTCCTGCAGCGGAGCCGCCGGATCAGGTCCCCAGTTTGGTGCCGACGGAGAGCCCCGACTCGGCGCAGAACTGCGCCGCGGAGATCTTCTTTCCGTCCTGATACTTCACTTTGAGCACTTCGATCTGGCCTCCCTGGGCGGTGACGAACACGCTCTCCGCACGGATGTCCGTGACGGTTCCGATATCGCCCGAGACCTGCGAGAACCTGCGAAACGGGTGCTTCCGGGCATCGAACAGTTGCAGGCTCTTGCCTCGGAAAGCGGTCCAGGCGCCCGGCGCCGGATTGCAGCCGCGAATCAGGTTGTAGATCAGATCGACGTGGTTGTGCCAGTGGACCTGCGCTTCGGCGCTCCGGCACCAACCCTCGTAACTCGCCTGGGACTCCTCCTGCTCGACGGGGCGAGCGCTCCCGCTGAGCACCAGCTGCGAAGCCTCGAGCAGAGCAGCCACGCCGAGGGGGAAAAGTCTTTCGAAATACACGCTGCCGAGCGTGTCATCCGGGCCGATCGACACCTCGCGCTGCAGGATGATCGGACCCTCATCGAGACCGTCGGTTGGACGAAAGATCGTCAGACCGGTCTCGGCCTCCCCGCGGATGATCGGCCAGTTGATCGAGCTCGGGCCGCGATAGCGCGGCAGCAGCGAGGGGTGGTACTGGATCATTCCGTGCCGGGGCACTGCAACAAACTCCTGCGGCACGAACTGCAGGACGTAGGCCATCACGCCCAGGTCCGCATTCAGGGCCTGCAAGGATTGGCGAGCCTCCTCACCCTTCAGTGAGGGGGCCTGAAACACCGGGACGCCGCGCTCCTGGGCGGCCAGACGCAGCGGATCCGGGCGGGCGCCCGGCTTTTCGGGGGCGCAGAAAACACCCACAACGGTGTCGCCGCGGCTCACGAAAGCCTCGAGCACGGCCTTGCCGAAATCCTGCTGCCCTACGAGGGCGATACGCATCGCTCAACCTCCCGGTCGGAGCCGGTGCCGGCGCATGGGGCGCCGGAGCGACTTCCCGCCCAGATTATATGTACACCTTCTCATATCTCATATATGTTGTACCGACAAGCTTCCCCGTCTTGAGGATCTCCCATGGCTGGTCGCAATTTCCTGTTCGTTCCTGGACCCACGAACGTGCCTGATCGCATTCTGCGTGCCATGAGCGTCGCCATGGAGGATCACCGCTCACCCACTTTCCCCGAGCTCACCTTCACTTGCCTGAGTGGGCTGAAGCCGGTCTTCAAGACCACGACCGGCACGCCTTTTGTGTTTCCCTCTTCGGGCACCGGATGCTGGGAGGCGGCACTCACCAACTGCCTGAATCCGGGGGACAAGGTCCTGGCGGCTCGCTTCGGGCAGTTCAGCCACCTGTGGATAGAGATGTGTCAGCGGCTCGGCTACGAGGTCGAGATCCTCGAAACCCCCTGGGGAGAAGGCGCTCCGGTCGAGCGCTACCTGGCATCGCTCAGCGCCGACAAGCAGCGAAAGATCAAGGCCGTTCTGGTTTGCCAGAACGAGACGGCCACGGGGGTCACCAGCGATGTTGCCGCGATCCGGCGCGCAATGGACGAGGCCAAACATCCCGCGCTGCTGTTCGTGGACTCGGTGAGCGCACTGGTGAGCATCGACTTTCGCATGGATGAGTGGGGCGTTGACGTTTGCGTCAGCGGCTCGCAGAAGGGCTTCATGCTGCCGGCCGGCATGGGCATTACGTGCGTGAGCCAGAAAGCCCTCACCGCGGCGAAGAGCGCGAAGTCGCCGCGCTGTTATTTCGATTATGCGGACATGGTGAGTGCGAACGCGACGGGCTATTTCCCCTACACCCCTTCCGTGCCGATGATGTACGGCCTGCGCGAGTCGCTCGCCATGATCGCCGAGGAGGGGCTGGAGAACATCTTCAAGCGCCACAGCTATCTCGCCTCCGGCGTGCGCGCGGCGATACTCGAGGGCTGGAAACTGAAGCTGTGCGCAACCGAGCCGAAATGGTATTCCGATACCGTCTCGGCCGTCATGGTGCCCGAAGGCATCAACGCATCGGAAATCATCGCGCGCGCGTTCAAGCGCTACAACCTGGCACTCGGTGCCGGCCTTTCGAAGGTCGCCGGCAAGCTGTTCCGCATCGGTCATCTGGGCGATCTCAATGAGCTGATGCTGCTGGGCTGCCTGGCCGGCGCCGAGATGGCGATGCTCGACTCGGGCGTGCGCGTGCAGCCGGGCAGTGCCACGGCGGCTGCGCAGGAATACTGGCGCAGCCATGCCCCTGCGGCGGGCGCCAGCGCGAAGCAGAGCCGGGCCGCGTGAGCCAGCGGGTCGTATTCCTGGATCGCGCCTCTCTCAAAGCGCGCGTTCGCAAGCCCTCTTGCGCGAGCGAGTACGTGGAATACGACAAGACGGCGACCCAGGAGATCGTGCCGCGGTTGAAGAGCGCAACCGTGGCGATCATCAACAAGGTCACCCTGGATGCCAGAACGCTCGAGCAGCTCCCTGAGCTGAAGCTGATTGCGGTCGCTGCGACGGGCTACGACGTCGTCGACGTCGAATATTGCAAGCGGCGGGGCATCAGCGTCACCAACATCCGCAATTACGCGATCCATACGGTACCAGAGCACGCGTTCGCATTGATCCTGGCCTTGCGGCGCAACCTGCTAGCTTATCGGCAGGATGTCGAAAACGGGGTGTGGAACCGCTGTGAGCAGTTCTGTTTCTTCACCCACCCGATCGGAGATCTTTACGGGTCCACACTCGGAATCATCGGCGAGGGTGCGATCGGGCAGGCGACGGCCGCAATCGGCAAGGCATTCGGCATGCGAGTCCTGTTCGCCGATCATCCCCCGCCGAAGCTCGACGGGGTCATCTTCACGCCCCATGAGCAGGTACTTGCCGAATCCGACGTGATTTCGCTTCATTGCCCGTTGATGCCTGCGACTCGCAATCTGATCAACCTCGAGGCCTTGCGCCGGATGAAGCGCAATGCACTGCTCATCAACACCGCGCGCGGTGGGCTGGTGGATGAGGCCGCGCTGATCCAGGCGCTCGATGAGGGGCTGATCGCGGGGGCGGGGTTCGATGTGCTCACCGTAGAGCCCCCGAGAGAGGGGCACCCGCTGCTTGATGTGCGCCGGCCCAACTTCATCCTGACCCCGCATATCGCCTGGGCTTCCGATGGCGCCATGCAGTTCCTGGCCGACCAGCTCATCGACAACATCGAGCGCTGGTGTGCCGGCACCCCGCAGAATATGGTCGTCTGAGTCCGCCGAGCGCCGGACTTCACGCCAATCATCCGGATCACCCGGACTATCCCTGGCCAGCTGGTCGCGCCAATTACGGCAGCCGCTGCTGCAGGGTGTTGGAACTCAGATGTCGAGCACGCTTGCTCAAACTGGGATGGCACAGGGATTCATCGGGGCTGCCTGCTTCGGTTGCTCGTGTCAGGCAATAGCTTGCGAGCGCTGAAGGCACGAGATGGGCGCACCCGGTGGCGCAGCTGATAACGAGGATATAACAGATTGCGATTCGAACCATATCGCCCTCCGTTGCCTTGTCTCGACGTCATTTGTGACTTGAGGGGATTGTAGCTACTGCAGATTAAAAGCCGGCGAATGGGAGATTAACGCGCCAAGGAGCCTTCCGTGTCCTGCGCGCCACCGCACAGCGGCTCTTCATGTAGCATTCAGCGGCCTTTATGTAGCAGGAGTAGTGTTGTTGCTCGCCAGGTGT
>Ga0070741_10009673_pt1 | contig 18582 bp, 18 predicted proteins | sample Coa_R1_4_FD_66440 | JGI IMG/M metagenome (GOLD analysis project Ga0070741, IMG submission 66440) | Surface soil microbial communities from Centralia Pennsylvania, which are recovering from an underground coalmine fire - Coalmine... | ecosystem: Environmental > Terrestrial > Soil > Unclassified ...
CCGGGAGGCGGCTCTCAATACAGGGGGTATGCGGTCTTGTTTGTCCTGCTATGTGGGCCTGCGTTCCGCTGGTTCGCGTGGCTTGTTTCATGATCATGAAGGGTTGTACGTGCTATAGGCTGTAAAATCCTTCGTGATCATGAACTACATACCCCTAAAGGGTATAGAGATCGTTCACTTATTCGAATATTCTATCTCTACGCTGGGTGAACAGCTACCGATCCGGGACGGTAAATGTCCGCAATAATCCGGCAAGCCCGACCGTGCGCCCGGAATCTGGATAAATGTCCGGTTCGCGGCGGGGCGGTTCGTGGTTCGCGGCGAGGGGGTTCGTGGTTCGCGGCGGGGCGGTTCGTGGTTCGCGGCGGGCGGGGCGGGTCAGGTGACGGGGATGATGGACGCGGACACTAGGCGGGCGTCGTCGACGTGCAGGATGCCGATCGTCCCGGCGGGCTGGCGCCGGCGGTCGGTGGGCGAACCCGGGTTGAAGATGCGGAATCCGGCCGCGGACTCGTCCAGCGGGATGTGCGAGTGGCCGAAAACCACGAGATCCGCCGCGAGGAACCGGCGGCGGAGGCGGGCCAGCCGGCCGCTCGACGGCCCGCTGTCGTGCAGCATCGCGACGGCGAGGCCGCCGACGTCAAGCGACGCGACCTCCGGTGCGCCCCACGCGGCGACCTCGGGGCGGTCGTTGTTGCCGGTCACCGCTGCAACCGGTGCGTACTGAGCTAGTTCGTCCAGGACTTCGGCGGTGCAGACGTCTCCGGCGTGCAGGATCAGGTCGGCGGCGCGCAGGTACGCCGCCACCCGCGGCGGGCAGGAACGCCATCGCCGGGGCGCGTGCGTATCGGACAAGACCACGACCCGCATGCCACCATCCTGCCGCCTCGCAAGCGAACTCTTCAGTCGACGTGGCGCGGATCGTGTTCGTGGATCGTCGGCATGATGGACGTGAGCGCGTCCTGCGCCTCGGCGACGGCTCTTCGCTCTGCGTCCTTGGCCTGCGCCTCGGCCACGACGACCGACAGGCGTTCGTTCACGTCGCGCCGGCGCTGGCCTCTCCGGATCGCTTTGAGGGCCCGGTCGCCAAGAAACAGCAATACGACAATCAGGAAAAATAGCACAGCTAGCAGCACAGTCATGGATAGCTTTCCGTCCCGTCCGGCGAGGATTGTGCTGGTAGTCAGTTAACCTTCCAGCGCACCCGAGATCAAAACGCGACACATGCCGCGAACACGCGCCAAACCCCGGCGGACAGGGCTTTTTGCCTGCTACGATGCTCGCTCCGGCGTCGAACTGCGCCGGGGCGAGAGGGGAAGTGGGCCGCCCGGCGGAACGGGTCGGGCGGCCCGAAACCCCCTGGCAGAATTACCAGCTCAGCGTCGGGTGCCGAACTGACCGAGCAGCCACCCCGGCCGCATGAGCGACGCGCCAAGCGCCTCGCACCGCCGCCGCAGCTCGCGGTCCGCGGTCACCACAAGACACTTGCCGGACAGCGCCGACACCACCGCGACGATCGCGTCGTCGCCCGATCCCGGCCCGGACTCGGCAGCGAGCACCACGCACACCTCGCCGGGAGCGGCCGCCGACACCAACTCAGCGAAATCCTCGACAGCCCCAGGAGCCCCGGCCCCCTCAATGGCCGCCATCGCACCGCGAGCCGCCCCCTCGAGCACCAGGACAAACCCCGCGGGCATTGCCCCGTGTCCCTCGACGACGACACCGTCACCCGCCGCCAGATGCGCCAGATCGGCGTGCAGCCGCACCGCCGCGCCGGCCCGGTCCCGCCACCACCCGTCCGGCCGCGACCCCATCACGTTCGCCGCGTCCACCACGACCACGACCACCCGGACAACCCCCTAATCAGCGACGAATCCGGCACCCGGGAAACGGCCTTAAGCTGGGCGCATGGCAGACGCGAGGCTCACCGAACAGTTCACCAGGCTGCGCCAGCGCGCAACAGCGCCGCTCATCCTCGAAATCGACCTTACCGACGGTCTCGCCGAACGTCCGGTAACCGACCTGCTGTCCGGCGTCATCGCGTTCCGCAAGACCCGCCTCAGCGACGTGCTCGACGGGCTGAAGAAGGCGCGCGACGACGACCGTGTCCGCGCCGTCGTCGCGAAGGTGGGCGGCGCGCAGGGCATCGGCCTCGCCAAGGCGCAAGAGGTCAGGGACGCGATCGCCAGCTTCCGCGAATCCGGCAAGCTGACCGTCGCGTGGGCGGAGACGTTCGGCGAGTTCACGCACGGCAACCTGCCGTATTACCTGGCCACCGCGTTCGACAAGATCTACCTCCAGCCGTCCGGGTCGGTCGGGGTCACCGGCATCGCGATCGAGCAGCTCTTCCTGCACGACGCCCTCGCCAAGGCCGGCATCGACTTCCAGTCCGCCAAACGCCACGAGTACAAGAGCGCCGCGGACAACCTCACCGAGCGCGGCTTCACCGGCCCGGCCCGCGAGGCCGCCGAGCGGCTGACCGAGTCGGTGACCGAGCAGATCGCCGCGGCCATCGCGGACCGCCGCGGCAAGACGGCGGAGCAAGCCAGGGAAATACTGCAGAACGGCCCGTTCCTCGCGCAGCAGGCCAAGGCCGAAGGCCTGGTCGACGAGCTCGGTTACCGCGACGAGGTCTACTCCGACGTGCGCCGCGCGGCCGGCGAAGACGCGTTCCTGCTGTACATCGCCCGCTACGCGCGCCTCGCCGCGATCACACAGCGCGCGAAACGCCTCCCCCGCACGACGCACGAGGACTTCGTCGCGCTCATCAACGCGAACGGCCCGATCAAGCACGGCCGCAGCGGCCGCGGACCGATGGGCGACGGCCCGATGGGCTCGGACACCGTGAGCGCTGCGCTGCGCGCGGCCGGCGAGGACAAGAACGCCAAAGCCGTGCTGCTCCGGGTCAACAGCCCTGGCGGCTCGTACACCGCGTCCGACACGATCTGGCGCGAGGTGAACCGGGTCCGCGAGCGGGGCAAGCCGGTGATCGTGTCGATGGGCGACGTGGCGGCGTCCGGCGGGTACTTCATCTCGATGGCCGCTGACGTGATCGTCGCCCTGCCCGGGACGCTGACCGGTTCGATCGGCGTGATCTTCGGCAAGCCGGTGCTCGCCCAGCTGCTGGACCGGGCGGGCGTCACGACGGACACGGTCGGCGACACCGAGCGGGCCAGGATGTTCTCCGCCACGCACCCGTTCACCGACGACGAGTGGGCGCGCGTCAACGGCTGGCTCGACGCGATCTACGAGGACTTCACCGCGAAGGTGGCGCAGGGCCGCGGCATGACCGCCGAGCGGGTACACGAGCTGGCCCGCGGCCGCGTCTGGACCGGCGCGGACGCGAAAGAGCACGGCCTGGTCGACGAGCTCGGCGGGATACACAGAGCGGCCGCCATCGCCCGCGACCGCGGCGGCCTCGCGGCCGACGCGCCGCTCCGCCCGTTCCCCAGGATCAGCCCGCTCGACCAGCTCCGCCCGCCCGAGTCGAGCGAGGCCCGCCCCGCCGCGGCCGCCCGCCTCGCCTGGGGCCCGGCGTGGGAGCTGGCCGCCCGCGCCGGCCTGTCGCCGTACGGGCCGCTGACCCTCCCCGGCTCCTGGACGATCAGATAGTCATAACGACCTAGGTGCTTCCTCCGTGACCCAGCCACCCGACGCGCGGCAGGCGTTCGATGCCTGGGCCGGTGCCGTCACCCTGCTCACGATCGCGGACGGACGGGACGACATCGGCACCACGGTGAGCGCTTTCTGTCCCGTGTCGGTTGACCCGCCGCTCGTGCTCGTCTCGCTGATGTCGGCCTCGTATCCGGCCGAGGTGCTCGGCCGCGCCGTCCCGTTCGCGATCACGCTGCTGGCCGCGGACCAGCGCATGCTGGCCGGCCGGTTCGCCGCCGAGGGCCGGCCCGCCGCCCGGCTCATGCTCGACGACGTGCCGCACTCGCGGGGCGAGGTGTCCCGCGCGCTGATCCCGTCCGGCGGGCTCGCCGCCCTGGAGTGCGCCGTCGACCAGCGGATCGAGACCGGTGACCACCTGCTGGTCGTCGCCCGCGTCACCGCGGTCCCGTACACCACGGACACCGGCTCCCCGCTGATCCGTCACCGCCATGGCTACTCCGGGCTAGCGCCGCGTGCGTAATGCGCTGCCGCGGACGAGTTCGCCGCCATGCCAGACGGCGGCGATGAGCGGGACGCCGGGGCGGTAGGCGAGGTAGGCGTGCGATGGGGCGTCGAGCAGGATCAGGTCGGCGCGGGCGCCCGGCGTCAGCCGGCCGATGTCGTCGCGGCACAGCGCGCGTGCGCCGCCCGCGGTGGCGGACCAGACCGCCTCCTCGGTGGTCATCCGCATCTCCCGCACCGCCAGCGCCACGCAGAACGCCATGCTTGAGGTGAACGAGGACCCGGGATTGCAGTCGGTGGCCAGCGCCACGGTGGCACCCGCGGCGAGCAGCCGGCGGGCGTCCGGGTACGGGTGCCGGGTGGAGAACTCGGCACCGGGCAGCAGCGTGGCCACCATACCGGCGAAGACGATCGCGTCCACGTCGGCGGCGGTCAGGTACGTGCAGTGGTCGACCGCGACGGCACCAGCCTGCGCGGCCACCTGGATCCCCGGGCCGGGCCCGAGCTGGTTGGCGTGGATCCGCGCGCCCAGGCCCGCCGCCCGGCCGGCCGCGAGGATGGAGGTCGCCTCCTCCGCGGCGAACGCGCCGTCCTCGCAGAACACGTCGATCCACCGGGCGTGCGGGGCGCAGGCCTTGAGCATCGGGCCGCACACGAGGTCCACGTAGCCCTGCACGTCCGCGGCGAACTCCGGCGGCACCACGTGCGCGCCCAGGTAGGTCACTTCGGAGGTCACCTCGGCGGCCAAGGCGAGGCCGCGCTCCTCGTCGGTTACCGTGAGCCCGTAGCCTGACTTGCACTCGAACGTGGTGGTCCCCTGGCTGAGCATCTCGTCCGCCAGCCGGCGCAGGTTGGCGCGCAGCGCCGCGTCGGACGCCGCCCGCGTGGCCTTCACCGTGGTCAGGATCCCGCCGGCCGCGTAGGGCCGGCCCGCCATCCGCGCCGCGAACTCGGCGCTCCGCTCCCCGCCGAAGACCAGGTGCGCGTGGGAGTCGACGAAACCTGGGAGCACGGTCCGGCGGCCGGCGTCCACCAGTACGTCGGCCGCCGGGGCTCGCGACGAGGGTCCGGTCCAGGCCACCCTCCCGTCTTCGACGACGAGCGCGGCGTTCTCGATCGCATGGAAGCCGTCCTCGTTGGTGACGAGTTCCCCTATCCGGGTGATCAGCGTGGCTGGCACGGCACTAGTTTTCCGTATCGGCCGGGCAACCCGCGAGCCGACGCGGCTGGCCGCTGGATTGCTGGTAAGCGGGCGGCGAGGATCGCCGTGATGTCTTCGGCGGTGGGCTGGCGCGGGGTGTTCGCCAGCACCTCGTCGTCGAGCGCGTCGGCGGCGATCCGCGGGTAGTCGTCCTCGGCGACGCCGAAGTCCGCGGGACGAGCGGTGATGCCGACCGTCTCACGCAGCGCGGCGACCGCGTCGATCGCGGCGGCGGCGTTGCGTTCGGTGCTCGCGACCGTGTCGCCGACGCCGAGCGCGAACGCGACGTCGGCCGTCCGCTCGGGGCGGACCGGCAGGTTGTAGCGGAGCACCTCCGGCAGGATCATGGTCAGCGTCACGCCGTGCGCGATGTTCCACCGGCCGCCGAGCGCGTGCCCGATCGCGTGGCAGATGCCCAGGCCGGTGTTGGCCATCGCCACGCCGGCCATGTGCGCGGCGAGCAGCATCTGGTGCCTGGCGTCCAGGTCGGCGCCGTCGGCGCAGGCGCGCGGCAGGTTCGCCGCGATCAACCGGATGACCTGGAGGTCGATGCCGTCCGACCAGGAGTTGGGACGCAGCGACAGGTAGGACTCGAGCGCGTGGGTGAGCGCGTCCATGCCGGTGGCGGCCGTCACCGACGGCGGCAGGCCGACGGTCAGCGCCGGGTCGCCGATCGCGGCGGCCGGCATCGTGCTGGCGTGCCCGACGTAGAACTTGCGGTGCGCCGCCGGGTCGGTGACCACGCCGAACGCGTTCGTCTCCGCGCCGGTGCCAGCCGTGGTCGGCACCGCGATGATCGGCAGCGCGGGTACCGAGAACGCGTTCCGGTAGTCCAGCTCGCGCCCCCGCTGCGGGTTCACCGCGGCGATCGCGATGCCCTTGGCCGCGTCGATCGGCGACCCGCCGCCCACCGCGACCAGCGCGACCCGCCGGGCGCCCACCTCCGCGACCGCGTCCGCCCCGGCCGCGATGTCGTCGGTGGTCGGGTTCGGATGCACGCCGCTGAACACGTGCACCGGGATCGCCGCTTCCGCCAGTTCGCGGGCGACGGTGCCGAGCACCGGCGTGGCGGCCAGGCCGGCGTCGGTGACGATCATGGCGCCGTCGGCGCCGGTGGCCCGGACGGCGCCGGGCAGCTCCTTGATGGCGCCCTCGGCGAAGTGCGCGGCGGGCTTGGGGGCGATCAGCATGCGGACGGCTCCTTACAGGCTTACAGGCGCAGCGGGGAGCGGGTCAGGTCTTCGTAGAGCTTGACGGGGAGCATCTCCCCGCCGTCGTCGCCGTACTGGGCGCGGGCCCGGCGGTACACCTGCTCGACCACGGCGCTCAGCTCGGCCGGCACGCCCACCTGGCCGGCCAGGTCCACCGCGAGCCCGAGGTCTTTGCAGGCCAGGGCCAGCGCGAACGATTCGTCGTAGTCACCGTCGCGCAGCACGGACAGCACGTCGTTCGCCAGGAAGTTGCTGGCCGCTGGGCTGGCCAGCAGGCAGCGGCGGAGCATGGCCAGGTCCACGCCCGCCTGGGTGCCGATGCTGAGCACCTCGGCGGTCGCCACCAGGTGCGCGAACCACAGCAGGTTGATCATCAGCTTGACCGTGTAGCCGGCGCCGTGCCGGCCGGTGTACAGGATGCGCTCCGGGTCGCCCATCGCCTCGAGCACCGGCCGCGCCCGCTGGAACACGTCCTCGTCGCCGCCGACGAAGATCTGCAGCGTGCCGGCCTTCGCCCCGGCGGCCATCCCGCTCACCGGCGCGTCAAGCACCGCGACGTCCCCGGCCACCGCGCGCTCTGCGCCGCGGATCCGGTCGGCGACCGCGGGAGTAGACGTGGACATGTCGATCCACACCGAGCCCGGCGCCATCCCGGACAGCAGCCCGTCCGGTCCGAGCAGCACCTGCTCCACGTGCTCGGGCCGCGGCAGCATCGTGATCACCACGTCCCGGCCCGCGCCGGTCTCGCGCGGCGAGGCCGCCCAGCGGGCACCGGCCGCCTCGAGTTCGGCCGCCGCCTCCCGCCGGATGTCGTGGACGACGAGGTCGTGGCCCGCCGCGAGCACGTTGCGGCTCATCGGCCCGCCCATGTGCCCGAGCCCGATAAATCCGACTTTCACGAAACCTCCCGGGAGTGTCGCGGGGACCGGCGAAGGGGACGCGAAGGGGACGCGAAGGGGACGCGAAGGGGACGCGAAGGGGAGCGTGGCCCCCGGACCCCCCAAGAGGGGGGCTCGTGGGCCACGCACCCCCCTTTGGAGTGGGGGGCTGGCGGGGGGTCAGGGGGTGCTCCAGCGGGTTACGGCGGCTTCGTTGACGAGGGCGCCTAGGCCGGGGGTGGCGGGGACGTTGAGGTGGCCGGCGGCGTCGATGCGGAGGGGTTCGGCGAGGAAGAAGTCGCGGCGTTCCTCGGTCCAGCCGGGCGGGTCGTACGGGAACTCCACGTACGGGCCGCCGCCCAGGCCGGCGACGACGTGCAGGTTGGCGAGCAGGCCGAGGCCGTTCGTCCAGGTGTGGGGCGTGAACCAGCGGTTCTTCAGCAACGCGAGTTCGGCGATCGTGCGGGTGCGGAGCATGCCGACGGCCAGCACCACGTCGGGCTGGTAGACGTCCAGGGCGTCGGCGTCGAGGGCGGCGAGCAGTTCGGCGGGGGTACGGGCCATCTCGCCGCCGGCGATCCGCACGCCGCGCGCGCGCAAGGGCCGCATGCCCGCCCAGTCGCCGCCGGGGAGGGGTTCTTCCAGCCAGAGCACGCCCAGCTCGGCTAGCTCGGCGGCGATACGGCGGACCGTCCCCAGGTCAAGCGCCGGGCTGATATCGCCGGGCATGCGCCACCACTGGTTCAGGTCGCAGATGATCTCGGTATCGTCGCCGACCGCCTCGCGAGCGGCGCGGACTGACGCGAGGGAAGTACGCCAGTCCGTTCGGTCGATGCGGATCTTGACTGCGCGGAAGCCGGCCGCCTTCGCCGCCAGGGCCGCCTCCGCGCGAGCCCCCGGGGCGCGCGCCTCGCCGAACGACGCGTAGGCCGGCAGCCGGGTCGCGGCGCCGCCGAAAAGGACCGACACCGGCTGGCCGGTCACCTGGCCGATGATGTCCCACAGCGCCGCCTCCAGCGGCCAGTACCGGCCCGCGTGGAAGCCGATCGACTCGATCCGCCGCACCTGGCTTGCGATCGCGAGCGGGTCCGTGCCGAGGAACAGGGACTCGAACCGCTCGAAGCCGTCCATCGTGTCGCCGGAGCCGACGCCGGTCACACCCTCGTCCGTGGCCACCCGGACCAGCGTCGCGTCGAAGTGACGGCGCGGCACCGGATCCCACGCGGCAGCAAACGGCGGGTCGAGCGGAAACCGCATCCGGTCGCAGCGGATCGCGGTGATCTTCATTCGCGCATGTTATCCACGGAAAGATCGCCGCGGGCGATCAGCTCCACCACCGGCTCGAGGTCGGCCGGGAACGTGCCTTCCGTCTGGGTGAACGGGACCAGTTCGCGGACCAGCCGGTACGCGTGCCCGGTGCCGCGGCCGAGCGCGGTCAGTGCCCGCAGGTCGATGGCCTGGGCGGCGACGACCAGCTCGATCGCGATGACCCGCGCGCAGAGCGGCACCATGTCGGCCAGCCGCCGCGCGGACAGCGGGGCCATCGTGGCCCGGTCCTCGACGCCCTCGCCCTTCGCGGAGCTGGCCAGCTCGAACGACACCGGGTGCGCGAGCGTGCGGGCCTCGACGGTGATCGCCTGGCTGGCCACCGCCAGCTCGGCCAGCCCGTCGTCCGGCGTGCCGTCCACCACGCCCAGCCCCGCGGGCAGGCCGGAGAACGGCGCCTGGAGCAGCTTCACCGCGCGTTCGTTGGCACTGGTCACGACCGGGGCCAGGGCGATCCTGGCGAAGTCGAGCGCGGCGGCGAGCGGGCCGATGTCGAAGTTCCCCACCGACACGATGTCCCGCTCGTCGGCCACCACCACGGGGTTGGCCTGCGACGAGTTCAGCTCGGTGTGCAGGATGTCCCTGGCGTAGCGGAGCGCGTCCCTGGCCGCGCCGTGGATCTGCGGGATGCAGCGGAACGTGAGCGGGTCCTGGAGGAAGCGGGCCGTGCCCGGCTGCCACAGGTAGCTGTCCGCCAGGATCGCGCGCAGCCTGGCCAGCGTCTCGGCCAGGCCCGCGTAGGGCCGGGTCCGCTCGATGACCGGGTGCAGGCTCGTCAGGTTCCCGCCGAACGCCTCCAGGTCCAGCGCCGCCGCCACGTCCTGGGTGGCCAGCAGGCGGTACGCGTCCGCCAGCGCGATCGCGGCCCAGGCGGTGGTGAACGCGTTGCTGTTCACCAGCGCGAGGCCTTCGTTCTCCTGGACCTGGAAGCCGGTGTGCTCGATGATCCCGTACGCCAGGTCGGCCATCGGCCCGAGGTCACCCTGGCCGATCGAGCCGAGCCGCCGGACCTTCGGCACGAAGCCCTCGTTGAGCAGTGTGACGAGCAGGTCGGCCAGTTCGGGCCGGACGCCGGTCACCGCCTTGGCATAGCTGTTGGCCAGGCAGAGCATGGCGCCGCGGACCACGTCGGCGGGTGCGGCCTCGCCCTGGGCGATCCGGTGGTTCAGCACGAGCCGCTGGTTGAACCGCTGGCGCTCCGCGGCGCCGCCTTCGAGCAGGAACTTCTTGCGCTCGCCGACGCCGGTGGTGAGGCCGTAGACGGGCTTGCCACGATCGAGGATCTCCATGACGATCTCGCGCGCATTCGCCATGTCCCGGCGGGCGTTCTCGGCCAGGCGGACCGCCTCGCCGTTCCGCGCGACGGCGATGACCTGCGTAACGGTCAGGTCACTTCCGCTCAGCACGATCGTCATTAATTGCTCACCTGTCTGAACCTCGGCTAGGCTTTGGCGCCCACAGGGCTTGCGCACCAAGGAGGACAGCAGTGGGGGTATACCTTCTGCGCCGCCTGGGCTTGATGATCCTCACTCTGTGGATTCTGAGCCTGATCGTATTCTTCGCCGGCCAAGTTCTCCCAGGTGATCCGGGGCGGGCGATCCTCGGCAACCTGGCGTCACAGAACGCGGTCGCGGTGCTCGACCACCAGCTCGGTGTCGACAAGCCGCTGCTGGTCAAGTACGGGAACTGGATTGGCGGGCTGCTGCACGGCAACCTCGGCACCTCGTACACCTACCGTGCCGCGGTCGGGCCGTTCGTCCGGGCGGCGCTGATCAACTCGCTGAAGCTGGCCGTGCTCGCGTTCGTGATCGTGGTGCCGCTGTCCATCCTGGGCGGCGTGGTGTCCGCGCTGTTCGCCGGGCGGTGGGTGGACCGGGTCATCTCGATCGCCGGGCTGTCGCTGGCCACCGTGCCGGAGTTCGTGTCCGGGATCGTGCTGATCGTGATATTCGGCGTCGAACTCAAGTGGCTGCCGGTGTCGGCGGCTGCCGGGGCGGGCGCCTCCGACCTGCAACAGTTCAGGCACCTGATATTGCCGGCTATTCCGCTAGTCTTTGTGTTGTTCGGGTACATTGCCCGTATGGCCAGGGCGGGCACCATCGAGGCGCTGAACTCGGACTACACCCGCACCGCGGTGCTCAAGGGGATGCCGCGCGGGCTCGTCATCCGGCGGCATGTGCTGCGCAACTCGCTGCTGCCGACGATCACCGTGATCGCCACCCAGACCGGCTACCTGATCGGCGGGCTCGTCGTCGTGGAGACCCTGTTCAACTACCAGGGCATCGGCGGCCTGATCTACAAGGCCGCACAGGGCAAGGACTTCCCCATGCTGGAGTCCGGCGTGCTCGTCATCGGCATCGTCTACGTGCTGGCCACCCTGGCCGCCGACCTGCTGCTGATCTGGCTCAATCCGCGGCTGCGGAGCGAGGCGGGGCTGTCATGAGCGACCTGACAGCGGAGGGCGCGGCCGCCCACGTCGCGGTGCAGCTCCCGTCGGCCACCGCCGACCTGCCGCGCTGGCGGCTGCTGGCGCGCCGGCCGACGTTTGTGGTGGGCGCGGCGATCGTGCTGTTCTGGATCGTGTGCGCGGTGTTCGGGCACCAGATCGCGCCGGACAGCCCGCTCGCGCAGAACCTGCTCGGCAACAACACGGGGCCGGCCGGCGCGCACTGGTTCGGCACCGACACGCTCGGCCGGGACGTGCTGTCCCGGGTCATCGTCGGCGCCCGCGACATCTTGATCATCACCCCGCTGGCCACGATTCTCGGCACCGTGCTCGGCACGATCCTCGGGCTGTGCATGGGCTATTTCAGCGGCATCTTCGACCTGCTGGTGAGCCGCGTCGTCGAGGCGCTGCTCGCGCTGCCCGCGGTGATCATCTCGTTCCTGTTCATCGTCGCGCTCGGCCCGTCGACCAGCACGCTGATCCTGGTCGTCGGGCTGGTGTTCACGCCGCTCATCGCCCGGACGGTGCGCGCCGCCGTGCTCACCGAACGGCACCTGGACTACCTCGCCGCGGCCCGGCTGCTCGGCGAGAACCCGCTGCGGGTGATGGTCGCCGAGATCTTGCCCAACGTGCTGCCCGCCATCCTGGTGGAGTTCACCGTGCGGCTCGGCTACGCGATCTTCGCGATCGCCACGCTGTCGTTCCTCGGCTTCGGCATCCAGCCGCCCACCGCGGACTGGGGCGCGGACATCGCGTACTCGTACCAGAACGACGGGCTCGGCGCCGGCTACTGGTGGCAGACGCTGTTCCCGGCGCTGGCCATCGCGTCGCTGGTCGTCGCCATCAACCTGATCACCGACTCGGTGGAACAGGTGCTCTCGTCATGACCGCCGCTCTGGAAGTCGCAAACCTCGACGTGACCTACCGCGTGCGCGACACCGACCGGCTGGCCCTCAAGGACGTGTCGTTCTCCATCGAGCGCGGCGAGTCGTACGGGCTGGTCGGCGAGTCCGGGTCCGGCAAGTCCACCGTGGCCCTGGCGCTGGTGCGGTACCTGCCGCGGAACGGGCGGGTCAGCGACGGCACGATCGCCATCAACGGACAGGACCCGCTGAAGCTCAGCTCTAGAAAACTACGTGAGCTACGCGCCCAGACCGTTTCGATGGTGTACCAGGAACCCACCAGGGCGCTGAACCCGTCGCTGCGGGTGGGCCGCCAGGTGGCGGAGGCCTTCGAGCTCACCGGGCAGGGTCGCGAGACCGCCCGTGAGTCCGCCGAACAGATGCTGCGCAAGGTGCAGATCTCCGACCCCGACCGGGTGATGCTGCGCTATCCGCACGAGCTGTCCGGCGGCATGGCGCAGCGGGTCGTGATCGCGATGGCGCTGGCGGCCAACCCCTCGCTGCTCATCCTGGACGAGCCCACCACGGCGCTGGACGCCACCGTCGAGGCCGAGGTGCTCGACCTGATCGCCGCGCTGCGCAGTGAATTCCAGACATCGGTGCTGTTCATCAGCCACAACCTCGCCGTGGTCGCGAAGATGTGCGACCGGGTTGGCGTGCTGTACGCCGGCGAGCTGGTCGAGGAGGGCCCCGCCCAGCGGCTGTTCGACTCGCCACGGCACCCGTACACGGTGGGCCTGCTGCGGTGCATCCCGCGCCGTGGCCAGACCAAGGAACACAGCCGGCTGGACACCATCCCGGGCTTCCTGCCGCAGCCCGGGCATTCGCTGTCCGGCTGCGTGTTCGCGCCGCGCTGCGCGCTGGCCGAGGATCAGTGCCGTGCCGCTCCCCCGCCCGCTTTCGAGGTCGGCGACGGGCGGACCAGCCGCTGCTACCGCCACGAGCTTGCCCCCGAGCTGCCCAGGGACACTCCAGCCGACGTCGTTATGAGCCCTACTGAGCCCGAGCCGGTGATCACGGTCAGCGGCTTGTCGAAGACCTTCGCCGGTGGCGTGCACGCGCTGGCCGGCGTGGACCTCGACGTGCGGCGCGGTGAGACGCTCGGGCTGGTCGGCGAGTCGGGCAGCGGCAAGACCACGCTGGCCCGGGTGCTGCTCGGGCTGACCGCACCGGACGACGGTGCCGTCGTGGAGCTGGCGGGCAGCCCGCTGCCGCCCGACGTGCGGCGGCGGCCGCGTGAGGTGCTGCGGGCCATGCAGATCGTGTTCCAGAATCCGGACTCGGCGCTGAACCGGCGGCATTCGGTCCGGTCGCTGATCGGCAGGCCGCTGGTGCGGCTGGGCGGCCTGTCCGGTGACCGGCTGCGCGACCGGCGGACCGAGCTGCTCAACTCGGTCCGGCTCGAGGAGCGGCATCTGCCGCTGCGGCCGGCTCAGCTGTCCGGCGGGCTGAAGCAGCGCGTCGCGATCGCCCGGGCGTTCGGCAGCCGGCCGGCCGTCGTGGTGTGCGACGAGCCGACCTCGGCGCTGGACGTCTCGGTGCAGGCCGCGATCTTGAACCTGCTCGCGGACCTGCAGAGCGCCGAGCGCGTTTCGTACGTGTTCATCTCGCACGACCTCGGCCTGGTCAGGTACCTGTCCGACCGCATCGTGGTGCTGTACCTGGGCCGGGTGATGGAGATCGGGCCGGCTTCGGCCGTGTTCGACGGCCCGCACCACCCCTATACCGAGGCGCTGCTGTCCGCCGTTCCCTCCATCGACGGGCAGCATCCGGCGCGCATCCGGCTGGCCGGGGAAATCCCGTCCGCCGCGAATCCCCCGTCGGGCTGCGTTTTCCATACCCGGTGCCCCCGCCGGCTATCAAGCGGCATATGCGAAACGACCGAGCCGGCGCTCCTCGAAGCCGCGCCCGGGCATCTCATCCGCTGTCACATCCCTGCTGACCAGCTTCATGGAGGCACTTCAGATGCCGGATAACAACCCGCTCGACCGCGCGCGTCGTGGCCAGGGCGATATCGCCAACCACATCATCGATGAGTTCGCGGCCGGGCGGCTATCCCGCCGTGACTTCATCCGCCGCGGCACCGTCATCGGCATCTCCGTGCCCGTGCTCGGCTCGATCCTCGCCGCGTGCGGCTCGACGGCGAAGTCGTCCGGACCGTCGGGGTCCTCGTCGGCCGGCGGCGGCGCGCCCGGCGCGACGATCAAGGCCGGCATCGTGACGCCGACCGCGGAGATCAATCCGGTGACCGTCGCCGACCAGGGCGGCCTCGACATGCTCGCGCAGACCGGCGAGTACCTGTGCCTGTCCAGTCAGACGCTCCAGCTCCAGCCGGTGCTCGCCGAGTCCTGGTCGGCGAACTCCACCGCGGACGTCTGGACGTTCAAGATCCGCCAGGGCGTGAAGTTCCACAACGGCGCGCCGCTGACGGCCGACGACGTCGTGTACACGTACCAGCTGCACACGAACACGAAGAACGGGTCCAACGCGCTGTCGGTGCTCGGCGGCGTGCTCGAGCCGTCCGGCGTGGTCAAGGTCGACGACCACACGGTGGCGTTCCACCTAACGGCGCCGAACGGGAACTTCCCGTACCTGACCTCGTCCGACAACTACAACATGATCATCCTGCCGGCCGGGTCCGACCCGGCGAAGTGGCAGAGCACGTTCATCGGCACCGGGCCGTTCGTGCTCGACTCGTACACCGCCAAGGTCGGCGCCTCGTTCAAGCGGAACGAGTCGTACTGGGGCAAGAAGGCGCTGCCGTCCGCCACCCAGTTCACCTTCTACGACACGCAGACACCGTCGATCCTGGCGCTGACCGGGAACTCGATCGACGTCGTCGGGCAGTTCTCGGTGTCCGGCGCGCAGCAGATACTCAACAACAGCTCGTACAAGATCATCAAGCTCAAGTCCAGCGCGCACCGTGAGCTGTCCATGCGGTGCGACCAGGCACCGTTCACCGACCCGCGGGTGCGCCAGGCCGTGGCGCTGACGCTGAACCGCCCGCAGATCGTGCAGTCGCTGTTCAAGGGATACGCCGACCTGGGCAACGACAGCCCGTTCGCGCCCGTGTTCCCGTCGACGAGCACGTCGGTCGCGCAGCGCGCGCAGAACCTGTCCCAGGCGAAGTCGCTGCTGTCCGCCGCCGGGCACGCGTCGGGTTTCTCGGCGAACCTGGTGACCGAGAACCTGCTGGAGATCCCGGACTTCGCGCAGATCGTGGTGCAGGAGGCGGCCGCGGCCGGCATCAAGATCAACTTGAAGGTCGAGACGTCGTCGGCGTACTACGGCAAGGCCACGTTCGGCAACTCGGACTGGCTGGACGCCACGATGAGCCTGGTCGACTACGGGCACCGCAGCGTGCCGAACGTGTTCCTCACCGCGCCGCTGCAGACCACCAACGCGAAGAGCGGCACCGGGGCGTGGAACGCGGCGCACTTCGCGAACTCCCAGTACGACAAGCTGGTCGCGCAGTACATCGCGGCGGCGGACGTGTCCACCCAGCAGTCGCTCGCCGGCCAGATCGAGAACCTGCTGCTGGCGCAGACGCCGGTCATCTTCGCCTACTTCTACAACTACCTCACCGCCACGGCCGCGAACGTGACCGGCGTCTACCCGACCGCGATCGGCCACCTGTTCCTCAACAACGCCGCCAAGAGCTGAGGAGTTCGCCGTTCCGGCGTTCCGCCGTTCCGGCGGGGCGGCGTTCCGGCGGGGCGGCGGTGCGGTGGGCGTGGCGATGCGGGAGGCTGGGCTGGTGACTAGCGAAAAGCACTCGCGCGGTGAGATACACGGCCACCATCACCGGGACGTGTCCGGTGGCTGGCTGCGCCCCGCCGTGTTCGGTGCCATGGACGGGCTGGTGACCAACGTGTCGCTGATCTCCGGAGTCGGCGGCGGCGGCGGGTCGCGGCACACGCTCATCCTGACCGGGCTGGCCGGGCTGGCGGCCGGCGCGTTCTCGATGGCGGCCGGCGAGTACGTGTCGGTGTCCTCGCAGAACGAGCTGATCTTCGCCGAGGTCACCAAGGAGCGGCACGAGCTGGAGAACAACGCCGCGGCCGAGCAGGCCGAACTCGCCGGCATGCTGCGCGCCCGCGGCATCAGCGCGGCGACCGCGCGGCAGGCCGCGGCGGAGATCTCCGCCCATCCGGAGAAGGCGCTCGCGGTGCACGCGCTGGAGGAGCTGGGCGTCGACCCGGGTGAGCTGCCCTCGCCCTACGTGGCCGCCGGCGCCTCGCTGGCCGCGTTCTCGGTCGGCGCGGTCATCCCGCTGCTGCCGTACCTGTTCGGCCTGAACGTGCTCGGCGTCGCGCTGGCGCTGGCCGCCGTCGCGGCGGTGGCCGGCGGCGGGATCGTCGCGCGGCTCACCGACCGGCCGTTCTGGCGCGGCGCGGCGCGGCAGCTGCTGCTCGGCGCGTTCGCGGCCGGGATCACGTACCTGATCGGCATCGGGGTCGGGCACGTAGCGTCATGACGGCGGCGGTGACCGCCGCGGTCAGGTGGCCGACGGCGGCGACGTCGAGCCGGCTGAGGCCGCCGAAGATATGCCCGATGACTATCAGAACGGCCAGGCTGAGCCCGGCCGCGACCCTTGCTCGCGCCGTGCCGCGGAGCAGCACGATCATGATCGCCGACAGCACGACGTAGGACGGGCCGACGTCGGTCAGGTGCCGGTAGCTCACCGGCAGCTGCCCGGCGTCCACCCGGTACGCCACGACGCCCTCGCTCACCAGCGTGCCGAGCACGTGCCCGGCCAGGCAGATCACGGCCGCTCGCAGCGAACCCACCGCCCGGTTCGCGCCGAACAGCGTGAGCGCGATCAGCACCGGCCAGGCATACCAGTCTCGCTCCCCGGTGAACGGCGACAGCAGCAGCGGAACCACCGGATCGTGCTCCAGGTTGGCGACGCTGGTCGTGGCCCAGCCGGTGAGCACCGCCTGGCCGTGCGCGCCCATGGCGAGGAACAAAATCTCGCCGGACAGGTAAGCGCCGAGGAAGCACCAGGCGAACGCGTACCCGCGGAACATAACCGAGCGGCTGGCGCCTCGAGGTTCAGGCGGCGCTGCTCGATGATCAGGCAGCGGTCCTCCACATAGAGCAGCCCGGCGTCCTCGGCGATCGCGCGGGCCTCGGCGGACGCGATGCCGAGCTGGAGCCACAGGGCGGTGGCGCCCGCGGCGACGGCCTGGCGGGCGATGTCGGGCGTCTGCCCGGACGGCCGGAACACGTCGACGAGGCCCACCCGCTCGGGAACCTCGGCCAGGGTCCGGTAAACGGTCTCACCCAGGATCACCTCGCTGTGCGGGTTGACCGGGATGATCCGCCAGCCGTGGCGCTGCATGTGCGCGGGCACCGAGTGCGCGGCCTTGGCCGTCGAGGCACTCGCGCCCACCACGGTGATCGTGTCGTAGGTGGTCAGGATGCGCTGGACGATCGCGTCGGTACCATTCACGGTTGCCAGCCTACGAGGGTGCCGCGCTGGACGACGAGGTACGGTCCGGCCGGGGCGGCGAGCACGGCCGGATCGGCGAGCGGATCGCCGTCGACGGCGAGCAGGTCGGCCAGCTTGCCTTCGGCGATCGTGCCGGTGTGCCCGGCCAGGCCGAGCGCCTCGGCGGCGGTGCCGGTCGCGGCGGTCAGCACGTCGGCGGGTGCCAGGCCGTGGAACACCATGCGCTGGATCTCCAGGCCGACGGCGAGGCTCATGTCGCTGCCTAGGGCGATCTTCACGCCGGCCTGGCTGGCCGCCCGCATCGTGGCGGCCCCTCGGTCAGGTTGCGGACCGCGAGTTCGGCGAGCACCGGCGGCATGTCCGGGCGCGGCTCGGCGTCGGCCGGGTCGATCACCTCGCCGAGGCCGGCCATCCAGTAGTAGCCGGACAGCGTGGGCACCAGCACCTGGCCGTTCGCGGCCATGTCGGCGAGCAGGTCGGAACGCCGGTGCAGGTACATGCCGTGCTCGATGGTGTCCACGCCGTGCCGGATCGCGGCCGCGCAGCCGTCCACGCCCTCCGCGTGCGCGCACACCCGGTAGCCGAGCCGGTGTGCCTCGTCGGTGACCGCGGCGAGTTCCGCGTCGGTGAGCTGGAGCGGATCCGGGTCCTCAAGCTCGTTGGACCGTGCCCCGGTCGTCATCACCTTGACGAAGTCCGGGCGCGGCAGGGCGCCGGTCCCGTCGAGCAGGCGTGCGTTCGTGAGCCACAGTGGCCGCGGGTCCGGCGGCGGGTCAGCGATAAGCGCGGGAAACCTGTGCATCACGCTGCCACGATAGGCCCAGAGTTACCGCTGGTCTATGCCCACCGGGTCGCCGACGGCGGTGACGGGGAGTGTGGCCCCCGAAGCCCCCTGGGCGGGGGTGCGTGGCTCCCGGACCCCCTTGGAGGGCGGGCGCGGGGCGGGCGCGGGGCGGGAGAAAGCCGGGCGTTGGGGCAGGCGGGCGCGGGAGGCTTCAGGGGCGGCGGCGCGGGACGAACTAGCTACTGGGTGGTAAGGTGCGGCGT